>Ga0307441_1000437_pt1 | contig 15392 bp, 13 predicted proteins | sample SalMarWE160420MG_FD_202149 | JGI IMG/M metagenome (GOLD analysis project Ga0307441, IMG submission 202149) | Salt marsh sediment microbial communities from the Plum Island Ecosystem LTER, Massachusetts, United States - WE1604-20 | ecosystem: Environmental > Aquatic > Marine > Intertidal zone >... | reverse complement strand
GCCAAGCGCTGACGGACCTCGGCGCCGTGCGGCCCCCCGGGGCGCTACGCTACGCTACGTGACATGAACAGCTCGGAAGAAGGCACGACGGGCCCGCCGCCGATCGTCACGGATGCCGCCGCCACTCAGATCCTGATCGACCACGATCGCCGCGCCTACCTCGAACCGTTCATGCGCGGCGATTGCAGCACCACCGAGGCGGCCGACATGCTCGGCGTGCGGTGAAGGACATGGCCTACCGCGTGCAGCGCATGCTCAGGCTGGGGCTGGTCTATCCCATCGGCGAGCGGCGGCGAGCCGGCAGGCCCGTGCGGCGCTACCGCGCACCGACCCGCTTCTTCCTGCCCTTCGCCGTCCTGGAGGAGGCCGACCTCGCGGAGATGTTCGACGTGATGACCCGGCCCCTGCAGACGGGGTTGCTGCGTGGCCTGGCGCACGCGGTCAGCGACACGACCTGGGACGTGCACGACTGGGGGTACACCTTCGAGCTCGACGACAGGGGGCACATCTCCGTCATCCCGCTGACCAGGCCGGGCGAGCCTGCGGATCGCATCATCGAGCGCATCCTGCAAGCCGACGCCCCGCCCGTCTACCTCGGCTACGTGCCGCTGCGACTCGACTTCACGAAGGCCAAGGAGCTCCAACGCGAGCTGATCGAGCTGGTGCAGCGCTACCAGGGCGAGCACGGCGCGGGAACCTACTGGGTCGGCGTGGGGCTGGCGCCCGTCACCTGACGAGGCGCGAAGCTGCGTCCGGGGCTGCCCGGGCCCTTCTTTCCTCTACGCGTGGCGCCCGCGACCGGTTCCAGTGCGGACTCGGTCGTGCGGACGCCCCACCTCGATTCCGGCTATTCCGATTCGAGTTGGGGCCCGTCAGGCTGTCAGGTAGAGGAGGCGACGATGAAGCCGAGCCTGTACCAGAGCAGTTGGCACGCATTGTTCGAGCGACGTCAGCCTGGCGAACGCATCGGCCGCGGCGGGACCTGGCGAGTAGGTCGTCGCGCCGCGAGCGCATCTCGGCGAGCGTGATCCGGCGCCGCGCCGGACGGCACCGGCGATAGCCAGGGGCGGTCCTGCACTCCACGCAGGAGCGTGACGCGCCGGCGGGTCCCCGCAAGAAGAGGCGTCGGTTCCGAGAGAGCCCGAACAGGCATGCCGACCGTTCGGGCCCTCTCGGCTCGACCACGCTTCTCTCGCGCCGCCTCAGGGACGACGCGCGCTGCCGCGAAGCGCCTACGCGGCGCCCTGCCGGGCCTTGCGAGCGGGTTCCCGCCCTGCCGCCGCGGCGGTGACGGCGAGGGACGCCGCCCACAGAACGGCCGCCCAGACGAGGATGTAGACCAACAGGCTGGTCCCGGTCACGGCCGGCTGCAGCAGGAGGGTGCTCATCACGAGGCTCACGTGCATCAGCACGACGACCAGGAGGCTGTCGGTGCGGTCGTGGACCCAGACCATGAGCGTGCGGAACGGCGGAAGCCAGGAGAACAGCCTGACGAGCAGGAGAGCAAGGCCAAGCGACGTGGCGAAGGTGCCCCCCTCCCAGAACAGCGGGAAGTGCCAGGCGCCCCACACCAGACCGAGGAGCAACCCTGTGCTGAGCACGTCATGGCGCCGGCGCAGGCGAGGAACGGCGAAGCCCGTCCAGCCGAGCTCCTCGAAGAGCCCGATCATGATGCTCGAGGCGATGGCGGTCGCGATGAGGCCGCCCTTGTCGCCGGAGGTGACGATGGCCGGGAGGTACCTTGGAGCGAACAGCCGCAGCCCGAAGGAGGCGACGGATGCCACAACCGGCGCGGCAAGGATGCCGATGGCGTACCAGCCGAGGGGTACGCGCCAGCGCAACAGGCGGGAGCGTAGGCTGCGGTAACCGTGTGCTCCGTCGAGGATGCCTGTGAGCAACAGCGCAGCCAACGCCGGCCCCGCCAGGATCGCCAGCCCTGCCGTGACCGACTGTAGCTGCTCGGCCGTCGCCGGGAAGGCGTGCGGCCCCAGAGCCAGCGCGAGGCAGCCCCAGGAGATCAGGACCGTCAGCACCACGTACGCCGACACCGCGTGCCGCTCGAGAAATGCGAAGAACGGCTTCACGTCGAGGATCCTTTCGTGCTCGGACGCTCGCCCGTCAGGATGGTGATCGGCAGCAGCACCACCGAGGCGAGGAACGCGTACACGAAGGCGCTCGACACGTCGATGTCGAAGACGAAGGCGGCGATGAGCGAGCCGAAGACGAGGAAGAGGATGTCGGCGAGCGAGAGCCAGAAGAGCCAGGGCCACAGCGCGCTACGCGCCTGCCGCCCCCCGCTCGCCCGCGCGCGGCGGGCGGCGAGCGCGGCGCCGCCGGCGCACAGGCCGATCGCGGGCGGTCCGACGCCGCCGCCGACGAGGAGCATGCCTGCGGAGAGGGCGATCAACGCCCACCCGTAGCGCCCCCCTGCCACGCGCACGACGGCGAGGACGATGAGCGCCGAGGCGAGCGCCACCGTGAGGATGCCGCTGACGAGCAGGCTCGGGACGACGGTGAGGCCGGGTTCGCCACCGAGGTTGTCGGCGATGGGGCCGGTCGTCCAGGAGGCGATGAACAGCGACGTGGTGGCGACGTTGCCCTGCACCAGCTCGCCGACACCGTGAACGAGCCCGCCGATGCCGGCGAGCCCGCCCCATAGACGGGCAGCCGTTGCGAGGCCGGGCTCCACTCGGCGCCTCGGGCGTCCGACGGGGATCTCACGTGGACGGGTCCTGGAGTTCATCGTACGCTCCCTTCCCTGGCCTTCACTTGGCTGGCATCGTGCTCTCGCTCACGTTGCCGCCGTTCCTTCTCTCCATAGGGGGTGCGAAGGACGAGGTTCCCGCTGACGACGCCGGCTTCGAGCATGGCGTTCGCCTCGGCGGCGTCGCTCAGGGCGAAGACGTCGTGGATGACCGGGTGGATCGCGCCTCTGGCAAGCAGGTCGAAGAGGGTCGCCCAGTCGTCGAACAACGGCCGGCGGTTCGCGAACGTCGCGGTCGTGCCGTACACCTTCAGCGCCTTCCCCTTGGACAGCAGGTTCACGACGACCAGCTTGGCGAGAAGGGCGACCAGACCCCGGAAACTGCCTGGATTGGCATAGCTGACGAGGATGCCATTGCGGCGCAGCAGCGCGAGCCCGAGGTCGATGCTCGTGCCGCCGACGCCGTCGAGCACGGCGTGGAAGCCGTTGGGCTCGAGCCAGTGCAAGCGGTCGCGTAGATCCGGGCGGTGGTAGTCCACGGGCGCGGCGCCGAAGTGCTCGACGACGACGTGCTTCCGGGGCGACGCCAGCCCCACCATCCGGAGCCCGGCGTACCTGCCGAGGTCGAGCAAGGCCGTGCCGATGCCGCCGCTGGCACCGACGACGAGGATGGAATCGCCGGCGGCGACGCGGGCGACCCGGTGGAGCGTCTGGTAGGCGACGAGGTAGTTCAGAACGATCACCGCCGCTTCTGTCGGCTCGACCGTGGCGGGGACCGGGATGAGGGCGCGCTCGTGCAGCTCGATGGCGTCGGCGTAGCCACCCGTCCCGGTGAGGGCGGCCACCCGGTCGCCCGGGCCCACGCGGGTGACGCCACGCCCGACGGCATCGACGTCGCCCACGACCGCATATCCCGGCGTGAACGGCATGCGTGGCGGGAAGGGCGTCCGGCCATAGCGCGACTGCACGTCCGGAAGGCACACGGGTGCGGCCAGAACCCGCACGCGGACACGCTTCTCCCGCGGTGCTCGCAACGGGCGGATTTCTGCGTGAAGCGTCTCGGGCCCGCCGCGCCGATCGGCCACGATGACGGTGAGCGTCGTGGCAGGCGCCGTGCTGGACGCGGTGGAGGCCGGAGGGGCCCCCGAGCCAGCGGCCGAACCCGTCATGATTGCCGCTGTTGCGGACTGCGACGTCCGGCGGGCCGGTCCGGGCGCAAGAGCGCACCGAGGACCAGCACCGCGCCGAGGGCGAAGTAGAGCAGCTCGATCCAGCTCCAGGTTGCGGGGCGGAGGATCGCCACTTCGCCGAGGATCCAACCCATGAGGATGGTTCCGGCCGCGGCAACCCGGCCCGCGCGGTAGCTGCGGGCCCGAAGGCATGACGCCAGGGCGAGCGCGGCACTCCCTCCGACGACCACCGTCAGGAGCAGGGCAGGGATGGTGTAGGTGGCGAACGGCGTACCGGTGAGCTTTTCGAGCGGGTAGCGTTCAGCTTCGAGGCCGGTCAGGAGCGCCAGCCCGCCGCCGACGGCGGTGACGGCAACGAACGCGGCGATGACGGCCAGGGCGACCCTCGCGACGCGGGCGGTGCCTCGATCAGCCAGCGACCGTTTCATGTCCACGCCTCTCGGAGCGCGATCGCGTGCCCAGCCGGATGAGCCTCCAGCCCGCGGCGACGAACCAGAACGCGAACACCAGCCACCACCAGAAGTAGCTCACGCCGAGGACGCCGAACAGGGAGAGAGCGAGCAAGGCGGAGAAGGTGGTGGCGATGCCGAGGTACGCCACGCCGCGGTGGAAGACGCCGCGCAGCATGGCAAGCGAGAGAAAGAGAATTCCCACCGCGAACATGCCCTCGTACAGGGGGTTGAAGGCGTTGTTCTGAGCGATGAGCGGCAAGGCGGCGGTGGCGACGGAACCTGCCTCGCTGGCGGTTGCCGCGGCGTACTTGTCGCTGAGGCCGATCAGGCCGAGCAGGACCGGGTAGTAGGCGAGGAAGAGGATCTGGCAGGTGACGCCGATGAGGGCACCGAGAAAGGCCAGGCTCTTGTGGGCGCGTTCGAGCGCCAGGTAGAGCGCGGCGATGGCGATGACGCCGAAGATGCTCGACACGAGCACGGTCGACTGCAGGCTGAAGTACCACAGTCGATGGCTCGCGATGAACGCCAGCGTCTGTTCGCCGGTGATCTGGAGGGCGTGAAAGGGCGTGGTGGTGATGAGCACGAAGGGGACCACGAGCCCGCACAGGATGTAGAGCAGCGCGGAGATTCCGCCGGCGAGGTAGAAGCCGTCCCAGCTCGTGTCGGGTTGCAGGTTGGACGCCTTGTCGGCGGCGACGGTCGTGACATGACCGCGTGCGTGTACAGCCATACTCGGCCCTCCCCAATCTCTCCCAGGTCGGTGGATGACGCACGTCGATGATGAGACCGATGCGAAGGTAGCGGTGATGGGCGGGTCGCGGGTCGGCACAGTGCCCACGCACCTGTCGGAGTTTGGACCACAGTGCGACGTGGCGGCCCGGCTATCGGAACGAGGCCATGGACACTTCTCACGATCGATCGTCGTTAGTGTGAGTCAGAAGCGCCCGGTGAACGCCGCAGTCGCCTGACGGGGTGCCTGGACCCAGGTTTCGCGATCCGAACGTGTCGAAGGAGGGTCCGGGGCCCGCGTCCGAACACCGGTCGACGTGATGCGCACGTCGCGGCACCGCTCCGACGACGTGACCGGAGAGGAAACGGCATGAACAAGGCCATTCGAGTGGCTGTCGGCGTGGCGCTGATGCTGAGCGCAGCAAGCCTTGCAGGCGCAGCCTCCACGCCATCGCCCGACGTGCTGCGCGCCACCTTGCACAACGGGCTGCGCGTGGTCATCGTACGCAACACGCTGGCGCCGGTGGTGACCACGGAGATGAACTACCTGGTCGGCTCCAACGAGGCGCCGAGCGGTTTCCCCGGGATGGCGCACGCCGTCGAGCACATGATGTTCCGCGGCAGTCCGGGGTTGACCAAGAACCAGCTCGCGGCGCTGGCCGCGAACATGGGCGGCAACTTCGACGCCGACACCACCGAGGGCGTGACCCAGTACTACTTCACGGTACCGGCGCAGGACCTCGACGTGGCGCTGCGGATCCACGCCATCCGCATGCGCGGCGTGGACATGTCAGCGGCAGAGTGGGCCAAGGAGCGCGGCGCGATCGAGCAGGAAGTCTCGCGTGACCTATCCGATCCGTTCTACAAGTTCTATACCCAGTTGCGCGCGCGCATGTTTCAGGGCACGCCGTACCAGCACACCCCGCTGGGCACGCGGCCGTCGTTCGACAAGACCACGGCGGCGGCGCTGAAGGCGTTCCACGACGCCTGGTATGCGCCCAACAACGCCATCCTCGTGATCGCCGGCGACATCGACCCGCAAGCCGCGCTCAAAGAGGTGAAGGCGCTGTTCGCCTCGATCCCCAGCAAGCCTGTTCCGCAGCGTCCGGCATTCGACCTCCAACCCGTGCAAGCGCACACCGTGCAGCTGCCGACCGACTACCCGTACGGCTTCGTGCTGCTGTCGTATCGCATGCCGGGGCTGCGCGCCAAGGACTACGCCACGGCGCTGGTCCTCTCGAACGCGCTGGCATCGAAGCGCGCCCAGCTCTACGGCATGGGCTTGAACGGTCAGGCGCTCTACGGCGGCTTCTCCAGCAGCTTCCTGCCGCACTCGGGCTTCGCCTTCGCCGAGGGTCTGTTCGCGCGCGGCATCAAGCCCGACGGCGTGCTCCAGACCATGCAGGGCATCATGCAGCAGGCGCGCACGAAGGGCGTGCCGGCCGACCTCGTCGACGCGGCCAAGGCCAAGGCGATCGCCGACCTGGAGTACCAGAAGAACTCCGTCAGCGGCCTGGCCAATGCCTGGTCGCAGGCGTTGGCGTTCGAGGGCGCGAGCTCGCCCGAAGCCGTGAAGGCGGCGATCACGGCGGTCACGCCGGCGCAGGTCGATGCGCTGGCCAAGCAGGTGCTCGACCCGGCGCACGTCATCACGGCCGTCCTGACGCCCGAGTCGTCGGGCAAGCCGACGTCCAGCACGGGCTTCGGCGGTCCCGAGAAGTTCAACGGCAAGCCCAGCGGTCCGGTCACCCTGCCGGATTGGGCCAAGAGCGATTTCGCCAAGCTCACGGTGCCACCGTCGGCGATCAACCCGAGCGACTTCACCCTGGCCAACGGCCTGCGCCTGATCGTGCAGCCGGAGCAGGTCAGCAACACGGTCGAGGTGTTCGGCCAGATCAAGACCAACCAGGACATGCAGGCGCCCAAGGGCCAGGAGGGCGTCGCCGCCGTGCTGGGCGACCTGTTCGACTTCGGCACCACCAGCCTGGACCGCCAGCAGTTCCAGGCCGCACTCGATGCCATCCAAGCGCACGAGAGTGCCGGTTCGAGCTTCTCGCTCGCCGTGCCGGCGGCGCATTTCGCCCAGGGCATGAGTCTGCTGGCGGCCAACGAGCTGCATCCGGCGATGCCGGCGCGTGCGTTCACGATCATGCAGCACAACGAGGCGGCGGCCACAGCAGGCGAAGTGCAGACCCCGGGTTTCCTCAACACCATCCACCTGGACCAGGCGCTGCTGCCCGCGCACGACCCGGGCCTGCGGTACGCCACCAAGCAGTCGATCGAGAACCTGACACTCGCCGACGTGAAGAGCTACTACGCGCAGACCTTCCGCCCCGACATGACCACGATCGTGGTGGTGGGCGACGTCACGCCGGCGCAGGCGCGCGCGGTGGTCGACGAAGCGTTCGGCGGCTGGAAGGCCACGGGTCCCAAGCCTGAGGCGAGCTACCCGGCCGTGCCGCTGAACACCAACGCCACGCAGTTCAACACCCCGGACAAGACGGCGGTGCAGGACCAGGTGACCATGGCCGAGCAGATCGCCATGAACAGCCATAGCGTCGACCGCTATGCACTGATTGCCGGCAACATGGTACTGAGCGGTGGCTTCTATGCGGCGCGCCTACCCCGGGACCTGCGCGAGAAGCGCGGCCTGGTCTACAGCGTGGGCAGCCAGGTCAACCTGGACCGCCACCGTGGCGTCTTCGAGGTGTCCTACGGCGCCGACCCGGGCAAGGTGGCCGAAGCGCGGGCGCTGATCCTGCGCGACCTCAAGCAGATGCAGGACACCCCGGTCTCGGACGCCGAGCTCCACCAGGTCAAGGGCATGCTGCTGCGCCAGTTCCCGCTCGGCGAGTCCAGCTTCGGCAGCATCGCCGGACTGCTCCTGGGGTTGTCGTTGGAGGGCAAGCCGCTTAACGCCACCGCCATCGCCTCCCAGCACTACCTTGCATTGACCGCGCCGCAGATCCAGGCGGCGTTCAAGAAGTACGTTCGGCTCAGTGACTTCGTCACGGCGGTGAAGGGGCCGGCGCCGACGCAGTGAAGGATCGGCGCGGCGGCCTCGGCGCTCGGGGTGGTTGGCCCGTGCACCGGGCCCAGGCGCTTAGTCGCGCCAACGTTCACCACGGGGGCGCTGCAGATCGGCGTGGCCCGCGCGGTCGCCGCGCCGCCGCCGGCCGTGCTTCGGCGGCGGCGCGGGACCAACGACGGGCACCGGCTCTCGGCGACAGGCCGCTTGATGCGCGGTTCTGCATACGCCGGCGGGAGCCTTACCCTTAGTGTGGGTCGAGTGCATTGAGATGGTGGAGTCCCAATCTGGGGGAACAGATGATCTGCATGTGAGGCTCCGTGTGCCGCGGCGCGTCGCGCTCGTGTGGGTTACGGGGGCGGTGGCGGCGTACGCCGTCGCGTTCGTGCTGCTCGCGCCGGTGCTCGGGCTGACGGTCATGGCGTTGCTGCTGGCGCCTGCGGTGCTGGCGGGGTGGTTGTTGGGCGCGGTTACCGGCGGCGTGGTGGCGGTGGCGCTCGTGGCGCTGAACGCGGCGTTGGGCCTCACCGTGGACAGCCCGAGCGTAGCAGCAGCAGCGGCGTTTCCCGGGGCGATCCCGGGCGGGCTGGTGGCGCTGGCATTTGCGGTGAGCGCAGGCGCGCTCGGAGAGCGGCAGCTGCTCGCGCTTGCGGCCCGTCAACGGTTGCAGGAGGAGCTCGAGGCGAGCGAGAGCCTGACGGCCGCGCTGGGCGCGACCGAGGAGCGTTTCCGGTTGCTGGCCGAGGAAGCGCTGGTGGGCGTGTATCTGATCCAGGACGGGTTCTTCCAGTACGTGAACCCGTCGTTCGCGCAGGCCTTCGGCTATGAGCCTCAGGAGATCATCGAGCGGATGACCCCGGACGATCTGACGGATCCGGAAGACCGCGCGACGGTGCGCGCCCACATCGAGGCCCGCCTGAGAGGCGATGCAGGCTCGGCGCACTATCGCTTCCTCGGGGTGCGCAAGGACGGCGGCCGGTTCCCCGTCGAGGTGCTGGGGCGCGCGCTGCAGGTGGACGGGCGGCCGGCCATCTTGGGGACGCTGCAGGATCACACCCGGGAGGCGGAGCATGAGGCGGAGCTCCGTCTGCGACTGACGGCGCTGGAGGCTGCGCCGGCGGGCGTGGTGGTGACGGACCCCGACGGCGTGATCGAGTGGGCCAATCCCCACGCCTTGTCGATGACGGGGTACTCGCTGGCCGACCTTCGCGGCACGCATACGCGCGTGTTCGGCTCGGGCCGGCAAAGTCGCGAGTTCTACCAGGCGTTGTGGGCAACGGTGACCGCGGGACTGGTATGGAGCGGGGACCTGGTGAACCGCCGCAAGGACGGAACCGAGTACTACGAGCGCATGAGCATCACGCCAGTGCTGGGCGCAAGCGGGGCGATCGAGCACTTCGTGGCAGTCAAGCAGAACGTCACCGAGCGCCGCCGAGCGGAGCAGAGCATCCGAACGCTGAACGCCACGTTGAAGGCGCAGATCGAGCGCATCACCGCCTTGCGCGCCATCGACAACATCATCACCCGCGGCCTCGACATGCACGCCGCGATCACGGCGTTCGCCGACGTCGCGCAGACCAGCCTGGGTGTCGACGCACTGTGGATGCACCTGCACCACGAAGACTCCGAGCTGCTGGAGTTGCTGGAGGTCCGTGGCTGGCGTGAGCCTCCGAGACCCGGAACCTTGATGCCTGTCGCGAGCACGCTCGTGGGGCAGGCGGTGAGCGAGCAGCGCACGGTCCTATTGCACGACAGCGGTGAGATCGCCGAGCGCCTGCCCGACGAGGAGCCGTTGCGCCGCGAGGGCTTCGAGCTGTTCGGCGCCGTTCCGATGATGGCGCGCGGCAAGCTGCGCGGCGGGCTGGCGTTCGCGCACCGCAGCCCCCGTGACGTGAACGCCACCTGGCTGGGATTCGTGGAGGCGTTGGCCACGCAAGGGGCGATCCTGGTGGACAACGCCGCGCTCCTGAACGATCTCAGGACCAGCAACGAGAGCTTGCGCAACGCCTACGACGCCACCATCGAAGGCTGGTCGCGGGCTCTCGACCTGCGTGACAAGGAGACCGAGGGCCACTCGAGGCGCGTGACCGAGCTCACGCTGCAACTGGCGCGCGCCATGGGCTACTCGGAGGACGCGTTGCTTCACGTCCGCCGGGGCGCGCTGCTGCACGACATCGGCAAGATGGGCGTCCCCGACAGCATCTTGCAGAAGCCCGGAAAGCTCACCGAGGAGGAGTGGCAGGTCATGCGCCGCCACACCACCTTCGCGCGCGACCTGCTCGTGCCCATCGCCTTCCTGGAACGTGCGCTGGAGATCCCGTACTCCCACCACGAGCGCTGGGACGGCAGCGGTTACCCCGAGGGCCTCGAGGGTGAGAGCATCCCGCTGTCGGCGCGCATCTTCGCGATCGCCGATGTCTATGACGCTCTCACCAGCGACCGACCCTACCGCAAGGCCTGGACCCGCGAGCAGGCCCTTCGGCACATCCGCGACGGCGCCGGAAGTCACTTCGACCCGAGCATCGTGGAGGTCTTCCTCTCCTTGCAGGAGGAGCCCGCAGGCTGACGCACAGGCACGCTCGGGTGCGTCTTCGCGGGTGCGGAACGCGAGCCGCGGCGTGCGCGCGTCTCGCTCTCGACCACCGGGCCGCGACGCGCGCACCGGATGGCACGATCGGTCGCGTGGGACGCGCTCCTCGTGGAGCGGGGAATCGGGGATGCGCCTTCGCCACAAGAGAACGATATCGGCGTCCCCACCGGCACTTCGGAGTCGGTGGGGACGCTCGGCCGCCTTGCCGGCCAAGGGACGGGGGCAGGTTACCAGCGAGAGCCGAAGCCGTGCGGGTGCCCACCGTAGTTCATGCCGGGGCCGTAGCCCATGCCAGGGCCGTAGCCCATGCCGGGGCCGTAGCCCATGCCGGGGCCGTAGCCCATGCCCGGGCCGTAGCCCGGCCCCGGGCCGTAGCCCAGGGTCGGGTTGTTGCCGGCGGCCGGCCCGAAGCCCCGATGCTGCCCGAAGCCGTATCCCGAAAGGGCATTGGCCGCGTCCGGATGCTGCTGTACGAAGGCCTGCACGGCGCTCCGCAGGCTGGCGACGTTACCTGCCAGCGTGGCGCGCGCGGCTGCCACCTTCTGCCGAGCCTGGGCGCTGGCCGTTGCCACATCCGCGCCGCCGTTGAGGGCGTCGTTGTACGCCTGGAGGGCCTGGACACGTAGGGCGTAGGCCTCCTGCTGGACCGCCTGCATCTTGTCGAGCAGGCTGGACGCGGCGTCGCGGTCGGCGGCGGGGAGGCGGTTTAGCAGGGTCAGGCGGGCCGCCTGCTGCTGCAGGGCCGCGAGCTGATCGGTCGACGGCGTCGTGGACGTGGACGTGGACTGCGCCAACGCCAGTCCGGCAATCGCGATCCCGGCCGCCAGGATCAGGCCCATCACGAACCGGGTCGCTTGCTTGCTGTGCTTCACGAGCATGGTGGCGCTCCTTCCGTGGCCCGTCGAGGCATCATCGACTCCCGCGGACCTCTACGTCAGCATCGGACGCGTTGCTGCACGGCCGGGGGACGCATCGTGCAGGCTGTGCGCAGCCGGTCGGCGTGGCTTCTGCGGCCGGGTCGCTGAAGGGGCCGCTCCGTCTGCACGGTGCCTGCACGAAGGCGGCGCGCAACCTGCTGGGGTGGTGGCTACCATGGGCGTATGGCCGATGCTTCGCCTGGCGGTGGCCTGGTCCTGGTGGTGGAGGACGAGCCGCAGATCGCAGAGACGTTGGAGGCCTACCTGAGGGCTTCGGGGTTCCGCACGGAGCGAGCTGCCGACGGTGTCCGTGCGCTGGAGCTGGTGCGGAGCACCGATCCCGATCTGGTGCTGCTGGACCTGATGCTTCCCAGGCTCGACGGATTCGAGGTCCTCAAGGCGGTGCGCCGCGACTCTCGGACGCCGGTCATCCTCGTCACGGCGCGCTCCGAGGAGGTCGATCGGCTCGTCGGCCTGGAGCTCGGGGCCGACGACTACGTGGTGAAGCCGTTCAGCTTCCGTGAGGTGGTCGCTCGCGTGAAGGCCGTGTTGCGCCGCAGCCGCGGCGACGAAGCCCCGACGACCGTTCGACACGTCGGTGGTCTGGTGGTCGAGGAGGAGAAGGTGCGCGCCAGCTATGCCGGCAAGCAGCTTCCTCTCACGGCGACGGAGTTTCGGCTGTTGGCGTGTCTGGCGGGCGCGCCGGGCCGCGTGTTCAGCCGGGCGGAGCTGCTCGAGCGCGGCATGCCCGACAGCGAGGCGTTGGAGCGCACGGTGGACTCGCACATGCGCAATCTCCGGCGCAAGCTCGTCGAGGCCGGTGCCGGGGAGGTGTTGGAGACGGTGCGGAGTATCGGCTATCGGTTGTCGGAGCCGTCATGAGGGGGATCGGTGCGCGCATCGCCGGGATCGTCATCGCGGTGACGCTCGTGACGGTGCTGCTCGGCGTGGCGCTCCAGCTGGGCGCGTGGCTGCGCGAGTGGAGCCAGCTTCCGGCTCCGTACCGACCCCAGGCAGTGCTGATGTGGCCGTTCGGAGCCGAACACGGACCGCGCCCCGGCGTGCGCGGCGGCATGATGATGCAGCCGCCTGCCGGGGTCGGCGGCCAGCCGACGGTGCCCGAGGTGCGGGCCCTCCTCACGGAGATTGCGGCTCGAAGGCTGGGCACGTTGCTGGTGACGATCGTCTTGTCGCTCGCCGTCGGCGGCGTGCTCGCCTGGTGGCTTGCGCGACGACTCGGCAGGCCCATCGCCGCGGTGTCGTCGGCCGCGCAGCGGGTGGCGCGCGGGGACCTGTCGGCCCGGGTCGCCCTGCCGGGATGGCTCGAGCGCTCACACGACGAGACGGCCGAGCTGGCCCGCGACTTCAACACCATGGCGGCGCACCTGGAAGGCTACGAGCGGGAGCGTCGGGCGTTGATCGCGGACGTCGCGCATGAGCTGCGGACCCCGCTCACCATCCTTCGAGGTCGGCTGGAGGCGATGGAGGACGGCATCGCGCCGCTGACGGTGGACGAGGTGCGCAATCTGCACGATCAGACGCTGCTGCTCGGGAGGCTCGTGGAGGACTTGCGCATTCTCTCGCTGGTGGACTCCGGCCGCCTCGAGGTGACGCCGCGCGACGTGGACGTGGCCGAGCTGCTGCGCCGGACCGTCCAGGGGTTCGAGCCGCACGCTGCGGCACTCGGCGTGACGGTTGGCGTCGAGACCCCCGCCACGCTGACGGCAGGGACCGATCCCGAGCGCCTCGTGCAAGTCGTGACGAACCTGGTCGACAACGCGCTGCGCGTCACGCCGCCGGGGGGCCGCGTCATGGTGCGCCTCGAGCGGCAGGACGGCGGCTTTCGTATCGAGGTGGCGGACCCGGGTCCCGGCCTTGCGCCTGGCAGCGAGGGGCGCGTGTTCGAGCGCTTCTACCGAGCCGATGCCAGCCGCTCGCGTTCCAGTGGGGGCAGCGGGCTCGGGCTGTCCATCGTCAAGGCGCTCGTGGAGCTGCACGGGGGCAGCGTCACGGCGACCAACCGGCCCGAGGGCGGAGCGAGCTTCGTGGTCGTGATTCCCGGCCCGGCGGGCGCGGCCTGAAGGTGCGAGGCGTCCGGCCGACGCCGGAAGCCGGGCGGCCGTGGCGCCGGTTCTCTGCTGCCATGCCTGCGGCGCCACGTGCTCTCGCCGGCCCGGTAGCCGTCAGGCGCCGCTGAAGAGCGGTGCCGCCACGACGCGGTTCCTGCCCGAGCGTTTGCCCTCGTACATGGCTCCATCGGCGACTTCGACGAGCTCCTGGGGCGATCTGCCCTCGGCGGAGCTCGCCAACCCGAACGTCATGCTCAGCCCCACCTGTCGACCTTGCCGCGTCGTGGCGAGCTTCTCGATCTCCGCTCGAAGCCGTTCCGCCAGGCTCGAGGCGCCCTCGACGCCGGTCTCGGGAAGGATGATCAGGAACTCCTCCCCGCCCCAACGGCCCACCACGTCGTGGCCCCGCACGTTCGCGCGCAGCGCGCCCGCCACCGCGCGCAGGACCTCGTCCCCGAACGCATGCCCGAAGTGATCGTTGATCCGCTTGAAGTGATCGATGTCGGCCATCACCACGCAGTACGGTTGCCCCGAGCGTCTCGCACGCGCCGTCTCGCGCTCCAACACCCGCTCCATCGCCCGACGATTCAGAAGGCCCGTGAGGTCGTCCTGCAGCGCCAGACCCTCCATGCGCCTGAGCGCCTCCGTGAGGTCCTGTTCGGCCCGCGACACAGCCACCGCGCTGAGCACTGCCAGCACGATCACCGCTCCAGACACGACGAGCACGTTGAACACGTGCAGGAGGTGAACGATGCTCGGCGCCCAGCCCGCATAGGCGGTGCCAGCCGGCCATAGCACCTCGAAGACCACGTACGCGGTCGCCAGCGCGGCGATCCACCCCCAGCGAGCCAGCCACGGCCGCTTCGGATACAGCGCCGCGAGCAGCAGCGGGATGATGATGTAGAAGAGGAAGCCGCCGGCCTCACCTGCGAACATCGTGCCCAACACGGCGGAGGCCACGATGTCGACGCAGGCCACGGCGAAGGCGGCCTCCGCGCGCTCGCGCCGCATCAACAAGAAGGCGGCGCTCGGCATCACCACGGCCGCCGCCGTCTCGGTCGCCACGGCGGCTTCGCCCAGCAGCGCGAACACGACCGCGAAGGCCGCGTGCGCCGCGAAGCCGCCGGCGACCACGCGCCACAACGCCCATCGGAACCTGTCCATCGAACGCACGACATCACCCAGCCCGGGCGCTCCCAGAGCGGAGCGCTTCACACCTGCAATCACCGTTTCAACCCTGAACCGGCGACCCCATGCTCCCGGGCGCACCGGCGCGCCGCCATGCAAAACCGTACTTGCCGGTGGCCACCGCACCGCGCTTCGTCCGGACGGGCGACGACGCGCACAGGCGGGCTCGCCGCAGCCTGCGCGGGCCGTTGCCCGGCGCGAAGACGGCGGCCGTTGCCGCTGGCCGGGTCCGGGCAGCTAGGTTGTCGCGGCGAGGGCTGTGGCGAGCTCCGCATCGCTGGGTATGCGCGCATCGCCGAGGGCGTCGACGAGGAGTCGGCTCATGCGGCCGAGGCCGTCCCTCACCGCCCGCCAGGTCGCGAGGTCGTGGCCGCTGGGGTCCGGCACGCTGACGTGGCGCCGGACGGTGCGGGCCGGGTAGGCCGGGCAGGCCTCGTTGGCGTCGTCACAGACGGTGAGGACCAGGTCGAAGGCCCATGGGTCGGGCAGCTCGAAGAGGGCCTTGCTGGCGTGGTCGGAGAGGTC
>Ga0307441_1000436_pt1 | contig 15407 bp, 12 predicted proteins | sample SalMarWE160420MG_FD_202149 | JGI IMG/M metagenome (GOLD analysis project Ga0307441, IMG submission 202149) | Salt marsh sediment microbial communities from the Plum Island Ecosystem LTER, Massachusetts, United States - WE1604-20 | ecosystem: Environmental > Aquatic > Marine > Intertidal zone >... | reverse complement strand
GAGGCCGAGCTGGTGGAGCGTTACCACGATGCCGTCGTGCAGCGTTGCGGCATCCGGGAATTCGTCGACGACGGCGCGATCGATCCCGACCACGCCTCGCCGCTGCTGGTCTCGGTGTTCCTGGACAAGGACTTCTCCTTCGTCGTCTCCTCGGAGGCCGACGCCCGCGCCTTCGCCGAATTCGATCCGGAGCACACGGTCGTGCGGCCCGTCCCGGACTCGACCGACTGGCAGGTGATCCGCAAGGCGGGCACCGAGATCCGGGTACCGCGCAAGACCAAGCTGTCGCGGGTCGTCGGCGCGCAGATCCCGAGCGGGTTCGACCCGACGGTGTGGGGCATCAGCCAGGACATGGCCAGTTCCATCGACCGGGTGGCGCTCTGGAACATCGTCGCGACGGTCGACGCGTTCCTGAGCGCCGGGTTCAGCCCGGCCGAGGTCATGCGCTACGTGCACCCGAGCCTGGTCGCCAGCACCCAGGGCACCGGGATGGGCGGCATGACCTCGATGCAGACCATGTACCACGGCAACCTGTTGGGCCGCGGCAAGCCCAATGACATCCTGCAGGAAGTCCTGCCGAACGTCGTTGCCGCGCACGTGATCCAGTCCTATGTCGGCAGTTACGGCTCGATGATCCATCCGGTCGCCGCATGCGCGACCGCGGCGGTGTCGATCGAGGAGGGCGTCGACAAGATCCGCCTGGGCAAGGCCGAGCTGGTGGTGACCGGCGGCCTGGACGACCTGACGTTGGAGGCCGTCATCGGCTTCGGGGACATGGCGGCCACCGCCGACACCTCGATGATGCGCGGCCGCGGCATCGCCGATTCGAAGTTCTCCCGCCCCAACGACCGGCGGCGGCTGGGCTTCGTCGAGGCCCAGGGCGGCGGCACCATCCTGCTGGCGCGTGGCGACCTGGCGCTGAAGATGGGGCTGCCGGTGCTGGCCGTGGTGGGCTTCGCGCAGTCGTTCGGCGACGGCGTGCACACCTCCATCCCGGCCCCCGGCCTGGGCGCGCTGGGCGCGGGCCGCGGCGGCAAGGAGTCGCCGCTGGCGCGTGCGCTGGCCAAGCTCGGCGTGGGCGCCGACGACATCGCGGTGGTCTCCAAGCACGACACCTCGACGCTGGCCAACGACCCCAACGAAACGGAGCTGCACGAGCGGCTCGCCGACTCGCTGGGCCGCTCCCCGGGCGCTCCGCTGTTCGTGGTGTCGCAGAAGAGCCTGACCGGGCACGCCAAGGGCGGCGCGGCCGTGTTCCAGACGATGGGCCTGTGCCAGATGCTGCGCGACGGGGTGATCCCGCCCAACCGCAGCCTGGATTGCGTCGACGACGAGTTGGCCGGCTCGGCCCACTTCGTCTGGGTGCGCGACACGCTGCGGCTCGGCGAGAGGTTCCCGCTCAAGGCCGGGCTGTTGACCAGCCTCGGTTTCGGGCACGTCTCCGGTTTGGTGGCGCTGGTGCACCCGCAGGCGTTCATCGCGGCGCTGGACCCCGCGCAGCGCGCGGACTACCAGCGTCGCGCGGACGCCCGCCTGCTCGCCGGCCAACGCCGGCTGGTCTCGGCCATTGCCGGCGGCGAGCCGATGTACCAGCGGCCGCCGGACCGCCGCTTCGACCACCACGCGCCGGAGAAGCGTCAGGAGGCGGCGATGCTGCTCGACCCGGCCGCCCGCCTGGGCGAGGATGGCGCATACCAGGTCTCCGACGGAATGACTCCGCCTATCAGCTAGCCTGGCGAGCCATGGGCATCGTCGGAGTGGGGATCGACCTCGTCTCCATTCCCGACTTCGCCGCGCAGGTCGACCAGCCGGGCACGGTCTTCTCCGAGACCTTCACCCCCGGAGAGCGCCGCGACGCCTCGGACAAGAGTTCGTCGGCGGCGCGTCACCTGGCGGCCCGGTGGGCGGCGAAGGAGGCGGTGATCAAGGCGTGGTCGGGCTCGCGGTTCGCCCAGCGGCCCGTGCTGCCCGAGGACATTCACCGCGACATCGAGGTGGTCACCGACATGTGGGGCAGGCCGCGGGTCCGGCTGACCGGGGACATCGCCAAGCACCTGGCCGACGTGACGATTCACGTGTCGTTGACCCACGAGGGCGACACCGCCGCGGCAGTGGCCATCTTGGAGGCTCCCTGACCGCGAGCAGACGCAGAATCGCGTCGAAACCCAACGGTTTATGCGATTTTGCGTCTGCGCGCGAAGAAAGGGCGAGGGCATGAGCGATCTCGTCGAGCGGGTCCGCGAGGTGTTGCCGTCGGTCCGTCGCGACCTCGAGGACCTGGTGCGCATTGAATCGGTCTGGGCCGACCCCGACCGGCGCCCCGAGGTGCACCGCAGCGCCCGGGCGGTCGCGGATCTGTTGACACGGGCGGGTTTCGGCGAGGTGCGCATCGTCGGCGAGGGCGGCGCCCCGGCGGTCATCGCGCACCATCCCGCGCCGCCCGGCGCGCCCACCGTGCTGCTTTATGCCCACCACGACGTGCAGCCCGAGGGCGACCGGAGCCAGTGGTCATCGCCGCCTTTCGAGCCCACCGAGCGCGACGGGCGCCTCTACGGCCGCGGCAGCGCCGACGACAAGGCCGGCATCGCAACGCATTTGGCCGCGTTCAGGGCGCATGGCGGACGGCCGCCGCTGGGCGTGACCGTCTTCGTCGAAGGCGAGGAGGAATCCGGTTCGCCGTCGCTGGGCCGGTTGCTGGCCGCTCACCGCGAGGCGCTGGCCGCCGACGTGATCGTCATCGCCGACTCCGACAACTGGAGCACCGAGACCCCGGCCCTGACGGTGTCGCTGCGCGGCCTGGTCGATTGCGTGGTCGAGGTCGCCACACTCGACCACGGGTTGCACTCGGGGTTGTGGGGCGGCGTGGTCCCCGACGCGCTGAGCGTGCTGGTGCGGCTGCTGGCCAGCCTGCACGACGACGCCGGCAACGTGGCCGTCGCCGGCCTGCACGAAACCGATGTCACGTCGCTGAACTATCCCGAGTTCCCGGCCGAGCGGGTCTCTGCCGACTCCGGCCTGTTGGACGGGGTGTCCGAGATCGGTTCGGGATCGGTGCCGCAGCGGTTGTGGGCCAAACCGGCGATCACGGTGATCGGCATCGACACCACATCGGTGGCGGCCGCGTCGAACACGCTGATCCCGCGGGCCCGGGCCAAGATCAGCATGCGGGTCGCCCCCGGCGGCGACCCCGCGGCGCACCTGGAGGCGCTGACGGCCCACCTGCAGCGGCACGCACCGTGGGGTGCCCACGTCGGGGTCACGCGCGGCGAGACGGGCCAGCCCTACGCGATTGACGCCAGCGGCCCGGTCTACGACGCCGCGCGGGCCGCGTTCCGGCAGGCGTGGAGCACCGACCCGATCGATATGGGCATGGGCGGCTCCATCCCGTTCATCGCCGAGTTCGCCGAGGCGTTTCCCCAGGCCAAGATCCTGGTCACCGGGGTCGAAGACCCCGCCACCCAGGCGCACAGCGTCAACGAGAGCCTGGATTTGGGTGTGCTGGAACGCGCGGCGGTCGCCGAGGCGCTGCTGCTGGCGAACCTGGCTTAAACCTGGCTTAAACCGAAAGGTCGCGGCGGAGTTTTGCCACGTGGCCGGTGGCCTTGACGTTGTACTGCGCGACGGCGATCTTGCCCTTTTCGTCGACGACGAAGGTGGAGCGGATCACGCCCTGCACCGTCTTGCCGTACATCTTCTTCTCGCCGTAAGCGCCCCAGGCCGTCAGCACCTTGCGACCGGGATCCGACAGCAGCGGAAACGTCAGCTTCTCGGCGTCGCGGAACTTGGCGAGCTTCTCCGGCTTGTCGGGGGAGATGCCGACGACGTCGAGGCCGGCGTCGTTGAGGTCGCGCAGGCTGTCGCGGAAGTCGCAGGCTTGCTTGGTGCAGCCCGGCGTCGATGCGGCGGGATAGAAATACACGACGACGCGGCGTCCCTTGAAGTCGGACAGCGATACCTTGTTGCCGTCGGCGTCGGGCAAGCTGAAGGCGGGCGCCTTGTCCCCCGGCGCCAGCCGCGTGGTCTCGGTCAACGTTCTGCCTTTCTGTTCACCGGAGCGCTGGGTGTCGCACCAGCTGATCTAGGGTAGTGCGGGCAGGTGCATCACCTGGGACGTGGGCGACTTGGAGGGCAGAGACGTGGCGGATCGGGATCCCGAGACCATCAAGCAGGAGATCGACCAAGCCCGTGACCAGCTGGCGGCCACCGTCGATTCTCTTGCTGAGCGTGCCAATCCCCGCCGTCTCGCTGACGACCTCAAGGCCCGGGCGGTCGAATTCGTCAAGAAGCCCGTGGTGATCGTCTCGCTGGTGGGGATCTCCTCGGTCGTCGTGGTTGTGGTGGTGCACCGGATCCGGAATCGCTGACGAGCGACGCCAGCCGCCCGGCAAACATCTTGCCGCCGTATGCATCTCGGCGGGGCCGTCATCGCCTAGCCGATGAGTCGGGCCCGGACCGTGGTCGCGATGTTGAGCCGCATCACCTGCCGGGTGGCGTAGACCGCGGCCGCCGCGGCCAGTGCGAGGGCAGAAACGATGACGACGCTGAAGTTGGACGGTTCGGGGTGCACGCCGATGCGGAACCAGGCTTGCCCGATCCTGGCGGCGAGCGGCCAGGCGAGCAGAAGCCCGGCGGGGACGGCCAGCGCCGCCGCGACTACGGCCTGCTCTGTGGCTTCGGTGCCGAGGATCGAGCCGATGCGTGCCCGGCCGTAACCGAGCGCGCGGAGCGTGGCGAACTCGCCCTGCCGATCGAGCAGGGACAGCGCGAGGCTCGAGATCAAAAACAACGCGCCCACGCCGAGGCTGATCGCGAGCAGGACGTCGATGAGGCTGGTGAGCTCGCGCACCAGGTCATGCATGCCGGAGCGGGCCGCGGCCAGGGTGGTGACCCGCGCGACGGCGGGAGAGTTGCTGAGCGCGTGCGTGGCCGTCGGTGGCGCGGCGAGGTACAGCGAGTTGGCCCGGCCGGCCAGCCCGAGCATCGCGGCGGCATCCGGGTAGGTCGTATAGACCTGACCGGCCGCCACGGTGCGGGCGACACCGGAGACGCTCATCTGCCGAGACCCCGTCGAAGTGGTGACGGTGACGGGCTGGCCCGCCCATAGCCGCAGCGCCGACGCGGTCTGCTCGCTGATCACGACCTGGCCGGGGGCCGGTGACCGTCCGGATACCAGGTGCGGTCGCTGTAGCTGCGGTGCTGCCGGCGAACCGACGAGCACGGCATCCTTGCTGCGGTCATCCGAGCGCAGCAGCGCGGGTCCGGTCACGACGGGTTCGACGGCGGTGGCACCGGCGTCGCGCGCCAACGCCGTCGCCTCGGCGATGGTCATCGGATGGACGAGCTCGGCGGTCATGGTCCAGCCCTGACCGGCCAGTGTCTGGTCGACCGTTCGGGTGGTGGAGCCGATCAGCACGTTCAGCGACGCGCCCAGCCCGATGGCCCCCGCGAGGCTGACGACCGTGGCCGCGCTGAGGATCGGCCGGCGGGTCAGTGACCGGCTGGCGTAGCCGACTTCCGCTCCGGCCGCGCCGGTCGCCCCACGCAGCCAGCGCGGCAGCGCGAACCGGACGGCCGGGTCCCCGCGCATGGCCTGCGCGGGAGCCAACCGCAGCAGCATCCATGCCGGGAGGACGGCGGCGGCCAGGCTCACGCCGATCGTGACCGCGCCGACCGAGCCGAGCAGAGCGGGGCTATGGGTCGCCACCGTGGTGGGGAATCCCACGGCCGAGGCGTAGTCGTGGGCGACGAGGCGCGCGACGCCGATGGTGACTCCGACCGCGACGGCCGCCCCGGGGACCGCGAGCATGGCCGCCGGCAGCAGCGCGGTCATGAGCACCGTGGATCGTCGGTAGCCGATCGCCAGCAGCGTGCCGAGTTCGCGACGCTGCGCGTGCACGATGCGGCGCAGGCTCAGCCCGATGAGCAGAAAGCCGACCGCGGCGAACACGCCGCCGACGACCGGCACGAACAGCCCGAAGCTGTGCAGGTCGGCGTTGGTGAATCGCAGGCTGTACTGCTGGTCGCGCGGTGTGAGCTTGGCGACGGGAAGTCCGGCCGCCAGCGTTTGCGCCGTGCCCGGCGAGGCCCCGTCGGGCAGATCGAGGACAAGGTCGTTGACCTGCCTGCCGGTGCCAAGGGCATCGGCGAGTGCGACTTTGGGCAGGAACGCGACCGCCAGTGAGCCGGGTTGCGGGATCAGGTATTCGGGGTTGGCCGTGGCGAGTAGGTACTCGGGCGAACGGGCGAATCCGCGCACTCGCACAGTGATTCGGTGCCCGGCCAGTGCCAGCTCGAGGTTGTCGCCTAGGTGCAGGCCGGCGTGCTTGGCGTACTCGGCCGTGATCACCGCGCCGCGCGGGTCGTCGGAGCTCAACCCGCGCCCGGCGGTGACGGCCAGGCGGTCCAGGCGTGCCTGCGGGTCCATGCCGACCACCTCGGCCGGCGTCCGGTCGTCGCCGTGCGAAGCGAATCCGTCAGCGATGATTCGGGTTTCGGCCACGGTGGCCGATGCGGCGTGCGCCCGCGCGGTCAGAACCCCGGTGGGGACGGTCCGGCTCAGCCGGACATCCAGATCGGCCAGCGCCTGGTCGCGATAGAAAACGTCCCGGCTGGCCCGCACGTCGGTCAGCGCAAGCCCGATCCCGCCCGCCGTGCCAACTCCTGCGCCGATGACCAGAATCAGCAGCAACGCCCGGACGCCCATCGCGGTGACGTCCCGGATTGCCTTGCGCAGCAGTATCATCGCTGCGATCCCGCGAGTATGCGCCCGTGTTCGAGGTGGACGGTCCGATCGGTTACGGCGCTCACCGCGGGGTCATGAGTGACCAGCACGACGGTGACCCCGGTGTCCTTGTTGAGCCCGCGCAGCAGCTCCATCACCCGTGCTCCGGCGTCTTCATCGAGGTTGCCGGTGGGCTCGTCGGCGAGCACGAGCGCGGGATCCTTGGCCAGGCCCCGGGCTATGGCGACCCGCTGCTGTTCACCGCCCGACAGCTGAGCCGGGAACTTGCCCGCGGCATCGGCCAGGCCGACGCCGGCCAGCATGCGGTGCGCTCGCGCATCCGCGTCGCGCCGGCCGAACCCGGCGACCGCGAGGCCGGCCTTGACGTTTTCCAGCGCGGTCAAGGTGGGCAGCAGGTTGTAGAACTGGAACACCAGTCCGATCGACCGTGCCCGATACTGCGTCAGCTGCTTGTGGCCAGCCCTGGTCAGGTCCAGACCGCAGGAGCGCACCGCTCCGCCGTCGGCACGGTCCAACGCCCCGATGATGTTCAGCAGCGTCGTCTTGCCGCACCCCGACGGGCCGGTGACCGCAACCAGCTCCCCGCGCTCGATGCTCAGTGAAACACCTTCCAGCACAACCTGTTCCGCCTCACCGACCCCATATGCTTTCCGCACCCGGTCCAACATGACCAGCGGCTCACTTGCCATCGGAACTCCTCGCTTTCCGCACCACCCTCATGGGCGGACGCATGCCGTCGGCGAACAGATTCACCACCAGGTCGGGTATCTCGTCCAGCGCGGGCCAGGCGCCGCCCGAACCCCAGTGCTGGGCCAGCGCGAGCAAACCCAACCCGGTGAAGAGCTGCGCAAGCTGCTCGACCGGGCGGTCGGTGCCCACCTCGCCGCGATCGATGCCATCGGCCAGCACCTCTGCCACACGGCCGACATAGGGGAGCGCGGCCTCAACTACTCGCCCGTAAAGCTCGGGGTCACCGCTGAACAACTCGCGAACCAGCACCCGAGCGAACGGCTCGTGCTGCGCGGCCCACGCTATGTCCGCGCGCACCAACGCGCGCAGCCGGTCGCGAGTCGGTGCTTCCCGACCGGGATCCTCGGCCTCGTCGACGGCCCGGCGGCACGCCTCCTGGACAACGGCTGCGAACAGCGCCTCCTTCGACGGGAAGTAGTTGTAAACCGTGCCTTTCGCCAGCCCTGCATCCACCGAGATCGCGTTGATGTTCGCCCCCGCCAACCCGTGGCAGGCGAAGGCTGCGGCGGCCGATTCGAGCAGACGCGTTCGGGTCAGCTCACGCGCCTGTGCCGAGACCTTCACGCCCGCTCCTAATATGGGTGACTGCCCACTCATAATAGCTCGCGGGGCTCCGCCGGTCCAGGTCCGGACACGTGCCGTCTGTGAAACACACCATGACCGAAAGCTCACCCTCCGTCAGCAGCGGTCGCACGATGATCTCCACGATGACGATCTCCACGACGAAGTTGAGCGAGTGGGCCCCGGGCATAACGCAGCTCTCCGGATATCAGCGCGCGTGGCTGGCACGACTGAGGTTCATCGCCAATCTGCTGTCGCGGCTGTGCTGGTCGGGTTCATGACCGGAATCGCGATTATCATGATCGGCAGCCAATTCGGCGCGATCACCGGCGCGCCGGTGTCCGGCGATCGGTTCGTCGACCAGATCCGCTCGTTCGCCGCCGGCGTCAGCGGAGCACACTGGCCGACCATCGCTGTGGCCACGTCGGTGCTCGCGATGCTCGTGTTTTTTGGCTGGTGGGTACCTCGCGCACCGGGCCCATTGATTGCCGTGCTTGTTGCGACCGCGGCAGTGGCCGGTTTCTCGTTGAGCGCCAAGGGTATTCAGGTCGTCGGACAGATTCCCGCCGGGCTGCCGACGCTGAGCGTGCCACGTCCCGGTGCGGGGGAGCTGGCAGCCCTGGTGATCCCGGCCATCGGGATCGCGATCGTGGCATTCTCGGACACCGTGCTGACCGCGCGCGCATTTGCTTCGCGAAGCGGTCAGGAGATGGACGCGAACGCCGAACTCCGTGCACTGGGGCTCGCCAACGTGGGCGCCGCTCTGACGCGGGGTTTTCCCGTCAGCTCCAGCAGCAGTCGCACCGCGTTGGTGGTAGCCGCGGGAAGCCGCACCCAGCTCTACTCAATGGTGGGGCGCGTGGTCGTGCTGGCCGTGATGCTCTTCGCGCGTGGGGTGTTGGCGAACTTTCCGACGGCGGCTTTGGGGGCGCTCGTTGTGTATGCGGCCCTGCGTTCGATCAAAGTGTCCGAGTATCGGCGGCTGGCCCGATTTCGCAGCAGCGAGTTGATCATCGCGGTGCTCACGACGGTGGCGGTGTTGGGTTTTGGTGTGCTGTACGGGGTGCTCGTCGCGGTGGGCCTGTCGATACTCGACTTGCTGCGTCGGGTGGCCCACGCGCACGACAGCGTGCTCGGCTTCGTTCCCGGGGTGGCAGGCATGCACGACATCGACGACTACCCCGAGGCCAATCCGTTCCCGGGATTGCTCATCTACCGCTACGACACTCCATTGTGCTTCGCCAACGCCGAGGACTTGCGCCGCCGTGCAATGCAGGCCGCTGACCAGAATCGAGGACCGGTGCAACGGTTCGTGCTCAACGCCGGGGCCAACATGGAAGTTGATCTGACCGCGCTCGATGCGCTGGACGTGCTTCGAGAACAGTTGGCGCGCCGGGGAATCGCGTTCGCGATGGCGCAGGTCAAACAAGATCTCCGCGACTCGCTGGCCGCGGCCGGGTTGCTCACCAAGGTTGGCGAGGACCGGATCTTCATGACCCTGCCCACCGCGGTTGAAGCGTTCAAACGTTTGCGGCATGACTGAGCCTCTGCCACAGCTGTTTAACACATTGGTAATCGGCCACTGCGTACCGTGGCTGCATGGGACGCGAACCTTTGCGGACGATGGGCGTCGAAGAGGAGTTTCACCTGGTCGACATGAGGACCAGGCGACTGACGACGCGCGCCCCCGAGTTGCTCGCAAAGCTGCCGGAGGACTACGTCGCCGAACTGCAGAACTGCGTCGTCGAAACCAACACCGGCGTCGTCGACAACCTGGACGCGCTGCGTGCCGACCTGCTTCACCACCGGCGGCTGCTGGTCGACGTGGCCGCGGATATCGGCGTCGGCGTGGTGGCCGCCGGTGCCGTGCCGCTGTCGGTGCCCGCCGAGTTGCAGATCACCGAGACGGACCGTTATCAGCACATGCTCGCCGACTACCAGTTGCTGGCCCGCGAACAGCTGATCTGTGCCACACATGTGCACGTCGGCATCGATGACCGCGACGAAGCCATCGCCATCGCCAACCGCCTGTTGCCGTACCTGTCGACGCTGCTGGCGCTGTCGGCCAGCTCCCCGTTCTGGGCCGATGGGTCAGACACCGGCTATGCCAGCATGCGCACCCTGGTGTGGCGGCGCTGGCCGACCACCGGGCTGGCCGCCCCGGTGCACTCGGCAACCGAGTACGACCAACTGCTCGACGCGCTGGTCGCCAGCCAGGTGATCACCGACGTCGGCATGCTGTACTTCGACCTTCGGCCGTCGAGCCACGCGCCCACCCTGGAGCTTCGGGTTTGCGACAGCTGCCCGTCGGTGGACACCATCGTGCTGGTCACCGGACTGTACCGCGCCCTGGTCGCGCGGGAGGCCGAGGCGATCCGGGCCGGCACCCCCGCGGCGTTGCTCCCGTCGACGCTGGGCAGTGCGGCGATGTGGCGCGCCGCCCGCTCCGGGCTCGAGGGTGAGCTCGTCGATCTCCGCGGCACCCTTCCGGCCAGCCGGTCCGCACCCGACGTGGTCAACGACCTGGTGTCCTCGCTGCGTCCGCAGCTGGAAGAAAGCGGCGACTGGGAGATGATCAGCGAACTGACCCGTCAGGCGCTGCTCGCCGGTACGTCCTCGGCTCGGCAACGACAGGCGCTGCGCCGCCGCGGGCGCCTCACCGACGTGGTGGACCAACTCATCGCCGAGACCGCCGGGCGCTTGAAGCCCGCCGCGGCGGCGGACGAAGATTCCGCGCTGCTCTTCGGGTATCGGCCCGCCGCCGGCACCGGCAACTCCCCCGGCGACATGTTCGCCAGCTACGACGAAGCCGCCGATGCGAACGGCCACGCACGCCCGGCCTACGAGAAGGTGCTGAAGACGATCGCCGACCTGGGGGTGGCCACGCTGCGGTCCCGGGAGTGCGGCATCGCACAGGAGCAACGTGCCGACAACGTCACGTTCCGGGTCGCCGGGCAAACTGGGGCGCAGGTCTTCCCGCTCGATCTGGTGCCGCGGATGGTGGCCGCCGACGAGTGGGCGCAGCTGTCCAAGGGTCTCGAGCAGCGGGCCAGGGCGCTGGACGCCTTCCTGCGCGACATCTACTCCGAGCGGCAGATCCTGGCCGACGGTGTGCTCGGTGCGCAGATTCTCGACCGGGCACCCGGTTTCCGCTCGACGGGCCGACTGGCCGGCGACGGCGTGCACGCGCACATCAGCGGCACCGACCTGGTGTGCGACCGGGCGGGCAACTGGATGGTGCTCGAGGACAACCTGCGTATCCCGTCGGGTGTCGCGTATGCGATCGTCAACCGGCGGCTGCTGAACAAATACCTCCCCGAGCTGCCGGTGCCCGCCGGGGTCGCCGATCTCGACCATGTGCCGCACATGCTGTCGGACACGCTGCGGGCGGCGGCCCCACCGCACACCGACGACGAGCCGGCGGTCGTGTTGCTGTCCGCCGGACGCCAAGACCCCGCCTGGTTCGAGCACGAGTTCCTGGCCGAGGAGATGGGCATCGCACTGGTGACGCCATCGGAGCTGTCGGCGCGTGATCGAAAGGTATTCCGCCACAACGGCTTCAGCGGATCCAGCGGTTCCGGCAGCGAGCCGGTCGACGTGATCTATTCGCGGATGTATGAGGACATGCTGCTGTCGTCGACCGGCCACGACGGCGCGCCGCTGCGGACCGGGCTGCTCGAGGCGCTGGGCGCCGGCAACCTGACCATCGTCAATGCGCTGGGAAACGGTGTCGCCGAGGACAAGGCGGTCTATGCGTTCGTCCCCACGATGATCGAGTACTACCTGGGTGAGAAGCCGTCCATGGCGCAGGTGCCGACGTGGATCTGCGCCGAACGCCCGCAGCGCGACCACGTGCTCGACCACCTGTCCGAGCTGGTGGTCAAGCCGATCGACGGGCTGAGTGGCAGCGGTGTGCTGATCGGGCCGGAGGCCACCGACGCCGCGCTCGAGGCGCGCCGGCGCGAGCTGCTGCTCCAACCGGAGCGGTTCATCGCCCAGGAACTGGTTGCGGTGTCGACCCACCCGACCTTCGATGACGACGGGATGTACCCGCACCACGTGGACCTGCGAGCGTTCGTGCATCTGCGACAGGCGTCCGGCGGCCCGGTGGAAGCGCATGTGATGCCGGCCGCGCTGACCCGGGTGGCCGCCCGAGGATCGCGGATCGCGAACTCGTCGTCCGGCGCCGGCAGCAAGGACACCTGGATTCTTGCCGAACGCCGGGCAGCCGGGAACTGAGCAGCAGCGTTACTGGCCGTATCCACCGGCGGTGTCGTGCGAATCAGCGGTGCCGGCAGACTGGCTCGCGGATATCATTTGGCTGATCGGGCTTTTCGCGACTCGGGAGGTGTTGCGGCGCGGACGAGCACCTCGGCGGAGCGCCCCGGATGTCCGCGGCTCGTCGACGACATCACCGAGCGGCGCATCCTCATGGACGCCGTCGTCGAGGTGATGCAGCACAGTGTCCGGTGGAAGCGTTGACCGCGCGGCTGGCCGCGGTCGTTGACCTGTCGTTCGAACAGCGCGGAGCGGCTCGCGTCGCCGTGCTGAGCACGCCGGCGACAGGTTGCTGGGTGCGTGGCCTCCCGCAGCGGGAGACCTGGTGGAGGCAGGCGGGGCCGATTTGGACGCCGGGTGGCCGTCCAAAACACGCGCATCAGACGGCAAGATACGGGTTGAGCTGCGGTAATGGAACTGTGCGCCGTCAGGGTTTCGAACCCCGGACCCGCTGATTAAGAGTCAGCTGCTCTACCAACTGAGCTAACGGCGCTTGCGGTCAGGCGTGACCGCGTTTGCGACAATAACAGGCGTCCCGCCGCAGACGGAAATCCCACACCCCTACCAGGATAGCCGTCGGGCCGCGAGCGGTCCGGCTTGTCGGCGCGGGCCCGGTCGGCCGCGCGCCACGAAGGTTCGCGCGCGGGCCGTGAGGAACCCCCGAGAATGCTCCGGGCTCGGGGGGTGCACGACGGGAAACGACCTGCGCGACAACGCATCCTTGCATGAACGGAGTTCAGAAGAGTCAGAAGAGGGTGCCGCAGTAGGGTGCCCGATCGGTGCTGAAGGCGTCGTCGAGGTCGTGTAGCGCGCCGGGACGCAGTTCTGTGATCCGATCCGCTCGAAACAGCTCGAACGGCCGATGCGCGCCCATGTAGATCGTGGCCAGTTCGGCGAGACCGATTTTCACGTCCGCGGGGCCCTCATGCGGACTGCACTTCCCGACGCCGTCTCGAATCTGGAGCAGGAAACGTCCGCCCGCGAGTCCGAGCGGGTCTGTGATGTCCAGCACGACGTCGGTGTCGGCGGAGTACAGGCGGGTTCCCAGCGCTTCGGGCACATCGTTGATACGCACCCAGAGGAAGTCGCTGACCCGTTTGCTTTCGGCGGCACGCTGGTCGGTGAGTTTGAGTGGCAGCGGGTCGTCGACCGGCACATCGATCTCCACCACGCCGAACATTTCCAGAACCAACAACGTCTGCAGCAACTCGGTGTGGGCTTCGTCTGTGATGGGGCAGAAATCCTCGACCACCACGTTGCCGAACGGCGGTCGGTAGGCGTGCTGCTCCTCGACGAAGATCCGATAGGTCAGGAAGCCGTCCGGATGGGTCGTGCAATACAGCGCGGATCCGTTGCCGCACTGCGCCGGCCTGTCTTCCAGGTAATCGGCCCACCACGCGCTGTCCCTGTCCACCGCGCCGGCGGTGCTGGCGCACCATCGCCGGTAGATGTCGGGCACCTGCTCTCTTGCCTCCGAAGTGCTGACCTCGCGCGCCCGATTGACGTCGGGCGTGGCGCGCAGCTTCGCGGCGCTGCGGTCAATCGCATATGAGTGGCTGTAGCTGGCCACGTCGGCGCCGAAGCCGTCGTACATCACGGTCTGGGTCGGAGCGTCACCGCAATGGGACCGTGCCGCGAGGGCGGTGACCCGTCGCAGCAGCACCCGACCGAACGATGGCCTGCCACCACGGCATCGGACCCTGGCTAGCGGTTCCATGCTTGCAGCGCAATGACTTTCGCGCTGCACGGCGGTCGGAGGGTCAGCGGTACAATTGCCGACGTGGCGGGTATCCGTTCGTCAATGCTGCCGGTATCGAAGGGGACGCCGCGTTGACGGCGAACACCCAGATTGCCGCTCTGCTTGCGCTGGCTGCTGCGCTGTGCATCGCGGTCGGCGACGTGCTTCAGCAGCGAGCGGCGCACTGCATCACCGATCCGTCGGTCGGCAACATCGAGTTGATCGGCAGCCTGGTGCGCAACAAGCGTTGGTGGTGCGGCGCCCTGCTGCTGGTCGCGAGCGTTGGGTTGCAGGCGGCCGCTCTCGCGCACGGTTCGGTGGTGCTGGTGCAGGCGCTGGTTATGCTCTCGCTGCTTTTCGCGTTGCCGATCAATGCCAGGTTCCTGCACCGGTGGGTGACCGGCGGAGAGTGGGTTTGGGCCGGATTGCTCACCGCTGCGGTCATCGTGATCGTTGCCGTTGGCAACCCGCAGGCCGGTCGATCCAGCGCACCACTTTCGACGTGGGCCGCTGTGTCCGCCGTGCTTGGTCCGGTGTTGGTCGCGTGCGTCGTGGCCGGCCGAATTCGGGGTGGTGCCACGGCTGCGGGGCTGTTCGCTTTCGTGGCCGGTTGCCTGTGGGGCGTCTTTGCGGTGCTGACCAAGGAGGTCGTCGGTCGGCTTGGCGAGACCGGATGGGCGGTGACCCGCACTCCCGAGTTGTATGCGTGGGTGTTAGCCGTGCTCGGAGGTCTCGCATGGGGGCAGGCGGCGTTCCGGGCCGGGCCCTTGACCGCGTCGATGCCGATGCTGCAGGTGTCGCAGCCGGTCGTAGCGGCGGTGCTGGGTGTCGTCGTCCTCCACGAGAAGCTGAACACGAGCCGCGTTGGCGTGCTCGCCTTGGCGGCGGCCGCCGTGGTGATGGTGGCGGCGATCTTCAAACTCGCGCGTGTCGACGCGGTCGCAATCCGCGAGAGGGTCGACATGGGGTTCCGAGACCCCGTGAGTGAACCGGCGTAGTCACCGCGCGCCACACCTGAGTGCGAATCCGTCACGACGGCGACACAGAAACGTTGACCGTTCCATGTCGGCATCGGGGGGCCTTGTGAGCCATTAGACTTCTTGCAAAATTTTCTGGTCAGCGGTGACCACAGTAGACGGAATCAGATGGAAGGTCACTGGATGCCGCCTTTGCGGATGCGTCGATCGTGGCTGGCTGCGATGGCGGTCACGGTTGCTGTGTTCGGCGTTGCCTGCAGCAGCGGCCAGCGGGCCGCGCCGCCACAGGTCATCGTCGACAAGGGCACGCCATTCGCTGATCTGCTGGTCCCCAAGCTCACCGCCTCGGTGACCGACGGCG
>Ga0307441_1000435_pt1 | contig 15416 bp, 14 predicted proteins | sample SalMarWE160420MG_FD_202149 | JGI IMG/M metagenome (GOLD analysis project Ga0307441, IMG submission 202149) | Salt marsh sediment microbial communities from the Plum Island Ecosystem LTER, Massachusetts, United States - WE1604-20 | ecosystem: Environmental > Aquatic > Marine > Intertidal zone >... | reverse complement strand
GTGTACATCGCGCCGACACCCACCATCACGAGCAGCTGCCCGTGAATGTAGTGGCGCAGTACTTCATCGGCCGTGCGCACGAACCGTTCAACCGATGCTCTTCGCGAAGCGCGCACAAACGATTCCAGCCCCTGCACAAGCCGGTGCCAGTCACGGAGCAGGAAAAACGTCACGACCGGCACCAGCGCGATGAAGACGATGGTCTTGACCAGCTGAGCGGCGGTCGTTATCAGTTCCGAAGGCGCCTCGAGCAAGTGGGTGCCGATCTTCACGAGCCGGTCCTGCAGTCCATGACTCAGAGCGGCGGCATTCACGTTCCAGTGAAGGTGGCCCGTCAGACCGCCGAGAGCGTGGTTGAGCTGCTTCGCGTAGCCCGGAAGCTGGTCCAGAAAAGCGCTGATCTGGGACTGCAACACGGGCACCAGACCGAATACCAGTCCACTTAGGACGCCCGCCAGTATGAGGAAGCTCACCAGAATGGCGAGCCAACGGAACATGTACCGGTTCAGCCAATCGACCACTGACACCAGCAGATAGGCCAGCACCCAGGCAACGACGAAGGGCACCAGGACCTCTTCGAGATAATAGAAGACGGTGCCGAGAATGAACGCGGACCCGAGCGCGGCGAACAGACGTATCGTGAACATGGACTCCTGGATCACTGAGCCGGCATGCCGGCTCGCCAGGCCCGGCATCAGGGTGACTCCGGTGAGAGTCTGGCACGAGCAGCGTAGCCGGAGCGGTATTGCGACTGCAAATGCCGACTCAGCCATGGTGGCACGAAAGCGACTCCGGCACCGAAAAAACGGACCTGTGGTTTCTTTCCCCGTGCTGAAGGCCATGAGAACGCGGCCAGGCTCACGGTCGCCCGCTCGGGCTCCCCCAGTTCCGGACGTCGCCGGAACCCTAACGGTGCGCCAAGCTCCGCTGGGAGGAAACCGTGTGCTGTCCCCGACTACCTGTCGGCGGCGGTCTCCCGTGGGCGGCGTGGGTGTACTATGTTGTCATGTCGTCCCGAATCCCGCTGCGTCTGCTGCTCGCCGCCGCCCTGAGTCTTGCGCTGGCGCTCCTGCTACTGGTCCTGCTCTACGCCACCGATGTCGCATTTCGCGTCTGGGATCACCTGCGGACGGCCCCCTGGTGGTTCGGGGCGCTTTATGTCGCGGCGCTGCTGGCGCTGCTGGCCGGCGGGGCGTGGTTGGTGGTGCGGCTGGTGTTCCCGCTCCGACGCCGGCGACGGCGGCTGCAGATGGAGGTGCCGGACGAGGACTCGCTGCATGAGCGCATGGCGCGGGCCGAGTCGGCGGGGGTGGATGTGGCGGCGGCACGCCAGGAGCTGGCGCGCCTGGCCCGGCGCCGCGAGAGCGGCGAGATCCACGTGGTGCTGTTCGGGCGGGTGAGCAGCGGCAAGAGCTCGGTGGTGAGGGCGCTGCTGCCGGGGACCGGGCCGGCGGTGAGCCCCCGTGCCGGTACCACCCGGGCGGTCCGTCACTACCAGTGGCAGAGCGAGGCGGGCGACCGGCTGCTGCTTGCCGACCTGCCCGGCCTGCACGAACCCGATGGCAGGCTCGACACCACGGCCCGCGAGGAGGCGCTGCGCGCTCACGTGGTGGTCTATCTGGCGGACGGTGACCTCACCCGCGATCAGTACGACGAGCTGCGGGAGCTGCTGACCTTCGGCAAGCCGCTGGTGCTGGCCCTGAACAAGATGGACCTCTACGGCCCCGACGAGTTGGCGGCCATCCGTGCGCGCCTGGTCGAGCGGGTGCAGGGCGCGGCACAGGTGCAGGTGGTGGCGGTGAGCGCAGCCACCTCGCGCGAGGTGGTGCGGGTGCTGCCCGACGGTCGTGAGGAGACCGTGGAACGCCCGTGCGAACCGCGGCTCGAGCAGCTGGTGGATGCGGTGCAGCGCGCCATCGACAGCTCCCCGGCGGCGCTGGAGCGGCTGCGCGATGCGGCGGTCTTCTCTCTGGTGGCGCGCAAGATCGACGAGGCCACGGTTACCGATCGCCGGGCGCGGGCCGAGAAGCTGGTGGCCGACCACACCCGCAAGGCGGTGCTGGGCGCCATGGCCACAGTGAGTCCCGGTACCGATGTGGTGATCCAGGGCTATCTCGGCGTGAAGCTGGTGCAGGGGCTGGCGGCGATCTACGAGGTGCCGGTGCGCGACATCGACGTGGAGCAGTTCGTCGGGCAGGCCACCCGCCGGGCCGGCGGCCTGGTGCCCCTGGCCCTGGCGGTGGTCGGCAATGCGCTCAAGGCCTTTCCCGGGCTCGGCACGCTGGGCGGCGGCCTGGTTCAGGCAGTGGCCTACGGGCTGATCTTCGACAGCCTGGGCCGGGCGGTGGTGCAGACCCTGGAAACGCGCGGCCGGCTGGTGCCCCAGCCGGCCCTGGAGAGCCTCGAGGAGTTGATCGGTGAAAATCTGGAAACGCGCGTGGGTCGCCTTGCGCGGCTCGCGCTCGAACACAAGTCCGCCGCCGGCACCCACTGAGTCGGCCGACCCGCACACCGCGCGGGCGCGCGACTCCCTGCGTGCGCTGCTGGACGACCCGCATGTGCCGGAGCCGGTGCGCGCGGCGCTGGCCGAGGAGTTCACCCAGGTCCAGGCGATGCTCGACAAGCTGGAGTACGGCCATATCCACATCGCCGTCTTCGGTCGCGTCGGCGTCGGCAAGTCGGCCCTGCTCAACGCCCTGCTGGGCGAGGCGCGCTTCGCCAGCGGCCCGCTGCACGGCGAGACCCGCGAGGCGGGCATCGCCCCCTGGCGCGAGCTGGAGGCGGGCGGGGTCTTCCTCATCGACACCCCCGGCATCAACGAGGTGGACGGAGAGGCGCGCGAGCGCCTGGCCCACGAGGTGGCAGGGCGCGCCGATCTGGTGCTGTTCGTGGTGGAGGGTGACCTGTCCCAGTCGGAGCTGGCGGCGCTGCGCCTGCTGGTCGCCGAGCAGCGGCCGCTGCTACTGGTGCTCAACAAGGTCGATCGCTACAGCCGCGCCGAGTGCGAACTGCTGCTCGCCACCCTGGCCGAACGCACTGCGGGGCTGCTGCCGCCGGGGCGCGTGGTCGCCGCCTCCGCCGCGCCGGCGGAGCAGATCGTGGTCCATGTGGACGAACAGGGCGGCGAGCAGGAATCCACCCGCCGCCCGCCGCCTCAGATGGAAGCGCTGCGCGAGCGGCTGTGGGCCATCCTCGAGGCCGAGGGCAAGAGCCTCGCCGCGGTCAACGCCACCCTCTTCGCCGGCCGCCTAAGCGACACCCTTGCGACGCGGCTGGTGGCGCTGAAACGGGAACTGGCCGACAAGGTGGTGCGCAACTACTGCCTGGCCAAGGGCGTGGTGGTCGGGCTCAACCCGATCCCGGTGGCGGACATCGTCGGCGCAGCGGTGGTCGACGCCAGCCTGGTGGTGCACCTCTCGCGCATCTACGGGCTGCCCATGACGCGCAACGAGGCGAGTGCACTCATCCGCACCATCGGCATGCAAATGGTATTGGTGGTGGGCACGGTGTGGGCGGTGAACTTCGTCTCATCGGCGCTGAAGGCGGGCACCGGCGGCCTCTCCACCCTCATCACCGCTGCCACCCAGGGGGCGGTGGCCTACTACGCCACTTACGTGGTTGGGCAGGCCGCCCACCGCTACCTGGAGCAGGGGCGCTCCTGGGGCGAGCAGGGTCCAAAGCAGGTGGTCGCCGACATCCTGGCCTCGGTGGATCGGGAGACCCTGCTGGCCGAGGCGAAGACGGAGATCATGGCACGGCTGCGGCGGAGCTGAGGCGCTGTGTTCTTGCCCAACTCGTTGTCCGGCCGTAATACAGTTGTTACCCGAACCCCGGCTAACTTATTGATTGTTTGTTCCGAAAATCGCTCCCGAAAAAACAAAGTCCTTACCCGATATCGACAAGCCCGACAAATACGAACTGGAAGCCCGGAATAAAGTTCTTACCTCGCTCCGAGTGAACCACAAGCTGTTGAAATGATAGATGCTCGTCGGCGTTTCATAAGAACGATGGCGTGGCAAACACCGCCGACTCGCTGGGCCGCTCACACGGACGCGAGTGCCGATGTTTTGCCTGACGAGGTTCGACTAGCGAAATAGGCTGTTTATCGCATGTAACGCATAAACAAGAAATATGTGCTAACTCCGATATTGACGTTTTATAGGGATCAGGACATATTAAGGTCGGAGACGAAACTGATGACCGACCTCGCACGCACACCCAAACAGATCGGCAACCTGGTCCGCCGGGTTCGCAAGAAGCGGGGCCTCAGCCAGACGGCCCTCGGCCAGCGTGCCGGGTTGCGTCAGGAGACCATCTCCCTCATCGAAACCGGCAATCCGGCAGCGAAGCTGGAGACGATCCTGGCTGTGCTGGCCGCGCTTGATCTGGAGTTTCGGATTGTGGCGCGCTCGAAAGCCGAGGCAGCGGACATCGCGGACATTTTCTGATGCCTCGTCCCCGGGCCCATGCGCCACTGCAAGTGCGTCTGAACAACCGGCTCGTCGGCCACTTGAGCAAGGCGGCCGGCGGCGCGATTGCCTTTCAGTACGACCCGGGCTGGCTGGAGTGGGGTCACGCGTTCCCGGTTTCGCTTTCCCTGCCTTTGCGCGAGGACCCCTACCGGGGCGAACCGGTGGTTGCCGTCTTCGACAATCTGCTGCCGGATTCCGACGCCCTGCGACGGCGGATCGCGGAAAGGGTCGGCGCTACCGGGTCCGACGCCTACAGCCTGCTCGCCGCGATCGGTCATGACTGCGTGGGCGCCCTGCAATTTCTCGGTGCGGATGAAGAAGGCGGCGACACCGCCACCCTCACCGGAGAACCGCTGGACGAGGGTACGATCGAGAAGCTGCTCAACGGGCTGGCGCAGGCCCCCCTGGGGGTCGACCGCGACGATCCGTTCCGCATCTCGGTGGCGGGCGCGCAGGAGAAGACCGCTTTGCTGTGGCACGAGGGGCGCTGGATCAAGCCCCACGGTGCAACACCGACCACCCATCTGTTCAAGACACAGATCGGCCATCTACCCAACGGCATCGATCTGTCTAACAGCGTCGAAAACGAGTACTACTGCCTGAAACTCGCCGGCGCCTTCGGGCTGCCGGTCGCCAAGGCAGACATACAGACCTTCGGCGCGACCAAGGCGTTGGTCGTCGAACGGTTCGACCGCCGTTGGACGAAAGATGGCCGGCTGTTGCGCCTGCCCCAGGAGGATTGCTGTCAGGCGCTGTCGGTGCCGCCAACCCGCAAATACCAAAGTGACGGCGGTCCGGGACTGGTGCAGGTACTCGATCTATTGAAAGGCAGCGACGATCCGGCCGCCGATCAGGCGACGGTACTGAAAGCGCAGATACTGTTCTGGCTCATCGGCGCCACCGACGGCCACGCCAAGAATTTCAGCCTCTTCATAGGTCCCGGCGGCAGCTTTCATCTGACGCCGCTCTACGATGTGCTCACCGCTCAGCCGAGCCTCGACGTCCGCCAGGTCGAACGCAAGCAGATGAACCTAGCTATGTCCGTCGGCACAAACCGCCATTACCGGATCAGCGAGATCCTCGGACGACACTTCTTGCAGACGGGCGAACAAGCCCGCCTGCCGAAAACCCTGGTTCTAGATGCGGTCGAAACCATGGCCCACGTTGCCGAGGCCGCCATCGAACGGGTCGAGCACGAGCTGCCTGAGCACTTTCCCGAGGAGATCCATCGATCCGTGAAAGCGGCCGTGTCGGCACGCTTGCCCATGTTGGAGCTGAGCGGGTAGGCCTGAAGCATTCTCTTGATTGAATCTGTCCCCTTTCCGTGCAGAGGACCGGCTCCTTCACGTTGGCGCCATCACGCTGAGTGCGTCTTGCAGCCGCTTCTGTAAGCGAACCACCCGGTCCGCTTCCGCTTTGATGGCGTCGATCTCCGATGTTGTCGGTGTGCGCCCCTCGATCGTGGCGCCCTCTTGCGACAACTGGGCGGCAATCGCCTGGGCGTGGGTTCCGTACTGGTTGAGCGCGCCAATCACGGTCCGCGCCTCGTCGACCGACAGATCTGCAATAATCATCCTACCCTTCCTCGCGACTTCTTCACTTCTCACTCAGACCGCGGTCAATTCTCCAGTTCCGTCGGCGACGAACAGCCATTGACGGCCCGACAATGCCCCCGGACCCAACATACCCATACTAATACCAACAAGCCGCTCGGCATCTTCGCCCTTCACGTCCTCTTTGCGTTTACGCGGTTTCGGAGGCCAAAAGGGTTAGCGCCGGCAGCGGACAGAACTGGAGTCCGGCACGGCCCGAGTGGCAAGCAGGCGGCAAATCCGTGGACTGTCCCGTATTATTTGGCCATGAGCAGTACCCACCTATTCAGCGATTCGAACATAGTTGAGGCCTGGAAGAGGAACGCGTCGCCGTGGACGACGGCCGTGCGCGAACGGCAGATCGAGAGCCGCAGGCTGGTTACCGATCAGGCAATGGTCGACGCCATCCTCAGCTGTTCCCCCCGAGCGGTGCTCGATGTGGGCTGCGGAGAGGGATGGCTTGTCCGGGCCCTCGCAAGGCTGAACATCGCGGCCGTCGGCATAGACGTGGTACCGGAGCTGATCGAGGCGGCCACACATGCCGGAGATGGCGACTTTCGCGTCATGTCTTATGGCGAGATTGCGGCGGGCGCGCTCGATCTGTCGGTGGACTTGCTTGCCTGCAACTTCTCGTTGCTCGGCAAGGAATCGGTTGAGGAGCTGTTCCTGGCGGCGCGCTCGCTGCTCGGTTCAGGCGAACCCTTGATCGTACAAACGCTTCATCCGATGGTCGCCTGCGGCGACCTGCCATACCGGGATGGGTGGCGTGACGGTTCATGGACGGGGATCAGTGGCAACTTCTCCGACCCTGCCCCGTGGTACTTCAGAACCCTGGAAAGTTGGAACGGGTTGTTCAAGGCCAGCGGATTTCGGCTGCGGGAAATACGCGAGCCGCTTCACCCGGAGACACAGAAACCGGTGTCCGTAATCTTCATTGGCGAGCCGGCCGTATAACGAAGTGAAGGTCTGGTGGAAAGGGCAAGTCCGGCCGCGGCGGCCTTCCGACGAGAGGAACGGGAATGTCGACTTCGCTCACTGGGCTGGACTGTTTTTGAGGACTGTAGGAAGTGGGGATCTGTCCTCGATGTGTATGACCACTGGCAACACCCACGTTTATCAAAAGCGACGTGTCGCATCGGCTCTCATTCCTGTGACCCAGCGCGCAAAAGAGAGGGCGTAAGATGGACGGTGCAAATAAGAAGTTTATCGCCGAGAAAGAAGCATGGCTCAATAAGCACATTATTTTCTATAACGTACTCAACGCCAGCGCCAATCCTTACAATGATCCTCTCGCCCCGACGAACCCGGCCGGTGAATTGCCTGTTTACGAGTTTGACCTACGTCCAACGGGAAAGGTATCGGATCTTTCCGGGAAAGGCGTTAAAGCCTACGAATTGAAATTATTGGCCGAATTCCTTACCGCAACGAAGCAACGCAAAACGAGCAGTAGAACGAACACCTTGCGCGCTTATTTTCTGCCGTGGGGTTCCAACAGAACCTATCAGGGCCGACTCGGCAACCAGGCGGACTTCTTCTTTACGCCAACCTTAAACGGCTGCACCTTTGCTTCCTCCGGGGGCGGCGCGACGCCATTGGTTTCCCATGGAAACCACGCCAACGCCGCCACTCAAAAGATAGACCAGGGATTAATCAACAATGATCTCGCCGGGATATACGGCGCGGCCGGTCCCGGCATGATCCTGCACAAAGCCGGCTATAAGGTCGCACCTGTCGGCACGGAAGACTATAAGGTCACCATTGTCGGAATCAGGCGCAACAACGCTTGGGACTTCTATTATCAGCGCTATCAGCAAGACCAGAATCCAGCGGGTGGATTGGTCAACATGGTGATGGATCGAGTTGTGAAGCTTTAGCAAAGACGTTCTTAGCAACGACCCAGCTGGGCAATAGATGGGCAGAAATACCCTGGGAAATTGTGGCCAGCGGGGATATCGATGCCAGGCTGACGACGAGCGGTGGGCATTTGCGTGGACCCCGCCCTGCGCACATTGCCACATGTCTAGGCTTCGTTATGCCAACTGAATTTGCGAATCAAACTGACGCAAACGGCATCGATCAAAAACCCAAGGACTCCAATCACCACGACGATCGCCGTCAGGTGCGAATAATCCAGGGTATCCCTGGCGTCGCTGATGGCGTAGCCCAGACCGCTGGTCACACCAAGGTATTCCGCTGGCACCAGCACAATCCATCCCACGCCCACGGCCAGGCGAATGCCGGCAAACACATCTTGCCCGATGGCCGGAAGCACAATGCGAAACAGCCGCTGAAATCCGTCCCCGCCCAGGTTTCTTGCCACTTTGAACCAGAGCGGGTCGATCCGCCGGACGCCCTGGGCCGTCGAAAACAGCACGGGCCAGACGGCTGCTACAGCGATCAGGAAAATGATTGCGCCATTCCATGTCGGAAACGCCAGTACGGCGACCGGCATCCAGGCGAGCGGACTGATCATCCTCAGGAACTGAAACGGCACATGCGTGATGCGACGGGTCCGGGTACTCAACCCCACTGCCACACCGAGCGGCACGCCGAGCACGGCGGCCCATAACAGCCCCATACCGAGGCGGTAAAGACTGGGCGCGGTAATGTCCCACAGCCGCCCGGAACGGACCAAGTCCTCTAGGGCCAACAGGGTGGGACCGGGCGCGAAGCCGCTGAACGAGGAGATGTTTGGATCCGAGCGGATGAGCCACCCGCCGACCCACCAGATGGCCAGCAGCGCCGTCATACCGATGATCGGGTTAACGGACCAGGACACCAGACCCGACAGCCGCGTGCGCCACACCTTGCTGGCCGGTTGGGAGCCGGCTGTCCTTGAAAGGCTTCCGATCCGGGCGTTCATATCTCGATGACCTCGGTCCTCACAAAGGGATCGGATGCGTCCTTGCCCTGCCACCAGCGCTCGTGAAGCCGTTTCCAATCGGCCATGTTTTGCTCCATCGCCTTCTTCACGAACCGGTAGTCGACGAGGTCCTTGACGACGTGCTCGGTCTTTACCGAATCGAGGAATGCCTTGGAGCCGCCCACTTCCGTGTGCCGCATCTGCTCCACAATCATGCGGGTCGCCGTGGGGTACGGGTACGGTTGGAAATCGATGCGACCGTTGTGCCACTCGGCTTCGTGCTGGATGGCCGGGGGGTGTTCATACTGGGACACGTGATAGTCGGTCATGGCCCGTTCGACCACTTTCGCGGGCATCGGTAGAAAGCCCTTCCCGTCCCGAGACAGCATGTGCGCCACCTCTTTCTTGTTGGCCTCGGCGTACAGCTCGGCACGAGTGACCGCGTTCATGACCTTCTGTGTCCACACCGGGTTCTTGTTGACGTGATGGTCGTGCATGCACACGACACAGCACGGGTGGTTCTTCCACATGTCACCGGTAAAGCGAAGGATCTTGCCGCCGGCCAGCAGCTCGCCGGCGGCATTGAAGGGTTCCGCCACCACGTAGGCATCGATCTTCCGACTGGCCAGCGCCGGCGGCATGGACGGCGGCGGCAGGACCAGAAGGTTCACCTCGTTGGGGGCCAGCTTGTCACTTTCTCTCTTAATGACCGGTTTCAGACCGTACTGCCGCAGTGCCATCTGGATCAAAATATTGTGGATCGAGTACCAGTAAGGGACGGCGATCTGCTTGCCGGCCAGGTCTTTGAAGCTTTCGGCATGAAGGTGCTTGCCGACGACGACCGCCGAGCCATTGACGTGCGCCCACCCCATGATCTTGACCGGATAGTGGTTGTTGTAGCGCATCCACACCGGTATCGGGATCAGCAGGTGCACCAGGTTGAATTTGCCCGCCGAGAACGCCTCCACCAGCGGCGACCAGCCGCGGATTAACGTCGGACGTTCCACTTTGAGCCCTTCGTCCTGAAAGTAGCCATTGGCGTAGGCCACCAGCAGGGCGGCGGCATCCGTGATGGGGATGTAGCCGATACGCACGACTTCGTCGTCGGGGGGTGTCATGGCTTGAGCCAGCGCCCGGCCGGGCAGGCTCATACCGGCGGCGAGCCCGCCCATCGCCAACATATCCAGCAGGAAGTCCCTGCGTCCCATCTCGTTGCGAAAGATATATTCGATCTCGTCGTCTTCACGGTCGCTCATTGGGTGACGGTCCTGTCGCTGGGTGAAATGGAAAAGTTCAATTCGGTTGGCTTGCCAGCACGGCGGATTCAGGGTCCGGGGCAGAAGACATCGTCATGGCGTTGCCAGAGCACGCCTCGAAGAGGCGCATCAGGTCTCGGCGCCGGTCACTGAAGGCGGACGCTGACCGATCACGGGGGAAGGGAAGCCCAACGTCCAGCTGCTCGACAATGCGGCCGGGACCGGACGCCATGATCAGCACGCGATCGGCCATGGCAACCGCCTCGTCGATGTCGTGGGTCACTAACACGAGCGACAGGCCTTCGCGGCGCGCAATCTGCGCGACTTCGTCCTGGAGCGACATGCGTGTGAAGGCGTCCAACGCCGAGAACGGCTCGTCCAGCAGCAGCACGTCCGGTGAGGTGGCCAGCGAGCGGGCCAGCGCAACCCGCTGCTGTTGACCGCCGGAGAGATCCTGCACTCTGCCGTCGGCCTTGTCGGCAAGGCCGACCATGCGCAGCAGGTGGTCGACCTTTGCGCGGTCTTTTGTGCGCGCAAACACCAGTCCCAGTTCCGCGTTTTGCCGCACGGTCATCCACGGATACAGCGAAGGTCGCTGGAACATCATGTTCCACTTGGCGCTGGGTTGATTGACCTGGGTTCCGTTGACGCGGACACAGCCCTCGCTCGGCGACAACAGGCCAGCGAGAATATGGAGCAAGGTCGACTTTCCGCAACCGCTTCGCCCGATCAAGGCGACCTGCTCGCCGGGGGCGATGTTGAGGTCAATTTCCTTGAGGGTCGGCGCAGTCTGCCCTTTGAACGTATGGGATACGAAGTCGACGGAAATTCGGGCGCTCATGGTTCGGTCTCAACGACGAAGTTGTGGCTCCGTCTTGCAGGGACTATGCCACTCGATCAACGCCGCACACGCCAGGCACTCGGGGCGGTAGCGCTTACTGTCGGCGGTGCGCATTGCCGACAATGTCCAACAAAGCGGGGAACGGGAAACCGGACGGACCGATGCAGGAGCGGTCGTCTTGATGGGCCAATGGGGGATCAGCGAGGAGGACCGACGAGCGGTTTCGTAGACCTGGGGGTGAAAGGGACGCGTACGAACCCGTCGCCGCGCCGTGCGGTAGGCGGAGTGCATGAGGGTGCAAGGGGGGATGTCGTGTACCCGCCGCAGCGGCGACGGGTACACGACAGGGACGGTCAAGGCGGTGGAACGGCGTTGGGTGCAAGCGGTCCGGCCGCCCTTGTGGGCAGGGCGTGTTGTTGGGGAACCGAGCCGATCAGGACGAGACGCCTGTTTTCGGAGCACATGCCCGGCACACGGCACGGCCGGGCGTGCCGTTGCGCCGTCAGGCGGCAACCGATGGCGCACCCTCCTCGATCGGCAGCAGCGGGTCCCGTGACCATTCGTTCCACGAGCCGAAGTAGATCTTGACGTTCTTTACACCGGCCTGGTTGAGCGCCACCAGCGTGTTGGAGGCGCGAGCGCCCTTGAAGCAATACACGTAGACGGTGTCGTCCTTGCCGATCCCCACGTCGGTGCAGGCGTTCATGATGTCACCCGCGTCGCGAAAGCGCGCTTGTCCGTCTTCGGGTTCATCCATGAGCTTATACCACTCGATCCACACGGCACCGGGAATGCGCCCTTTGCGGGGGCAAAAGTCGACGCCGTAGGGAGAGGAACTCGCCCCTTCCCACTCGTCGCGGTCCCGGACGTCGAGGATCTTCACAGAAGGATCACTGATGGCTTCGAGCATCTCGGGGACGGTGACCATCAACGAAGTGGGTTGGGCCGTGATGGGAAAGGCGGTCGCCGCGGGCGCAGGCACCTCCTGGCTGATGGGCATACCGGCGGCCGTCCAGGCGCTGATCCCGCCGTCGAGCACGGCCGCTTTGGGATACCCGAGGGACCGTAGCAGGAAGTAGCCTCGGCAGGATTGGCCAAAGCCCGTATTCATCGCATCTTCGTATATCACGGCGGTTTCGCGCCCGGACAGGCCGGCCGCGCCGAACAGCTCTGAGAAAGTGTCTTTGAGCGCCGCCAGCCCGTCGGCGTCGGAGGTGGAGAGATAGGTGAAGATTTCCCGGATATTCACGGCGCCGGGAATGTGGCCGGCGGCGTAGTCCTCGGGATCCCGGGTGTCTATGACAACAACCGGTTCGGTCTTGATCAGGGTGTCGAGTTCAGCGGGGGTGATAAGGATCTTGGTGGTCATGGCGGACTCCCTTGTTGGGTGAGGTGGCACGTGGATACGGGTACTCGATGGGTGGTTGCAGGTGGGGCACGGTCAAAGCTGCCGCTTGCTGCGCCCGTTACCAGATCTTGTAGGGAAGAAATTTCCCGTTCATGGTGACCACCACGCGGTCACCTGCCGGGTTGCTTTCCCGCTCAACGTCCAGCGTGAAGTCGATCGCGCTCATGATGCCGTCGCCGAACTTCTCGTGGACCAGTTCCTTGATCGTGGTGCCGTAAACCTGAGTGATTTCATGGAACCGATAGATCAAGGGGTCTGTTGGCACGGTCCACTCAGAGCCCTTGGTGGGGCAGACCTGGAGGGCGCTGGCGACGGCGTCGTCAAGACCAAGAATCGAACACAGTTGGTCGGCCAGCTCCCTGGGCATACTGGCCTGCCCCAGGCAGGCGGCGGTGACCCAGACCGGTGACATGCCGACGTCGGCAGCAATCCCTTCCCAGGTCAGTGCCTTTTCAGCCTTGGCGGCCATAATGATTTCGGTCATTTCGAGCTTGTCCATGGTTTCCTCCGGATAGCGAGAATGGGTGCCCGGGAGCGGCCGACTCACGACCGGGCAAGCGCATGGTCTTCCATCAAGCTTTGTGCCAACCCCAGGCCGGAGGGATCGGACGCTTTTTAAGGGTGAGCGCGCTTGGGGAACCGCCCATTGGCGGACCCATTGTCGACAATGTCGGCCGCTGCTTGTCGCCTCGATGGCCAATGTGGGCGGGCGTCGTCCGCCTCGGTGACGATTTCGCTGTCGACCCCTCGTTCAAAGAATCGCCATTGTCGACGATGTCGGACAAAGTCAGGTCGCGGCGCCAAAGCGGACGTACGTGGAAGGGCGGAATGATGTAGTAGAGGGCGGCACCAACCGCTGGCATGGGGTTTGCTCAAAGAGCGGGGACACCGCGGCACGCTGCGGTAGACGCTAAAGCGTGAATGGTTCTACGAGCCGAATGCTCACAGAGGAGTGACCCGATGTCCCAGACAAGCGCAACCCTTTCCGTCGCCGGTACGCCGCTTCGGCCTCTCGATAAGGAAGGCCTTGAGGCACTCGCCGAAAAAGGAAAATCCAATCCGCAGGCCGTCGTGACGCTGAAGGCGCGCACGGAGTGTGAAGGCCAGTTCCGCAACATGACGTACGTGCGGAATCTTGACCCAATGCTCATCGACGAGCCGCCGCACCTGCTGGGCGAGGATAACGCCCCCAACCCCTCGGAGGCCGTGCTGGCCAGCTTGGGCGCCTGCCTGTCGGTGGGGATTCACGCGAACGCAACGGCCCGCGGGATCACGCTCACCAAACTGGAGTTGACCCTGGAGGGTGATATCAACGTCACCGGCGTTTGGGGCGTCGGCGATCTCGGTGACAAGCGGCTCGGCTTCACGGATGTCCGGGTCACCGTGGACGTCGAGGGCGACGCGAGCCGCGAGGACCTCGACGAGCTGGTGGCACACGCCAACGTCTGGTCCCCCGTCGCCAACACCCTGCGAAACCCGGTCAACGTGGAAGTGGCTCTGGCCTGACAAACACGACCACGCAGGAGCCTTGAGCGATGGCGGACAACGACAACCCGTTAGGTACCGCGATCGGCGGATCGAACGGTTCCCCCGGACTGTCCGGGGGGACCTCGTCGGCGGGCGCGGCCGTGCAGCCCATCGTGGACGAACAGCTCGCACCGCTGACCGCCCGCATCGACCGCGAGGGCTACTATCCCGAACAGGTGCTGCGCGCGCTCGGCGCGGCCGGCGCGTATCGGCACCACCTGGCGTCTCAGAACCCCGCTGGGGTCTGCGATCTGGCAGCGGCAATCGACGCGATGCGTGTGGTGTCGCAACAGTGCCTGTCCACCGGCTTCATGATGTGGTGCCAAAACGCGCTGGGGTGGTATCTGGAGAATTCGGTCAACAGCGCACTGAAGGGCGAGCAACTGCCGAAGGTCGCGGGCGGCACCATGCTGGGCGGCACGGCGCTCTCCAACCCCATGAAGCATTTTTCGGGCATCGAGCCCCTTCAGCTCAAAGCGGAGACAGTTGTAGGTGGTGTTGTCATCAACGGCACGTTGCCCTGGGTCTCCAACCTGGGCACCGGCCACTGCTTCGCGGCGATCTGTCAGGTCGAGCAGGACCCCGCCCGGAACCTCATGGTCCTGGTTCCATGCGACAGCGAGAACCTCGGGCTCACGCAGCTGGCCCACTTCTCTGGCATGGAGGGCACCGGCACCTACGCATGTCAGTTCAAGGGCGTCTTCGTGCCGGACGAACTGGTCATCGCCGATGAGGTGGGACCCTACATTCAGCGGATCAAGGCGGGGTTCATTCTGTTGCAGGCCGGCATGGCGGCCGGACTGGTAGAGAGCTGTATCGGGCTCATGGACGAGGTGGAGTCGGTCCTGGGACACGTCAACTGCTATCTGGATGACCGCCCTGCCGACCTCTTGGACGAGGTCGAGGCACTGAAGGGCGATGTCGCGGCGCTGGCAAGCGACCCGTTCAACGACTCGAAGGAGTATATCCAGGACGTGATCCATGCACGGCTGTTTGCCTCCGACTTGGCGCTGCGTGCAGCGAACGCGGCCATGCTCCACACCGGCGCACGGGGCTATCTGATCGATGCTCCGGCCCAGCGCAAACTGCGCGAAGCCTATTTCGTGGCCATTGTGACCCCGGCCATCAAACACCTCAGAAAAGAGCTGGATATGCTGGCCGCCAACTAGCGGGGAAACCATCATGCAATTACTGAAACTGAGCGCCACCATGGAGGACGTGGTGACGGCCCTGAAGGGCGCCATCGAGACCCAGAAACTGCGCCTTGTGGCCCACATCGACGGACAGGCGAACGCGGCGCGTATCGGGCGCGAAGTACCCGGCGATCAGATCCTGGAGGTCTTGCGGCCCGATTTCGCCGTGCGCGTCTGGGAGGCGTGCAAGCCGGCGGGCATCGAGATCCCGATCCGGATTCATGTCTATGAGGACGGGGAGAACGTCTGCGTGGCGTATCGGAC
>Ga0307441_1000434_pt1 | contig 15426 bp, 12 predicted proteins | sample SalMarWE160420MG_FD_202149 | JGI IMG/M metagenome (GOLD analysis project Ga0307441, IMG submission 202149) | Salt marsh sediment microbial communities from the Plum Island Ecosystem LTER, Massachusetts, United States - WE1604-20 | ecosystem: Environmental > Aquatic > Marine > Intertidal zone >... | reverse complement strand
ATGGAGCACCTTCAAGAATTCTGACCGCAATCAACTCCGGGGTATAATGGAAAGGTACTTTCTAAGCGACGTTCATCTCTTTCCCGAACCGGAAGCTCATCCCGGGCGGGATCTGCTAATTTCTTTTCTGGATAAACTTAATGATTCCAGCAATCCGGGTGAACTGTGGATACTTGGCGACCTGTTCGATTTCTGGTTCGAATACAGAACAGTTGTCCCTTCAGGATACGGAAGATGCATCTCCGCGCTGAGAAGACTTACAGATAAAGGATGGGGATTTCACTTCATTCCTGGAAATCATGATTTCTGGGTGGGCAGGAATTTCAAAGAAGCGACTCGCGCTGTTGTACATCCCGAAAAGTATCTTATCCGGGATTTCGACGGAAAGACCGTGCTTCTGGCGCACGGTGACGGCCTGGGACCGGGCGATACGGGTTACAAGCTTATGAAACCTGTTCTAAGATCTTTTGTATCCAGATTCCTGTTCAGTATTCTTCATCCCGATCTTGGTACCTACTTTGCAAGACGGTTTTCTGATACAAGTAAAAGGATTCTCAGATGCAACCTCGACAGGATACCTTTAGGATTACAGGAATGGGTTGACGTCAAGCTTAGCGAAGATGTTGATATTGTCATTACAGGCCACACTCATCTGGACACTGTCAAGAGAAGTGATAATGGTGTATATGTTTCTCTTGGAGACTGGTTATCGAGATTTACCTACTGCCATATGGGAGAAGGTCTGGAGGAACCTGAGCTTCTTGAATACTCCGGTTCCAGTTCCGGGAATCATGAGAGGGGGAGGTGATGAAATTTGTAGAAACCCGCAAGAATCCTGATATCTCAATCGTAATCCCTGCGTTCAACGAAGAGGAAAGCCTTCCGGAGCTTGTAAAGGAAATCTCCGAATGCATGCAGGGGACATCCTGCGAAATTATCATCATCGATGACGGCAGCTCAGATGATACATGGAAACAGATCTGCAGGCTGTCTTCGGACTTTCCGGTAACAGGATTAAGATTCAGCAGCAACAGGGGCAAAGCCACTGCTCTCGCAGCAGGTTTCGGGGAGTCTTCTGGTCGGTATGTTGTGACTCTGGATGCCGATCTTCAGGATGACCCTTCAGAGATCAACGAGATGATAAGGCTCATGGAAGAGTATAATTACGATCTTGTGAGTGGATGGAAGAAGAACAGGAAGGACCCGGCAGGTAAAACCCTTCCTTCCAAGCTGTTCAATTTAACGGTCAGACTTACAACCGGTGTTAAGCTGCATGACTTCAACTGCGGGTTGAAGGTTTATAGGAAAAAAGTCATCAAGAACCTTGAACTCTACGGAGAGATGCACAGGTATACTCCCGTACTGGCAGCTCAGCAGGGCTTTACAATTGGTGAAAAAGAAGTTCATCATCGCCCCAGGAAATACGGCAAAACCAAATATGGAGTATCCCGATTTTTCAGGGGATTCTCGGATCTCCTGACCGTTCTTTTCCTTCACAGGTATTCCTATAGACCTCTGCACTTCTTCGGTGGTATCGGAACTCTTCTTGCAATTATTGGGTTCGGCATTTCCATGTACATGACCGTAATCTGGTTCGGCGGGGAATCCATAGGGAACAGGCCTCTGCTTCTGCTTGGGGTGCTTCTGCTGGTTGTCGGCTTTCAGTTCATTTCTCTCGGGCTCCTTGGTGAGATGATTCTGAAACTGTCAAGAAGAAAACAGATCGACATTATGGAGAAAACCGGACAGCAATCGGGAGAAGAATGAAGACTGGGGTTATAGGTCCGTTCCCTCCATTCAGAGGAGGTATTTCCCAGTTCTCAATGCGTATGTTCGATGCATTGTCTTCGAATTTTCCGGATGATGAATTTGTTCCGATATCGTACAGGAGACTTTATCCATCCATTCTATTCCCCGGTACATCGCAGCTTGAGCCCAACGGTGGAAAAAGGTCATTCGAAACTGTTGACCTTATCGATTCGTGTAATCCGGTTCGGTGGGTATCAGCAAGAAAATACCTGAAACATTCAGGATTCGATAATCTGATAATACAATGGTGGCACCCGTTCTTTGCGCTGTCGCTTCTCGCTTCAATTCCGCGGAGTATCCCTTCTGCAGCTGTCTGTCATAACGTTATCCCTCATGAATCCTTCCCTTTTGCAGGAAGACTGGCAAGAAAATTTCTGAATAGAATGAATCTTGCGGTTGTACACAGCGGGACCGACATGAAGGAAGCTATGGATCTTGATCTGAATGCGGAACTTCTCGAGCTGTACCATCCAATCTACGACCAGTACATAAATCCCGATGTTTCAAGAGAGAGTTCCAGAAAAAAACTCGGCTATTCGGAATCTACGCGCCTTATACTGTTTTTCGGCCTGGTAAGATCTTACAAGGGAGTTCAGGATCTTGTCAGATCGCTTAGCCTTCTTCCGGAAGACATCTCGCTTCTTATCGTTGGGGAATGCTACGCAGACAGAAGTGAGATCATGAGGATTATCGACTCTCTCAGTCTTGCCGGAAGAATCAGATGGATCGATGAATTCGTTCCCGACGAGAATGTAGCCATTTATTTCAACGCTGCAGATATTGTGGTCCTGCCTTACAGGCATGCTACTCAAAGCGGTGTTGCGCAAATTGCCCTTTCATTCGAAAAGACTCTGGTTCTCACCGATACCGGCGGTCTGTCAGAACTCGTTGATCCCGGTGCTACCGGCTATCTCGCACACCCCTTTTCTCCATCAAGCCTTGCTGAATCAATATCGTCCGCTTTCGAGCTTGCTTTTGATCCTGACACCGAAAGCAGGATAAAACGAAAGGCTGAATCGTTCAGCTGGACATCTTACGCCAGAGAACTCGTGGATAAGATGCTATGAAAATATTTATCATCGGAGCAGGCGGCTTTATCGGATCATGCATTGCTAAGTACCTGTCCGGAAAAGGACATGAAACCAGAGAGTTCGTAAGATCGAAGGACGGTAATCTCTCTTCGGAAGGAATACCTGAAAATACCGATGTCATTGTCAATGCAGCCGGTAGGCTTGGAACTCCTGACGTAACGAATGAGGATTTGATTCTGTCCAATTCTGAACTTCCAGGGATCCTTGGCGACTGCTGTTCACGCAGGGGAATTCATCTCATACATATTAGCACTCCCGGCGTCACTGGTCTGCTGCCAGACGCTTCGGAGACCCTGGAATACGATCCATGGGGCAGTTACGAACTGTCAAAAATGAAAGGTGAGATGAACCTGCTTGAGCATGATTCTCTACCATCTCATCTGCTGACAATTCTTCGGCCTGATTTTGTCTACGGTCCGGGAGACCTTCATAAACTGGCATTGTTTCGACAGGTTTCAAAAGGATGGATGCCGGTTATTGGCAGGAGCGGAGCAAGAATCCGGCCTACATTCTGCGGAGACGTATGCCGAGCTGTAGAAGCTTCCATTCCTGGAGGTACACTGAATGGAGGGCTTTACAATATAGGTGGTCCCGACGTTATCACTGTAAGGGAGTTCTGCAATACAATAGCTTCCGCACTGGGTAGTAACTTCAGAGCTGTTCCTCTTCCTCGAGCATTTTTTAAACTGGCTCTTCTTCTTGGGCCGCTTTGCCCTGATGCACTCTCTGCAAGCCGGCTGAAACTCTTTGGTGAAGATCACTACGTATCGATCAAGAAAGCTGAAAATTCGGGTTTCTTCCCGGAATATGGTATTGCGGAAGGAATTGAAAAAACCGTATCCTGGTATCGTACAACGGGAATTCTGCAATAATGAACTCAACCTCAGCAAAAACATGGATGAAATGGTTGATCAGAACAGGAATGCTGCTTCTTCTGGCGGCTGTAATATGGATCGTTACCGTCAACAGCGAGGACTGGCTTGAACAGATAGATAGATTCAGCTGGCAGCCCGATTTGTTACTGTTAAGTATCTCCGCTGTTCTTCTTGGGATTTCCTACATTATCATCCCTGCCGGCTGGATCATTCTCTCACATTCTGCGGGAAGCAGCGCCAGTTCGGAAGAGCTTCGAGCCGTCTGGTTCATGTCACAGCTGGGGCGTTACGTGCCTGGCAAAATATGGCTGTTTGCCGGTAGAGCTGCTTTTCTGAAATCTCGTGGTCTGACCGGATACAGAGCTACGAGTGTCCCATTTCTTGAAATGCTCTACGCAGCTGCCGGAGCGGGAATTGCTGCAGTAATACCGGTTATGATATCCAGTGATGCTGCTTTTTCAAACACACCTTTAAGATACGCAGTACTTGCTGCTGGTATATCTCTCTTAGTGATCCCTTTTCTCACTCCCATTCAAAAATGGCTTTACAGACTTAAATATGGACGTATACCGCAGGAATTGCCTCTACCGAGACTGACAGGTTCCGTTAAACTTCTTTTCATTTACATGATATTATGGTTGATCCGCGGATTTGCACTTTATCTCTGGCTCAAAGGTTTTGGCGCTTCGGATATAAGTTTTCTACTCTGCTTTGCTGCTGCACCATTATCCTGGTTAGCCGGTTACATCGTGTTTCTCGTTCCCGGTGGAATCGGTATAAGGGAAGCTGCTGCAGTGGCATTAGTGGCTCCTTCAGGTGCTACTGGTCCGATTCTTGCCATAATAGCCGGGCAGCGTTTGATACTGTCGATTATTGAAGTATTTTTCGCTCTTGCGTCTACAAGGAAACTTAAATTCTTCGGAAAGGAGAAACCGCTTTGATTTCATTTCCGAAAAGGGCCGTATATCTTCTGTTCCTTATACCTGCAGTACTGATAACCTATTCAACCGTTTTTACTTCCGGAAAACTCCCAGGTGGGGAGCTCAGTGATACCGTATCCCAGGGATATCCTTTTTTTGCGTATACCGCTGAATCCATTCAGAACGGTAGTCTTCCACACTGGAATCCCTACGTATTCTGCGGTATTCCTCAATACTCTTCTTTTTCTTCTCCCGTTTTCTATCCTGTTCGCGGTCTGCTTCTTCTTACTACAGGAGTAGAGGGAATGGCTCGTTTTCTTTTTCCTTTTCAGATGCTCCTTGGCGGGATTTTCGCATGGCTATTCCTTGGTTCAATTGGAGTAAGCCGATGGGGTAGAATTGCTGGTTCCATTGCGTTTGCGGTAACAGCATGGTCAAATACGCTGTTCTACGCAGGACATGGAAGTAAAATAATCTGCTGGAGTTTCCTGCCGCTGCTTTTGTATGCATGTGAAATGTGGATGAAGACAGGAAGAGGGAAATTTATCGCAATAGGTGGCATAGCACTCGGCATGCATACCCTTGCCAGTCATCCGCAGATGGTTCTTTATTCAGCTGGAGCTGCTTTGATCTGGCTTGCTTTCAGAACATTCTCGAATCAGGGACAGCTAAGAAAAAACCTGGGCAGCGCTATCACGGGCTTAATGGTTATACTGCTGCTTGCGGCCGCAATAGGAGCAATTCAGCTCCTGCCCGGATACAATTTCTCGCAATATTCCACAAGAAGCGGTGATCTGTCGCTTGATCAGGCTGCAAGCTATTCACTTCCTCCCGAGGAAACACTTACAATGCTGTTTCCTCACCTTTTCGGTTACCGTCATGGATTCCCCGACAGTACAGTCTCTGGAGTACCAATTTATTTTGGCAGACTTGGATTAAGGCTAAGCAGTGAATTCACAGGTGTTCTTGTCTTTCTACTTGCATTCGCCGCGTTTCTGTCTTCCTCAAGAAAATACAGATGGCCTCTGCTGGCTATCATGTTAACGGGCCTTCTCATATCATGGGGCGGTTATACGCCAGTTTTCGGAGTGCTATACAGAATTCTGCCTTTCATACGAAAACTGAGGGCTCCGCACATGGCTGCTTTCCTTACGACTTCGGCTATCGCACTGGCGGCAGGGCCCGGCTTTGATGCTGTCTTCAGAAGTGATAATTTCCCAAGAAAGAAATTCCTGACAGGGATCAGTGCTTTTGCCGGTATCTGCATACTGGTTTTTCTGCTCGCTGATTCTGTTCTACCCGGTCTTCAATCCGGCTGGTGGTCCAGAATGGGAAATCCACAGGCTTCAGGATACGCTTCAGTGGTACATAGAAGAATCGATATTGCTTCACCGGATTTCCTGAAAGCCGCTGCGGCTGCTCTCGTACTGGCGGGTTTAATTCATTTCAGAAGCCGCTTTAAAGCCAGCTTGCTGATTCCGGGTGCAGTTATAACGATACTGATAGCTGTTGAAGTAATACCGCTGGATAGAGATTTTCAGTTCTTTCTCAATGAAACCAGCGTCGATGATCTATTTGAACATGACAGAAACCTGCAGGAATTAACGGGTTCCGGTCGTCTTCTTCCCGGAGGGAACCAACTCGTTCCCTCGCACATAAGGTCAGTCAGCGGTTATCATGCTGCAAAAACATCTGTTACCGAAGACCTCCTGTCCATGCTTTCAGCGGGTGGTGTTGCGGCAGCCCGTCAGACTGCTTTTACTGTTCTTCAGACGCAGGATGGCTATCTCACTTATGAGCAGTTCAGAGAATCTCTTATTGAGCAGACGTCTTCTTCAAATCCATCGTACGCGGATAGTATTGAAGCACTACTGCCCCCGGAATGCCTTCCTCGAGTCTGGTTTGCCGAATCATGGGTACAACTTTCTGAGGAACAGTGCCTGAACTATCTGGCCAGAGGCCTAAATCCCAGAGAAGTTACGGTACTTTACGATAGCCCCGATCTTCCCGGTGTATTAGATACATCTGAAGCGGAGGCTGTAATCGAACTTGATGAGCCGGAAAGAATCATAATCCATACTTCCAATCCGCATAACGGACTTCTTGTTCTCGCCGATACCTGGTATCCTAGATGGCTGGTATTCATAGATGGAGAGCCGGCTTCAATGATACAGTCAAATCACTGGCAGCGCGGTGTTGTTGTACCTTCGGGACTTCATGAAGTAGAATTCAGGTTCGATTCATCCGATGTGACAACCGGTCTTTTCATATCAATTGCGGGTTTACTTTCCGCTCTTATCATTATCGCACTTGATCTTAGATCTGGAAAAATGAGGAAGAAAGCAGCAGAATGACGAAAAACCGGAAAAGCCTGTTCCACATACTCTCTACATGGGGAGGTCTGATCCTCCTTATCGCAGCAATTCTGTATTTCGCATTTTCTCTCTGGCCAAAATGGCAGCCTGAAATCGAACACTTCTGGGAAACATCAAGAGAGAGTGCCAGTATGCCGATGATAGCTCTTTCCTTCCTGTCACTGATGCTTGGCTATTACTTCGCCCCTGCAGCCTGGAGAAAGATCCTGCGTGCATTGAAAACTCCGAAGATCGACAAGGGTGAAGTAAGAAGGAACTGGTACATCACGCAGATGGGACAGTACATCCCGGGTAAACTCTGGATGGTTGTTGGAAGGCTGACTTTCCTCAAGGCCAACGGTATCGGACCTGTAAAAGCAATTACAGCGTTCATTCTGGAGAATATCTACATGATGGTCGCGCTGACAATCATGGCTTTGATAGGCCTGCCATTTCTTGGCCTGGCAAACGTACCTGTTCCAGTTGTGATTGCCCTCTGGATTTCAACCGGTCTTGGAATAGTAACGCTGTTTGCTCCGAAAATACAGAAAACTCTGACCCATAAACTGAGTCATCGATTCGGTACCGATATAGATACATTGCCGCAGATTTCGCATAAGGATCAGGCAATATTCATTGGTTACCATCTGCTCTCGTGGAGTCTGCGAAGCATGGCTCTCTATTTCTGGTTCCGCGGCTTTGGAGTCCGGCCGGAACAGCCTTTTGCCATGATAGCCATCTGTCTTCTGGCTGGACCGGTATCCTGGTTCATAGCGCTTGTTATGGTTTTCATACCTGGAGGAATTGGAATCAGGGAAGGTGTTCAGGGAATCCTCCTTTCCGGTTTTGTACGTGGTGGAGTTGAAGTCGCTACAGTAATAGCACTTGGGCAGAGACTTATGCTGATGCTGGTAGAAGGACTTTACGCGCTTCAGGGAATAGTATACGGAGCTCTCCGTCGCAGGTTTACGCGATCAATGAACCATATCGAGCAGATATTCCACCTTGCGGGAAGTGTTGTAAGAAGCAAACTTGCCATGTATGGACTGGCCAAGGCTCCGAATCCAATCAATGTAACTTTCTCCGTTACCAGAAAATGTCAGTCCAGATGCAAAACCTGCTATATATGGAAGCATGATTCAGAAGATGATCTTGATATCAAGACCATTGAAAGGCTTTTCCGTTCCATCGGCTGGACATATTTCTTCAATGTTTCGGGAGGGGAGCCGTTCCTCAGGGATGATCTGCCTGACATTGTAAAGTATGCGTGCCGGTTCATGACTCCTGCCGTTATCCATATACCGACAAACGCGATATGGACAGACAGAGTAATACGAATGACGGATGAGATTCTCGATGTTATAGACAGGGAAGCTCCCGGAACAGTTCTTACGATAAAGCCCTCGTTTGACGGAATAGGTGAACTCCATGATGAGATCAGGGGTATCCCGGGAAATTTCGAGAAACTGCTGGAAACGATAGATCAGCTGAAACAGCTGCAGAAGAAGCACAAGAACCTTCATGTTGGAGTGGGTACCGTAATATCTAAATTCAACGCTGATAAGCTCGGCGAAATAATAGATTACTCCAGGGGCCTTGAAGTTGATTCCTACATCAACGAAATCGCTGAAGAGAGAGAGGAGTTTTTCAACCTTGGTTCGGGTATAACACCGGATGGAGACAGTTACGGAAGAATTATGGATGTCTTCAAGAAATCCGTACTGGAGAAAATGAAGGATATGAAACTCCTTCCCAGAATTACTACGGCCATGCGGGTTGTCTACTATGACCTTGTTGTCAGGATACTCAACGAGAACAGACAGGTTATCCCCTGCTCCGCCGGACTGATGAATCTTCATATCAACTCCGATGGTGGAATCTGGCCCTGTGCTGTACTTGCTTACAAGGGGCAAATGGGTAAACTCGATGAGAATACGGATTTCCAGGATATCTGGAACTCAAAAAAGGCCAAGGAGATAAGAAAAACGATCAGACGTGGTGAATGCGCCTGCCCCCTGGCAAACCAGGCTTACTCAAACATCCTGCTTCATCCCCCCAGCCTCTTCAAGGCCCTCTGGATCGCCTTCCGGGGGCGCACTTAGGGACGTACCCAACTTCTTCAACTTATTTGACCTATTATGAGCGTATTATATTAATAAGATTACATTCGTGAATTCTGTTCAAAATTGGTGATATTTTATTCAGATAAAGATGTAATATTGCTTCAAATAAGTTGAAGAAGTTGGGTACGTCCCCGGAGCAATTTCAAGATTGTTGAGGGGGATGATCGGGGGAGGGTTCCGGCATCAAGTACTATATCGACAGCCTTTATAATACTTTCCGCAACAGACGATATATTGAATTGCGCATCCTCTCCCGAACGGTTTGCGCTTGTAGATACCAGCGGTACACCACAGCGCTTCAGCAGCAATCCGCTCAAGGAATCAGCAGGATGACGCAGCGCTACCGTGTTATCCTCTCCCCTTACCCATTCGGGGCATTCATCGAGCGCCGGCAGAATCAGCGTGAGTTTTCCCGGCCACAGATACTTCATTATTCCGTTTACCTCTGGATTGCTGCAGTCAGCAAGCGTCTCCGCCATTGCAATACTATCAATCAGTAAAATGAAAGGCCTGCTGGATGTGTAACCTTTGATCCTGCCGATTCTCTGCACGGACTCTCTGCTGTCAGCCCTGCACAGTATTCCGTATACTGTATCTGAAGGGTAAAGTACGATTCCACCTGACAGAATTACTGAAACGATTTCATCTTCAGTATCTCTCAATGAATCAGCTGATTCCAGAGATATCAATTTTGTTTTCACCAGTTTCGAAGCTTCCTCAGCTTTTCAGCTACATTATCGTCCTGAAGGGCGATAATCTGCGCAGCAAGGTATGCTGCGTTTCTGGCGCCGTGAGGCCCTATCGCGACCGTTGCAACAGGGATTCCTTTCGGCATCTGAACGGTCGAAAGAAGTGAATCCATCCCATTGAGTGGACCAGCAGCCAGTGGTACTCCAATAACAGGAAGTATCGTGTGTGCTGCAACTGCTCCAGCAAGATGTGCTGCAAGCCCGGCACCGGCAATAAGAACCTTCAAACCTCTCCCGGCCGCGGTTGAAGCGTACTGCTGCACCTTGTCCGGAGACCTGTGGGCTGACATTACATTAACCTCGAATGGAATATCAAGATCTGAAAGGATCCGGGACGTCAATTCCATAACCTCTTTATCACTTTCGCTGCCCATAAGAATTCCAACAAGCATCAGACTGTCCTCCCGATATCATTTCTACAATACTTTCCCGTATAGCTGATTTTTTCAATCTCTCTGTATGCTGTATCAAGGGACTCCTCAATGTTCTCCGCAATGGATACAACGCTGAGTACCCTGCCACCTGCGGTAACAATCCTGCCGTTGCTCTCCGCGGTACCGGCATGAAAAACAATCGCATCCTCGATCCTGTCCAGGCCAGTAATAGGAAAGCCTTTCTCGTAGGAACCCGGATAACCTCCTGAAGTCAGAACCACACATGCACTGACTCCATTATGCAGACTCACCGAATCAGGCAGAGGCCTGCCAAGGGCTGCGTTATAACACAATTCTGCAAGATCGGATTCAAGTAAGGGAAGAACAGCCTGGGTTTCGGGATCCCCGAATCGTACATTGAACTCCAGAACTTTCATACCATCATCGGTCAGCATAAGGCCTGCATACAGAACACCCCTGTAATCAATTCCCCTCGATGCCATCTCGGATAGAACAGGCAGGATTATCCGGTTACGCGCAAGTTCCCCGAGATTACTGTCGATTTCGGGAGGAGGGCATACAGCCCCCATACCTCCTGTATTGGGACCGGTATCACCTTCTCCGAGCCTCTTATGATCACGGCTTGGAGGAAGAATTACACAATCTTCTCCGCTGCAGATAGCCAGTATGCTTACTTCTCTACCCGCAAGCCTTTCTTCAATTACCACGCGAACTCCCGACTCTCCCGGTTTATCCGCGAAAAGCCCCTTCAGAATATCTCGAGCTTCCGCATAATCATCGGGAAGAAATACACCTTTTCCAGCTGCAAGGCCATCTGCTTTTAGAACATACCTGCTCGCGTCATCACCGATATATTCCATTGCCGAAGCTGAATCCGAGAAAACCTTGCCTTTTGAGGTAGGCACACCTGCAGCATCCATTATTTCCTTCGCGAACCATTTACTGCCTTCCAGCATTGCGGCAGCCTTTCCGGGGCCGAAACAGGGAATTCCTGATTCTCTCAGTTCGTCGGCCAGTCCCGCTACAAGAGGAACTTCAGGGCCTACTACTACAAGATCCACGTTTTCTGTCATGGTGAGTTCTATCAGGCCATTAACATCATCGGCTTTCACAGGAAACAATCTGCCGATTTCTGCCATTCCAGGATTACCCGGAGCACCTGTCAGAGAATGATCACCCTTCCTTGACAGTGCCCACATAAGAGCATGCTCACGGCCTCCGGAACCAACAACCAGGATTTTCACTTTTCTTCTCTGGAATGGTAAACATTGCTCTCGGAAGGAAATTCTCCGTTCTTAACCTCCTGCGAAAATGTCCGCAAAGCCTCAAGTATGATGCTGTCAAGCTGTGCGTACCTTTTCAGGAACCTGGGTTTGAACTCTCCAGAGAGGCCAAGCATATCGTTCACAACAAGAATCTGCCCATCTGTATACCTTCCAGCACCAATACCGATAGCAGGTACACTTAATTTCTCTGTAAGCTCACCGGCCAGCTTTTCCTCTATTCCCTCGAGCACTATTGAGAATACACCGGCTTCCTGCAGGGCAAAAGCCTCTTCAAATAACTCATCACGTCTGTCTCTGTATACAACCTTGTACCCGCCTGTTTTCCTGATTGACTGCGGGAGAAGACCCACATGACCCATAACAGGAATTCCCGAATCAATGATAGCCTTTACCCGTGATACCGACCGGCTGTTACCCCCTTCGAGTTTAACAGCATCAGCTCCACCCTCAGAGAGAAATCTCACAGCATTGCCCACAGCCTGAGAATCGGAGCATTCGTAAGATCCGAAGGGCATATCACCGATAACAAGTGTGTTTGAAGCTCCCCGAGAAACAGCCTTCGTATGAGCGATCATGATATCGAGGTCTGCTGTGAGCGTAGTCTCTTCACCGAATACAGCCATCGCCATGGAATCACCTACCAGAATGAAATCAACTCCCGCCTCCTCTTCGAGCCTGGCGGTCATAAAATCGTAAGCGGTCAATGAGACTATCTTCTCACCTCTGCTTTTCTTCAGCCGAAGGGAATTAATATCCTTCTTCATAATTATGACTCCTTAGTATCTTCGGGAAGACCAATTTTTAAACGTCTGTCCGGAATCAACCATTTATAAACAACGAGATAGCAGACTATTGCGTACAGCAGACCTGCTGCAATATCAACAATATAATGCTCGGCACCGTAGGCAATTTCAAAACAGATGCCACCTACTATTAACGCGAACCAGATGGCTTTCCATCGGAACTCCCTTAAAGCTATCATTAATACCAATATAGGAACACCTGCGTGAAGCGATGGCATTGCCCCTCTCGGGCTTGGGCTGAATGTGGAGATTATTCCTCCGGGAGCAATTTCACCGAGTGCTCTAATGGTAATCCTTTCGACATGCGGAATTGTATTCTCCAGTGAAGCCATCCACGGGGGGGTAAGCGGGAACAGAACGTAAGTAGCATATCCCGCAAGAGAGATCAGAGTCATTGCCACTGTTGCCCTTTTCATTCGAGCCCCTCCCTTTGTTAAGAGCAGGATCAGTGGAAAAGCAATGGGAATGATGAACAGTGAGGAATGAAAAACTGCGAAAATATAGTCATACCAGGATATACCGCCCCGATACAGGTGTTCCTGAAGCCAGACAACAGGTAGTTTTCCGAACAGGCTTCGCTCAAAAGAAATAATACCAGCACCATGAAATTCCTGGAAATGAGATGAGACAACAAACTGCAGCTGCCAGTACGAAATTACCAGCAACAGATAGAATACCCATTGTTTCAGGAACTCTGGCAGTTTCTTCCATCTGTAAAGAAAGTAGCATAGAGCAAAGGACATAAGTGGAACCGGAATTCTTGGAACAAGCCTGACAAGAGGGACGAGCAGCAGGGTTGCTGTGTAGACTGTAAAAAAGATAAGAATCAATCGGTAGTTTCTGTCTTTCACAGAAGAGTATATCGTTCTGAAAGAAAACAATTTATAACCTTCCGTAAACTGCGTATACACATGGGTAAAAAAATGCGGGGGCCATATCCCTGAAGAATGTCTCTCAAACAGGGTTAAAGGACTTACTACGGCCTGTTGCTGCCTCTGTCTACCTAAAGGGTACAGGTCACGCATCGGCAGAACATCAGGGCGCAGCCTTCATCGGTTCCTTTTGCCACTCTCAGCAATTGGCCCCCTACACTAAAAGTTTAATATCCAATACAGCGGGTGTCAAATACAGCCTTGGAGTATATTCGAATCTCAATTAGTTTTGCCAATGGAAATTCGATTGACTACTCTAACGGAAAGTGCTTAAGATGGCTAAAAACATTACGAATCCTGAGAAGGATTTCGCAAGGTGGTATCAGGATGTAATACGTGAAGCTGAACTTGCCGATTCAGCTCCAGTTCGGGGATGTATGATAATCCGTCCTTACGGATACGCCATCTGGGAGAATATAAAGGCAAGTCTGGATGCCAGTTTCAAGGAAACTGGTCATAAGAATGCATATTTCCCGCTGTTCATACCGGAAAGCTTCATCAAGAAGGAAGCAGATCATGTAGAGGGTTTTGCTCCAGAACTTGCTATTGTCACACACGGTGGAGGTAAGAAGCTTGAAGAACCCCTGGTGGTAAGGCCTACGTCGGAAACCATCATTAATTACATGTTCTCTAAATGGATCAACAGCTACAGGGATCTGCCAATGCTGCTCAATCAATGGGCAAATGTGGTCAGATGGGAAATGCGCCCCAGGGCATTCCTGCGAACTACCGAATTCCTCTGGCAGGAGGGGCACACTGCTCATGCAGACGAAAAGGAAGCCAGAGAGGAAACTCTCAGAATGCTGCAGGTTTACGCTGATTTTGCGGAAAATGTGGCAGCAATACCTGTCATACAAGGCAGAAAGACCGAAAGAGAGAAATTCGCCGGCGCTGTAAACAGCTATACCATCGAAGCGATGATGGCAAACGGCTGGGCTCTTCAGAGCGGGACCAGTCACTACCTCGGGACCAATTTCGCCAGGGTATTCGAAACGATGTACCTTGACAGTAATAACGAACAGCAGTTCGTACATCAGACAAGCTGGGGAGTATCAACAAGACTCGTTGGCGGAGTGATAATGGTTCATGGTGATGAGAACGGCCTGCGCCTGCCTCCAAGACTTGCACCGGTACAGGTTGTTATTGTGCCGATAGCCAGGGAAGAATCGGCAAGGGCTACCGTAATGAATGTTGTTGGCGGCATAAGGGATGATCTCAAGAAAAAAGGAATTCGAGTTGAGGTTGATGATAGAGACGGTTCCAGTCCCGGATTCAAATTCAATTACTGGGAGGTCCGTGGAGTTCCTCTGAGACTTGAAATCGGGCCACGTGACCTTGAAGAGGGGCATGTGATGGCAAGCCCGAGAAACAACCCCGGCAGAGAGGGCAAATTCACGATCTCCATCGATACATTAGCTGACGAGATCCCTGGAATTCTTGAAAAAATACAGAACGAGATGTTCGATGAGGCAATCCGGAAGCGTGATTCCAGAACATATTCTGTTGAAAGCCTTGATGAATTCCGTAAAGCAATCGTAGATAAGCCCGGTTTCTACCATGTCTGGTGGGATGGTGACGCCAAAGATGAAGAAAGACTTCAGCAGGACACAAAAGCCACTGTAAGATGCATCCCGCTTGATCAGCCTGATGGTTCCGGAAAGTGCATCATGACGGGCAGGGATACGAATACCAGAGTCGTTCTTGCCAGAGCGTACTGATCATTCGAATTCTCTGCATTACTATATGAATTGATGTAATTCTATAACATGGAGTGATAGCATCTCTACAAATCAGATTAGCATTTAAGTCATTACTGGAAACAGGTGAATCAATGAATCCGAATCGAGTATTCAAGCAACTGGTAGTCTATCTGCTATTCCTGCTTACGATATCGGGATGCAGGAGTATTGAACGTCCGAATATTCTTCTGATAGTAATCGATACTCTTGCCGCAGATCATATGAGCTGTTACGGTTATAATAGGGAGACTTCACCTTCTATAGACAGCCTCGCCTCCCAGGGAACAATATGGCATAACATGCAGGCACAGGCTCCATGGACACTTCCATCAATGGCATCAATACTGACT
>Ga0307441_1000432_pt1 | contig 15547 bp, 12 predicted proteins | sample SalMarWE160420MG_FD_202149 | JGI IMG/M metagenome (GOLD analysis project Ga0307441, IMG submission 202149) | Salt marsh sediment microbial communities from the Plum Island Ecosystem LTER, Massachusetts, United States - WE1604-20 | ecosystem: Environmental > Aquatic > Marine > Intertidal zone >... | reverse complement strand
CCCAGTTTGGATACATTTACACTTACATTCAATTCCGCTGCTGCAATGGCGATCAGAAGATGTGACGATTGTTCAAGCCTTCCGTTATCGGGTGCAGTAAATCGTATCATTGCCTCCCCAAAACCTATCAGGTCATATTTTCTTTCTGTGCTCATTTATTTTTCGGTTAGTAGTGTTAATATTATAGATTGAGACCCTTTCTGTTGAAAATTGCTTTTGGCATTCTTCCCTCAAGGAAATCAACTATTCCCTGTGCTGCCTCGCATGCTACCCTTACTGTACATTCTTTTGTAAGGGCGGCACTATGCGGGCTTACAATTGTTTTAGGATTATTCAGGAACAGTTCACCTTCAACAGGAGGTTCGTTGGCAAGCACATCGAATCCGGCTCCGGCAAGTCTTCCTTCATCAAGCATTTTACAAACATAAGCTTCATCAACAATCATACCCCTTGCCGTATTAACAAGATAAGCTGACTGTTTCATCAGGGAAAGCAGCTTTTCTCCGACATGTTTCCGGGTTTTATCCGTCATAGGAACATGCAGGGAGAGAACATCGGCTTCTTTATATACCTTTTCTTCATCACTATAGCGTATGACCCCGGGGGCGATAACATCATCACAGATATAAGGGTCATAGATTATTACCTTCATATTGAAAGCGGCCATACATTTTCTGGCAACCTGTTTCCCTATTCTTCCGTACCCTATTATTCCAAGGGTTTTCCCGTCGAGGTCTACAGGATAGTAATATCTCCTTGCAATCTTGAATTTCCCTTCGCGGGTCTCGGAATCGAGAAATACCAGATGTTTGGTCAGTGCCCCGATCAGGGCAACAGTATGCTCCGCAACGGTTAAGGTATTGGCATCCGGAGTATGTAACACCAGTATTCCTCTTTCTGTTGCTGCGGGTACATCAACATTATCCACACCGGTACCTGTACGGCTTATTACTTTCAGATCCGGGGCCGAATCCATTAGCTCCGGTGTGAATTTTATCGTGGTATCAAGCATTATTCCGGTAACATCCTTAAGTGCTTTTTTTATTTCTTCATGATCACCTGATGGTATATAAACGACTTCGGCCGTTTTTTTAAGAATATTCAGGGCATCAGGACTTACTTTCTCATTAACAATTATTTTCTTCATATTAATCCCTCTTTTTTAAGATAATCTTCAATTTTCTTTTTCACTTCATCGCCTAAAGGCAACAGAGGCAGTCTTGGATTTCCACCATAGAGGCCGGCCAGGTCCATTGCATATTTTACAGCTGCAACTCCTCCGCTTCCAGATACTGTTTTATTCATCTGAATAACTTTTTCATTAATCTTAAAAGCCTCTTCATAGTGTTTGCTTACTGTTAGATCATAAAGCTTGCAGGTAATTTCGGGAAATACGTTAGCCAGCGAGACAACTCCTCCCGGTGCACCCATAATGAGGCCATTCATGAAGAAATTAGCAGACCCGGGCATGACATTAAAAGTATCTCTGACGGCAAACAGGAAACTTTCAATATTCCCCGTGGATGAGTCCTTTATACCGACGATATTCGGATGCCTGGCCAGTTCTTTTACCAGACTTACTGATAAAGTAGTCCCACCGCAAAACTGAGGTGCATTGTAAACAAGGCATGGAGTTGTAAGGCTGCTGGCAACATCAGTAAAATACCTGAGAAGAACCGGATCAGTCATTTGCTTCTTGAAATATGAAGGGGGCAGGAGTGTTATAAAATCTGCTCCCAGTCTCTGTGCAATTTTCGCAAATTCTATGGTTTCCTTTGTTGATTCAAAAATACATCCGGCCATAACAACCTGTTCTGGTCCCTTATTTTTAATTATTGTCTCAAGGACCTTCTCCTTTTCGCTGTTGGAAAGACTTTTATTTTCCCCATTGGAGCCCAGAGCAAGATATCCCTTCAGCCATGATTTTGCATAGAATTTCATGTTGTCTTCGAGTTTGTCGTATGCCACCTCTCCTTTTTCGTCAAACGGAGTCGTAATAGGTGCGAAAACTCCCATTAGCTTTTTTTCCATCGTTTTATTCTTTAATTAATATTTATTGTTTTATAAAATCGTTTTTGCCCGCGGGCAGCATTCATGAATCTCCTCTGGTATGATATTACAGCAACCATGCTTTCTTTCTGATTGTGCAAAAATATCAGGGTCTTAAGGAACAATCTTATCTTGTTCATTTTTCCCTAATGTATAGATTTGTTATAAATCCGTTAGCCTTTTTTTATGGCTGTCTCTGCGGTGCCGGCTGATTTGATGGTTGAGCTGGAACAGAAGGAGCTTGTTGTCCGGGTCTCTGTCCCTGTTGTCCGGGTCTCGGACCCTGCGAAGGAAGATTAAGCGGTTCTTTCCATTCAAGCTGGTTGGTAATATTTGAGCCTAATTTGTAAGTTATGATACTCTTATCTGGATCTTTGCCTCCTATAATTTCTATCTTGTCCCTGTCCATATTGCCCAAACCGGCAGCAGCACAATAATTAATATATCCTACATCTTCAAGCGGAATGCCCATAAGCCTTGCGCACATACTGTCGACTGCCACAACGTCAAATCCGGCCATTGCAATCCTGTGGTCAACAGGAGTACCGGCGATCGGACCGTTTCCTTCCATACCCTCAACTCCGTCAATAATCGTTAAGTCGGGACGAACGCTCTGTGCCATCAGGAACATATTATAATGCAGCCAGCGCGATCCGCCCGAATGCATATTCCGTTTATAGCTTATAGGTTTGCCTCCGTTCACAGATCCCGGGTTAAGCGGTGCCCCCATTGTAATGTTCTTTATACCTGCGGTCATCACGACAGAGTTATGAGTCTTAAGTCTCGATAATGAAATAATATAATAATCGGGATTAGCGAATATATCGGCAATCTCGATTTTGTCAAGATGAATATTTCTGTCGATGATAAAATATGGCTTGCCAGTTGCTTTGGTATTAAGGTCAACGAATTTTACGTTATAATCTTTCTCAAGATCAGTGTAACCATAGTTATTAAATCCTTCTGCAGAGTTTACAGCAGAACTTGATTCAGCAATAATGACCTGTCCTTTATAGATAGGCTTCATATATTCGAGCAGTGCACGTATTGCATCCTTGTGGGTTGCACAAAGCGGTCGGTTGGTGACAACCATATTGGGTTTAATGACCAGCTGCTTCTCTTTCAAAGCGGCTTTGATTTCACTTTCAAAAGGTTTGATCACTTCGAACAACATTTCCATTCGGTCGGTACCGGTAGTAAAAGCTACCGGGCTTTTACCATCGTTGATGACAAGCTTTGGCTTGGCTTTCATATCTGCCGGCTCGATAGCCATTATATCGTGAAAACCTGCTGATAACATTGCTGCAGATCCAAGTCCCAGCATCTTAAGAGCATTTCGTCGTCCAATAACTAGTTGTTTCTCTGATGTTTTCATCATATAATAATTTATTTTAATGGTATGATGGAACCTCCATGTAGCTCATTATTATACTATTGTGTTAACGAATGCTAATACATGGAGGTTCCATATTTTTATATTCCTATAATTATTTCTATTCAGATTATCGATTTAATTCCGGATTGATCAGGAATTTACCAGTCCGTATGGTTCAGCAAGCATTGAATGAGGCTTGAATTTGAACAGGCAATCCTTCAGATTTGCACCTATTACATTTATTTTGTCAAGGTCGCCCTGCCCCATTCCGGCTTCATTCATTGATGACAGGTAAAGTATTTGGGTGGGATCAAATCCCATTATTTTTGTTCCAAGCGAATCCAGGGCAAGCGGATCAACACTGGCAAGTGCAAGTCTTGTATCCACAGGTGTTCCGTCGATCGGACCATCACCTTCCATTGACGTGAATGCATCAACAACAGCAAGATCGGGATATGTGATCTGAGAAAGCTGGAAAAGATTGTAATGCAATATCATGTCCTTTTCCAGAGTAAATTTCATACCTCTCCTGAAACTCATAGGATCCCATGCATGCATCAGGGACTTATCATTCTGTGTTTTATAGTCATTTACAGGAGCACCCATAAGTATATTTTTCAGTGAAATGGTTACCAGAACACAATTATGTGTTTTCATCTTGCCGGCGGAAATCAGGTACTGATCTCTGTCGAGATAATTCCGAATGATACGGATTCGTTGCGGTTTATTACCGTCAGGAGTGAAAATGTAGTGATTTATTGTAGGTTCCAGGTTCAGGTCAGCAAGTTTAACACCATACTCTTTCTCCAGCGGCAGATACCCGTAATCTTTGAATCCGGTATATGTAGTTTGCTCTCCCAGGCCACTCCCTCTCGAACCGGAAACTGTTGCTTCGCCTATTTCAATAGGACCATTGAAGCGCGGTTTGATAAAATCGAGGATTCCCCTGACTGTATTGACACCAGTGGCACAAAGCGAGTTAGTGACAACAACAAAATTTGGTTTGATCAGTATGCGTTTTTTCCCTTCAAGAGATGCCAGTATTTCGTCTTCAATAGTTTTAAGGGCATTAAATGTGTTATCACGCTCATCATTACCTTTAACAAGACTTACATTGGATGTTGTAAGAACTTTTTCGAAAGTGGCTTTTTTGCCATGTCCGGAATAATCAGGTTCAGAAGAATCTGAACCTTTTTTGGTTGCAGACCTGCACCCTGCAACTCCAACTCCTACAGCTCCTGCCGCAAGGGTTTTAAGAATTTCTCGGCGATTCATAATTAAAAGTTTTGGTTGGTCAAGAGATCCGATACTATGTATGTTTTGCAACCATGACAGCTGTCAGTTATCTTTGACGAGCAGGCATTGACTGGCGCTCTTTTGCGTATGCCCTGATAAATTCAGGTGAGGGAGCGGCCTTGGGATCCGGGAAGTATTTTCCCATCGTATCTACATTGTCAAGCAGCCATTTGGTAAATTCCTGGTTCATCTCTGTCGTGTAACCGCCATCAGCCTGCTGTGCTGTAAAACGGCCCTCCCTTACGCCCATATGAGCCCAGACATCCTGCATACGTGTCTTTTCCGATATTTCAATTACCCTTAATGCCAGCTGGGGAGGGATGAAGACGACCCCTTCATTTGTAGCCAGTGCAACATCGCCGGGCATAACAGTCACATATCCTACCTGTATAGGGCAGTTTACTCCAATACAAAGGTTTGAGCTGTTGGCCTGTGGTTTGAAGTCGCGAACAAATATGTTCCAGTTTTCATCTATCTTAAGATTCCCGAACATGTCACGCACTGTACCCCTGATAATGGCCCCATTATGCGTTTTTGTCCAGATTGTTGTGCCGAGGTTGTCACCTACGTGGGAGGCATCAAGAATGCCCTCGGCAACATCGGCTACATATACATCGCCTTCCTGTAACTGGTCTATTCCCCAGGTATACTGGCCTCTGCCTCTGCCATCCTTCATGCCCTGCTGTTGTATCAGTCCATTAAGATCGGGACGATATGGCATAAAATGCATTGTTGATACTCTGCCGCATATGATTACGCCCTCCCTTAACTGTTTCCAGTTACCGACATATTGGTTTGTATATGCCGGCATCCTGAATTCTCCGAAACTAACCGGTCCCTGGTTCTCTTCATCTCTCATGCTGTTCAGATTCTGCCAGGCTTCTGTAACCGACACATACCTCATCCTCTGAATAATGTCGTCTGATACTTTTGGCCTTCCATCCGGAAAGCGTTCCCCTTTCCAGAGTGATGTGTAATAAAGCATTTCATCTTTTGTCAGTGAAGTTGGCTGGGCATTGACTGAAGGCAGCAAGATAATCCCGGCCAGCAATGTAAGACATAACGAATAATATGATTTTCTGATTTTCATAGTTTATCCTCCGACTAATTAATTATAATATTTTAAATAATTGATACTTAAAAACAATCATTAAATCTAAACAACAAGATTTATCGTTCCGAAATTATATTTTAAAAACTCAATAACCAATCGATTGCATATTTAATTTATCACCTTGGTCTAAATATTAACATTTTTTATGTTTTGGCTTGTTTCACTTTGGGTTCCTTAATCCTGGGTTCTCGCTGGCTCCAGAAACTGGCAAGCGAGGAGGCGGATATGTTCATCCAGGTACCGAAAATCAGAGGAGCAAGAGCCGCAGCCGTACTTTTAAGAACATCGTAAGCCAGTCCTACTGCAAGACCGGAATTTTTAAGTCCAACCTCTATTGTAAGAGCTCTCACGTCTGCATCACTCAGACGAAGCGCCTTAGCAGTTCCAAAGCCTAAGGCAAATCCGATAATATTATGCGCTATGGTTGCAAGGAAGAGGGCGGGCCCAATAGTCAGCAAGGTTGCCTTGTTATGTGCAGCTACTATAACTATATACATCATAATGGCTCCCAGAGATAATTTTGGAAGGACAATATCCATCCAGTCCTCGGGACCATTTTTACGTCGGATGACTATAATAGTGACAGATACAATAGCGATAGCCCAGGCAACCAGGATGAGTCCGGTCTGTAATGAACTGACAACTGCAGGGAAAGGGATGAATATAAGAACCAGGCCTGCAATGAAGGTGCATACCGCTAGTAATATCATGTTGAGATCCTTCTTTACCCATTCCAGCTTGCCATAGAGAATTTTGTTAGCAACAATACCGGCGAATATTGGAATTAATATCATATTGACAATGCTGATCATCATGCTTGTGGCATTAACCTCAATAAGCTGACCTGCAAATAACATCATAAGCAGTGGAGTTACCAGCGGGGATAGCAGGGTTGCAAAAGTTGTAACCGTTACAGAAAGGGCAAGATTACCTTTTGCAAGATATGTCATTACATTCGAAGCCACTCCACCAGGACATGCGCCAACCAGGATGATACCGGCTGCTACTTCCGGCGGGAATTTCCAGACTTTGATAATCAGGAATGCCGCAAGAGGCATCAGCACAAAAACCATCAAAGTACCGGCAATAACCACCAACGGCTTTGAAAATTCTCTTATGAAATCCCTGAGATTCAGTTTTGTCCCCATGCCAAACATAATAACCTGTATTGACGGTACAATCAGTTTATTAGTGTCAAAACCCCAGTCAGTAAATATCTGCGGGAAATAAAGCGTGAAGGAGACGAATGCAAATATCTGTAGTGTAAAGGAGAGTCCTTTGAATTTCTCCGATTTCTGAGCGCCGATAGCCAGGGCATAGAACAACCCAAACAGTATCAGCCCGGAGATTGGCAGCTTCCCATTTCCGGTGGCAAGCAGCAGGATTTCTGCCATGGCAAGTAAACCTGCCATTGCAAGATACATCTTTATTGCGCCAAAATTTTTCATATACGATTCCGAGTTATTTATTCTTTAAGAATTTGATTACAGTTTCTTTTATCTGATCAGGCTGAAGCCCGTATTTCCCCAGTAATTCTTCATAAGGACCGTTACTTGCGTAAAAATCGCCAATACCTATCATCTTCATTTTTACCGGGTGTTCCTGGCTGCATAATTCAGCAATTGCGCTGCCCAGGCCACCGGCTATAAAATGCTCCTCTACAGTTACAATCCTTCCTGTTTCCCTAGCTGCTGACAGTATGAGTTCACGGTCAAGAGGCTTAATGGTATGAATGTCTATAAGGCGTACGCTGACGCCCGACTCTTCAAGGAGCTTTGCAGCTGCAACTGCTTTTGACAGTACTGTGCCGGTCCCTATCAAGGTCACGTCGGAGCCGTCTTTAATAACAATACCTTTCCCAAGATTGAAATCAACATCCTCCTCATAAAGCACCGGCATCTTGGGGCTTCCTATTTTCATATAGCATGGACCTACATGTTTTATCATGGCATGTACGGCTTTCCTGATTGTCACAGGGTCGCCGGGATTTATGATTGTCACTCCGGGGATTGTCCTGATAATTGCCACATCGTCAATTGAGTGGTGTGTGGAGCCAAGCTGATCATATGTAAGACTGGCACAACGTCCGACAACTTTGACATTCTGATTCATATATCCGAGATCATTCCTGAACATCTCAAAAGGACGTGCAGTAACGAATGGAGCGATAGCAGCAAAGACAGGTATCTTACCAGTTGTTGCAAGCCCGCTGGCAAAGCCAACAACTCCCTGCTCCATAATTCCAAATTCAAAATGTCTGTCAGGAAACTTTTTCAGGAAGTCACCCAGTCCCGAACCCGAACTGGAATCTGCTGAAAGTACAACTATATTTTGATTACTGCCGGCAGCCTCTAAAACAGCTTCTCCGAAAATCTTTCTAGGATCTTTAAGTTCATTAATCATAGTCCAGTCCCCTCCATTTTTGCCTTAAGCTGTTTCTCTATCTTATCAAGATCACGTTCCGCCTGTTCCAGTTCTTCGGGTTTTGCTTTCCAGTAATGGTAACTGACTTTGCCCTCCGCAAAGCTAAGCCCCTTCGATTTTAAAGTATCGGCTATTAAAACCGATGGTTTTCCCTTTTCAATTGGAGCCTGCTTTACATTGCGGATGATTAACTCCAGATCGTGACCATCAATAATCCTGACACCCCAGCCAAATGACCGCCACCTTTCGTCAAGTGGTTCATAGCTCATAACCTCAGTTGTAGGTCCGCTTATCTGAAGTTTGTTCCTGTCGACGAAAACGATCATGTTATCAAGCTTGTGCATTGAAGCAGCTGAGGCAGCTTCCCAGTTAGAACCTTCGGCAAGTTCCCCGTCGCCCATTAATACATAAACCTTTGCAGGTGATTTGTCAAGTTTTAAGCCGAGAGCCATACCCCCGGCGATCGATAATCCGTGACCAAGGGCGCCTGTATTTGTTTCAATTCCGGGAAGCTTGTGCATATTCGGATGTCCTGGTATCGGACTGTCAAGAGCGCCATAAGTATCAAGAATTGTGGCATCAAAAAATCCACGTTCGGCAAGTGCGGCATAGAGAACAAGACATTTATGTCCGGCTGACAGGACAAAACGGTCCCGCTCCGGCCATTTTGGATTACCCGGATCAATATTCAGCAAATTAAAATAAAGTGCAGTTACAATTTCTACTGAAGAAAGGGCTCCTCCAACATGGCCTGCCTTACCCGCCCGGATAAGCCGTAAAATATTTCGTCTTATATTTAGTGCAGTATGTTCCAGCTTCAGAATTTCCTTTGAGTCCATTTGAGTATAAAATAATATTCACATTACTTAAACCTGGTGGCTTTTAGCATACTCAACATAGCATGCTACCTTAGGTTCCGAAGTCGTTCCGGGTTGCCATATTGATTCCATCCATATCCTGACAATCTGTTTAGCTACTTCCACTCCAGTAGTGAATGCTCCAATGGTCAGAATATTAGCGTTATTACTCTTAATTGCCCGTTCGGCTGAATAAGTGTCGGAGCAAAGGGCTGCATATATCCCGGGTACCTTGTTTGCAGCAATACTCATACCAATACCTGTTCCACAGAGGAGAATGCCCCGGTCATACTCATGTGCTGCAACAGCCTCTCCTACTGCGAATGCCACCCTGGCATATATAGGATCTTCACTCCCGAAATCCTTTACATTATAGCCCAGTCCCTTTAGCTGTGAAATAATTACATCTTTAAGTATTGCTGCATTAGGATCACAACCAATTGCCACAGTCGGTTTATTTTGTTCAGTTTGTGAAGTGTTCATAATTCAGATAAGTTTAAAGAATATCACATCCCGGTTTTATTTCAATTTTTGCCTTCATGCAATGATAGTTAAATTTAAAGTGAGTACAAAGATAAAATATGTTAATACTGTTTAAATATTCAGCAAGAGGTTCTGTTACAAAACCTTATTTCTTTCTTTGAACGAAATTCAAAAGTAATTGATGAATAAATAAAATCCTTAAAGCTGATTATCCCCGTGGCAAGCCAAGGGGTATTTCGCCATCTTTAATTTCAGCATTAATACTGAAAAACAGATTTTCTATATTTTACCCCTCTATGGAAACCCTGTGGCAAGCCACAGGGAATTATTTGATTAAATTGCCTTAAATTATCATTGAGTAATTTTCAATCCTCCGTGGACTGAAATATAATCAATTGTGATAACGAAATCAGCTATTTCAGGCCACTATTGGTGATCCTGAAATAATCATATATAACTTCAAAATCACCCTGCTCCTGTGCAGGCATTTCCATTCCGGGAAACCTTGGCATGGCTTCTCTTCCTGTATCTGATCCGTTACACACAATCACTCCGGCTTTTGTATCCCCGAGAACAATGTCTGTTGTCCCCATTTTAATAAAAGTTTTTCCATCCCTGGAGTATGAACCCGTGATTGTTGCCCCTTTTCTCTCCAGCTTCAGGATCAAGGAATAATTGTTATCGGTTATTACATCAGGACTTCTGAAGCCGGCTAAAGAGAAGTAGTTACCGTTCTCTTCAATAATCATGTCGAGAACACCTCCACGTGTTCTGAAAGACATAGGATTTGACCGGTAAACAAGCTTCACATAATTATCATCGTCCTGCCAGGCAATAATCCCTCCCTGCTGATTAAACGAGGAAGGTTTTCTGGAGAAGGTAACCTTTGTCAGGATCGTCCAATCGGTGTTTGCACTCTGAAGTAATATATTTTCGGTAGTATTTGAAGCCCCGATTATATCGCCTTTCTCTCCTTTTAATACAAGTGAACCAGGCGTTTTTGACAGGCTCCAGTTGTTTTTGTTCTCGCGAATCCAGCTCCACTGGTTACCCAGAGTACTACTGTTAAATTCATCACTGACTGATTTAATGCCGAAGTTTACAGAATATTCTTTCTTATCAACTGTAATGTAATCTGTTAATGTGATCAATGCTGTCCCCGGAACACTTTTAGCCTGGATTATCTCAACTCCAATAGCCGGGTCAGCAGGGGCGACATTTACTATAGGTGCCTGTTGCGATGCTTTTTTCAAAAGATAACTGTACCCTGTGACAGCCGGATTAAATCCTGGAATGCTCTTATTATTCACAGTTATTGATGCCGGGCTGAGATTCGGCATAATTTTAACAGGGAAGCTGCCGGATTCCGTATTATCGCCGATTGTTACATAAGCCGTAATGGTTGCCACGCCTACTCCTTTTGCTGTGACAAGGCCCTTTTCATCGACACTTGCAGTGGTAGAATTATTACTGGTATAAACAACCTTCGCTTTGGAAATATCGTAAAAGCTGTCATCAGACATAGCTGCCGTAACACTGGTCTTAGCACTTGAACCATTTCTCAGAACTACGGTTCCGCAACCGGCAACCACGGTTTTAATGACAGGTATGAAATCGCCGCTCATGGTTGCTGTAACAGAACCCCTGATATCTTTTGACGAAGAACCTATCTCAAATATGTATTTCCCCTGGTCAAAAGTGATCTTATTCTCATTCATGTCCCAAAACCAGAGATCGGCGCAATTAATTTCAATCCGGACAGTTCTTGTGTGACCTGCCGGTACAGTCACTCTTTTAAAACCTTTTAATCTTTTAACAGGTCTCCCCAAGGATACGGGGCTATCCGGTGTTCTGAGATATACCTGAACGACTTCGTCACCATAATAACTTCCGGTATTTTTAACATCCACACTAACCGTAATCTTATCCTGAGGTGTAATGGTATTCCTGCTTATGTTGAAGTTGCTATATTCGAAGGTTGTATAGGATAGTCCATAACCAAATTCATAAGAAACATCCTTGTTAAAATACCAGTATGTGCGGCCGTTTTTACCGTTACCACCCCTGAGAGTATAATCTGTGATCTCCGGCAGGTCTTTAACTGATTTATACCATGTAGCATTAAGTTTGCCGCCGGGATTTACATCTCCGAACAGAATGCTGGCTATAGCATCGCCCTGGGCCTGGCCGTTATAACCTGTCCAGACAATCCCCGGGACGTTCTGAAGGTTTTTAAATTCTTCAACCTCGACGCATCCCAGTGTCTGCATTACTACAATAGTATTCGGGTTGGCTGCTGCCACAGCTTTGATAAGATCCACCTGGTTGCCGGGGAGTAAAAGAGTGAGTCTGTCAGCTTCTTCAGTGGCAGTTTTTTCATCAGTTCCGACAAACACTACTGCGACATCAGCAGACGATGCCAATGCAAAGGTTTCTCTATCAATTTCCGCATCAGGGGCTGCTTTATAAACCAGGTAGAGTGTCTGAGGTCCGGTTAGTCCCAGTTTATTGACCTTTACTTTCATAAGGCTTCCAGCACCATAAACACCCCCTGGTCTTGCTCCAGCTGCAACGGTTGCATTCAGGGCAGACAGCAGGTTCCCTTCCGGAGAGCCTACCCTTACCTCTACTATACCCCCGTCAATCGGGATATTCAGATTGATCCCTATTGTATCTACATTTGTCAGATCTATATTTTCGTATGCAGTCCATGATCCGTCGTCAATGGTTCTGACCTGGTCTATTGCTCCCATACCCGAGCCGACAGTAATCCCTTTTGATGATGAACTATATTTTGTTGCATCGAATTTGGAGACGGTTCCGTCAGACCTTTTCAATTCAAAGCCGACCAAATAAAACAGGTTGCTTTTGTTCGCTGTATTACCACCGGTGCTGAATGCAACCTCTGTAGATAAACCATTCTCTGAAATATATTTCTTAATTCCGGCAAGCGGAGAGACCATATTTTCCTGTGAAGGTCTTCCGGAATATGGGCCAAGTTCCACTTTGTCAGCCTGAGGGCCGATAAGGGCAATCTTCTTAATTTCAGCCGGATCCAGCGGCAGGGCTTTCTTATTTGTTTTTGCACTAATATTATTCTTCAGCAGAACAGGTGTTTTTGTAGCTATTTCTCTTGCAAGTGCCTTGTTAGCTGGTGAGCCTATAACATTCGGCTGTGAAAGAGCATAGGGAACCTTGGACGGTGGATCAAATTCACCCAGCCTCATCCTTATGGTAAACATGTTCAGCAGAGCTCTGTCGATATCTGCTACAGTAATAAGACCCTTATTCAGCGCTTCGATGGCGCTTGTCTGATAAACGCTTCCGCAGTCGGAATCGACCCCTGCCTTCAGGCCCTGTGCCGTTGCCTCAGCTGCTGTTTTTACGTAATAATGTCCGGTATAGATATCTTCTATTGCTGCACAATCACCTGTGATGTATCCTTTCAAACCATAGGTCCTTCTAGCTATTGTATCGAGGTATAATTTACTGGCTGAGGTTGGAACTCCGTTTACCGCATTATATGACGACATAATTGATGGCAGCTTGTCTTTCTCAATAAGCTTTTTGTAAGGAGCAAGATAATATTCCCTCATATCCCTGCTGTCAATATTTGAGCTGCTTACATGGCGATCGAATTCACTGTTATTGGCAAAATAGTGTTTACCACAGGGGACAGATTTCAAATAGGTGGCATCATTCCCCATCATCCCTCTTATGAATCCACCGGCAATCTGTGAGATCAGGAAAGGATCCTCACCGTATGATTCTCCGGTTCTTCCCCATCTCGGATCTCTTATTGGTTCAACTACAGGCGACCAGTAGGTCAGGCCGGCGATTACAGGCGAATTCAATGCCCTGGCTTCGTCCGAAATGGCATTAGTTTCCCTTTGCATTAAAACTGGGTCCCAGGCTGATCCGAGGGCAACACTGTTTGGAAATGATGTAGGAGATCCACCACCTGAACCAGGCATAAACCTCCCCATAACTCCATGCAAAGCTTCACTCCACACATTAAATGAATTTATTCCCAGTCGCGGAACTGCTGCCATACTGTTACCAAGAAGGCTTTCCTTTTCTTCAAGTGTAAGCCTTGAAACAAGATCAGCAGCTCTTTCTTCAAAAGAATAAGCAGTAATCAGGTAAATCGGACTTTTTGGAATCTGTCCTGCAGGTTCACCTGTTTTATTTGCCGATAGAAAGAAAATTATCATTACTCCGGCAAATACCGGAAAATTTGTTTTTAGAAATCTTTTCTTCATGTCAGAATTTTTGATTTTGGAGCCTGCAATATAAGGAAATAACAAGAGTATTCCAGTTAAAAATATTTAAAATCCAGAGAAAATTCTTAAAACTGAACCGAATTCTCATGCTTAATTGCAGCCTTGCAGAACCTAAAAAAGTTTCGCCTGTTGCAAGTGAATTCACCGGCTTCAGTAATTCATTCAAAATGGATTTCAAACCGAATTCCTTTACAATACTCAGGATAAAGGCATCCCGGTAATACTTTTCAGCGCCCGGGTGCAGAGGTACCCCGAAATTTTTCCAGACAGCTATCAGTGAGTTGTTAATAATTATTGTATCACTCCCTCAATACCGGGTCCTCTGTTCCAGTTGGAATTACTGTCCTTAATATCAACAAGTACTTTGTTGTTATCAGCAAAAGCGAAAGTAATTCTTTCAGTATGCATACAATCAATAAAGCGCAATGTAAGTTCGAGCGACTGATCATCTTTCCAGGTATAGGCACCGGCAATTTTAAATGGTGGCAATCCGTCCAGATTTCCCATTGAACGGGCGAATATATTTGGTCCGTGCATTGTGGTTTCTCCAAGTTGCCAGCTTCCTGAAGCAAACGACAAATCATAAGATACTGTATCGGTTTTTATATTAAGCATACACATCTCATCCTTAAATTGAATGGACATGCTTTTAATTTGTTTCTGATTCTCCGCAAGGCTGATGGTTTTACCTGAGATTTGTGAACTAATTGCGTCATTATTGACCTTTGGAGGTATTGGAAGTGCAAGAGATGCTAATCTTTGCTTCAGTTCTGCAACCGACTTTTCATCTTCGGGCAGGCTTTCATCCCTGATTCCCGGATACAGATACTTCCAAACCATGTCCAGTTCACCCCATATATCAGAAGATTCTGCAGTAAATACGACTATCGCATCCTTATCAGGCATTATCAGTACAAATTGTCCAAAGGCTCCGTTAGCCATGTATGAATTATGCCGGGCACGCCAGAACTGGTAACAGTATCCCTGCATCGAATCATTGGAAGAATCTCTTTGTGACTGGGAGAGATCGGGATTCTGATATATTTTAAGAGAGGTAACTTCTTCAACCCATTGTTTCGGCAGAATTTGCTTCCCGTTCCAGTTCCCTTTTTGAAGATACAATAATCCGAATTTTGCCAGATCCCCAGTCTTTAGTCTGAGGCCCCAGCCGCCTGTATTTATACCCTCCGGGTTTGTTTCCCAGTCGGCTCCTTCAATTCCAAGTGGTTCGAATAATCTTGGGGTAAGGTAGTCAATTACTTTTTCACCTGTTACTTTCTGAACAATAGCTGATAACATGAAAGAGGCCATCGAACTATACCGGTATTTTGTTCCGGGTTCGATATCAACCGGCGTCTCCAGAAATGCTTTAATCCAACCGGTTGTCATTGTTGACGACTCACGCCTTTGTCCTGTTGACATGGATAGCAAATCCTTTATTTTAAGTTCAGCCAGAAAGGGACTTACTGTATCAGGTAAGGATTCCGGAAAGAATGAGATTACTTTATCATCAATATTTAGCTTTTTTTCTTTAACAGCAAGACCTACTGCCGTAGATGTAAAGCTTTTACTGGTTGAGTATAGAGTGTGTTTTAAATCGGGACGGATAGGATTCCACCAACCTTCGGCAATAATCTTACCATGCCTCAGAAACATGAAACTATGG
>Ga0307441_1000430_pt1 | contig 15578 bp, 12 predicted proteins | sample SalMarWE160420MG_FD_202149 | JGI IMG/M metagenome (GOLD analysis project Ga0307441, IMG submission 202149) | Salt marsh sediment microbial communities from the Plum Island Ecosystem LTER, Massachusetts, United States - WE1604-20 | ecosystem: Environmental > Aquatic > Marine > Intertidal zone >... | reverse complement strand
ATCGGACCAATCCTGTGGTACTTTCAGCTTTCCCGTGTTTTGAAGTTTCCCCGTTATGGAGGAGAGATGCAAAAGAGGCCCCGGGTTCTTAAAAGAATTCACACCATTCGAGATCTCAGGGGTGAGGTCTACAAAATCCTCCGTAACGGTATTACCAGCGGAGAGCTTCAACCTGGGGCACGGTTAAAGGAAAACGATCTTGTTGATGAACTGGCCGTGAGCAGGACCCCCATCCGGGAGGCCCTCAACCAGCTCTCCAAGGAAGGGTTGGTTGAAATCATTCCGCGCAAGGGGACATTTGTCAAGCGATGGACCAAGCATGAGGCGCTGGAGGTGCTGTTTCTCCGGGAGGCCCTGGAGGGTTTGGCCGGGAAGCTTGCCGCCAGCAAGATGACCGGTGAAGACATCAATGAACTGGAATCCTTCATGGCCGATTATGAAAGAGGATCCCTGGAATACGTGGAGGCGGACAAGCGGTTCCATGAAGCGATTGTCAATGCCTGCGGTATGGAACGGCTCAAGGAGCTGATCCGGAATCTCTATGATAGTCTCCAGATGAAAAAAATACTGGGTCTCAGCTTTGACGACGAAGAGAGGATCAGAGAATCGATGGAGGAACACCGAAGGATCATCCAGGCTCTGCGGACCAGGGATGAAGATGGAGTGGAGCAGGCGATCAAGGACAATTTCAGGAAGACCCGCTTTGTTGTGGAACGGATTTGAATATTGACGAATCAAAGAGATCCGCTGTCGACAGCGGAGATATTTTATTGAATGAAGGAGATTGAGAATGACAGAAAAGAAGTACGACGCGATTATTGTCGGTGCTGGTATCCTCGGTGCGGCCACCGCCTTTGAGCTGGCAAAAAAGGAGTACAAAACCCTCAACATAGAAAAACTGCCCACATCTGGTTACGGTTCGACAAGCAATTCATGCGCCATTGTTCGGGCCCATTACTCAACCCATGACGGTGTGGCGTTCGCCTATGAGGGCTTTTATTACTGGCTGAACTGGGCCAAGTACCTGGAAGCGGAAGACGAGATGGGTCTGGCGGAATACCGGAACACCGGTTCCATTCTCCTCAAGAGCAAGGGTCATGATTGGCGAAAGGTCAAGAAACATTATGATGCAGTGGGAGTAGAGTATGAGGAATGGACCATGCAGGATGTGAAGGACCATATCGCCATTTACAGTGATGATTCTTTCTGGCCGGTTACCCGCCCCGAGGAAGACGAGGACTTCAATGAGCCTAAAGGGAAGCTCGAGGGTGCGCTCTATACACCGGGAGGCGGTTACGTAAACGATCCGCAGCTCTCCGTGCACAATCTCCAGCGGGCCGCGGAAGCGAAGGGTGGCGAATTCGTGTTCAATACGGAAGTCACCGATATCCGCTCCAGGGACGGCCGGGTTGTGGGCGTTACCGTCAAGGGTGGAAAAGAGATCGATGCGCCCGTGGTGATCAATGCCGCCGGCCCCCATTCCTTTCTGATCAATGCCATGGCCGAGGGAGTCGTGGAAGGCATGAATATCAAGACCAAGGCGCTCCGTCACGAGGTGCATCACGTTCCCTCGCCGGAAGGGTTTGATTTTTTGAAGAACGGCTACCATACGTCGGACGGGGATAATTCCATATATTTCCGTCCCGAGGTGGGCAACATGATCCTCGTTGGAAGCGAGGACCCCGAATGCGATCCCCAGGAGTGGACTGAAGATCCGGACAACTTCAATCGGAACATCACCGATGGACAGTACAAGGCCCAGATCTACCGCCTGGCCCGCCGAATCCCATCGTTGGGCATTCCCAACAAGCAGTTGGGCGTTGCCGATTTGTATGACTGCTCCACCGACTGGATTCCTATTTATGATAAATCAGATCTGAAAGGGTACTACATGTCCATCGGCACCAGCGGGAATCAGTACAAGACCGCCCCGGTGGTTGGGATACTGATGGCGGAGCTGATCGATTACTGTGAGAAGGGAAACGACCACGATAAGGACCCGCTCCAGTTATTCCTGAAAAACACCGGCATCAGCATTGATGTGGGATTCTTCTCCAGGAAACGGGAGATCAACGAGGACAGCAGCTTCTCGGTAAATGGGTGAACTACCGGCCAGTGGGTCTGCCCGGGGCCCGGCGGCCGGAGAGGCGTATTTCTAGCCTCACTGGTACTATGGTACTTTGAGTATGGGGCCGGGTAGGTCTGCAAAAGAGTGGTCCAGATGCGAGAGTGGTCAGGCCTGATTGAGAAACACTTCATTAATAAGGAGAGAGACATGGCAGGAAAAACGCGTTTGTTGGTGATTATCACAATTATTGCTTCGCTGTTCCTCTTTACCTCTTTTGCCGGGGCAGCGGAGAAGGTCTTGAAGGTAGGAGTGATGGGCCCCTTCACCGGGCCGTCCGCCAAGGCGGGGCAGGAATTCAAAGATTCCGTGAAAATGGCCCTGGACAAGATCGGCGGCAAGATCGGTAACTATAAGATCCAGCCCGTATGGGTTGATTCCCAGTCCGACCCTGCCAAGGCAACCAACGCCCTTGCCGAGGCCATCGAGCGGAAGGGGATCGTAGCAGGCTGCATCAACTGGCACAGCTCCGTAGCAGCGGCCTGTATGGACCTGACCGCACAGTACAAGGTGCAATGGCTGGCGGGCATGGGGGCCGCCCAACTGGTGGTCACAAAGTGGCGCTCCGATCCCGAAAAATACAGCTGGTGGAGTGCAAAATTCTGGCCCGTTCCCGGGAAACTGGAGGCCAGTCAATCGGTGGCGTTCATGGAGTGGGCCATCAAGAAAGGCATCTGGAAACCAAAGGGCAAAAAGGCGGCCATCTTCGGCGAGGACACTGACTGGGGCCGGAACGCCGGTGAAAACCTCAAGAAGGCCCTGAAGGCAGCCGGTTGGGAAATCGTTTTCGAGGATTATTTCGCCCTGACCCAGACTGACTTTTATCCAATGCTTTCCAAATACAAGAAGGCAGGCGTGGCCTTTGTTGGTGGAACAACAACATCAGCCCCGTCCATGACCGGACTGGTCAAGCAGTACCGGGAGGTCGGCCTCAAGGCCCTGCTCTTCGCGAACGGCCTCTCCTGGGTCGGCAATTGGTATAAGATGACCGGCAAGGCCTCCAACGGCGTTATCGACGTCCAGGCCCAGTTCGGGTCCAAGGCTGCCAAGGAATTTGCCAAGGCCAAGGAGGCCCGGTTCGGGTATGCGCCTTCTGCCCCGGCATCGGGCCTCTCCTATGATGGCTTTAATTTCTTCATCAAGGTCCTCAAAAGAACCCTGGACAAATATGGAAAGATCACCAGTGCAGACATTCACAAGGTCGTCGTGGATGAGGTCAACACCGGGAAACTGACCTTCACGGATGCGGACGGCGCCATCCTGATGAAAGAATACAAGTTTACTCCAGAGACCGTGCCCGATCCCGTGGTGGATACGGAACATTACTTCTTCCCTGTCATCCAGTATGAAAACGGGAAAAGTTCCATCATTTTTCCGGAGTCCATGAAGGAAAAGGCCTTCACTCCGCCGATGTAAGAGGCTGATGATGGCCGTACGGGCGGGGAAACCTTCCCGGTGGAAAATGTGAGAAGAGATGGGTGGATGGGATACCGGGCGACTTGACCGGTATCCCCGTTCATCGATCCCCGTGAAAATCTAACCATCGGTGATACCAATGAGCCTACTAGAAACAATCGAAGTGACCAAGCAGTTTGGGGGGCTGACGGCTGTCAACAAGGTGTCCATGCACGTAGATGAGGGAGAGATTGTCGGTCTCATCGGGCCGAACGGCGCCGGAAAGACGACCCTCCTGAATGCCATTGCCGGATTGAATCCCCCCACCTCGGGAAAAGTGGAAGTCTTCGGCGAAGATACAACCGGCCTGACGCCGGAAAAAATGTGTCACCGGGGGCTCTCCCGTACCTTTCAGATCCCCAGGCCTTTCCCCAAGATGACAGCCCTCGAGAATGTCATGACCGCCACTATTTTCGGAAACAGGAAAGGGAAAGTAAACGACCCTGTCGCCCATAGCCGTGAAATGTTGGAATTCGTAGAATTTCCGGAACCTGAAGAGATGGTCTCGGAGAATCTGAACACGGTTCAACTCAAGCGGCTCGACCTGGCCAGGGCACTGGCATCCACGCCTAGACTCCTGTTCCTTGATGAGCTCGCCGCAGGTCTGACCGAAGGAGAGCTGCAGGATATCATAAGAATCATACGAAAAATCCAGGATGCCGGGGTAACGATCCTCATGGTAGAGCACATTATGCAGCTGATCATGAATGTCTGTGAGCGGTTAGTGGTTATTCAGTTCGGATTGAAGATCGCAGAAGGGCCGACAAAGGAAGTGGCACAGGACCCAAAGGTTGCTGAGGCCTATCTCGGGAAGGCTGACTAGGATGGCCCTGCATGGAATTGCAGGAGTCCCATTTCAATGGGGACCTGTGACATTGTTGATCTTCCCGCATAATCGAATGGAGGCAAAAAGTGCTGTTAAAAATAGACAACCTTAATGCAGGGTATGGTTTTCTCCAGGTCTTGAGGGATGTATCTCTCAAGATCGATAAAGCCGAATATGTCTCCCTCATCGGGCCGAACGGCGCCGGGAAGAGCACGACCTTGAAAACGATAGCCGGCATTATCAAGCCCATGAGCGGACAGATACTTTTTGATGGCCAGGATATAGGCGGCCTTTCGGGAAATAAGGTTACGCGTCTCGGTATCAGCTTTATTTCGGAAGAGATGAACCTGTTCACCAATATGACGGTGCGTGAGAATATGATGATGGGAGCCTATACGATACGGGAGAAGACTGCCAAGAACAGGCTCCTCAATTTTGCCTATGCCCTCTTTCCCCGGCTGGAGGAACGGCAAAACCAACTGGCAGGGACCCTGAGCGGCGGAGAGCGAAAAATGCTGGGGATCGGCCGGGCTTTGATGGCGGACCCCAAACTCCTCCTGGTGGATGAACCCTCCTTCGGTCTCGCACCGCAGTTGACGGATCAGGTTTTCGACTCCCTGAATACACTCAGGAAAGAAGGGAAGACCATCCTGGTGGTGGAGCAGAATGTCACCAAGGCCTTATCGATGACGGATCGGGGGTACGTGCTTGAAAACGGGCGCATCGACCTGGAGGGACCGAGTGAAGAATTGGCTGACAACGCCCATGTGCGGAAGGTTTTTCTGGGTGTTTAGCGTTTGGAGAGAGGGAGGACAAATGAGATGCTGAACTCATTTTTCAAAAGTGTCTTTGCATGGTTGAAATCCGCGGGTGGGATAACGGTAACCATCGCCGTAATCCTCATGGTGGTATGCACCTGGGATCGCGGGCCCTATATCCTGGTGAATACCGTTGTTACAGGGGGCATGCTGGGGTTGGTTGCCATGGGCCTTGCCATCATCCTGGGCGTATTGAATATTGCCCAGTTTGCCCACGGCGAGTACTTCATGATCGGCGGTTTAACCGCCTATTACGTGATCAGACCACTGCATGGGTATCTGGACGCCCATCCAAATGCTTTCCTGGCCATGGTAGCGCCGTTTATCGCAATGATCCTTGCGGCCCTTGTGGGCGGTCTGGCAGGGGCAGTCACCGAACGGGTTTGTTTTAATCCCCTGAGAAAGAGAAGCAGGGCGAACTGGGTCATGAATTCCTTTTTGCTGACCGTGGGCATCAGCGTGATCCTGGTGAACGGCCACCAGTTACTCTTCGGCGCGGATTTTAAGGGTATAACGCACTATTGGCCCGGTGTTGTATCCATAGCAAATGTTTTCATGTCCATTGACCGGGTCATGGCGTTTATCCTGGCCCTGGTGATCGTTATCGGTTTCTGGGTATTCATGAAATACAGCCGAACAGGACAGGCCATCCGGGCCGTGGCCCAGGACGAGATGGGTGCCCTGATGGTAGGAATCGGCCTGGACTGGATTATGGTTCTGACCATGGCCATCGGCTGTGCCATGGCCGCAGTGGCAGGAGCCAGCCTGTTGTTCATGTACCCCTCTTATCCCACGGTGGGTCTGGAACCTCTCTACATGGCCTGGTTTGTGGTGATCCTGGTGGGACTGGGAAATGTGATGGGAGCCTTGATCGGTGGATTCATGGTCTCCCTGCTCAAGGTGCTGACCCTTGAATACTTCGGCGCGGGATGGGAGTTCGTGGTCCCCTCGGTCATCATTATTCTGGTACTCATTTTCAAACCGAGCGGCATCTTTGGCTCGGAAGTCCGGGGCGTCCTGGATCAGTAGGAGAGTGCACATGAAAACTGGTGTTTCAAAGCATGAAATGGGCTTTCTGAGCCGAGTGTTGGACTGGCTGTGCCTGACTCCCCTGGGGGCCCTGCTCTTGATATTTCTTGCGGTTCTGCCTTTCATACCGCCTTTCAGCGACCAATATCTGCTTCGCTGGCTGACCATCATCGCCCTCAGTGCTGCCTCGGCCATTGCCTTTGACCTTACCGCGGGCTTCATCAACATCGTGAACTTCGGCTTCGCGGCGATTCTCGGCCTGGGCGCTTATACGTCCGCCATCCTGGCGGTGCGTGCGGGACTGTCGCCATGGGCCGGTATCTTTGTGGGGGCCCTGGCCTCCGGTATCCTGGGTTTTCTGACGGGCCTTTTGACCCTGCGCCTCAGAGGCATCTTCGCGGCGGTCATGGCGTGGTTCATCGGACTTGCCCTCATGGGGCTCTGCATCAAGATGGTTTGGCTGACCCGCGGTCCCCTGGGGCTTCGCGTGCCGAGGATGATTGATACCAGCTCCAACGAACCCTATTACTACATGATGCTGATCATGCTGCTTGTGGTCTATGTCATATGCCGTTGGGTCACCCGGAGCAAAATGGGGCTGGCGTTCAAGGCCATCGGCCAGAATATGGAAGCGGCCCGCACATCAGGGGTGAATCCCACCTATTACCGGATCGTCAATTTTACCATCTCCTGTACCATAGCAGGATGGCTGGGCGGATTTTACGCACACTACTTGGGGATACTGACCCCTGACCTGATGCATACTTCAAAAACGGTCGAGGTGCTGGCCGTGGCCTATATCGGCGGCAGGGGTTCCTTGTGGGGAGGCGCCTTTCTTGCATTTCCTTTCCTGATCGCCATGGAGCTGATCCGCTCCGGTGCTTCCAACCTGCCGGGTCTCCATCTGGTGATCTACGGTATTATCTTAATCGTGGTGATGATCTATTTACCCGGGGGTATTGCATCTCTTTACTACCGGTTTCTGTATAAGCCCTGGGGAAGATTCTGGAGGTTTATGATCGGGTACCGTGAAAATAAGTGACGTTGCATGAGCAGGAAAGAGGAGGAAGCAGCATGTTTTCAAAGATAGTAGTTCCCCTGGACGGTTCTGCCCTGGCTGAAGGGGTCTTTGGCCGGGTGGAGGAACTGGCCCATATCCAGGGAGGGGAGATACAGCTCCTCAGGGTGGCCTTTTTCTCTTCGCTCCCCGGATTGGATGCCGAGGAATATGAATTGAAGGTGGTTCGAGCGGCAGAGGAGTACCTCAATAAAATCTCTGCGGACCTGGAGAGAAAAGGATTGAAGGTCTCTACCCATGTTCGTTACGGGGATGCCGCAGGAGAGATACTGGCCCACGCCGAAAAATATGGGAGCATCATCGTGATGACCACCCATGGCGGGGGAGGCCTAACGCGATGGGCCATGGGAAGCGTGGCCGACAGAGTCATCCGAAGATCGGTCAAACCTGTTCTGCTGATCCGGACGGTTAAAACACCTCGGGATAGCAATTAACCTAACCGTCCCATGAACCCGGCAAAGCAGCTTCTCAGGACACAGGCAGTGATCATCGTCGAATACGGCGTTAAAATAATGAAGGAGGTCTGATTTATGAAGACGCATGCACGTGTAGTGGTGATCGGCGGGGGCGCCATCGGGTGTGGAATTCTCTATCATCTGGCCAGGTTCGGCTGGTCCGATGTGGTCCTTGTGGAGAAAAACGAGTTGACTTCCGGCTCAACGTGGATGGCGGCCGGCAACCTTTCTTATTACCATCCCAATTACTATGCCGCCAAGGTCCAGATATGGTCGGTGGAGCTTTATCAGAAACTGGAGGAAGAAACCGAGCAAGCCACCGGGTGGCATACCACCGGCGCTCTCAGGCTTGGCTCCACTCCGGAGAGGATGAACGAGCTGCAATACAACTGTACCAAGGATAAGTGCCTGGGCCTCAACGTGGAGATGCTTGGACCAAAGGAGATAAAGGAACTCCACCCACTGATCAACACGGACGGGGTTCTGGGTGCCCTGTGGCATCCTGATGACGGTGATGTGGACCCTGCCAGCATGACCCAGGCCATGGCCATCGGAGCCAGGAAATACGGTGCTGAGATCTATCGCTTCACCATGGTGACCGGCATCACCAGGAACAAGAGCAGCGAGTGGGTAGTCCATACCGACAAGGGTGATATTACCTGTGAGCACGTGGTGAACGCCGGCGGCCTGTGGGCACCGGAAGTGGGTGCGATGGTGGGCCTGGAGCTTCCGTCACTGTCCTGTGAGCATCACCATATCCTTTTTGAAGCGATACCCGAGGCTGAAGAGCGGAAGAAACTGGGCAAGCACTTTCCCCTCGTCCGAGATCCTGACCTGTCCATTTATTTTCGCCAGGAAATGGATTCTTTTATCCTGGGGATGTATGAGTCGGCTGCCCACCCGTGGCATCCCGAGGGAGTGCCCTGGGACTATGCCCAGTCCATGCTGCCGACTGATTTGGATCGAATTACCCCGTATGTGGAGAAGTGTATCGAACGGTTCCCCATCATGGAACACGCGGGTCTGAAGCATATCACCTGCGGCCCCATAACCTATACACCCAATGGAGATCCTCTGGTGGGTCCGGCCTATCCGCTGAAAAACTTCTGGTTGTGCTGCGGCTATTCCTTCGGAATTACTCAGGCAGGCGGGATCGGAAGGTACCTGGCGGAGTGGATCATGAATGACCAGCCCGGGATTGATCTCTGGCCGTTGGATTCCCGCCGCTACGGTTCCCACGTGAACAAACAGTATAACTTTGAAAAGGTGGCGGACACCTATCCCAGGCTATATGAAATTCCCTTTCCCTTCCAGGAACGGGATGCGGGCCGGCCCATGAAGGTTTCCCCCATCTATGATCGACAGAAGGCCGGCGGCGCAGTGTTTGGTGAAACGTACGGGTGGGAGCGTCCCCAGTGGTTCTCTGGCAAGGTCGACGACCGGGATGTGGATTCCTGGCGGCGTTCCAACTGGCACGAGTCCGTGGGTCGTGAGTGCAGGATGGTCATGGAAAAGGCCGGTCTCCTGGATCTCACGGGGTTTTCCAAATGGTATGTCTCCGGCCCCGGCGCAGAGGAGTACCTGGACCGGCTGAGCTGCAATAAGGCGCCCACGAAGGTGGGGAAGATCGCTGTCTTCCCAGCCCTGACGGAGATGGGAACATTTCTCTGCGACATGACGTGCACGAAGATTGAAGAGAACAAATGGATGGTCGTTTCTGCCGCGGTGTCCAAGCGCCATGACCATCACCATCTTCTTCTGAACCTGCCGGATGACGGGTCGGTTGCCCTCGAGGACGTGACCACCAAGATCGGCTGCCTGATTATCGCGGGCCCCAAATCCCGCGACATCCTCCGGAAACTGACAGAGACCGATCTTTCAAACGAGGCGTTTCCCTTTGCCACATCCCAGAATATCCGGGTGGATAAGGTGTCGGTCCAGGCAAACCGGCTCAATTTCGTGGGGGAACTGGGTTGGGAGTTGTTTCACCCCATCGAACGGCAGATCAACCTGTTCGAAAAGCTGATGGAGGCTGGCAAGGAATTCGGCCTCGGCATGTTCGGTATCAGGGCCATGGATTCCATGCGGCTCGAAAAGGGATACTGCACGTGGAAGGGAGAATTGAACATCCACCATACCCCATGGGAAGCAGGACTCGGCTGGCAGGTGAAACTGGAGAAAGGCGATTTCATCGGCAGGGACGCCCTGCTGAAACAGAAGGAGGAAGGGGTGCCGGCAAAACTGGTGCTCATGAGCGTTGAGGCAAAGGATGCCGATGCCTATGGGTACAATGGAATATACAAGGATGGTGAATATGTGGGCATGACCTCCTCCGGCGGCTACGGGCACCGGGTGGGTGAGAGCCTGGCCATGGGCTATGTGAAACCGGAGCTGGCAGAAGTCGGGACCGAGCTGGAAGTGGAGATCCTCAATGAGCGATTTCCGGCCAACGTGGTGCCATTGCTGTACTATGATCCCAAAAACGATCGAATGAAGTCCTAAGTAGAGTTATTTATGATTACGGTAACGCATTTTATCTGTAATTTGTTCACCACGGAGCCACAGAGTTCACAGAGAACAGCCTTCCTTGTTTGTTCAGAAAAAACATTCTGAACAAACAAGGAAACAGCACCTTTTAACGCAGAGTTGCATAGAAACGGATCAGGAAGAATTCAAGAATACCCGGATAAGTTGCCTCTGGATTTTAAAAACAGGTTTGTTTTTGTCCGATCGGGCTCTCGCGATCGGACAAAAGAAGGAAACTCTGTGCTCTCTGTGACTCTGTGGTAAAGAACCTGTTTCGATAGAGATCTAATGAACAGGGGGGAATCGCGTTATTGTAGAATGAGTTTGCCGAGGTGTAACCGGACAAACCGAAATGGCGGAGGATTGCATGAACGAAGAGGCGGCACTTTACCACCGGGAGGGGCCGGTCGGTATCATCACCTTGAACCGCCCCCATCGGTTGAACGCCATTAATGTCCATCTGCTACGGGCGTTCATGAGCCACCTGGAAACGGCGCGGGAGGACAGGGAGGCTGCGGTGATTATCCTCACCGGAGCAGGTCGTGCCTTTTGTGCCGGCGAGGATCTCAAGGAGACGGCCGCGGGAAAAGATACAGCCACCTGGCTGGAGGAAACAGATCGGCTCCAGGAGATCCAGCGGCTGATCATGAAGCTGGGAAAACCGCTTGTCGCCGCGGTCAGGGGATATGCTCTGGGGGGTGGGTGTGAGTTTGCCATGAGCTGTGATATCAGGATCGCCGGCGAGAGCGCCACGTTTGGATTCCCGGAAACAGGGGTCGGCCTCACTGTGACCACGGCCGGGACCAAGCTGTTGACCCATCTGGTTGGATTGGGAAAGGCCAAGGAGCTGATTTTCACCGGGGAATTCATTGACGCGAGAGAGGCTGAGAGGTTGGGGCTCGCCAACAGGGTCGTCTCTGATGATACCCTGATGAAAGAGGCTATTGCCATGGCGCAGAAGATCACGGAACGTTCGCCTCTGGCTCTGCGGTTGTCCCGCATCGCGATCGATCAGGGCCTTGACGCCAGTTTTGAGCAGATCCTTGAGATCGAGGCCAATCATCTCCTCATCTGCACCCAGGCACAGAACCAGGCCGAATACGTGGCCCGGCGTCTTGCCCGGATGAAAAAAAAGTAGGAGTTCGCATGGAGCGGAAATGCTGGAATCCGGAAATGGAGACCATGCCTGCGGGAGAACAGCGCCGATTTGAACGCGAAAAACTTCACAGGCAGTTGAAATATGTGGCCGCAACAAGCCGACTATACAAGAAAAAGTGGGTTGAGACCGGGAGCGATCCCCGGGACGTAAAGGGGACTGAAGATCTGAAAAGACTTCCTTTTACCACCAAGGCTGAATTGCGGGAATCCCAGGAACGCCGGCCGCCCTTCGGGGATTTCCTGGCCTGCAAACCGGAAGCTGTTTCGCGTGTTCACCGCACCTCCGGCGCCACCGGGCGCTTCGTCTACACGGCACTCACCAGGGCCGATCTGAACCTGACCCATGATTGCGGGGCAAGGTCTTTCTGGTCCGCCGGGCTTCGGTCGCACCACCGGGTTATCCATTGCCTCAACTACCAGCTCTGGATGGGTGGTGTGACGGATCATTTCAACCTGGAAACTACCGGTGCCACGGTCTTTCCATTCGGCGTGGGAAACTCGCGCCAGCTGGTCCGCGTAATCCAGGAGGCAGGCATAAACGCCATCTCCTCCACCCCTAGCTACCCGAGATATCTGGAGCAGGTGGTTCGCGACGAGCTGGGCATGGAACCCCGGGAACTGGGACTGAGCCTCGGCCTTTTCGGCGGAGAGCCGGGACTTGACAACCCGGCATACCGGCAGAGAATTGAAGATACCTGGGGCATGAAGGCCCAGAATGCCAACTACGGCGTCTCCGATGTACTGTGCAACTTTGCCGCGGTGTGCGAAGAGAACTATCAGCTTCATTTCCTGGGGACAGGGGCCCTCCTGTTTCAGCTCATTGATCCGGAGAGTGGCGAGGATATCCGCATCGAAGAGGGGGGCATCGGAGAGATGGTCCTGACGCACCTGGCGAAGGAAGCACAGCCCCTGGTTCGGTACCGAACGTCTGATCTGCTGGAGATACTGGGGGTCGGTCCCTGTGCCTGCGGTCGCACGGGACCCCGGTTCAGGGTGATCGGGCGGGCAGATGACATGCTCCATGTGAAGGGGATCAATGTCTTCCCGAACGGCGTGGCACGGGTGCTGGAGTCCATGGTTCCTGACGTGACCGGCGAGTTCCAGATCGTCCTCAACCACCCTTCGCCGTATACCCACCTGGATATCACTGTTGAGCAAGGGGAGAAGATCGGGACAGGGGAGTTGGAAGGATTGAAAAGGAAGGTCACGGCCCGGCTCAAAGAGGAGCTGAACTTCAAGGCGTCCGTAACCCTGGTCCCTGGCAATACCATTGAGCGGACCGAAATGGGCAAGGCCATCCGGGTGGTCCGCACCTACGTTTAGGCTTCATTTACCGCCACCCTGCCGGTCGCCTGCACGGTGAGCATGGTGCAGAGGTAGAGTTCACCTCCGGGGATGGGAGCGGATTGTTTTTCCATGGTGAAGTCCATCGTGGGATCTTTGACATCATTCAACAGCATACGCGATCTTGCCATGGATTCCAGTGCTTCCCGCCCGACCCGAACCGCTTCATCAAAGTCGTCAAATTCCCTTTTGCCGTCCGGGGCGAAGAGAATATGGCTACCTTTGGGGATGGGCCGGATTTCCGCCCTCAGGGTGAAGCCGACGGTCCCCACGGCTGCACCGACCGCTGTCCCCACCGTGAAGTGTTCCGGCAGTATGGTCGCAGTGCGGAGATGCTCAAAAGACTGGGGGAGCCACGCCCCGGCGGGGGCCCCGATGCCCAGCACCGGATTGGTCAGTTTTACTGAAAGCTCCATGGCCTGCTCTCTATTGCCCTGCGGCTTTTCATTGGGGAACCAGTGATGCATGAGGGAGAGGAGGGGCGGGGCATCCCTGTGAAAGGAGAGGTTGACCGCCTCGACGCACAGCCGTCTTGCTATTTCCTTTTCAAGGGCCTGGTAGAGCGTCGATTCATTCATCCCAAGCCCTCTTGCCAGGATGGAAATACCGGCCTGGGCCGCCTCCCTGGAGCCGAGTTCATAGGTGCCCCTTGCCACGCAGAAGTCAGTGGGGGTCAAGGACGTGCGGGTGATGATTCCATGATTTTCCAGCCTGTTAAGTTCCCATTTGTCTATGGTGGAGGAGGGATTGGACAGTAATTCGTATTCATTTACAGGCCCCGCAGCAAGAACCCTGTGGAGCCGTTGAGAGACAGAGGACCCGGTTCCCTTTCCCAGATAGAAGGTACAGGGATTGTAGAGGAGCAAAGGGATCCTGGTGTTTAGGTCCTGTAACTTTTTCAATACAGGGAGGATCTTGGGAAAACGTTCAGCGATGGTACATAACGGTTCCACCCGCTGGGGACCGACGTGGAGACCGTTGATGGTTCCATCATCGCTCAGGACAATGCTGTCTCCTCCCAGGCCCGTTGTCCTGATCCGTGCCGCCTCCACCTGGGTTTTCCATTCCCCCACCTGTGCTCCCTCAGGGTCAATTTCCACCCTGCCATGGTTCAGGATGGCCATATCCGTCGTGGTGCCGCCCATGTCAACCACCAGGCCGTCATCCTTGCGGGTCAGAAACCGTGCTCCCAGGATGCTGGCGGCGGGACCGGAAAGGATGGTTTCAACCGGCCGCCGTTGTGCTTCGCGGACCGACATGAGCGTCCCGTCTCCCCGGACCACCAGGAGGGGAGCAGTTATTTGGAACTCCTTGAGCACTTTCCTCGTGTCTTCTATCAGGAGATTGATGAGCGGGATAAGACGGGCATTCCACCAGGCGGTGGTAGCACGTTTCGGCGCATCCAGGCGGACGGAAAGCTGATGACCTGATACCACCGGGAGATCACAATGCTCTTCGATATACCGGGCAACACGGTTTTCATGTTCCGGGTTTCGTACAGAAAAATACCCCGATACCGCGATGGCATCCACCTCATGGACCAGGGAGCGGAGCTCCTTTTCGAGAGGGTCCAGTCCCAGGACTGCGACCTCTTCTCCCCAGTAATTGTGGCCGCCTTCCAGAAAAAACACCGGAGACATCCTGGAGAGGACGGGATGGTCCCGATCATATCCGATGAGGATCAGGCCCGCTTGGCCGCCTTTCCCCTGGACGATGGCATTCGTTGCAAAGGTGGTGGCAAGGGAAACAAAATCGGCCTTTCGCAATGTCTCCTGGGGAACTCCACGGATGGCCTCCCGTATACCCTCAATGGGATTCTGAGACGTAGTGGGTGCCTTCGCCTGGGCCAGGATGTCGGCCCCGTTGATGTCGACAACAACGGCATCGGTAAAAGTTCCCCCTGCGTCGATCCCGAGCCCGAAAAGAGGGGCTGGTCTTCCCGTGTCAATTTCCTTGTTGCTCTCAAGCATACATGAGTTCTGAGGCAATTGGATTGCTTTGATGCACCAATTGTGTTAAAAAATTACTTGAGTTACCTCTCCATTCTTAAACAATATGCATGAGATTGCCAAGGGTGTAAACCAGTAAGTTCTCAAAAAGCCACTCGGATGCTCTGCAATTCAGGATCGCATGCAAGTATATCGTTATGATTGTTTTACCAACAAGAACATGAAGGGCACGGAGGATCTTTATCAAGATCAACACTTCTTTTTCTTCGTGCCCCTCGTCGTGAATGGATCCCGGACCAGTTAGAATAAGTCTGAAATTAGTGCCATGGGCTTATTGAGAAGACAGGAAAGTGGAAGCAAACGTATTGAGACAACCTTGCGCAGGAATTACGCTGGAGAAAGAGAAAATTAGAATGGCCATGCATTACCGGATAAAATTTGAGCCAACGAGTATCCAGGCCGAGGTGGACGCAGATACCAGCATCGCTGAGGCCACCCAAAGCATGAATGTACCGATACGGGCGGATTGTGGGGGCAAGGGCCTTTGCGGCAAGTGCGGGGTCATTGCGGACCCGTCACACAATTTATCAGCATTGAGTGAATCGGAGCTGGATATCCTTTCTCGGGAGGAAATCAGAAAGTCATATTGACTGGCCTGCCAGGCACAGGTGCGGGGAGATCTGACCGTTACGATTCCCGAGCAGATGGCGGACAGCCGGGAGGCCCGGGGAAAAACCGGGCTCAAAGGGAAGTATCCGGTGAACCCGATGGTGGAAAGAATTGTGCTGAGGAAAGAGGAGCCGCCTGAGCCGAGG
>Ga0307441_1000429_pt1 | contig 15583 bp, 11 predicted proteins | sample SalMarWE160420MG_FD_202149 | JGI IMG/M metagenome (GOLD analysis project Ga0307441, IMG submission 202149) | Salt marsh sediment microbial communities from the Plum Island Ecosystem LTER, Massachusetts, United States - WE1604-20 | ecosystem: Environmental > Aquatic > Marine > Intertidal zone >... | reverse complement strand
GCCCTGGTCGTGGCCGCCGCGGTCGGGGTTCATGCCGATGAGGTGCTCGGTCAACAGATCCCGGTGGAGGGTTCCACCAGCGGCGGCGTCTTCCGCTCCGGCCGACCACTGAGCACCGAGTCGCTGCTCTACCCGATCCAGGCGTTCACCGATGTCGGGCAGCGCCCGGCGATCGTCATGCCGCTGTGCGCCCACGACGAGATCGCCGGCGTGATCGCGATCGCCCGCGGCTCCGATCAGCCGCCCTTCAACGAGACCTACCTCGACCTGGTCAGCGATTTCGCCACCCACGCCGCGCTGGCGCTGATGCTGGCGTCGGCGCGGGACGACGCGCGCCAGCTGACCATCCTCGCCGAGCGCGAGCGCATCGCGCACGACCTGCACGACCACGTCATCCAGCGGCTGTTCGCCGCCGGCATGGACCTGCAGGGGACGCTGGCCCGGGCGCGCTCCCCGGAGGTGGCCGATCGCCTCAACCGCACACTCGATGACCTGCAGACCATCATCGAGGAGATCCGGACGACCATCTTCCAGCTGAAGTCGCCGATGGGAAAGAACGGCGACTTCCGCCACCGGCTGCAACGGGTGGTCGCCGACCTGACCGAGAATCGGGACATCGTCACCACGGTCCGCCTGCACGGGCCGATGACCGCCGTCGGCGGCGAGCTGTCCGAGCACGCCGAGGCGGTCGTCGCGGAAGCCATCAGCAACTCCCTGCGCCACTCGGGGGCGTCGCGGTTGACCGTCGAGGTCAGCGTCGGTGACATGTTCCTCCTCGACGTCATCGACAACGGCTGTGGCATCCCGGCCGGCAACCGGCGCAGCAGCGGTTTGGCCAACATGAACTACCGCGCGGAGCAGCTCGGCGGTACCTGTGAGGTGACCAATCCGCCGGAGGGCGGCACCAGGGTCCACTGGATCGCGCCCCTGAGCGATTGACCCCCCTGATCGAGGAAGACCAATAGCGCGCGAGGTCCAACGGCCCCTGCCGCCACGCGCAGCGCCCGGATAGCGTCGTAGGCCATGAGCGATCACCCCCTCGAAGCGGCGGCGCAGGCCCGCCTGCTCGACGGACGGCTCGTGTCGTTGCGTGCCCTGCGCGGCGCGGACGCCGAGGCCGTGCTGGCGCTGCACCGGCACCTTTCCGATCACGACCGGTACTTCCGTTTCTTCACAGTTCAGCCGGTGCCGCTGCGCGAGCTCGCCGGCACGCTGACCGAGCCCGCGACCGGGCGGTGTGCGGTGGGCGCATTCGACGGCGACCGGCTCATCGGCATGGCGCACTACACGGTCGAGGACGCTACCGCCGACGAGGACGTGACCGACGATGACGTGACCGTGGCCGAAGTCGCGATCGTGGTTGCCCACGAGGACCATTCGCTGGGCGTGGGAACGGCCCTGCTCAAGCAGCTGGGCTCGATCGCCCGGGCGCACGGGATCAGGCGCTTCGTCGCCGACGTGCTGGGCGAGAACCATCTCATGCTCACGGTATTCTTCGATCTCGGCTGGCATTGCGATCCCAGCGATTTCGGATCGATCAGGCGGATAGAGATCGACCTGCCAGAGGTTTCATAGCGAGGAGTGTGAGATGGGCGAAAGCGCAACGAAGTTCGGGATCCTGGTGTGCGTCGACGGGTCGGCGGCATCCGACGCCGCCGTGGCCTGGGGTGCCCGTGAGGCGGTGCTGCGCCGGCTGCCCGTCACGCTGTTCCACGCCGTCCAGCCGGTGGTCGTCGGGTGGCCGGCGGGCCAGCTGTACGCGGATTTGCCCGAGTGGCAGCAGGAAAACGGCCGCCACGTCCTCGACCAGGCCCGCAAGACCCTGGCCGCGCGCCTGGGCGGCGCGCAGCCACCCGAAATCCGCACCGAGATGGTGTATCGCGGCGTGGTGCCGGCCCTGATCGAGGCCTCCGCCGACGCGTTCATGGTCGTGGCCGGCAGCCAGGGGATGGGGGCGCTGGGCAGGCTGCTGCTGGGCTCGGTCACCACGGCACTGCTTCATTACGCCCACTGTCCGGTCGCGGTCATCCACCGCGACGAGGACGCGGCCCAGGCTTCCGGGGGTTCCGGCGCTCCCGTGCTGCTCGGCGTCGACGGGTCGCCCACGTCGGAAGCGGCGACCGCCCTGGCCTTCGACGAGGCCTCGCGCCGAAGCGTCGGGCTGGTGGCCGTCCACGTGTGGAGCGACGTCGGGGTGTTCCCGGTCCTCGGGATGGACTGGCACGACCGCGAGGCCGAAGGGGAGGAGATCCTCGCCGAGCGGCTGGCCGGTTGGCAGGAACCGTATCCTGACGTGCACGTCGAACGAAAGCTGTTCTGCGACAAGCCGGCCCACTGGCTCATCGAGGAGGCCGAACGGGCTCAGCTGGTCGTGGTGGGCAGCCGCGGCCGCGGCGGGTTTCCCGGCATGTTGCTGGGTTCGGTCAGCTCGGCGGTGGCGCAGTCGGCGCGGGTCCCGGTGCTGGTCGTCCGTTGACGACGAGCACCGAGCACACGGTGTGGCCCGTCGAGTGCCGGGTGGCCGGCCCGACGATCCGCGCGACCTTGTCGGCGTCCCCGCTCCCGACGACGGCCAGCCGGACGGATTCCTGGGTGCGGGCGAGGAACTCGGCCGCACCCCGCCGGGCGGCGGCCGGCTGGACGTGCACCCCGGGATGCCGGGACACCCAGGGGCGCAGTCGACGATCGAGCTGGCGGTAGGGGATTTCGCCGAGGCCCCATCGCCACGCGCCCATCGCCAGGACCGGCGCCCCACGCAGGCGGGCCTCCCGGAAGCCGTGTTCGAGCACGGCGTCGCTGCCGGGTGAGTCGTCGACGACGACGGCGACGTATCCCGGGTCGGCGTCCGCGGATTCGGCGCCCACGGCCTCGCGGTCGCACCGGATGATCGCCACCGGGCACTGTGCGTTGCGGGCGACCGCGTCGGCGGTCGAGCCGAGCAGCTTGCTGGCGATCCGCCCGATGCCCACCGACCCGATGCAGACCATCGCCGCGCGCCGCGATTCATCGATGAGGACGCCCTCCGGTGTTCCGTGCACGATGTCGGATTCGACCTTGACCGGTTCACCCATGGCCTGCAGCGCGGCGTCGGCGGCGCGCAGCGACGTCTGGGCGTATTCGACTTCCAGGCTGTCATCGTCCGGTCCCGCGTCCGCGGGCCGTTCGGGGACGACATGGACCAGCCGCAGCGGGACGCTGCGGCTCACGGCCTCGGTGACAGCCCACTTGGCCGCGTTGATCGCCGCGTCCGAGCCGTCGATCCCTACCACGATCCGCTGCGCCGACTGCGGATGATTCATCGCATCCTCCCGCTCTCCGGGGCTACCGGAAAAAGTGCCGGGCCACCGGTTTTAGACGTTATTCGGTGTCGCCGCCGGTGCGGCAGGGCCGTTCGGCCCCCGTTGCGCGGGCGATGGTCACCTTGGCCGGTCCCTTGGCCGGTCCCTTGGCCGGTCCCCTTGGCCGGTGTCAGCTCACCTCGACCGTGTGCCCGGGCGCCAGCAGCTGCGCGCGGCCGCGGCATTCGACCGTGACCGCTGCGGTGTTGCGCGCCTCGGAGGTCAGCGCGCCTGCGCGTCCGCTGATCCGAAGGTGCAGGCGCTGGCCCCGGTACAGGAACGGGAATTCGATCGGGCCCATCCGCTCGGGCCACTGCGGGGCCAGGATCAGCCGGTCGTCGCGCGTCTCCAGTCCGGTGAAGCACCGTTGCAGCAGGTCGACGCTGCCGGCCATCGCGGCCAGGTGGATTCCCTCCGAGGTGGTACCGCCCTGGATGTCGAGCACATCGGAGCTGAGCACCTGTAGGAAGTACTTCATGGCCTTGTGCCGGTTGGCACGGGCCAGAACCCAGGAATGCACGATGGCGCTCAGCGTCGATCCGTCCGAGCTGCGCGCCAGGTAGTACTCGACGGTCTTGGGGATCTGCTCGGGCGCGAAGCGGTAGCCGAGGCGGCCGAACAGACCCAGCACTTCTTCTGAGGACAGCAGGTAGAACAGCATCAGCGCGTCGGCTTGCTTGGAAGCCTTGTAGTTGTTGACGCTGTCGTTTTCGGCCTCCAGGATGCGATCGAGTCGCTGAATGTTGCCGTACCGCTGGCGATAGTTCTCCCAATCCAGTTCCGCCAGTTCCGAATAGCCCTCGAACTGACTGATCACGGTGTCGGCGCCCGAGTCGTGGAACGGGACGAACATGCGCCGCGTCACGTGTTCCCACCGCTCGAGCTCCCCGGCGCTCAGGTCGACTTTCGCGACGAGGTCGAGCCGGTCCCGCAGCGTCAGGAGGTTCAGCGCGTCCATCGCCCGCATGATCACCCAGACCGCCATGACGTTGGTGTAGGCGTTGTTGTCGATCCCGTCGTACTCCTTGCCCGGATAGCCCGAATGGAACTCGTCGGGCCCGATGACCCCGCGGATCATGTACCGGCCGCGGGCGTCGTCGTAGGTGGCCAGCCCGACCCAGAATCGCGCGATCTCGACCAGCATCTCGGCCCCGTAGTCGACGAGATACTGGCGGTCACCGGTGACCTGGTAGTGCTGCCACACGTTGTAGGCGATCGCCAGACCGACGTGATGCGCACGCGCGCTGGCATCCGGATTCCAGTGCCCGGATTGCGGATTGAGGTGCACTTCCTGGCTCACCTCGCGCCCGTCGCTGCCCGACTGCCAGGGAAACATCGCGCCGCGATAGCCCGCCCGCCGCGCGGCGCGGCGGGCTTCGGGAAGGCGTCGATACCGGTATTGCAGCAACGACTGTGCCACATTCGGCAGGCGCACGCTCAGCACCGGGGAGACGAACAGCGAGTCCCAGAAGACATGGCCCCGGTAGGCCTCGCCGTGCAGGCCGCGGGCCGGGACGCCGGCGTCCAGTTCGGCGGTGTGCGGCGACAGGGTCTGCAGCAGGTGCACCAGATGCAGCCGCAGCACCCGCACCGCCACGATGTTGTCCGCCAGCCCGACGTTGCATTGTTCCCAGAGCCGGGCCCACGCCCGGGCGTGCTGACGATGCAGGTCGGCGTAACAGCCGGCCGCCTCGAGGTATTGCTGCGCGGTGGCGGCCGGTTCGGAGATAGCGTCGTCTCGGCCGGTGAATATGGTCGCGACCTTCTCGCACGTGATCGTCTGCCCCGCGGCCAGCGCGACCTGGATGTGGTGACCACCGCGGTTGGGTTCGCGCACGAACGCGTACTGTCCGTCGACCCGGACGTCGTCGCACCAGACGGTGCTGCGCGCGGCCACCGCGAGCGCGATGCGCGATTGCGACGTTTCGGTGCGCAGGATCACCGAGTCGGAGCCGACCTCGTCGACCATCGCCGCGGTGAGGTGGGTGCTCGACAACGAACGGTAGCGTTCGACCATGGTGTTGCGTACGTCTCCGTCCAGCAGCGAGCGAAACTCCACTGTGCCAGACCAGTTTTCGGCGCCAATCGTGGTTCGCATGGCGAGCACGTGCGGTTCGTGCATGGACGCGAACCGCTGCTGGGTCAGCGTTGTGATCTGGCCCGCGCCGTCGCGGAATCGCATACTGCGGGTCAGGGTTGCCTGCCGCAGGTCGAATGTCTGCCGGTAGGAAAGCAACTCGACGTCGTCGACGTGAAACCAGGTGCTGCCGTTGATCCGGAAGGTCAGCGCCAGCCAGTTCGGCAGGTTGACCAGACTCTCGTTGTCGACGGTACGGCCCGCGACCCGGTCGCTCAACAGGTTGTACACCCCGGCCGCGTAGGTGCCCGGGTAATGGCACTCCGAAGCCGTGGCCTCGGGGGCGCAGCCGCGGGTGGCGACGTAGCCGTTGCCGACAGTGCACAGCGCCTCGCGCAGCCGCTCGCTGCCGGGGTCGTAGCCCTCGTAGACGAGCTCCCACGGATCGCTGTCCGTCTCCGACTCTTGCAGGTCTTCCGCCAGCTTGCCGACGAATTCGCAGACAGCAGAGGGGCTTTGGAGGCTGAACAGCGCGCTGGACGGGCGATCGCCGTGCTCGTCATGGCGCACCACGATGCCCACTCCGTCGAATTGGACGGCATCGAAGGCGTCCTCGTCGGTGATGTCGTCGCCGATGTAGATCGGCAACACCGTCGATTCGGACCCACCGTCGAGTTCGGCGCCGCCGGGCTCGATGCGCCCGATGCGTTCGAGGAGCCAATTGAGCGTCGTGCCCTTGTCGCAGTCGATGTCCGGGCGAAGTTCGACGACTTTGCGGCCGGTAGTGGTCCTGAGGTTTTCGCTGCGCCCCAGCTTGTGCACCTCGGCGATCACCCGGTCGACATCCGCGGGGTCGGCGTTGCGGTAGTGCACGGCGACCGCGAAACGCTTGCGCTCGACCGCTATGCCGGGCGTGTCGCCGAGCGTCTCGACCAGTCGGCCGGCCGTGCGGGCCAGGCTGTCGGCGACGGCGTCGACATCCGGGTGCTCGTGGTTCGTGCCGTCCGGTGCCGACAATTCGAAACCGTGGCTGCCCGCGTACCACAGCCCGTCGACCTTGACCCGTTGGCGGACGTCGGCCAGATCGCGGCCGCTGATCACCGCCACGGGGCACCGGGCGGCCAGCGCGCGCAACGCATCGGCGGCGCCGTCGACCAGTCTCGCCGCATCCGGTTGCGCGACGATGTCGGACAGCGTGCCGTCGAAGTCGAAGAAAACCGCCGGCCGCCGGTTGGCCACCAGTTCTTTGATCTGGCCGTACACCTGTCCGGCATCGGCGATCTCCGACATGGCGGTGCCGCCGCCGCGCACCGAGATCTCTGCGAGGTCGGCGATGACGGTGTCGGCCCCGGCCGCGAGCAGCTCATCGGCGTGGCCGTTGCGCTGCACGCCGATGACGAGGGTGAAGCCGCCGTCCCCGGCGCCGCTCACGCCGGCCGTGTCGCGTTCGACGACCACGCAACGCACGGGCCGCACCCCGAGCCGGTTCGCCACTTCGGTCAGCACCGCCGGGCCGAGTTTTGCGGTGATGTCCTCGTCGATCAGGACGGTGACGAGTTCGTCGATCCCCGCGCTGCGCAATGCCCGCTGGCAGTCCGGGGTGTGGGCGTAGACGGCCGTCGCCACGCCGGCCTCGCGTAGCTTGCGCAGCAACTGGATCGCCGACTCGAGGGCCTCGGCGTCGCCCGGCGTCGTTCCGTCCAGCAGGCAGTCGATGCCGAAGATCGCCCCGTCGTGATAGCGCCTGTCGATGGTCGCGGGCCATTCGGTCACCCGTGTGACGATGCCACGGCGCGGGCCCGGACCGAAGGCCTGCAGGCCGATCAAGGTCGGTGGTCCATGCGGTTGGGGACTAAAGCCTCATGTTCGGCGACCCCTCGGGCAATAGCGTTTTCACTTGACAGAGGGGAGTACGACATGTCCGCACCCGAGAACCGCCGCGGGATCGTCGTCGGTGTCGACGGATCGCCCGCGGCCAACGCCGCCGTCTGTTGGGCCGCGCGTGATGCGGCGATGCGCAACGTGCCGCTGACCGTGGTCCACCTGGTCGACGCCGCGGTGCCGATGTACCCGCAGTTCCCGCTGTCCTCGGGCGTCTCGGTCTGGGAGCAGGAGGAAGGTCAGCGGGTTCTCGAGGACGCGGTCAAGATCGCCGAAGAGGCGGTCGGTAGCGAGCTTTCCGTCTCGACCGAACTGCGCTGCTCGCCGCCGGTGCCGACGCTGGTCGCCATGTCCGAAACCGCCGAACTGCTCGTCGTCGGCAGCCACGGGCGCGGGGCGGCGGCGCGGCTGCTGCTGGGTTCGGTCAGCTCCAACGTGGCGCGTGGCGCGCACTGCCCGGTCGCGGTCATCCGCGACGAGGACCCGCTGATGCCGCATCCCCAGCAGGCCCCGGTGCTCGTGGGCGTCGACGGCTCACCAGCCTCCGACCTCGCGACGGCCATCGCCTTCGACGAGGCGTCGCGCCGCGGTGTGGACCTGCAGGCGCTGCACGCCTGGAGCGACGTGCAGGTGTACGAGCTGCCCGGCCTGGACTGGGAGCGGGTCAGGGCCGAGGCGGAGCTCAGCCTGGCCGAACGGCTGGCGGGCTTCCAGGAGCGCTACCCCGACGTCACGGTCCACCGCCTCCTCGAGTGTGACCGCCCGGCCCGGCAGCTCATCGAGAGGTCGGAGTCCGCCCAGCTCGTCGTCGTGGGCAGCCACGGCCGCGGCGGGCTGACCGGCATGTTGCTGGGGTCGGTCAGCAACGCCGTCCTGCACTCGGTCCGCATGCCCGTGATCGTGGCGCGGCCGTCCTGAGCCCCGCCGAGACTTGTGCCGGATATGTCGACAGCGACCGCCGCCGAGGTGACGAAGACCGCAGCGCCCTACGTCGAGGTGCGTGAAACCCACACGGGTGTCGTCGTGCTGGCCGGGGACCGGGCGTTCAAGGCGAAGAAACCGCTGCTGACCGACTTCCTGGACTTCCGCACCCCCGAGCAGCGGGAGCACGCATGCGCCCGCGAGGTCACGCTGAACAGCCGCCTTTCGCCCGAAAGTTATTACGGCATCGCCTATCTCACCGATCCTGCGGGTGGGCCGGCCGAACCCGTCGTCGTCATGCGGCGCTATCGCGACGAGGACCGGCTCGCCGCCATGGTGGGGCGGGGCCCGGACGAATCGGTGCGGCACGTGCTGGACGCGGTCGCCGCCAGGTTGGCCGAATTCCACGCCCGCGCCGAGCGCGATCCCGCGGTCGACGCGGCGGGCGGGTCCGACGCGATCGAGGGGCGCTGGCGCGAGAACCTGACCGAACTCCGCCGCTATACCGACATGGCGGTTCCCGGCGTGTCGTCGGGTGTGGTGGTGCGGCTGCAGCGCCTCGCCGCCGAATTCATCGCCGGCCGCGCGCCGCTGTTCGCCGGCCGCATCGACGAAGGATGCATCCTCGACGGCCACGGCGACCTGCTCGCCGACGACATCTTCTACGCCGATGGTCGGCCCGCGCTGCTGGACTGCCTCGAATTCGACGACGAGCTGCGCTACGTCGACCGCATCGACGACGCCGCCTTCCTCGCCATGGACCTGGAATTCCTGGGCCGCGACGACCTCGGCGACCACTTTCTCGCGCGCTACGCCGCATATTCGGGCGACACCGCCCCGCCGGCACTGCGGGACTTCTACATCGCTTACCGCGCCGTCGTGCGCGCGAAGGTCGACTGCCTGCGCTACACCCAGGGCAAGGCGGAAGCCGCCGACGACGCCGCGCGCCACCTCGAGATCGCCGACCGGCACCTGCGGCGCGCCACCGTCCGGCTGACGCTCGTCGGCGGGAACCCGGGCACCGGGAAGTCGACCCTGGCCCGCGCCCTCGCCGAACAGTACGGCGCGCAGGTGATCTCGACCGATGACGTGCGCCGGGAACTGTGTGACGCCGGTGTCATCACGGGTGACCCCGGCGTCTTGGACACCGGGCTCTACAGCCCGGAGAACGTCACGACGGTCTACCGGGTCACCCTGCACCGGGCACGACCGCTGTTGGGCGCCGGGCGATCGGTCATTCTCGACGGCACCTGGCGGGACCCGCGCGTTCGCGCCCGGGCGCACCGGCTTGCCGACGAAACACATTCTGCGCTCGTCGAACTCGCGTGCGTGGCGACGTCCGAAGTGGCGGCTGGGCGGATTGAGACGCGCCGGCGCGGTAACTCCGAGGTGACGCCGGACATTGCGGCGGCGATGGCCGCCGAGCCCACCGGTTGGGACACCGCGCACCGGATCGACACGTCCCGACCGCACGAGCAGGCGGTGCGGGACGCCCTCGACGCGTGGGAGCGGTCGACGCTTGGATCGCGCTGTCCTGGCGAGCACGGGCGCCCATGACCGCCAACGCGCCCGACGCCGAAGCCATCCGGGGGGCGGTGGCGCTCGCCTGCCGCGCACCGTCGCTGCACAACAGCCAGCCCTGGCGCTGGGTCGCCGACGGCGCGAGGCTGCACCTGTGGGCCGATCCGCGCCGGGCGATGCAGGCGACCGACCACACCGGCCGGGAGTTGCTGCTGAGCTGCGGTGCCGTCCTCGACCACCTGCGGGTCGCCATGGCCGCCGCCGGGTGGGACAGCATCACCGAACGCTTTCCCAGCCCGGACCGGCCGGATCACCTTGCCGCAGTGGGGTTTTTGCCGGTGGCCAATGTGGTGGCGGCTCGGCGGCTTCGGGCGAATGCGATCGGTCGCCGCCGCACCGACCGGTTGCCGTTCGGCGCGCCGGCCGCATGGCCGACGCTGCATGCGCAGTTGTGCAAAACGGTGATCCCCTACGACGTGCTGCTGGATGTGGTGGCCGACGAGGCCCGCCCGCGGTTGGCCGAGGCGTCGCGGCTCACCGAGGCGCTGCGCCGCTACGACACCTCCTACATGTCCGAATTGCGCTGGTGGACGTCGCCGTTCGAGGCCGACAGCACCCACGTGCCGGAAAGCGCACTGCTGTCCGACTCCGAGGCCGCCCGCGTCGACATCGCCCGCACGTTCCCCCCGGTGGGCGGCGGCGACCGCCGCGGCGCGGTCGACCACGACCGCTCCACGATCGTGGTGCTCTCCACCCGGCACGGCGACGCCCCGCCTGACGTATTGCGGTGCGGCGAGGCGCTGTCGGCGGTGCTGCTCGACTGCACCTTGGCCGGCATGGCCACGTGCACGTTGACGCACATGACCGAGATGGCGCCGAGCCGCGCCATCATCGGGCAGGTCACCGGGACCGCCGGGGAGCCCCAGCTGCTGATTCGCGTCGGCAGGTCGCCGGCCGACGGCCGGCACGTCGACGCCACCGCCCGGCGCCCGGTGACCGAAGTGCTCGAGATCCTGTGACGACGAACGACCACCGGAAGGAGGTACCGCCGATGACGCGGCATTGGCTGGTGATGGAGACCGCCGGGGAAGGCGTGCACGCGCCGTTCGTCACCCGGGTGGCCGGCGCTGGGCGGCATCTACCCGAGACGCACCTCACCACAGACGAATTGATGGCGACGACCCGCCACAGCACCCACATCGACTTGGAGCGGCTGACCGGGATCCGCGAGCGGCGCGTCTCGGTGGGCGACGAGGACTCCCACAGCCTCGCCACCTCCGCGGCGCTGAATGCCCTGGCCACCGGCCAGCAGGATCCGGCCCAGCTCGACGTGGTCATCAGCTGCAGCATCACCAAGTTTCGCGACGGACTCACCCAGTGGCTGGAGCCGACGATGAGCAGTGCGGTGGCGCGCGCGATCGGGGCGACGAACGCGATGACGTTCGACGTGTCGAACGCGTGCGCCGGAATGCTCACCGGGGTCACTATTCTCAACAACTGGATCCGGCAGGGCGTGGTGCAGCGCGGGTTGGTCGTCAGCGGCGAATACATTTCGCAGCTCAGCCACAACGCGGCGCGCCACATCCGCAACATCATGAGCAAGGAACTGGCCTCCTTGACCCTCGGCGACGCCGGCGCGGCGCTCCTGCTGGAACGGGCTCCCGCCGGGTCGGCGGGCATCACCCTGGCGGGATTCACCACGGTCGCCGACTACAGCCGGCTCTGCCTGGCCTACCCGCAGGGCCGCGACCCGGGGGCGCGGATGTTCACCAATTCGCGCGCCATCCAGCGGGCCGCGATCGCCGACACGCCGCTGCTGCTGCAGGAGGTCCTCGAGACGGTGGGCATCGCGATTCACGACATCGACCACGTGATCACCCACCAGACGTCGGCCCGGGCGATCCGCAAGGGGATGGCCCGGATGTCGGAGTCGTTCGGCGACACGCCGCGGCACGACGCCGTGATCACCGTCGACCGGTACGGCAACACCGCGTCGACGACGCACACCGTGGCCCTGGTCGAGGAACTCGAGGCCGGCCACATCGCCCCCGGAGAGCGGATCGCCCTGCTCGCCTTGGCCTCGGGGCTGGAAATCGGCGTGGTCTTGATGACCCTGGACGAGGAATTGGTGAGCCGCTATGGGCACAGTCATTGAGCGAGTGGACATCTCACGCCCGCACCGGATGGCGTTGCGGCGCGGTCGGCACAGCGCGCTGCGCCTGGCCGTGACCGCCGCCAAGGCCTGTCTGCAGCGGTCCGGCTGCGATCCGGACGAGCTGGACCTGGTCATCAATGCGGGGATCTACCGCGACCGCAACCTGGGGGAGCCGGCCCTGGCCGCGCTGATCCAGGACGACATCGGGGCCAACCCCGAGGACCCGCACGCCGGTGCCCACGGCACCTTCTCTTTCGACATCGCCAACGGCTCGTGCGGGGTGCTGACCGCGCTGCAGATTGTCGACGGCTTCTTGCGGACGCGCAGCATCCACCGCGCGCTGGTCGTTGCCAGCGATGCCGATCCTGGTCATGGGATGAGCGAGCACTTTCCGTTCGCGGCCGCCGGGGCGGCGCTGCTGTGCGGGTGGTCCGACGACGACTGCGGTCTGAGCCCCGTGTCGTGGTCGCATCCGGAAGGCGCCGGCGAGGACGCGTTCAGCGCGACGGTGGGTTTGGCCGACGCGCGTAATGTGCTGCGGTTCAGCGAGTCCGAGGAGATGAATGAGCAGTTCGCCGCGGCGGCCGCCGACGCCGCCCGGGCCTGCCTGGTCGCGCATTCGTTGCGGCTCGACGACATCGACGTGATCGTCGCGGCTCCCGCGCGGCAGGGATTCCGAGCCGCGCTGGGCCGCCGGCTGGGCGTGCCCGCGGACCGGGTCGGCGTGGCCGGCGACCAGCGCATGCACACCGCCGCCTTGGCGGCGGCGTTCGAGCGCGAGGCCGAACGGTTCACCGCGGGCGCGCGCGTGCTGATCGTGGCTGCCGGCGCCGGGGTCACCGCCGGCGCCGCCCTGTACCGACAGCCGTTGCCCACGGACGGGTTGGCGTCGTGATGGCGGGCATCAAGCGGGTCGCGCTGAGCACCGGCGGCGGTGACGCGCCCGGACTCAATGCGGTCATCCACGCGGCCACCCTGGCGGCCCGGAACCGGGACTGGGAGGTGGTGGGCATCCGCGATGGGTTCAACGGATTGATGTTCCCCGCCGACTATCCCGAGGGCGGGCTGATCGAGCTGACCCGTGACAGCGTCCGCGGCATCATTCACCAGGGTGGCACGATCCTGGGCACCACCAATCGCGGCAACCCGACCGCCTACCCGGTGCAGCAGAGCGACGGCAGCTGGAGCGAGGTGGACCGGACACCGGAGCTGCTCGCGCGCTTCAAGGAGCACCGCATCGATGCGCTGATCATGGTCGGCGGCGACGGATCGATGGCCATCGGCCAGCACCTGTACGAGGCCGGGCTGCGCCTGGTGGGCGTGCCCAAGACCATCGACAACGACCTGGACAAGACGACGGCGACGTTCGGCTTCGACTCCGCGGTGGATTTCGCGTCGCAGTGCATCGACAGGCTGTTCACCACCGCGACGTCGCACGGCCGGATCATCGTGGTCGAGGTGATGGGCCGCTACGCGGGATGGATCGCCCTGAACGCCGGCATGGCCTCGGGGGTGCACGCGGTCCTGATCCCCGAGATCCCCTTCAGCCTCGAACCGGTGGCCGCCGTGATCAATCACCGCGCGCGGCACGGCGCCAAGTTCTCCATCGTCTGCGTCGCCGAAGGCGCCAGACCGGCCGGGGGAGACGTGACGATCCTCGGCAAGTCGCGGGGGCAGGCCGAACGCCTCGGCGGTGTCGGCGCCAAGGTGGCCGCCGAGCTTCAGGAGCTGACCGGGCGGGAGGCGCGCACCGTGGTGCTCGGCCACCTGTTGCGGGGCGGTTCGCCCACCTCGGTGGACCGGTTGCTGGGCCTGCGCTTCGGTGCGGCGGCGGTCCGTGCGCTGGAGGAGGGGCAGGCCGGCGTGATGGTGGCCCTGAACCCCCCAACGGTCGACTACGTGCCGCTCGCCGAGGCCACCCGGCGGCAGAAGAGGGTCCCGCTCGACTGCGACTCGATCCTGACCGCCCGCGACATGGGGATCAACTTCGGCGACGAAATGCCCACGCACAGCACGATTGGGCGATAACCGCCAGGCGCGGATGCTGCCGCGGATACTCCCTTGGAGGTGCTGATGCAACAAGGCCCAGCCGATCCGGGCGGGTATCGGTGGCTCGCGCTGGGGGAGGAAGCGTTACCCCCGGATGAACAATGGCTGGCGCCGGACGAGGCGGCCAGCCTGGCCGGGATGCGGTATACCAAGCGGCGCACCGAATTCTTGCTGCGCCGGCTCGTCGCCAAGCACGCCGTGGCTTCGGTCACCGGCCGGTCTACCGACGCCGCGACACTGGCCGGCATCGAGGTCCGCAATGCGCCCAGCGGCGCGCCGTACCTGTGCGTCGACGGTGTCGCAGTCGAGCTGGGTGTGTCGATCAGCGACCGTGCGGGGTGCGCGATTTGTGTGATATGCCCGACGGGGCCGCTGGCTGTCGGGTGCGACCTGGAGCTGGTGGAGTCGCGTTCGCGGGGCTTCGTCTGCGACTTCCTCACGACGACCGAGCAACGTCTGGCCGGTTCCCGCGGGGCCGGTGACGAGCGCGACGCAGTCGTGAACCTGATCTGGTCGGCAAAGGAGAGTGCGCTAAAGGTGTTAGGTACGGGTCTGCGTCGCGACACCCGCACGCTCGAGGTCACCCCGGGCGCACCGCGCGGTGACGGTTGGGGCACTTTGACGGTACGGGCCGTCGAAGGCACCGTGTTTCCCGGGTGGTGGCGGCGGGAAGGCCGATTCTTGGTGACCGTGGCCACGCGGGCGGTCGCTCCACCGCCCGCCGCCCTCGGCGCCGCTCAGCTGCTGGCACGGGCGGTACCCCGGCATTCCTGGCTGGACCGGCCGCTATACCTGTGACAACCCTCGCTCGAGGGCCTCGATGACGTAGGGCCGCAACGTCTGCGCGCTGATGATCCGGTCCACCGAGCCCACCGCCCGCGCTCGTTGCACGGTGTGGATCCGGTCGAACTCGTCGGCGACTTCGCTGAGTTTCGCGGACCGGACGGCCGCCTTGATGTCGGCCAGTCGGGCCCGCGCCGCACCGGCGTCGGACCCCACAGCGTCACGCACCTGGTCGGCCGCCTCTCGTACCTGCGGATCCTGGGCGGTGCGGGTGTCGACCTCCCGGGCGAAAACGGTGGCAGCCGCCGGCGCACCGCCGATCACGGAGGCGAACGAACCCTCCAGGGCGGCGATCTCCAGCCGCTCGTTGAGCTTCTTGGAGAACACGACGAAAGCGCCACCGTGGTAGCGGGAGACCACCACGAATACGATCGGCCCACGGAAGTTGGTCACCGCACGACCGATCTCGGCGCCGTACTCCAGTTGCCAGCGGCGCATCGACTCCGGCGAGCCGTCGAAGCCGGAAAGGTTCGCGAGAACGACGAGTGGGCGGTTGCCGTTGGCGGCGTTGACCGCACGCGCGACCTTGCGCGACGACTGCGGAAACAGTGTGCCGGAGGACCACGACGACGGGCCGCCCGCCGGCACGAATCCCCGCCGGGGCAGTGTGTGGGATTCGAAACCGATCAGGCACACGGGGATGCCGCCGACGTGCGCGTCCCATACGATCGCGGTCTCGGCGGATCGCCACTGGCCCCAACGCTCGAGCGGCTGGGAATCCTCGTCGGCGACAGCACGCATGACCGACCGCATGTCGAATGGTTTCTTGCGTTCGGGATTGTGCGTAGCCGAGAAGAT
>Ga0307441_1000428_pt1 | contig 15595 bp, 5 predicted proteins | sample SalMarWE160420MG_FD_202149 | JGI IMG/M metagenome (GOLD analysis project Ga0307441, IMG submission 202149) | Salt marsh sediment microbial communities from the Plum Island Ecosystem LTER, Massachusetts, United States - WE1604-20 | ecosystem: Environmental > Aquatic > Marine > Intertidal zone >... | reverse complement strand
ACTCCCGGATTCATATCATCTTCAAAACGGCGGTAGTTAACAGGAATACGGACCATATTTAATCCGAGGTTTTTAATATATTCGGCATCCGACTCAGTGAAATAATTTTTGTAAAACTCATTAAAGAAAAGGTCGTATTTCTCTTTTCCGAGCACCTTTAATAATTCTTCCCTCATCGCTTCTTCATTAGCAGGGTACCCATCAATAAAATTTTCAAAATGCAGCATTCCTCCTAAGCCGAATCCCCGTAAATAAACAGTGTCACCTTTCTGGTTGACTACTTTATTACCCGATACTTTTAACAAATTCTCATTTAATGAAGTTTCAACTTCATTCTTGTTTTTTCCCTGATTTGAGCAACCGAATGTCAGCACCAGAATTGCAGTGCAGCATACGAAACAGATAATTTTTCTTTCCATAATCTTAGTATTGTTTTAGAATCCTGTAGTACTTATTATTTTATTCATTAATATATTATATTCAATATCATATAAGATAGCACCTCACTTTTCGGCTGATTCACTGACATTTTTTCTAAGAGTCTTAACATCGCGCAGCAAGACCGCCTGGTTGTCACTTTCATTCAAACTTCTCACACTATTCATCTGGAGTTGATCAATCTTTTCACAAATAAGTGCCGGACGTTCGTCCTTCTCAAGTTTGCTAAACCGTATATTTTGCATCTCAAGATCTTTTATATAACGACAATACATACCATAGCAATTCGGCAATTCGATGGGATCACCGACTCTTTCCGGAACAGGGTTGTCAACCATTTCTTTAGTGCCTTCGCTAACAGACTGGATTGTTATATTCGTTAGCAAAATATTTTCAATGGGCCTTTCCACACTTCCCTGTATAAGAGTAGCCACATTTGGCTTTCCGACACCTGTTGCGGTTAAATTATTTATATGTACATTCCTGATAGCAGCATCCTGACTTTGACTTGAAAATGATCCCTGGAGTGACATCCATACCGGGCATCTCAGGTCTCTGATAGTAACATCGGAAATAATAAGGTTTTCAATTAATCCGCCGCCGGCCAGCCAGAATCCCGACAACGAATCGTAATCACCGTGCCATGAATTATGGTAAATTAGATCTTCTCGTTTAGAAGGTGTATCATGGGTACGATGATTGAAAATACCAGGACCGTTAATTAATATGTTGGAAAAAATCACATCTTTCAAACCACCCCTGTAATTTCTCATGCCATTACAGGTGGAGTTCAGTGTGCAGTTTGAAACCACGATCTTCTCCCATCCGCCACCGGCAACACAATCATCGCCAGTCGTAAACTGGCAATCTGTGATAAGGAAGTTCTTGCAGTTGAAAAGGTCGATGCCGTCCCATCCACCCGATACCCTGACACCCCGTAAGGTACCGTTACTACAGCCTTCCATAATATGAGCGTAATTACCGGCATCCTTAACGAAAATGTCCCTGATAGTAATGTTTTCTGATTTATTAAAGAATATAGCATGTGGCCCCCGCATTTCTTCCTCACCGTCCGGATTGAACACATTATTCCCATTAACAACACCATGTCCGGATATTTCGATATTACTGATTTTGTCTCCAATGATTAAAGAAGTATACCACTGACTTCTCCCTTTACGCTCTACATCCGGTACACCCTGGTAGTCATTCAGATTCTTGCTTCCCAGGATCGTGGCTCCCGCTTCTATATGGAATACCATGTTACTTTTCAGAAGTATTGTTCCTGAAAGATAAACACCCGGAGGAACCAGAACTGTTCCGCCACTGTTTGAACTGCAGAATTCAATAGTTTCATTTATTGCAGGAGAATCGAGTGTTGTACCATCGCCCTTTGCCCCGAAATTCCTGATATTGTAAATGCCATCTACAGGTTTCTCCTGGTCAATGGGTCTGTTTATATCAGCACTAACATTATCTGGCTTGTGTGCTGCCTGAGCCTGGACCGGAAACATGGCTATGGAAGTCGCTGCCAGGCCTCCCGATAATACAAACCGGCGTCTGGAAAGATTTTTATTTTTCATTTTCTTTATAATTAGAAGATTAAACCTCAAAAAACCTAAATCCATGTGCTAAGTGCCTTGTATAACTATTGTTGCACCTTTAGCTGGATTGTAATTTGTCGTTTTTCCGTTAGCCCTGACCACACATGAATTACCAAGAAGGGACTTGATCTCAGCCTTAGTCAATTTTCCATCCTTCCATTCAATATTGACTTCGAATCCGCCTCTTGCTTTTAGCCCGGATACTGATCCGTCTTTCCAGCTGGAAGGTAAGGCCGGCAGTAACGAGATTTCACCTGCATGACTCTGTAACAGGCATTCAGCAATGCCCGCCGTATATCCGAAGTTGGCATCCGACTGGTTACTCCCAGCGTTATGAAGATTATTTCCAATTCCTCCCCTGGCCATCCGGGTAAGGAAGAATTGCTTAATAACAGTATCAGTCTTTATACCATTTTCAAGTCTTGCCCAGTAGCAAATATCACAAGTGCTATTCCAAAAGAGCCAAATACGGCGGGGTTCCAACCATTTCTGAATTGCTGTAGCTATTTCCGGATTTCCCCGTAATGTAATTGAGTTTCCGGGAAAGAATCCAAAGTTTGGAGATTCATTGTGACCTTCATTGCCTCTTATCCACTCTTCGATCCAAACCTGAAGAAGACCGTCTTTTCCTATCTGATATGGTGGTATTTTCTTCAGAGTCTCTTCAAGTTTATCTCCGAACTCTTTATCGACATTAAGGATCTTCCCTGCTTCAATACAGTGTGGGAAAAGATCTCTTATGATCCCGATATCCATTGTAGTTGAAGAGGACAAGAAACACTCTTCAGCTCCCTGGCTGACAAAATAACCCTGTTCAGGTGACATTGAGAACGGAATAACCAGCCAGTTGTGTTTTGGTTCAATAGTCATAATATCCATCAGAAATTGTGCTGAGCCTTTCATTATCGGATAATACTCTCTCAGGAATTCGACATCCCCGGTATAAAGATAATGTTCCCAGATATGCCGGCATAACCAGCTTCCTCCAACCGGCCACATACCGTAGCGTGCTGCATCAACAGGAGCAGTGCCCCGCCACAGGTCAGTATTGTGATGTGCTACCCAGCCTCCTGCATTGTAATAGATTTTTGCAGTTTTTGCCCCATTTTCAGATAAATCCTTAAGCATGTCAAACAACGGCATGTGGCATTCTGACAGGTTTGTGACCTCAGCCGGCCAGTAGTTCATCTCAGTATTGACATTTATCGTGTATTTACTTCCCCAGTTTGGAAGCAAATCCTGGTTCCATCGTGCCTGAAGATTAGCCGGTTCACTGCCTGACCTGCTGCTTGAAGCCAGAATATAACGGCCGAACTGAAATATTTTGGCCAGGAGATCCGGATCCGGGAGACCTTTTTTAAGATCGACCACCCTTTCATCTGTGGGCTTATCGTTCATCGCCGGATCACCTATCTTAAGATGTACCCGGCTCATAAGGCCGGCGAAATCATTCAGATGGGTCTTCTTTAATGTATTGAAGTCCTTATCCTTTGCATCCGTCAGGATTTTTTCACACCTGGCAGCAGGATCTCCGCTAATATCCAGGTAGTTTATAAAGCTTGTAGCAGCAGTGAGGATGAATGTCACTGAATTGGCATTGGTTATAACCAGGCTTGAATCGGTTGACTGTATAGTGCCTCTCTCCGGCCTGGCAACCAATGATGTCTGAAAATTCATTCCCTTTCCTTCAATCTTGGCTATAAGGTCGTTTTCTCTGTTAGAAAGATATTTCCAAGTGCCGTTTATAGTCAATTTGCCATCTTTTACTGCAGTATTTTCGACAAAGGGACTTTTTAGTTTTGCCTCAACTGATATTTTCCCGGTCTTGTTTGCTGATACTTTAATTACCATAATATGATCGGGATAGGACATAAATACTTCTCGGGTCATCTGCACATCACCTTCGGTGTAACTTATTCTGACGATACCCGTTTCCATATCCAATTCACGATAGTAATCCTTTATAGGCTCACCGGTTACCTTAAAGTTCAGGAGAAGATCTCCCAGAGGCTGATATGCCTGCTGAGCTGAAGGTATTCCATAGAAGTGTTCATTTGCCATATTCTCCGCTTCCTTGTATTTCCCGGCAAAGACAAGATCCTTAATTTGTTCGAAGTACTTAAATGCATCCGGATCATTATAATCATGCGGGCGTCCCGACCAGAATGTAGATTCATTTAAAGCAATCCTCTCATTCTGTACCCTACCAAAGACATTGGCGCCCATGTAACCATTCCCGATAAACAGTCCATCAAGCCAAACATTTTCGGCAGGCTTATTATACCAGAGGACCATCTCCTTTGTATCAGATGGTTTTTGCATAAAAGAAGAACATGATGCATTCAACGCTAAAATTGCCATAAACACAACATATAGTGAATTTATGGCAGATTTGTATCCTTTCATGATTATTTATGATTTTGGTTAATATAATAGTAGTTATTCAGGTCACGTTCTGTGAGCACCGTTGTCCGAACTGAACGCATCACACACGTCAGTTCGGGAGTCGGGTTTGAAGGGCGGCATGAACCGGTTCTTTCCTTCAGAAAATATCTTCGCTTCATTATTATTTTTTGATTCTTTATTAGCATCTGTCAGATAACGTTTAAATCTAATTTCACTTTCCCGGTAACTTTCTCGTATAAAGTTATAATTAAGAATCTAATTAGGACTATAAAAGTCAACAAAATAATGATACACAAACAATAATTTCTAATTATAGCATAAACACTGTAAGATTGAGCTTCATTATCATAGAGTGGTTTATGTACACATTTTTTTCACTATTGAATAAATGGAATGTGTTATTATTGTCAATTTCAGAGCGATTACCCAAGTACCTGAACAGGGCATAGTATCTGCTGTTATCCCAACATTGGTCCACCACTTTCGGTTTTTTCCCAAAGCTGTTTGTCGGGTATTATGATGGATTTTTCAGATAATTTAAATTATTTCAATCCTCTATTAGTGATGTGGAAATAATCAAATATTACATCAAATGGTGTATTCAGTTTGGTTGTATCCGAATCGAACCAATAAGTGCTTGTCATGCTCTGTGTTATTACTCCGTCGCATACAATTAATCCTGCCCTGATATCCTTTAACAAGGCTTCGGCAGTTCCCAGCGTTTCAAATTTATCATCATCCAAAGAAAAATATGCGGTGTAAATGCTGCCTTTTTTCTCCAATTTTAGAATTAAAGCGTTATTACCTGTAACTTCATTTCTGAGGTTAAAGGTTGCTATAGATTTTGCAATACCATTTTCTTCTATAAGAAGGTCAATAGTTCCCGCTTGTGTTTGCGCATCATTTGATCTGCCCATTCTGGTTGTTTTAACAACTGCTCTGAACATCAGTTTTACAAAATTATCATCATTCTCATAAGCCAGAATTCCTGCATTTTCCGGTTGAGATGGAGTTCTTGAGCAAACCAATTTTGTTTCAATGGTCCAATCGTTATTTGCACTTTGCAATAAAATGTTTTTGGCATTGTTACTGCCCTCAGATACATCTCCCGCTTCACTGGTAATAGTAAGCGAACCGGTTTTAGCTGAGAGACTATGATTAGCCTTGTTTTCTCTTACCCATTCCCACTGTTTTCCAACAGATTCACCATTAAATTCGTCACCTGTTGAATTATTGTCAAAATTGATGTAAAAGGAATTCTTTTCGAGGGTGTTATTATCAACAAAGATTACCACTGCAGTTCCGGGTACACCTTTTGCCTGGGTAATATCAACTTCGATATCTTTATCTAATGCAGTAGCCTTAACCACAGGAATTTTTGATTTGTTTTTTAACAAATAGCTGTACGCTTTAACATCTGAATTAAAGCCAGCGATTTCCTTTCCATCAACAGTGATTCCTGCCGGTGTAAGGTCAGGCATTACTTTTACCGGACAGCTGTTTGACACGGTAGTTCCATTATAGGTAACATAAGCAAATATCGATGCAATTCCGGGTCTATTGGCAGTTACCTTTCCATCTTCATCCACACTTGCTACTGAAGAATTATTACTTTTATATATTATTTTAGCTTTTGTGATATCAATAAAACTATCATCTGTTAAACTTGCAGTTAAACTTGTTTGTCCTGTGTTACCCGGGCGAAATACTATATTATTGCAATCAATAACAACCGTTTTTAATTTTGCAATATAGTTACCGTTTATATTTGCTTCCACCTGCCCTTTTATGTTCTTTGAAGAAGCGCCAATTTCGAAGATATATCTGCCTTTATCGAAAGTAATTCTTTCGTTTTCAGCGTCCCAGAACCAAAGATCGGAGCAATCGATATAAATCGACACTGTTTTAGTCTGACCTGCCGGAATTGTAACGCGCTTAAATCCTTTCAGCCTCTTAATTGGTCTTTGTAAGGATGCCGGGCTATCAGGAGTTCTTACGTAAACCTGTACGATTTCATCTCCGTCAACTTCCCCTGTATTTTTCACATCAACATTAACTGTTACTTTATCGTTTGGAGTAATGCTATTTTTGCTGATCTCGAAATTACTATAATCGAAAGTAGTATAAGACAGTCCATATCCAAATTCATATGAAACGTCTTTATCAAAGTACCAATATGTTCTGCCATTTTTTCCAGATTCGCCTCTCAGCGTATAATCATTAAAATCAGGAAGATCATTTACGGATTTATACCATGTAATACTTAGTTTTCCTCCGGGATTAACTTCTCCAAATAATATTTTAGCCATTGCTGTTCCCTGTGCCTGACCATTGTAACCGGTCCATATAATACCTGGCACATTAGGATCATTCTTAAAATCTTCCACTTCAACCATTCCCATTCCTTGCATCACAACAATTGTTTTCGGATTGACAGCAGCTACAGCTTTAATTAATTCCACCTGGTTACCTGGTAATGCCAAAGAAAACCTGTCAGATTCTTCTCTTCCTGTAGTTTGATCTGTACCAATAAAAACAATTGCAATATCGGCAGAAGCAGCCATGTCAAGAGTTTCTTTATCTATGGCTGTAACTTCCGGTTCATGATAAACAAGGACAATAGTCTGCGGACCAGTAATACCCAAAGAATTAATTTTAGCTGAAACAGTCACGGATCTTCCAAAACCTCTAAATCCACCACCGCCTTGTTGCTGATTAGCTATAACTTTTTGTGAAGCAATGATATTACCTGTTGCAGATCCAACTCTGGCTTCAATCAATCCACCGGCAGCTACTGTCAACTTAATTTTGATGGAATCAAGATGTGTTATATCGATATTGTTGTAAGAAGTCCAGTCTCCATCCTTAATTCCCCTTACAGAAGGTGAGCCAAATCTTGCTGAAGTTATAAGACCATTTGCCGAAGCATCGAATTTTGTTGCATCATATTCTTTTACCGATCCATCTTTTGCTACGGTTGAAAAACCGATAACAGTGAAGAAATCAGTTCTTTTTTCAGTATTTCCACCCGAACTGTGAACAACTTCTATATCAAGTCCATTTTGCATAATATAGTTCTGAATACCTGCCAGAGGAGTAATTTTCAGTGAAGGTTCAACCTCTCCTGAATAATCCCCCAACTCAACCTTATCAGCTTGTGGACCCAATACTGCAATCTTTTTAATGTCGCTTGTATTGAAAGGCAATGCTTTTTTCCCGGTTTTTGTAGCAACATTATTTTTCAGAAGTACTGGTGTTTTGGTTGCAATTTCAACTGCAAGGTCATTATGTGAAGGATCATTAATAATACCAGGTTTGATACCTGCATAAGGGACAATATTTTGAGGATCAAATTCACCTAATCTCATCCTGATTGTAAAAATGTTAACTAATGCTTTATCTATATCCGCTTCCGAAATCAATCCTTTCTCAAGGGCATCAAGAGTGCTTGCCTGGTAAACACTGCCACAATCTGTATCAACCCCGGATTTAAGTCCCATTGCTGTTGCTTCTTCATTGCTATGTACATAATGATGTCCTGTAAGAATATCTGAAATTGCACCACAGTCTCCGGTAACATAACCTTCTAATCCGTAAGTTCTTCTTGCAATAGTATCAACAAGGAATTTACTTGCAGACATTGGTATGCCGTTCACAGCACTGTAAGCGGTCATAATAGCAGGAAGATTATCATTTTCGATTAGTGTTCTGTAAGGCAGCAGGTAAAATTCCCGCATATCCCTTTCATCCATGTCCGCACTACCTGTATGGCGATTAAACTCTGTATTGTTAGCAAAGTAATGTTTTCCACAAGGTACAGCTTTGAGATAAGTTGGATCATTTCCCATCAACCCTTGAATAAAACCACTACTTATCTGCGAAACAAGGAAGGGGTCTTCTCCAAATGTTTCTGCGGTCCTTCCCCACCTTGGATCCCTGGCCGGTTCAACAACCGGAGACCAATAGGTAAGAGTAAAAAGAAGATCGTGATTAAAACCTCTGGCTTCATCAGCGATTACTGAAGTTTCTCGTTTTATCAAATCCGGATCCCAGGTAGATCCAACCGCAACACTATTTGGGAATGAAGTTGCTGTCATTCCACTGTTATTATTTCTCCCCATAATTCCGTGAAGCGCTTCACCCCATACATCGTATTTGTTGATTCCCAAACGGGGAATTGGAGGCATAGTATTGCCCAGCTGGCTTTGTTTCTCCTCAAGGATCATCCTTGAAACAAGATCGGCTGCCCTTTCCTTAAAGGAATAAGCAGTGTTAAGATAAATTGGTTTTTTAGCCGTTTGGCTGCCTGGTAAAAATGCCATTACAGCAAAACCACTGAGAATCAAAAATATGATTCTGGTAATTTTAATTTTCATAATGTAATAATTAATTTATTTATTGTCCTTAAAGTACGATAAGCAATAATTTATAAAAATACCCCTTTTCAATTATTTCAATTATTCATTCTTAATATCCAGAATGGAATTTAGTTTATAGGTACTTCCTTTGTTAGTATCAAATGTTACTATTTTCCCTTTGTAGTTCAGAGAGCATGTATTTCCTGCCTTTGATAATACTTCTATTCCTGTAAGCAGTCCATCTTCCCAACTCATTGAAATTTCATAACCGCCCCTGACACAAATACCACTCACTGTTCCTGAATTCCAGGCATCCGGTAATGCAGGCAATAGGTATATCTCCTTTTCATTTGATTGCACTAACATTTCAACCATACCCGCAGCGCCACCAAAGTTTCCGTCAATCTGAAAAGGCGGGTGGGCATCGAATAAATTCGGGTAGGTACCGCCGCCGCCGCCATAATTAATATTTTTTGCGCCATCCGGTTCAACATAAGTCAGTAGTTCTCTGAACATCTTATAGGCATGATTCCCGTCTTTAAGCCGCGCCCAAAGATTGATACGCCATCCCTTTGACCATCCCGTGGTTTCATCACCTTTAATTTCAAGTGTTTTCCGACAGGCATCTGCCAGTTTTGGTGTTATATTTGGAGTTATTTGATGGCCGGGATATAATCCGAATAAATGAGTTTGATGACGATGTTGTGGTTCTGCATCTTCCCAGTCATGATACCATTCCTGTAAATTTCCTTTTTTACCTATTTGATAGGGATACAATTGGTTCATCGCTGTTTCCAAACTATCTCTCAACCCGGCATCCATATTGAGTTCTTTTGATGCTTGTATGGTTTGCTTAAAGCACTCCCTGATCATAGCAAGGTCTGAAGTGGAGCCATAAAGTGTTGCTCCCTTGAAACCATCAGGTGTAAAATAAGAATTCTCAGGTGACGTTGAGGGTGATGTAACCAGGTAACCTTGCTTGTCTTTTGTAAGCCATCCGAGACAAAACTCTGCTGCACCTTTCATTAACGGGTAGGCATAATCCTTCAAAAAATCCTTATCTCCTGTATATGAATAATGATCCCAAAGGTGGGTTACAGCCCAGGTTCCGCTCATATTCCAGCAAGCCCACATCGGTTCACCCTGCCCAAAATCACCTACGGGATTACTCATAGCCCAGATATCGGAATTATGACAAGCAGCCCATCCCTTATCAACGCCATAAAATGTTTTTGCAGTAACTTTCCCGGTTTCTGCGAGGTTGCCAATGAATGTAAGGAAAGGCCTGTGCATTTCGGGAAGATTGGCACACTCGGCCAACCAATAGTTCTCCTGCACATTGATATTCATGGTGTAATTACAGCTCCATGGCGGACGTATATACGGATTCCAGATTCCCTGCAGGTTTGCCGGCACCTTATCAGTCCTTGAGCTGGAGATTAGCAAATATCGGCCATATTGAAAATAGAGTATTTCAAGGCTTTTATCTTCAGCGCCCTGCGTATATCTTTTCAGACGTTCATCGGTCGGCAAATCGGGAACAGTACATTCATCCAAATCAAGGCTTACCCTGCTAAAAAATGATTTGTAATCCTTCAGATGTTTCTCTTTTAAAGTTTGGTAACTTTTTGCGAATGCATCCGTCAATTGTTTTTTCGCAATAGCTTTATTGTCCAATCCATTTTTTGCCGGATCTTTATTAAAACCATTAAAACTAGTCGCAATGGATACAAATAATGTTGCTTCATCGACATTGCTCACTTCCATTATACTGTCTGAAACAATTACATTTCCTCCTTTATTTTTAATTTTGACATAAGCAGAAAACCTGGTTCCCCTGTTTTCATCAAAACGAATTGGGTCAGGTATATTCCATCGGTAATCAGGTTCTGCATGGTAGGGGGCATAACCATCTATCTGCAAAATATTTTCATTCGCAGCGCTTGAATACTTCAACAAACTTTGAAATTTTACGCTGAAGTTTAATGACTCTTTTTTACTGGCGGATAGCTTAATGACCATTATACTGTCAGGATTTGAAACAAAATATTCACGGGTATAAGTCACTCCATTCAGGTCATATCTTACTTTGGCTATGGCTTTACTAATATCCAGTTCACGGTAATAATTTTCATAGTTGTCATGATGCTCAAATTCCAAAAACATTGTACCCAGAGGTGCATAGGATTCGGAGAACTTACCCTGAATATTTTTGTTCAATATTTCAGCTAACCTGTAATCTTCCTGTTTTAATGCTTCACGAATCTCGGGAATATATTTATATGCATCGGGGTTCATGTATGGATCAACCGGTTCTCCGGCCCACAAAGTAACATCGTTAAGATAAATTTGATCAGATGCAACACCGCCAAATACAGAAGCGCCATGTTTGCCATTTCCAAGTACAAGCGTTTCCTCAAAATACTCTGCCGGCGTATTGTACCATAATGTTGTGTTTGATTGTGCAATGGCCAGCATAGAACTAAATAGCATTACAAAAGGAATGAGTTTTAAAACCGGAAGTCTTTTTTTTCTTAGCACATGCTTTTCCCTCCATTATAAATATAAGGTAACGAGTGTGTATAATAATTTGTATCTCATTAATTAACTACTCGAAAGGTACAAGCCGTGCAGCAAATCCTCCCCGTCGTAAAAATTTTACATCAACAGAATCGGAATTATCAACCACAAGGTATTGTATATTAAAATCCTTGTCATGTTTACCTTACCCGCAATTAATTATTTTTCTTGTCCTATAAAGGGAAAAGACCCTTTCATTATTTGTTCTCCGGATATATACAGAGGCTGTATATTTAACAAGATTTTAAAAACATAATAAACCTGGCTTGCCAATTTATTCTGTTATGTCTTATTAAATGTCCGTGCTATTTTCTTAGAGTCAAGTTTAATTCTCCTTTACAGTCGATAACCAGATATAAATTTTTATACAAATAATTGAATTTATTTGATGATTACACCTTTTTGGAAAGCAATTTCACGGTAACTTTCCCGTATAAAGATAAAGAATTTTTATAAAATGATGATAAACAAAAAAATCTGCTGAATTAACATCAAGCATTTCAAATTTATTTTACATTCTCTTTTTTTAAGAATCCCAATAAAAGCTGAAAATTGATTAGGCAGGAAGGAGTATAAAGCTCCAATCGATATCTTTATGATCCATTCAGAACCCTGCTAATCATTAATCTGCAGGGTCATAATAATTAATATAAAACGTGTTAAAAAACTGTGAAGATTATCCTGAACGTGATTTCAATATTATTCATAAAGTCAGTTTTATTAAGCAATCAGACCATATAAGTCAGACAGTCGGGAGGATTTGTCGCAAAATTACAGAAATAAATAAGAGGAATGCCCCTTTGCAATATATGTAGTTAGCACTCATTTTGGAACAAATCGCAAAGGATAAACATAAAATAATAAATATTAACTTAGTAATTTTAATTACTATGATAAATTAATTAAACATGACGAGAGTTATAATAATTACCTTTCTTATTCAAATAGCTTTATCCGGGAATGCTCAATATCAAATTAATACTAGTGAAAAGGGTATTGATTATTATATAAATCCAATTTTCGCAGGTGATTACCCAGACCCTAGTATACTACGCGATGGTGATGATTATTACATTGTTCATTCAGCTTTTGAATATTATCCCGGGTTACTAATTTGGCATTCAAAAGATTTAATAAATTGGACACCGGTAACAAATGCACTGCATACATATGTAGGTTCGGTTTGGGCTCCCGATTTAATTAAATACAAGAATAAATATTACATCTATTTCCCGGCTAATAATACAAACTATGTTGTGACAGCTGATTCAATTAATGGCCCCTGGAGTAAGCCGATAGATTTAAAAGTGGGCAACATTGATCCCGGACATGTTACAGACACTGATGGTAAACGATATTTGTATTTTAGCAGTGGTGGTTATGTGCCCTTGTCTGATGACGGACTTTCTGTTACAGGTGAATATAAATATGTATATAATGGTTGGCCAATACCTCGTGAGTGGAGTGTTGAGTGTTTTTGTCTGGAAGGTCCGAAGCTCGTAAAACGAGGGGATTATTATTATCTGACAGTTGCTCAGGGAGGGACTGCCGGACCACCAACGAGTCACATGATAATTTCTGCACGTTCAAAATCACCTTTTGGCCCCTGGGAAAATTCTCCTTTTAACCCTATAATAAGGACCACCGAAAGTTCTGAAAGATGGTGGTCGAAAGGTCATGGCACTATTTTCGAAGATGCAAAAAATAAATGGTGGATAGTATTTCATGGTTATGAAAACGGACATTATAATATGGGTCGCCAGACCTTACTTGAACCAATAGAATGGACAAAAGATGGCTGGTTTAAGACACCCGATGATATAAAAACAGATGAACCGATTAAAAGACCTGTAGATGTTGCTTCAAATTCGGTATTCTCATTAAATGATAATTTTGCCGGCAATACATTAAAACCACAATGGAAATTCTTTGGAGAATACGATACCTGCAGATTCAAGTTGGTTAATAATAGTTTAGTTATTAAAGCTAAGGGAAATTCCGTTGGAAATTGTTCTCCATTACTCTGTATTCCGCCAGACCATTCATACATAGCAGAGGTAGAGCTATATATTGAAAGTCAGGCAATAGGTGGTCTGGTACTCTTTTATAACAATTATACCTATGCCGGCATTTTAGCAAATAATGAAAATATTTTAGCGGATCTTCGTGGCTCGCAGTATCTTACTGAGGGAAAGGTAATTAAAAATCACGCTTTTCTTCGACTAGAAAATATTGATAACACAGTTGATATGTATTACAGCTCTGATGGAATGATTTGGAATAAAATAGAAAATTCCGGAGAAGTTACTGCATGGCATCATAATGCTCTGGGTGGATTTTTAAGTGTACGTCTTGGGCTTTGCTCTACCGGTAATGGAATTATTAAATTTAATAACTTCATTTATAAACCAATAAAATAAAACGTGTGCTAACGCGGACAATGTCGTTTGTTCGGTCACAATTTTTGCATCCTAATAACTATTGGATGTTTTTGCCCATCATCAGTATCGAATGCTTTCTAAGTTAACTGGTCGATCCAATCCATCGGTTTGTGCTGCCCGAGCTCCAGATGTATTTCCACCGGCTCTTTCTCCGGTAAGTGCAGTTTACAGTCTGCATTGCCCCTCTTGAACGCTCCTGCAACTCCTGAAGGTGCGGAGATAGTCCTTGACCGATGTGGTTTTCGGAAAATCAAGACGCATATTGAATGCAGTAACTGTGGGGTGCCCCCATGTATTCAACTTAATAGGGGCCTTCTCCATGGCATAATCAGCTCTTCGAGATGGAGGCAATATCTTTATGGAATATTATCGCCATTATTTAAATGACATATGACGGCAGGATGGCTAAATAAAAATTGATTTGGATAATTCAGGTTTTGTTTTTAAATTCAAAATATTAAAACAATAGGTTATGCATTCAATAAAAAAAGTATTCTTTTTAATAAGCATATTTTGCTTATTAAACCAGTGTGGGATTAAGAATAATAATTCTGATACCATTTCGGTCAATAGCCCTGATGGAAAAATCTGTGTTGAAATATACAAAGATGCTGATTCGAGGCTTTTGTACAAAGTTGAGGCCAATGGCAAGGAGATAATTACTCCTTCACGACTCGGAATTGTAAGTGATAGTATTGATCTGGGTTCAAATATCAGGTTTGGATCTGTTGAATCGGGTCGGATAGATGAGACATATTCTGTTTTTGGTGTTCATAATGAAGCAGTTAATCGTTGTAATACGAAAACTGTTGAAATTCAGACCGAAGCAGAAAACTGGTTTCTTGATATACGCGCCCACAATGATGGTGTTGCAGTTCGTAGCCGTCTTGCAGCTAAAGCGAACCGTCATATCCAGGGCGAAGCCACAGAATGGAAGGTTCCGTCTAAAACTTTATACTGGTATCAGACTGACCTTGTTTCATACGAAGGAACATTTGCAAAAGTTATGGTTGACACTCTTGCTTCTGATCAAATCATTGGATTACCGGTAACTGCATTATTGCCTGCAGGTAATTATGCTCTGTTAACGGAAGCCAACCTGGTAGATTATTCCGATATGGCAGTAAAATCATCCGGTGAAGGAACATTAAAAGCATTCTTCCATGCCGAAGAGGAGGGATGGAAAACAAATGATGAAGTTATTCAGCCATGGAGAGTGACCCTTATAGCGAATGATCTAAATGCTTTGGTCAATAGTGATTTGATACGCAATCTTTGTCCCCCGCCATCTTCCGAATTGATAAATGCAGACTGGATAAAACCAGGCCGTGCAGCGTGGAACTGGTGGTCAACACCTGAACTGATATATAACCAACAGCACCAATGGGTTGATTGGGCAAAACAATTAGGTTTTGAGTATTACCTTATTGATGCAGGATGGCCACGATGGCAAGAAGGTAATATGAATGCATGGGATTGTCTTACAGAGGTAGTGAGTTATGCAAAATCAGTTGGAGTCGATATCTGGATTTGGCTTCATTCAAGGGAAGTTTCTAATGAAGCCGACCGGACAAGAATATTTGAAAATGCAGTGAAAGCAGGTGTGTCTGGTCTCAAAATTGATTTTGTCCCAAAATGTACACACGAATGGTCAAACTGGTACGAGGCCACTTTAAAAGATGCTGCAAAAAATAAACTTATGGTGGATTTCCATGGAGCCGTAAAACCAACAGGACGTGAACGCACATGGCCTAATGAGTTAACTCGT
>Ga0307441_1000427_pt1 | contig 15625 bp, 14 predicted proteins | sample SalMarWE160420MG_FD_202149 | JGI IMG/M metagenome (GOLD analysis project Ga0307441, IMG submission 202149) | Salt marsh sediment microbial communities from the Plum Island Ecosystem LTER, Massachusetts, United States - WE1604-20 | ecosystem: Environmental > Aquatic > Marine > Intertidal zone >... | reverse complement strand
TGCTGGTCATCGCCTACGTCGTGGTCCAAGGCCTGCGCCTCGGAGCGCCCGCGTGGATGCCCTTGCCGCTCTTCGTGATCGGGATGGTGCTGCTGCGCAGTTCGCTGGCCGGGTTCGGGCATTACGCATTACACCGGGCGCAGCGGGGGATGACCAGAGTCTTCGGGAACGCCTTCGACATGAACTACGTCGCGTTGGCCCTGGTGACCGCCGACGGACACACCCTGTTGCACCACCCGTACACCCAGAGCGAAGTCGACATCAAGAGAAACGTCTTCACGATGATGATGCGGCTGCCCCGGTTGTATCGCGTTCCGGTGCACACCGTGCACAAGTTCGGGCACATGGTGACCGGCATGGCGGTCCGGGTCGCTGACGTCTGGCGCATCACGTGCAAGGTAGGCGTCGAGGAGTCGTACGGAAGCTGGCGCGGCGCGCTTCCGCACTTCCTCGGGTCGTCCGGGGTGCGGCTGCTGCTGCTGGCCGAGTTGGTGGCCTTCGCGTTGGCCGGCGACGTGTGGGCGTGGGTTCTGCAGTTCGTCGCCACGGTGTGGATCAGCACCTTCATGGTGGTCGCCAGCCATGATCTCGGGAAGGCGGCCGTATGTCCCGCCGATAGCGACAACGACTGGGGCATAGACCAACTCCAGCATGCCGACGACCTCAAGGTGATCGGGAACCGCTACGTCGACTGCTTCCTGGCGGCCGGCCTGAGCTCGCACCGCGTGCACCACGTGCTGCCGTTTCAGCGCAGCGGCTTCGCCAACATCGCCACGGAGGACGTGCTGGCCGAAGAGGCGGCGAAGGTCGGCGTCCCGTGGCTCCCGGCGAAGAGCTTCCTCACCGATCGGCTGCCCAAGCTCTGCCGCACCTATCTGCTCTCACCCTCCCGGCAGGCGGAGGAGCAGGAGTGGGGCTTTGTCCGCGAGCACTGCTCGGCCGCGGCGTGGAAGGCAAGCGCCCAGTACGTCCTTGCCGGGTTCGTCGGAATCGGTTCGGTGTGAACGGCGCGCCGACCAGTGCCGCCCGGCGGGCGGGGAAGGAGGAAACCGTTGCCCGGCAACGCCGCTGAGGGCGCGCAGCTCCAACCGGCCGGTTCCGAACAGGACCCGGCTCGGGATCCCGGCCTGGCGCAGCTGCCGCCGTCGCCGCCGACCACGGTGGCGGTGATCGAAAGCATCGCGACCGGTGGGCCAGGCCGGGTGGTGGATCAGCGCGAGGCCGCCGGCCGGGTCGCGGAGTTGTTCGCCGATCAGCAACAGCGGGAACGGATCCCGCGGGTGTACGCGAACACCAGGATCGTCACCCGCCGGATGGCCGTCGATCCCCTCGGCCCCGGATTCGAGGCGTTCCGGCGGGATCCGGCAACGATCCGGGACCGCATGGGGCTCTTCTACCAGCACGCCGTACCGCTCGCCGTCGAGGTGACCCGGCGTGCCGTCGCCGGAGTTCCCTACGCGTCGGACGAGATCGGGCTGCTGATCTTCGTGACCAGCACCGGCTTGATTGCTCCCGGCGTCGATGTGGCGATCGTCGAAGAGCTCGGCCTGTCGCGGTCGGTGTCGCGGGTGGTGGTGAATTTCATGGGATGTGCCGCGGCGATGAACGCCGTCCGCATCGCCGCGACGTACGTTCGGGCCCACCCGGCCATGAAGGCGCTCGTGGTGTGCATCGAATTGCCCTCGGTGAACGCCGTATTCGGCGACGACATCAACGATGTCGTCACGCACAGCCTGTTCGGTGACGGGTGCGCGGCCGTGGTGGTCGGCGCCGGCCGGGTGCGGGAGAGGCTGGATCCGGGCAAGGTGGTGATCCGCAGCAGCTTCAGCCGGCTGCTCGAATACGCCGCGGACGGCATCGTGCTCGGCGTCAACCACAACGGCATCACCTGTGAGCTGGCCGAGAACCTGCCCGACTACATCTACGCCGGGGTCGACCCGGTGGTCGCAGAGGTGTTGCGCGACAACGGGTTGGGCAAAGACGACATCGATCTGTGGGCCATCCACCCGGGGGGGCCCAGGATCATCGAGGAGTCGGTGCGGTCGTTGGCGATCACACCGGAGCGGGCGGCTCCGAGCTGGGATGTGCTGACCCGGTTCGGCAACATGCTGAGCGTGTCGCTGATCTTCGTGCTGGAAGCGATGGTGCGCCGGGCAGAGTCGTCGAAGGCCATCTCGACGGGTGTGGCGTTCGCCTTTGCCCCCGGCGTCACGGTTGAGGGCATGCTGTTCGACATCGTGCGCCGATGAGCGTCGTGAACTGGGTCCGCGGACACCGGCGCGCCCGGCGGGGCGCTTCGGCCGCCGGACCGTCGCGTGACCCGGGCCGGGTCCTGTACTGCTCGCTGATGACCGACAACCGGCGTTGGGATGCGCTGGAGTTGCGCGAGGGCGACATCGTCATCTCCGCGCCCGCGAAGTGCGGGCTGACCTGGACGCAGCGGCTGGTGTCGCTGCTCGTGTTCGACGGGCCGGACCTGCCGGGGCCGTTGTCGACGGTGTCACCGTGGCTCGACCAGACCATTCGCCCGGTTGACGAGGTCGTCGCCACCCTCGACGCACAAGACCACCGCCGCTTCATCAAGACCCACACGCCTCTCGACGGCCTGGTGCTCGACGAACGCGTCACCTATATCGGGGTGGGACGCGATCCGCGTGATGCCGCGGTATCCATGGCTTTCCAATCGGCGAACATGGACCAGCACCGGATGCGTGTCCTGCAGGAGGCGGCGATGCCGCCGCAGTTGCCGGCCCCCCCGGTTGTCGAGCCCGGGCGTGAGCCCGGTTCGGAGCTGGACCTGGCGGCGGAGTTCCGGCACTGGATGGAGGCTCCGGCGGTGCCCCCGCCGGGCGCAGGTCTCATGCCGCCCAAGGCCATGGGCTCACTCGCCAGCGTCCTGCACCAGTTCGGCGTGGCCTGGGACCGCCGCCACCGACCCAACGTGGCCTTGTTCCACTATGCCGACTTCCAGCGGGACCTCGTGGGGGAGTTGCTCCGCCTCGGTGAGGTGCTCGGCATCAGCCTCGATCGCGACCGGGCCCGGGAGCTGGCCGGGCACGCCTCGTTGAGTGCGATGCGGGCGCGTGCCTCCGAAGTCGCGCCCAACGCCACCGACGGCATGTGGCACAGCGACGAACGCTTCTTCCGCTCGGGCCGCAGCGGCGAGTGGCGGGAGATCTTCACCGAGGCCGAGCACCGCCGCTACCACCACCGCATCAACCAGCTCGCCGCCCCGGAGCTACTCGCGTGGGCGCACGAGGGCCGCCGGGACGGTGATCCCGCTCGTTAGTCGTTGCGCCGCCGTGCGCGAACGTACCAGAACGACATCTCGACCTGCGTGCCGTCGTGCTCGCGGCGCATCGTGGCGGGCTCCAGCGACTCGATGTCCCAGCCCGCGCCGCCGAGGACGTCGCGCAGGGTCTGCTCGGACACCGCCGGGCGTGGCCATTCCCCCTCGGCCGGGTTGGCGTCGGAGAAGCAGCTGATCAGCAACGTGGCCCCGGGCCGGGTCGCCCGGTGCACGGCGGTGGCATAGCCGCGCTTGCCGTCGTCGCTCAGGCAGTGGAACTGGCCGCTGTCGATGACGGTGTCGAAGGCGCCGGTGTAGCCCTCGAGCGTGGTGGAGTCGGCCACCGCGAAACGCACGTCGGCCCCGGCCTCGGCGGCCCGCCGCTCGGCGGTGATTAGCGCGGTCGGCGAGATGTCCAGCCCGGTCACGCGGAACCCGTTGCCGGCCAGGTAGACGGCGTTGTCACCGAGCCCGCAGCCGATGTCGAGGACGTCGCCGTGCACCCAGCCGCGGTCGTGCCAGGCGATCACGCTGTCCTTGGGCGCCTTGGTGTCCCACGGCGGCGTGGCCATCGGCGGGATGCCCTCGCCGGGGCTCTCGCCCCGGTAGAGGGCGTCGAAGTCCATGCGCCGCAACCCCGAGAATCCTGAGTCCGTCATTCCCGCCAGCCTAGTGCCGGGCCGGCCCGCTCGTCCCTCCCGAAGGCGGGTGGGGCTGATGTGACTTCTGGCCCTGCGGGGCAGCGGCACTCGAGCGCGCCCCGCGCCGGCGCGCTCACGACAAGTGCTAGGCTGCCTCACGGTCGACATCCTTTAACGATCCGTCCGGCGAGGCGGAGAAGGAGGTCACTCTCGCATGGGTGCCATGGACAGCACCGGCCGCGAATTGATGTCGGCGGCCGACGTGGGCCGCACCATTTCCCGTATCGCGCACCAGATCATCGAAAAGACCGCCTTAGATGATGCGGGTCGGTCCGCGCCGCGGGTCGTGCTGCTGGGCATCCCCACCCGTGGCGTGCTCCTGGCCGACCGCCTCGCCGCCAACATCGCCGAATACAGCGGGGTCGAGGTCGCCCGCGGCGCCCTCGACATCACCCTGTACCGCGACGACCTGAGGCAAAAGCCGCCGCGGCCACTGGAAGCCACCTCGATCCCGGCCGGCGGCATCGACGACGCCCTGGTGATCCTCGTCGACGACGTGCTGTACTCCGGCCGCTCGGTGGCCTCCGCGCTGGACGCACTGCGCGATGTGGGCCGGCCGCGGGCGGTGCAGCTCGCGGTGCTGGTCGACCGCGGCCACCGCGAGCTACCGCTGCGCGCCGACTACGTGGGCAAGAACGTGCCGACCTCGCGCACCGAGAGCGTCCACGTGCTGCTCGATGAGCACGACGGGCGCGACGGCGTGGTGATCTCGAAGGGGGACGGCTAGATGACCAGGCACCTGCTGACCGCCGGCGACCTGAGCCGCGACGAAGCCACCGCGATCCTCGACGACGCGGACCGGTTCGCGCAGGCCCTGGTGGGCCGCGAGATCAAGAAGCTGCCGACACTGCGCGGCCGCACCGTGATCACGATGTTCTACGAGAACTCGACTCGCACCCGGGTGTCGTTCGAGGTGGCCGGCAAGTGGATGAGCGCCGACGTCATCAACGTCAGTGCGGCCGGATCCTCGGTGGGCAAGGGGGAGTCGTTGCGCGACACCGCGCTCACGCTGCGGGCGGCCGGCGCCGACGCGCTGATCATCCGCCACCCGGCGTCCGGCGCCGCGCACCTGCTCGCCGAGTGGACGTCTCCCGATCCGGGCCGGTCGGGCATCGGCGAGGGCGGCCCGTCGGTGATCAACGCCGGTGACGGCACCCACGAGCACCCGACGCAGGCGCTGCTGGACGCGCTGACCCTGCGTCAGCGGCTCGGCGACATCGAGGGCCGGCGCGTCGTGATCGTCGGGGACATCCTGCACAGCCGCGTCGCCCGCTCCAACGTGATGCTGCTGGCCACCCTGGGCGCCGAGGTGGTGCTGGTGGCCCCGCCGACGCTGTTGCCCGCCGGCGTCGAGGGCTGGCCCGCCACCGTCTCCTACGACTTCGACGCCGAATTGCCCGCCGCCGACGCGGTGCTGATGCTGCGGGTGCAGGCCGAGCGCATGACGGGCGGGTTCTTCCCCTCGGTGCGCGAATACTCGGTGCGCTTCGGCCTTTCCGACCGGCGCCAGGCGCTGCTGCCCGGTCACGCCGTGGTGCTGCATCCCGGACCGATGGTGCGTGGCATGGAGATCACCTCCTCGGTGGCCGACTCGACGCAATCGGCCGTGCTGCAACAGGTTTCCAACGGCGTGCACGTCCGGATGGCGGTGTTGTTCCATGTGCTGGTCGGCACCGAACAGACCGGGGAAGAGGGTGCGGCGTGAGCGTGCTGCTGCGCGGGGTCCGGCTCTACGGCGAGGGCGATCGGGTGGACGTGCTGGTCGACGACGGCCAGATCGCCGAGATCGGTGCGGGACTGCCCATCCGCGAAGACGCCGACGTGATCGACGCCACGGGCCAGGTGTTGTTGCCCGGATTCGTCGACCTGCACACGCACCTGCGCGAGCCGGGACGCGAATACGCCGAGGACATCGAAACCGGTTCGGCGGCAGCCGCTCTGGGCGGCTTCACCGCGGTGTTCGCGATGGCCAACACCAACCCGGTCGCCGACAGCCCGGTGGTCACCGACCACGTCTGGCACCGCGGCCGGCAGGTCGGGCTGGTCGACGTGCATCCCGTCGGCGCCGTCACCGTCGGGCTGGCCGGGGTCGAGCTCACCGAGATGGGCATGATGGCCGCCGGCGCCGCGCAGGTGCGCATGTTCTCCGACGACGGTGTCTGCGTGCACGATCCGCTGGTGATGCGCCGCGCCCTGGAGTACGCCACCGGGCTGGGGGTGCTCATCGCCCAGCACGCCGAGGAACCGCGGCTGACCGCCGGCGCCGTCGCGCACGAGGGGCCCACCGCCGCCCGGCTGGGCCTGTCGGGCTGGCCGCGGGCCGCCGAGGAGTCGATCGTGGCCCGCGACGCGCTGCTGGCCCGCGATGCCGGCGCGCGGGTGCACATCTGTCACGCCTCCACCGCGGGCACCGTCGAGATCCTGAAATGGGCCAAGGATCAAGGGATCTCGATCACCGCCGAGGTCACACCACATCACCTGATGCTCGACGACGGCAGGCTGGCCAGTTACGCCGGGGTGAACCGGGTCAACCCACCGCTGCGGGAGGCCTCCGACACGCTCGCGTTGCGTAAAGCGCTTGCCGAGGGGGTAATCGAATGTGTGGCCACCGATCACGCCCCCCACGCCGAGCACGAGAAATGCGTCGAGTTCGCCGCGGCGCGGCCCGGCATGCTGGGGTTGCAGACGGCGCTCTCGGTGGTGGCCCAGACCATGGTGGCGCCGGGGCTGCTCAGCTGGCGCGACGTCGCCAGGGTGATGAGCGAGAACCCGGCGCGCATCGCGCGCCTGCCCGACCACGGCCGGCCGCTGGAGGTCGGCGAGCCGGCGAACCTGACCCTGGTGGACCCCGATGCCAGCTGGACGGTCACCGGGCCGGGGCTGGCCAGCAAGTCGGCGAACACGCCCTATGAGTCGATGACCCTGCCCGCCACCGTGACCGCGACGCTGCTGCGCGGGAAGATCACCGCCCGAGACGGGAAGAGCCCGGCATGAACTCAGGCGGCGACGATGCAGAGCGCAGTGATGAGGAGGAGCGGCGCGCATGAACTCAGGCACGCTGGTGGGGTCGCTGATTTTCGCGGCCGTGCTGGTGGTGGTGATCGCGGTCATGATTCAGCTGATGATGCGCGGCTGGCGACAGCGCGCGCAGCGGCAGGCGGAGTTGATCGGCGACCTGCCCGACATGCCCGGCGAGGTGGGCGGCGCGACCAGCACCATCCGCGGGATCTACGTCGGCTCCACGCTGTCGCCGGCCTGGAACGACCGCGTCACGGCGGGCGATCTCGGCTACCGCAGCAAGGCGGTGCTGACCCGCTACCCCGAGGGAATCCTGCTGGAGCGCATCCGCGCCAGCCCGATCTGGATCCCGCAGGAGTCGATCGCCGCCGTCCGCACTGAGCGCGGCATGGCCGGTAAAGTCGCGCACCGCAATTCGATACTGGCGATCCGCTGGCGGCTGCCCTCGGGTGTGGAGATCGACACGGGGTTTCGCGCCAACAATCGCGACGGGTACGACGAGTGGCTGCGGCGCGGGCGCGACGGCCACGAGGAGGATGCCGCGTGAGCCGCGCCGACGACGATGCCACGCCAAGCGATGAGGAGGAGCGGCGCTCGTGAACAAGGCCGTACTGGTGCTCGAAGACGGGCGCGTGTTCACCGGGTCACCGTTCGGTGAGATCGGCCAAACCCTCGGGGAGGCCGTCTTTTCCACCGGCATGTCCGGTTACCAGGAGACGCTCACCGATCCCAGCTATCACCGGCAGATCGTGGTGGCCACGGCGCCGCAGATCGGCAACACCGGCTGGAACACCGAGGACTGCGAGAGCCGCGGCGACAAGATCTGGGTGGCGGGCTACGCGGTGCGCGACCCGTCGCCGCGGGCGTCGAACTGGCGGGCCTCCACGACTCTGGAGGACGAGCTGGTCCGCCAGCACATCGTCGGCATCGCGGCCATCGACACCCGCGCCGTGGTACGGCATCTGCGCAGCCGCGGGTCGATGAAGGCCGGCGTGTTCTCCGGTGATGCGCTCGCCGATCCGCCCGAACTGCTCGACCGGGTTCGGGGCCAGGAGTCGATGCTGGGTGCCGACCTGGCCGGCGAGGTCAGCACGCCGCAGGCCTATGTCGTGGAGCCGGAGGGGACGCACCGGTTCACGGTGGCCGCGCTGGACCTGGGCATCAAGACCAACACCCCGCGCAACTTCGCCCGCCGCGGCATCCGCAGCCACGTGTTGCCGGCGTCGGCCACCTTCGAGCAGGTCACCGAGATCAAGCCCGACGGAGTCTTCTTGTCCAACGGGCCCGGTGATCCGGCCACCGCCGACCACGTCGTCGCGCTCACCCGCGCGGTGCTGGGCGCGGGAATCCCGTTGTTCGGCATCTGTTTCGGCAACCAGATCCTCGGCCGGGCGCTGGGACTGTCCACCTACAAGATGGTGTTCGGGCACCGGGGCATCAACATCCCGGTCATGGACCACGCCACCGGCCGGGTCGCGGTGACAGCACAAAATCACGGCTTCGCGCTGGAAGGGGAGGCGGGCCAGTCCTTCGACACGCCGTTCGGCACGGCGGTGGTCAGCCACACCTGCGCCAACGACGGGGTGGTCGAAGGCGTCAAACTCGCCAGCGGACAGGCGTTCTCGGTGCAGTACCACCCCGAGGCCGCCGCGGGCCCGCACGACGCGGAATACCTGTTCGACCAATTCATCGACCTGATGGCAGACCGCCAGTGACCGCGAGGGCGCGTGTCTGTACGACGACACGCCGTATCCGGCGTGCATCGACGGCCGCTCGCGCCGAGACGGGAAGGAAGCAGTAGTGCCGCGTCGCACCGATTTGCATCACGTGCTGGTGATCGGCTCGGGGCCGATCGTGATCGGACAGGCCTGCGAGTTCGACTACTCCGGCACGCAGGCCTGCCGGGTGCTGCGGGCCGAGGGCCTGCAGGTGAGCCTGGTCAACTCCAACCCGGCCACCATCATGACCGACCCCGAGTACGCCGACTTCACCTACGTCGAGCCCATCACACCGGCCTTCGTCGAGCGGGTGATCGCCCAGCAGGCCGAGCGCGGCAACCGCATCGACGCCCTGCTTGCCACACTGGGCGGGCAGACCGCGCTGAACACCGCGGTCGCGTTGTGGGAGAACGGGGTCCTCGAGCGCTACGGCGTCGAGCTCATCGGAGCCGACTTCGACGCCATCCAGCGCGGCGAGGACCGGCAGATGTTCAAGGACATCGTCGGCAAGGTCGGCGGTGAATCCGCACGCAGCCGAGTGTGTTTCACCATGGACGAAGTGCGCGAGACGGTCGACGAGCTCGGCCTGCCGGTGGTCGTGCGGCCCAGCTTCACCATGGGCGGCCTGGGCTCGGGGATGGCGCACTCCACCGAGGAAATCGAGCGGATGGCCGGGGCCGGCTTGGCCGCGTCGCCCAGCGCCAACGTGCTGATCGAGGAGTCGATCTACGGCTGGAAGGAATTCGAGCTCGAGCTGATGCGCGACGGCCACGACAACGTGGTCGTGGTGTGCTCGATCGAGAACGTCGATCCGATGGGGGTGCACACCGGCGACTCGGTCACCGTCGCGCCGGCCATGACCCTCACCGACCGGGAATACCAGAAGATGCGCGACCTGGGCATCAAGATCCTGCGCGAGGTGGGCGTGGCCACCGGCGGCTGCAACATCCAGTTCGCGGTCGACCCGCACGACGGTCGGCTGATCGTCGTCGAGATGAACCCGCGGGTGTCGCGGTCGAGTGCGTTGGCGTCCAAGGCCACCGGCTTCCCGATCGCCAAGATCGCCGCCAAGCTGGCCATCGGCTACACCCTGGACGAGATCGTCAACGACATCACCAAGGAAACGCCGGCCTGTTTCGAGCCCACCCTCGATTACGTGGTGGTCAAGGCGCCGCGGTTCGCGTTCGAGAAGTTCCCCGGCGCCGACCCGACGCTGACCACCACGATGCAGTCCGTCGGCGAGGCGATGTCGTTGGGCCGCAACTTCGTCGAGGCGCTCGGCAAGGTCATGCGGTCGCTGGAGACCAGCCGCGCGGGATTCTGGACCAAACCGGACCCCGACGGGGACGTCGCCGACGTGCTGACCCGGCTGCAGACCCCGACCGAGGGCCGTCTCTACGACCTGGAACTGGCGCTGCGCCAAGGTGCTTCGGTGGAGCAGGTCGCGCAGGCCAGCGGCGTGGACCCGTGGTTCGTCGCGCAGATCGGCGAGCTGGTGGGGCTGCGCGCCGAAATCGCCGCGGCCCCGGTGCTCGACGCCGACCTGCTGCGCCGCGGCAAGCACAACGGGCTGTCGGACTATCAGATCGCCGCGCTGCGACCGGAACTGGCCGGGGAGGACGGGGTGCGCTCGCTGCGCGAGCGCCTCGGCGTGCACCCGGTGTACAAGACGGTGGACACCTGTGCGGCGGAGTTCGAGGCCAAGACGCCCTACCACTACAGCAGCTACGAGCTCGACGCGGGCGCCGAGACGGAGGTGGCCCCGCAGACCGAGAAGCCCAAGGTGCTGATCCTGGGTTCGGGCCCCAATCGGATCGGGCAGGGCATCGAGTTCGACTACAGCTGTGTGCACGCGGCAACCACGTTGAGCCAGGCCGGATTCGAGACCGTGATGGTCAACTGCAACCCGGAGACGGTCTCCACCGACTACGACACCGCCGACCGGCTCTACTTCGAGCCGCTGACGTTCGAGGACGTGTGCGAGGTCTTCCGCGCCGAGACCGCGTCGGCCGGGGACGGCCCCGGCGTCGTGGGCGTCATCGTGCAACTCGGCGGCCAGACCCCGCTCGGACTCGCGCAGCGCCTCGCCGACGCCGGCATCCCCATCGTCGGCACCCCGCCGGAGGCCATCGACCTGGCCGAGGACCGCGGCGCGTTCGGCGATCTGCTCGGTGCGGCGGGCCTGCCGGCGCCCCGGTACGGCATGGCGACGACGTTCGCCCAGGCGCGTCGCATCGCCGAGGACATCGGCTATCCGGTGCTGGTGCGGCCGTCCTACGTGCTGGGCGGGCGGGGCATGGAGATCGTCTACGACGAGGAGACGCTGAAGAACTACATCAGCCGCGCCACCGAGCTGTCGCCCGAGCACCCCGTGCTGGTCGACCGCTTCCTCGAGGACGCGGTGGAGATCGACGTGGACGCGCTGTGCGACGGCACCGAGGTGTACATCGGCGGCATCATGGAACACATCGAGGAAGCCGGGATCCACTCCGGCGATTCCGCGTGCGCGCTGCCGCCGGTGACCCTGGGCCGCAGCGACATCGAGAAGGTGCGCCGCGCGACGGAGGCCATCGCCCACGGCATCGGCGTGGTGGGTCTGCTCAACGTGCAGTACGCCCTCAAGGACGACGTGCTCTATGTCTTGGAGGCCAACCCGAGAGCGAGCCGTACCGTTCCTTTCGTATCCAAGGCCACCGCCATCCCGCTCGCCAAGGCGTGCGCGCGGATCATGCTGGGCGCCAACATCTCCCAGCTTCGCGACGAGGGGATGCTGGCTGCTTCGCGGGACGGCGCCCACGCGCCGCCGAACGCCCCGATCGCGGTCAAGGAAGCGGTGTTGCCTTTTCACCGGTTCCACAGCGCCGACGGCGCGGCCATCGATTCGCTGCTCGGACCGGAGATGAAGTCGACCGGCGAGGTGATGGGCATCGACCGCGACTTCGGCAGCGCGTTCGCCAAGAGCCAGACCGCCGCGTACGGATCGCTGCCGGCCCGCGGCACCGTGTTCGTTTCGGTCGCCAACCGGGACAAGCGTTCGCTGGTGTTTCCCGTCAAGCGCCTGGCCGACCTGGGGTTCCGCGTGCTCGCCACGGAGGGCACCGCGGAGATGTTGCGCCGCAACGGGATCCCCTGCGACGAGGTGCGCAAACACTTCGAGCCTCCGCAGCCGGGCCGTCCGGAGGTGTCGGCGGTCGACGCCATCAAGGCCCGCGAGGTCAACATGGTGATCAACACGCCGTACGGCAATTCGGGTCCCCGCATCGACGGCTATGAGATCCGTTCGGTGGCCGTCTCGGTCAACATTCCCTGCGTGACGACGGTGCAGGGCGCGTCCGCCGCGGTGCAGGGCATCGAGGCGGGCATCCGCGGCGACATCGGGGTGCGGTGCCTGCAGGAACTGCACAGCGCCATCGGCCCCGCCGGCGCCGACCAGTGACCGGCAGGACCCGATGAGCGGATTCGGCGCTCGGCTGGCCGCGGCGAAATCCGGCCGCGGGCCGCTGTGCCTGGGCATCGACCCCCATCCGGAGCTGCTGCAGGCATGGGGCCTGCCGGTGACCGCCGACGGGCTGGCCGCGTTCTGCGACACCTGCGTCGAGGCGTTCGCCGGTTTCGCCGTGGTCAAACCACAAGTGGCGTTCTTCGAGGCCTACGGTGCCGCGGGCTTCGCGGTGCTGGAACGCACCATCGCCGCGTTGCGTTCGGCCGGGGTCCTGGTGCTCGCCGACGCCAAGCGCGGGGACATCGGGACGACCATGGCCGCCTACGCCGCCGCCTGGGCGGGCGATTCGCCGCTGGCCGCCGACGCCGTGACGGCCTCGCCGTATCTGGGGTTCGGTTCGCTGCGGCCGCTGCTCGAGGCCGCCGCCGCCCACGACCGCGGGGTGTTCGTGCTCGCGGCAACGTCCAACCCGGAGGGCGCCACCGTGCAGCACGCCGCGTTCGGCGGCCGCACGGTGGCCCAGCTGATCGTCGACCAGGCGGCGGTGCTCAACCGGTCCGCCGCTCCGTACGGGCCGGGCTACGTCGGCGTGGTGGTGGGGGCGACGGTGTTCGAGCCACCCGACCTGAGCGCGCTGCGTGGGCCGGTGCTGGTGCCCGGCATCGGGGCCCAGGGCGGGCGGCCGGAGGCGCTCGCAGGCCTGGGCGGGGCGGAGCCGGGTCAGCTGCTGCCAGCGGTGTCGCGGGAGGTGCTGCGGGCCGGGCCCGGCGTGTCGGACCTGCGGGCGGCGGGCCAACGGATGCTGGACGCCGTCGCGTACCTGACGGCCCCATAGCGGTGCGTCAGGCCCCCGGGGTCACTCCGAGGCCACCGCCTCCCCGGGCCGGGCGGTTTCCACGATCACGGTGGTGGCCTTGACCACGGCCACCGCGACGCTGCCCGGCGCCAGACGCAGTTCCTGCGCGGCCTGGGTGCTCATCAGCGGTACGACGGTGAACGGGCCGCACTGCATCTCGACGTGGGTCATCACCGTGTCGCTGACGACCTTGGTGACCAGCCCGACGAACCGGTTGCGCGCCGAGCTGCCGATGCTGAGCGGATCCGGCGGTGGGGCGGGCGCGTTGGTGCGGGCGAATTCGGCCAGGACCTCGCTGGCGATGACTTTGCGGCCGGCCGTGTCGTGGCTGACCGCCAACGTGCCCTGATTGATCCATCGCCGTACGGTGTCATCGCTGACACCCAGCAGCTCAGCCGCCTGGCGGACCCGCAGGTTCGGCACCGCTCGATCGTATCCGATGCCGCCGCGGTGTTAGCTGCTCTGCAGGCCCGGGGAGCGGAAACGGGCCTGAGCGGGCCGCGACACGCGCGACACGCCACGGAAATCCGTGATTCGCCGCACCGGGTCTGCGCAGGCCGGCCGCCGCCGGGAGAGCGGGGTCCGCCGAGCCGGGCCAGGGGATGGCCCGGTACCGCAAAACTGCAGGTGAAGCACAAGAAATGGCTCCATGGCCGCGGAGTGTGGGCCCGCCGAGACGGTTCGTTTCCGGGCCGTAGCAGCCCGCGTGCGACCGCTCGCTCTGCGGTCGGAACGCCAGGTCTACGCTGGGGATTTGTCCCCTGAAGCGGGGGGGCGAGTTAGATTTCGTCAGGAAGCGTGAGTACGGTCGTCTCCGCTGGTTAAGTACCGGCAGAGACAAAATGAGATCGATTGAGATTGATTGATCAGATACGGAGGAATCGTGGCCCTTCCCCAGTTGACCGACGAGCAGCGCGCGGCCGCGTTGGAGAAGGCGGCTGCCGCACGTCGAGCGCGCGCGGAGCTCAAAGACCGGCTCAAGCGTGGCGGCACCAACCTGACCCAGGTGCTCAAGGACGCCGAGACCGATGAAGTCCTGGGCAAGATGAAGGTTTCCGCGCTGCTCGAGGCTCTGCCCAAGGTGGGCAAGGTCAAGGCGCAGGAAATCATGACCGAACTGGAGATCGCCCCGACCCGCCGCCTGCGCGGCCTCGGCGATCGCCAGCGCAAGGCCCTGCTGGAAAAGTTCGGCTCCGCCTAACCGGCCCGCCGACGGTGCAGGCCGAACGGCCTGTAGGCGCCGGCGAGGGACCGGACGTCGCGCACGGGGCAGCCCGCGAGTCAGCGGGGCGTGTGGTCGTGCTGTCCGGTCCCTCGGCCGTCGGCAAGTCGACGGTGGTCCGGTGCCTGCGCGAGCGGATACCGAACCTGCACTTCAGTGTCTCGGCCACGACGCGAACGCCGCGGCCGGGCGAGGTCGATGGGGTCGACTACCACTTCGTCAGCCCCGAACGTTTCCAGCAACTGATCGACCGCGGAGACCTGCTCGAGTGGGCCGAGATCCACGGCGGCCTGCACCGCTCGGGCACGCCGGCCGGACCGGTGCGGGCGGCCGCCGCGGCCGGCCTGCCGGTGCTCATCGAGGTCGACCTGGCCGGCGCCAGGGCGGTCAAGCAGGCGATGCCCGAAGCCGTCACCGTGTTTCTCGCACCGCCGAGCTGGGAGGACCTGCAGGCCAGGCTGGTCGGCCGCGGCACCGAAACGCCCGAGGCGATACGGCGCCGTCTGGACACCGCGCGCGTCGAACTGGCAGCCCAGAGCGACTTCGACGCGGTGGTGGTGAACAGCCAATTGGAATCTGCGTGTGCCGAATTGGTATCCTTGCTGGTGGGTACTGTCCCGGGTCCGGCATAAGCCGCCTGGCCACTCAGATCCCGTCAAGATCCAACTCAGAGTTTCGAGCCGTTTCCGCACCGCTCTACGCCGCCAGGAGAATTTCTTACGTGAGTATTCCGCAGTCCGACGCGTCGCTGGCCGCCGTCCCGGACCAGTTCGACCCCACCGCAGGTGGTCAAAGCGCCTACGACACCCCGCTGGGCATCACCAACCCGCCCATCGACGAGCTGTTGGAACGCGTCTCGAGCAAATACGCCCTGGTGATCTACGCGGCCAAGCGGGCCCGGCAGATCAACGACTACTACAACCAGCTCGGCGAGGGCATCCTCGAGTACGTCGGCCCGCTCGTCGAGCCCGGCCTGCAGGAAAAGCCGCTGTCGATCGCGATGCGCGAGATCCACGCCGACCTGCTCGAGCACACCGAGGGCGAGTAACGGGGCGGGGCCGGGCGTGATGGACCCTAAGCGGATCGTCGTCGGCGTCTCGGGAGGCATCGCCGCCTATAAGGCATGCACCGTCGTCCGGCAGCTCGCCGAGGCCGGCCACCACGTCCGGGTCGTCCCGACCGAATCCGCATTGCGCTTCGTGGGTGCCGCCACCTTCGAGGCGCTGTCCGGCCAGCCGGTGCACACCGGGGTCTTCGAAGATGTCCCGCAGGTGCCGCACGTCCACCTCGGGCAGCGGGCCGACCTGGTCGTCGTGGCACCGGCCACCGCCGACCTGCTGGCCCGGGCCGTCCACGGCCGCGCCGACGACCTGCTGACG
>Ga0307441_1000426_pt1 | contig 15628 bp, 12 predicted proteins | sample SalMarWE160420MG_FD_202149 | JGI IMG/M metagenome (GOLD analysis project Ga0307441, IMG submission 202149) | Salt marsh sediment microbial communities from the Plum Island Ecosystem LTER, Massachusetts, United States - WE1604-20 | ecosystem: Environmental > Aquatic > Marine > Intertidal zone >... | reverse complement strand
GACCACCACGAAGGTGATTTCGATGAAGTCCAGCACGAAGCCCAGCACGAACATGACGGCCATCACCGCCAGCATGGCGCCCACCTCGCCGCCGGGCAGCCCGGTGAGCAGATCCCGCACCAGGTCGTCGCCTCCGAAGCCGCGGAACACCAGGGAGAACACCGACGCTCCGATGAGGATCAGGAACACCATGCTGCTGACCTGGGTGGTGCTGCGCATGATCTCCCGCAGGGTGGTCAGGCTGAGCTGCCCCTGCAGCACGGCCAGCGCCAGCGCGCCCACCGCGCCCACCGACGCCGCTTCGGTGGGCGTGGCCAGCCCGCCGATGATCGACCCCAGCACGGCCACGATCAGCACCAGGGGCGGGATCAACGCCGTCACCACACGGCGTGCCAGCCGCAGGCCGCGCAGCTCGGCGCGCTCCGCGGCCGGGATGGCGGGCATGGCCTGGGGCCGCAGCCAGGCGACGAAGGCCAGGTAGACCATATACAGGCCCACCAGGATGAGCCCGGGGACGATGGCGCCCACGAACAGGTCGCCCACCGATACCGTCTGGGGCGAGAAGATGCCCATGTTGAGCTGGGCCTGCTGGTAGGCCGAGGACAGCACGTCGCCCAGCAGCACCAGTACGATGGAGGGTGGGATGATCTGCCCCAGGGTGCCCGAGGCGCAGATGGCGCCGCAGGACAGGCGTGGATCGTAGCCCCGGCGCAGCATGGTGGGCAGGGAAAGCAGGCCCATGGTGACCACCGTGGCCCCCACGATACCGGTGCTGGCCGCCAGCAGCGTGCCCACCAGCATCACCGAGAAACCCAGCCCGCCGCGCAGGGGCCCGAACAGCAGCGCCATGGTGTCCAATAGCTGTTCGGCGACCTTGGAGCGTTCCAGGGTCACCCCCATGAACACGAACAGCGGCACGGCGATCAGAGTGGTGTTGCCCATGATGCCGTACAGACGGTTGGGCAGGGCTTCCAGAAAGGCGCCGTCGAACAGGTGCAGCCCGCTGCCCAGGATCGCAAAGCCCAGCGCCGTGCCCGCCAGGGTGAAGGCTACCGGATAGCCGATCAGCAGCAGCCCGCACACCGCCACGAACATCCAGATGGGCATCCATTCGGCCATGGATCAACGGGCCTGTCGGCTGCGGCCGCTCACAGCTCGGTGTCCGACGCCTGGTGATCGGAGCCGTGCGTTTCCGCCCCGGCGATGGTGAGCACGCAGTGCAGTGCCTGGGACAGGCCCTGGATGAGCATCAGTACCGCCATGACCGGAATGGCGGTCTTTAGGATGTACACCAGGGGCAGGCCTCCGGCCTCTTCGGAGCCTTCGTGCAATGCCCAGGAGCTGGCCACGTAGCCCCAGCTGGACCACAGGATGAACACGCACACCGGCACCAGAAACACGAAGGTACCCAGCAGATCCAGCCAGGCTTTGGTGCGGGGCGTGAGATCCCGGTACACGATGTCCACCCGCACATGGCCGTCGTGGCGCAGCGTGTAGGCGGCGCCCAGCAGGAACACGAAGGCATGCAGGTAGGTCATGGACTCCTGCATGGCGATCCAGCCCACACTGAACAGGTAGCGCAGCACCACCACGGCGAAGGTGTCCAGCACCAGCAGCAGGGTCAGCCAGCTGATGGCGCGGCCCGTCCACTCGGCGAAGCCGTCGAGGGTGCGGGTCAGGCGGGCGAGTGGGACGGTCCAGGCGCTCATGGCGCGCCAGTATAAGGGAAGAAACCGTGAAGGCGGCAGCGTTGGCCAACCGCGCGGCCCGCCGGGCACGGCGGGCCGGAATTCACCGAATGGATGTCACCAGCTGAAGATGACCCAGTGGGGAATGGAGATGTCCGGCTGCGGGCCGCCGCGACGGGTGTCGAAGACGCCGTTGCCGGTGGTGTCGATCAGGTAATAGGGATAGCCCTTGGCGGGGATCACCTCGATCATGTACACCCGCCCGTTGACGCTGTACTGCTCGATTTTCTCCTTGCCCTTGCCGGGGATGATGGTGACCTCCGGCTCGATGGATTGTTTGCCGTTCTCGTCGCCGCCGGTATGTCTGGCGGGCGGCGCGGCGTTGGGCTCGGGTTTGGGCGCGGGCTCCTGCAGCGAGGGCAGCTGCTGAGTCTTCTGCCGCTGGTCCGAGCCGGTCTGCGCCAGCACCGGACCCGCAGCGAGGCAGACAGCCAGAAAGAGTATTGCGCGCATGGGGTTTCCTCGGCTCGGATTCACAGTTCCAGCAGGATTTCCTGCTCCCTGGCAGACGGTTCGAAGCCGCGATGCTCATAATGATGAAAGATAGCATCAACGACTTCCTGCGGCTCATCGATGACCTTGAAAAGATCCAGATCCTGCGCGGAAATGGTGCCTTCTTCCACCAGCGTCTGTTTGAACCACTCCACCAGCCCCGACCAGAATTTGCTGCCCACCAGAATGATGGGGATGCGGCGGGTCTTGCCGGTCTGCACCAGGGTCAGGATTTCGGCCAGTTCGTCCAGGGTGCCGAAGCCGCCCGGCAGCACCACATAGGCCGAGGCGTATTTCACGAACATGACCTTGCGGGAGAAGAAGTGGCGAAAATGCAGGGCGATGTCCTGGTAGGGATTGCCCGCCTGCTCGTGGGGCAGTTGGATGTTCAGTCCGATGCTGGGTGACTTGCCCGCATAGGCGCCCTTGTTGGCCGCCTCCATGATGCCGGGGCCGCCGCCGCTGACCACGGAGAAGCCGGCGTCCGACAGCGCCTGGGCGATCTGCTCGGCGAGCTCGTAATAGGGGTGCTCGGTGGGCGTGCGGGCCGAGCCGAAAATGCTCACCGACGGCTTGATGCGCGCCAGGCGCTCGAAGCCCTCTACGAACTCGGCCATGATCTGGAAGATCTTCCAGGATTCGCGGGTGAGCATGGTGTCGTTCACCGGGTGCATGCCCGGGTGCGCGTGTTTGGTCTGATCGTCCATAGGCTGATGTCCTGCCATAGGCGACGCCCGGGGATGGGTGCAAGGCATCCGGGGCGTTCCTCGTACTGTGGGTGAGCGCGGTTGCGATCGTGTTGTCTGGGCGCGATGCGGGCGGGTCCGCGGCCTGCGGCACGATGATACCATGATACGCACTGTGCTCTCATGATACGGACGCCCCATGGCCGACTCGCCCGACAAGCCCCTGGTACTGGTGGACGGTTCGTCCTACCTGTACCGCGCCTTCCACGCCCTGCCGCCGCTGACCAACTCCCGGGATGAACCCACCGGCGCCGTCTACGGTGTGGCCAACATGCTGCGCAAGCTGGTGGCCGATTACGATCCCGAATACGTGGCGGTGGTGTTCGACGCCCCCGGCGGGACGTTCCGCGACGAATTGTTCGAGGCCTACAAGGCCCACCGCCCGCCCATGCCCGACGATCTGTCCTGCCAGATCGAGCCGCTGCACGATCTGGTGCGGGCTATGGGCTTTCCCGTCCTGCAGGTGTCGGGTGTGGAGGCCGACGACGTCATCGGGACCCTGGCGCGGCGCGCCACCGAGCAGGGCATGAACACGCTCATCTCAACCGGCGACAAGGACATGGCCCAGCTGGTGGACGAACATGTGACGCTGGTCAACACCATGAGCGCGACGGTGATGGACCGCGACGGCGTGCAGGCCAAGTTCGGGGTGCCCCCGGAGCGGATCATCGATTACTTGGCGCTGGTGGGGGATACCTCCGACAACATTCCCGGCGTGCCCAAGGTGGGGCCCAAGACCGCCGCCAAGTGGCTCACCGAATACGGCTCCATGGAGGCGCTGGTGGAGCACGCCGGCGACATCAAGGGCAAGGTGGGGGAAAGCCTGCGCGAGCATCTGGACAACCTGGCCCTGTCCCGCGATCTGGCCACCATCCGCTGCGATGTGGCGCTGGACGTTGGGCCTGCGGATCTGCGCTTGCAGGCGCCCGACACCGATGCCTTGCGGGCGCTGCTGAGCCGGCTGGAATTCACCACCTGGCTGGGGCAGCTCGACGAAGGCGGCGAGAGCGCGCAGACCCAGGACGCGCCCGCCGCGGACGTGGAATATGAGGTGGTGTTGAGCGAGGCTCAGCTCGACGGCTGGCTGCGGGAGCTGGAGTCGGCCGATGTGTTCGCCTTCGATACCGAGACCACCAGCCTGGACTACATGCAGGCGGACATCGTCGGCGTTTCGTTTTCAGTGCAGGCCGGCCGCGCGGCCTACGTGCCCCTGGCCCATCGCTACCCCGGCGCCCCCGAGCAGCTGAACCGCGAGAGCGTGCTGGAACGGATGCGCCCGCTGCTGGAGGACCCCGCGCGCGCCAAGCTCGGCCACAACCTCAAGTACGACATGAGCGTGCTGGCCCGCCACGGCATCGAGCTGCAGGGCGTGCGCTACGACACCATGCTGGAGTCCTATGTGCTGGACAGCACCGCCAGTCGCCACGACATGGATTCCCTGGCCCTGAAGTATCTCGGCCACAAGAACATCAGCTACGAGGAGGTGGCCGGCAAAGGCGCCAAACAGATCGGCTTCGACGAAGTGGCCCTGGAGCAGGCCGGGCCCTATGCCGCCGAGGATGCCGACGTCACCCTCAAGCTGCACGAGTACCTGTGGCCGCGCCTGCGGGACGAGGCCGGCCTGCGGCGGGTGTTCGAGGACATCGAGATGCCCCTGGTGCCGGTGCTCTCGCGCATGGAGCGCACCGGCGTGCGGGTGGACGTGGACATGCTGCGGGCCCACAGTAAGGAGCTCACCGAGCGGCTGGCAGAAATCGAGGCGCACGCCCACGAGCTGGCGGGCCATTCCTTCAACCTGGGCTCGCCCAAGCAGATTCAGGAAATCCTGTACGAAGAGCTCAAGCTGCCGGTCACCGCCAAGACCCCCAAGGGCGCGCCCTCCACCGCCGAGGCGGTGCTGGCGGAGCTGGCCCTGGACTACCCGCTGCCCCGGGTGATCCTGGACTACCGCTCCCTGTCCAAGCTCAAGTCCACCTACACCGACCGCCTGCCCGAACAGATCGACCCGGACACCGGCCGGGTGCACACCTCCTACCACCAGGCGGTGGCCGCCACCGGGCGGCTGTCCTCCTCCGATCCCAACCTGCAGAACATCCCGGTGCGCACCGAGGAGGGGCGACGCATCCGCCAGGCCTTCGTGGCCGGTCCCGGCCATCGCATCCTGGCCGCGGACTACTCCCAGATCGAGCTGCGCATCATGGCCCACCTGTCCGCCGACGAGGGACTGCTCAAGGCCTTCGCCGCCGGCGAGGACATCCACCGGGCCACTGCCGCCGAGGTGTTCGGGACCGCGCCGGAGCAGGTCAGCGGCGAGCAGCGCCGCGCCGCCAAGGCCATCAACTTCGGCCTGATCTACGGCATGTCGGCGTACGGGCTGGGACGCCAGTTGGGCCTGGACCGGGGTACCGCCCAGGAATACGTGGACCGCTACTTCGCCCGCTACCCGGGGGTGCGCGAGTACATGGAGCGCACCCGCGCCGCCGCCCGCGACCGGGGTTTCGTGGAAACGGTGTTCGGCCGCCGCCTGTACCTGCCCGAAATCGGTTCGCGCAACGGCCAGCGCCGGGCCCAGGCCGAACGGGCCGCCATCAACGCCCCCATGCAGGGCACCGCCGCCGACATCATCAAGCGTGCCATGATCGCGGTGGACGGCTGGATACAGAGCGCCGGTCACGGCGTGCGCATGGTCATGCAGGTGCACGACGAACTGGTGTTCGAAATCGCCGAAGGGCAGGTGGATGCGGCCGGTGAACGCATCCGTGCCGCCATGGAGGACGCCGCCGCCCTGGACGTCCCGCTGGTGGTCGATATCGGCGTGGGTGGCAACTGGGACGAGGCCCACTGACCCATCGGACGGAAGCGGATCCGGCCGCCCGGAGGGGGCCGGAAAAAATTTCGCGGCCGGATTTTTGCGACCGTGAACTTTAGCCGGCGCCCTTGGTCATAACGATTGCGAGCGTTGCTGCACAGCGCTCACCCCGCTCTCCCTCCCTGAGCGGGTATTCCTCCTTACCCGGCACCCCCAAGTCGGGTGATTGACCCCGGTACTTCCCCCCCCTTGAATACCGGGGTTTTTTTTTGCCCGTTTTTCGACCCCCGCTTCACCCGGCGTTGAGTTCCAGCCAGCGGTCCAGCTGGCTGCGGACCTCCTCCAGGCCTTCATGCTTGAGGGCGGAAAACAGCTGCACGGTGCTGCCGGGATGCAGCTCGCCCAGGGCCCGGCGTACGCGGTGCAGAGCCGCGGAGGCGGGCCCGCGCTTGAGCTTGTCGGCCTTGGTCAACAGCACGTGAACCGGCAGCTGCGCCTGGTTGCACCAGTCCAGCAGCTGACAGTCGTATTCGGTCAGCGGATGACGCACATCCATCAGCAGCACCAACCCCCGAAGGCACCGACGCTCCTGCAGGTAGCGGGCGAGCTCCGCCTGCCAGCGTTGCTTGACGGCCATGGGAACCTGCGCGTACCCGTAGCCGGGCAGATCCACCAGCCGTCTGTGCTCTCCCACGTCAAAGAAGTTGAGCAGCTGGGTGCGCCCCGGCGTCTTGCTGGTGCGTGCCAGGGAGCGCTGGCCGGTAATGGCGTTGAGGGCGCTGGACTTGCCGGCGTTGGAGCGACCTGCGAAGGCCACCTCGGCCCCTTGGTCGGGCGGCGCCTGGGCCGGGGCGGGGGCGCTCTTGAGAAATCGTGCTGCGTGGTAGGGGTTCGTCATGGCCGGCATTTTCCTCGTCCGGGCGCCGTTTGTCATGGTCATGTATAGTTGACCGGTTACTTCACGGCTGGTATACAGTGAGGTCTTTTTTACTTAGGGGTGCCGTCCGGTGCAGCCGGAGGGCGTGGGGTCCTACGCGCGGCTACGCGCCGCGATTCCAGCGACCATGCCGCATGCTACAGCAGCATGGCTAGAGGAGTTGCTCGACGATGAAGAAGTGGTTCGTGTTCGCAGTCGCGGTTTCCGTATTTGGGGTTACGGGTACCGCCCTCGCTGAAGGTAATCCTCTGGACCCGGGCAACGCTTCCGCGGGCAAGGCCGATTCTACCACTTGTGCCGCCTGTCACGGCGCCGACGGCAACTCCGTCAGCCCCATGTTTCCCAATCTGGCCGGCCAGAACGCGCCCTACATCATCAAACAGCTCCATGACTTCAAGTCAGGCGCCCGCAAGAACGCCACCATGCAGCCCATGGCCGCGCCCCTGAACGACAAGCAGATCCAGGATCTGGCCGCCTGGTTCTCCAGCCAGCAGGTGAAGATCGGCCAGGCCGACCCCAAGCTGGTGGCCCTCGGTGAGTCCATCTTCCGCGGCGGCGACATGAAGACCGGTGTGCCGGCCTGCATGGCCTGCCATGGCCCGACCGGTGCCGGCAATCCGGCCGCTCACTTCCCCGCATTGCACGGCCAGCACGCCGCCTACGTGGTGGCACAGCTGAAGGCGTTCCGCTCCGGTGACCGCAACAATGATGCCGGCAAGATGATGCGCGACATCGCCGCCAAGCTCACCGACGCCCAGATAGAGGCGGTGGCTTCCTACATTCAGGGGCTGCACTGAGCGCGCGTATCGCCAGCTTCGACGCGCAGGCAGAGGGCGGCCGTGGTCGCCCTCTGTCGTCTTCGATGAGCGCAGTACCGTCCCGGCAGCTTGAATTCCCACACCATAAGAGCGTCATCAGGCGCCCGGAATTTACCGGGTGTACAATGAACGAGCGCCGCCGCCCGCTGTCCTAATACGCCGACACCACGCCATCTGACAGTTTGCCATCTTGAGCACCGACGCACGCACCGAGATTACGCCGCCGGCCCCCTCGCGGTCCAAAATCCTGCTGGAATTCCTGGGGTCCATGAACCTGGCCATTACGCTGCTGGCGGCCACCGCCATTGCAGCCGTGATCGGCACGGTCCTCAAGCAGAACGAACCCTACCAGAACTACGTCATCCAGTTCGGGGCGTTCTGGTTCCAGGTCTTCAAGTCCATCGGGCTGTACGATGTGTACAGCACCTGGTGGTTCATGACGATCCTGGGCTTCCTGGTCATCTCCACCAGCGTGTGCATCGTGCGCAACAGCCCCGGCATGGTCCGCGAGATGCGCAACTTCCGCCTGGGCGTGCAGCTCAAATCCCTGCAGGCATTCAATTTCAACAAGCAGTGGAACGTTCCTGCTGATCAAGACGCCACGGTGCACGCGGTGTCCACCATCGTGCGTGCCTACGGTTACCGGGTGCGGCGCAAGGACCATGGCGACCACGTGATGCTGGCCGCCATGAAGGGCCGCATCAATCGCCTGGGCTACATTTTCACCCATACAGCCATCGTGGTGATCTGCCTGGGCGCGCTGGCGGACGGCACGGCGTCGCTCAAGCTCAAGGCGCTGACCGGCGCCATTCAGGTGGAGACCAAGGACCTGCCCGCCTCCCAGGTGCCCAAGAAGAGCTGGCTGTCAGTGCACAATCCCTCGTTCCGGGGCAGCGTCACCATCCCGGAGGGCACATCGGCCAACCTGTGCTTCCTGCAGCTGTGGAACGGCTATCTGGTGCAGCCCCTGCCGTTCACCATAGACCTGAAGAAATTCCGCATCCGGCATTATCCGAGCGGCAAGCCCCGGTCCTTCGAGAGCGACGTGGTCATCCACGACCCGAGCAACCCGGGTCACCCCATCGCCGCCACCATTGCGGTCAACCATCCGCTGACCTACAAGGGCTACACCATCTATCAGGCCAGCTTCAGCGACGGCGGCACCCACGAGACCTTGAAGGCCTGGCCGCTGCAGAGCTCGGACCTGGATCCGCAGGTGGTCAAGAGCTCGGTGTTCTCCAAGGTGCCGGTCAACACCGCCAAGGGTCCGCTGACCCTGGAGTTGACCAACTTCCGGATGTACAACATCAACCGGAAGGAAACCGGGAGCGGTAAGGAAGACTTCTTCAACCTGGGGCCGAGCTTCACCTACAAGCTGCGCAACGCGGAAGGTGTCGCCACCGAGTACAACACCTATATGGCGCCGGTGGAGCAGGACGGGCGCCTGTTCTACCTCACCGGGATGCGCACCTCGCCGGCCCAGCCCTACCGCTACCTTCACATCCCGGCCGACCCGGACGGCGGCGTCAAACGGTTCATGACCTTCAACGCCTGGATTCACGATCCGGAGCGGGTCAAGAAGATCGCCGAGCAGACCACCCGGGAAACCTTCGCCGAGGCGAAGATGAACAATGAACAGATGGAGCACCGCATTGTCGATACCATGGACCGGCTGGTTTCCCTGTTCGCCAAGGGAGGCTTCCAGGCCATTGCCACGCAGGTCGACAAGCAGGTACCCAAGGACCGGCGGGGCAAGGTTATGGACGCCTACATGAAGGTTCTGCAGAATGTGCTTGGTACGCTGTACGTGGATGTGCTCAAGCAGGAGGGGGTGGACGTCTCCAAGGGTGTCAGCCAGAAGGATGCCCAGTTCTACGACGACGCCCTGACCGCCATTGCGGCGCTGCCGAAATACGGGGCGCCGTTCTTCCTGCAGATGACCAATTTCAAACAGGTCCAGGCCTCGGGCTTTCAAATCGCACGTGCCCCAGGCAAAATCGTCGTATATATGGGCTTTGGGCTGCTCATTATCGGTGTGTTCCTGATGTTCTACGTGGCACACCGCCGGCTCTGGTTCTGGGTGGACCGCGGGGACGGGGGAACCCGGGTACTCTTCGCCGGTACCGGCAATCGCAATCAGCGGGACTTCGAGCAGGAGTTCGAGACCCTGCGGGATACGTTCGAGCGCCAATTCAACTCCTAACACGGCCGGACTGCGGGCTTTCCGCACCGGCGCCGACTGCACCGAGGAGAGATGACATGTCCGTGACACAGCATGACATGTTGAAGGATTTCAAAGCCCCGTCGTTCTGGCAGGCACTGAGCTGGTTCGACTGGGCTTGGGCCCTGTTTGTAATGGCGTCGGCGATTTTCGCTTATGCCTACGCGGGCCATATCGGCAGTCCGATGGACCAGTACCAGACCGGCATTCTGGGCCTCTGGACGGTTGGACTGGTATGGGTGGGATGGCGCTGGAAGCCCATGCGGGCGCTCTCCCTGGTGGTGGCCGGCGTGAGCCTGTTCGCGATCTGGTGCTACGGCAACAATCTCAGTGCCGCCGACCACAACTTCTTCCTCGAGTACATGCTGTCGGGCCAATCGGCGGTCATGTGGATGAGCGCCCTGCTGGTCGGCTCGGCTTTCGCCTATTTCCTGGGGCTGTTCAGCGGCTCGGAATTCACCAGCAAGGTGGGTAGTGCAATGGCATGGTGCGGCGCCACCATGGGCCTGGTCGCGCTCATGGTGCGCTGGCGCGAGTCCTACATGATGGGACCCGGCATCGGCCATATTCCGGTGAGCAATCTCTACGATGTGTTCATCCTGTTCTGCATCGTCACCACGCTGCTCTACCTGTATTACGAGGGCAAATACCAGAACCGATCCCTGGGCGGGTTCGTGATGCTGGTGATCTCGGCCGCGGTGGGTTTTCTGCTGTGGTACTCCTACGCCCATCAGGCCTACCAGATCCAGCCCCTGGTGCCTGCCCTGCAGAGCTACTGGATGAAGATTCACGTGCCTGCCAACTTCATTGGCTACGGTTCCTTCGCCCTGGCTTCCATGGTGGGCGTCGCCTTCCTGGTGCGGGAACGGCAGGAGCGGGTGAATCCCAACGGCGCCCTGCTGGCCAGGCTGCCGTCCAAGGACATGATGGACGACGTCATGTACAAGTCCGTCGCTCTGGGTTTCGCCTTCTTCACTGTCGCCACCATCCTGGGCGCCCTGTGGGCGGCCCAGGCCTGGGGCGGGTACTGGTCCTGGGATCCCAAGGAGACCTGGGCCCTGATCGTGTGGCTCAACTACGCGGCCTGGCTGCACATGCGCCTGACCAAGGGCTGGCGCGGCGCCCCCATGGCCTGGTGGGCCATTATCGGGCTTGGCGTCACCTCCTTTGCGTTCCTGGGTGTAAACATGTTCCTTTCGGGGCTGCACTCCTACGGCCACCTGTAGGGGCGCTGCCCGGGCCCGCCGCCGTCGCCCGTCGGGCAGCGGCGGCGGGCCTGCACGGTTGGAGCGGGCTGCTGATATGACGGGGAATGCGACCTCATGCTAAAAAAAATGATCGTCGGCCTGCTGGCCCTTCTCGCACCCGCTCTGGTGACGGCGGCGTCGGCAGACTCGGCGCGGCACTATGACGCGGGCATCGATTACCAGATCATCGATCCGCCCCAGCCCACCGACACCGGCGGCAAGATCCAGGTGATCGAGCTGTTCTGGTACGGCTGCCCCCACTGTTACCACTTCGAGCCCCATCTGGATCAATGGCTCGCCCACAAACCCAAGGATGTGGACTTCGAGCGCATCCCCGCGGTGCTGGGTCCGAACTGGGCACCGCTGGCCCGGGCCTTCTACACCGAGAAGCTGCTGGGGGTGTTCCCCAAGACTCATCTGGCGCTGTTCAACGCCATCCACAAGGACCACGAAGTCAAGCTGCTCACCGACACCAAGGCCATGGCCGCCTTCTTTGCCAAGCACGGTGTACCGGAGAAGAAATTTCTTTCCACCTATCATTCGTTCGCGGTGGACGTGGATGTCAATCGCGCCAGGGACATGACGCGTCGCTACGGCATTTCCGGGGTGCCCAGCATGATCGTGGCCGGTAAGTACCGTACCTCCGGCCAGCTCGCCGGCAGCAACGAGGCCATGCTGAACGTGGTCAAGTATCTGATCCAGAAGGAGCGCGCAAGCGCGCACACGGCCGCCGACTGATCGGGCTGAAGTCCCGGTTCGGTACGTGACTTGCATGGTGCAGGAAGACGCCCGTTTGGGGACGGGTGGATGGCGGCACGGAAGGTGGTCCGATGAAAGCAGCGGAACTGTTCGTCAGGTGCCTTGAGAACGAGGGGGTTGAGTACATCTTCGGCGTTCCCGGCGAAGAGAACCTGGACGTCATGGACGCCCTGGTGGACTCCAGTATCCGGTTCATCACCACCCGACACGAGCAGGGCGCCGCCTTCATGGCTGACGTCTACGGCCGCCTGACCGGGCGCGCCGGCGTCTGTCTTTCCACCCTGGGTCCCGGCGCCACCAACCTGGTCACCGGCGTGGCCGACGCCAACATGGACCACGCCCCGGTAGTGGCCATCTCCGGCCAAGCCGGCACCAACCGCCTGCACAAGGAATCCCACCAGGTGCTGGATCTGGAGCAGCTGTTCCAGCCCATCACCAAGTACTCGTCCCGGCTGCTGACGCCAAACATCATCCCCGAGGTGGTGCGCAAGGCGTTCAAGCTCGCTCAGACCGAGAAGACCGGCGCCACGTTCATCGAGTTCCCCGAGAACATCGCCTCCATGGAAATCGAGGCCGAGCCCCTGCCGGTGAAGTTTCCGGTGACGCCGGAGCCGGCCCGGGACCGCGTGGAACGGGCCGCCGAGGTGATCTCCGAAGCGCGCAATCCCATCATCCTCGCCGGCAACGGCGTGGTGCGGGCACGGGCCTGGAAGCACCTGGCCGATTTCGCCGCCCAACTCGACATCCCGGTGGCGAACACGTTCATGGCCAAGGGCGTGCTACCCTTTGGAAAGAATCCGCTGGCCCTGGGCAGCGCCGGCCTGCAGGCCAACGACTACATCAGCTGCGGCTTCTCGCGGGCCGACGTCATTATTTGCGTCGGGTACGACCTGGTGGAATACCATCCCCACCTGTGGCATCCCACCCGCGACCGCAAGATCATCCACATCGATACGCTGCCCGCGGAGGTGGATGCCAGCTACAACATCGAGGCCGGTGTGGTGGGCGACATCAAACACAGCCTGATGCGGATCCAGGAACTGGCGACGCCCCATCAGGGGCAGCCCATGCGGGCGCTGCGCGAAGCGCTCATCGAGGAGATGAATCAGCTGCGCAATGACGAGGGCTTTCCCATCAAGCCCCAGAAGATCATCTGGGACCTGCGCACCGCCCTGGCCATGGAAGACATCGTCGTCTGCGACGTGGGTGCCCACAAGATGTGGATGGCCCGGATGTTCCGGTGCGAATATCCCAACACCTGCATCATCTCCAACGGATTCGCCAGCATGGGCATCGCGGTACCCGGCGCCATTGCGGCCAAGATGCTCTATCCTGACAGGGCCGTGGTGGCGGTTACCGGAGATGCCGGTTTCCTGATGAACTCCCAGGAGATCGAGACGGCGACCCGGCTGGGCGTCGCCATCGTCATCCTGATCTGGAACGACTGCGGTTACGGATTGATCGAGTGGAAGCAGATGAACCATTTTCATCGCTCCAGCAACGTGCGCTTCGGCAACCCGGACTTCGTGAAGTATGCCGAGTCCTTCGGGGCCAAAGGGTACCGCATCGAAAAGGTCGGCGACCTGATGCCCACATTGAAGAAGGCCATGGCCGACAAGACGGTCAGCATCATCGACTGCCCGGTGGACTACAGCGAAAATCTCAAGCTCACCGACAAGCTCGGCAAGCTGGTCTGTCCCATTTGATGCCATGACCGCGGCCCATGCAGACCAAAGCAGCGCATCGGCCTCCAAGGAAGCCCCTTCGGGCGGCGGCCATCATCGTCTGCGGCTGCTCAGCTACAACATCCAGACCGGGGTCACCACCCGCCACTACCGGCACTACGTGACCCAGAGCTGGAAGCATGTGCTGCCCCATCCCGAGCGCTTCGACAATCTCAACCAGATCGCCGATCTGATCCAGGGCTACGACCTGGTGGGTTTGCAGGAAGTGGACGCCGGCAGCCTGCGGTCCGGTTTCATCAACCTTACCGAATACCTTGGCCAGCGGGCGGGCTTTCCGTATTGGTACGACCAGACCAATCGTCGGGTGGGCGGTATCGCGCGTCACAGCATCGGCATGCTAAGCCGCTTCCGTCCGACGGAGATCACCGAGCACCGTCTGCCCGGCAAGATACCCGGGCGCGGTGCACTGCTGATCCGCTTCGGAGGCCACCAGGAGCCGCTGGTGCTGTTGATCATGCATCTGGCCCTCAGCCGCAGCGGCCGCATGCGCCAGATCGGCTACATCAGCGAGCTGGTCAACCGCTATCGCCATGTCATTCTGATGGGCGATCTCAACTGCCGGTCGGACAGCCCCGAGATGGATCTGCTGATCAGCAACACCCTCATGCGCGAACCCATCCACGGCCTGCACACCTTCCCCAGCTGGCGTCCCGCCCGCAACATCGACCACATCCTGGTGACGCCCACACTGCAGGTCGAGCGCGCCGTCGTCCTCGACTGCCCGGTATCCGATCACCTGCCGGTGGCCATGGAAGTCAGCCTGCCGGAAAGCGTACGTCTGGCCGGCTGAAGCACGGGCTCACCACCGCGGCGCAGCATCCGCCGGCTGTTTCCCATCGCAGTCGCTGCCTGCCCGCACCGCCGCAGTCCTACCCTTCGGCCGCCACCAGTACACCTCGTGCCAGCCAGTCGCGCTGACGTCCCGCCTCCTGCGTCGAGTCGATCTTCGGCGTTGCCGTTCGGTAGCCTGACAGCCAATGCCATTCGTCGGCGGGAAGGGTCACCACCTGGACGTCCAGTGTAGGTCGCATGACGAGAACATGCTCGGGACCGAGGCCGTCGATGTTCAGCCGCTGCGCGTTCTCGCCGTGCTCCCGCAGGGCGAAGTCCCAGATGGTCGCGACGGCGAAAGGCGACTGCAGCAGCCGTACGTGGGGCGCCAGGCAAAGCGGAGTGCCGTCCGGTTTGAAGGTCGCCGCCGGCGCCTGCGCCCCGTGGAGTGACTCGTGCCAATACCATTCCAGTCGTGCCACGTCGGCCACGTAGGGTATTGACTGCAAGGGTTCGAAGCGGGCGACGAAGTCCGCCAGATGTTCGCCGAACAGCCGCAGGTCCCCCTGGTCAAGCGGATACCGTTGCCTGTACAGGATCGCCATGTTGGCGAAAAAATCGTTCCCCAGCAGCCGTTCGACGGCCGGGTACACCGCTGCCAGCGCTTCGCACTCTGCGATCTGGCTGTGGTGGTGGTAGACGTTCAGCCGTTGGCGCGCGGACAGTCCGTGTTCCCGAAAAACGCCTGACTCAGGTATGTGCCCGCCGTCGACTACGGCCCCGGCGAACACGGCCTGCAGTGCCCGCAATCCCTGTGCTTCGTCCATCACGTGGAACCTGCCCGGGCGTGCTCGCGGAGCAGTCGTTCCGCTATGCGCGCCTCGTCGATCAATGCGCCCAACGGTGGCAGGTTCGCGTCCCGTTCCAGCAGGGTCGGTTTACCGCCGATGCGTGCCACCAACCTGCCATAGAGACTCCACACCGCCGAACTCACCGCCTGGTCATGGGTGTCGATCAGCAGCGTTCGACCGTTGACCTTGCGCCGTGTGTGTCCGGCCACATGGATTTCTCCCACCAGGTTGCCGGGAATCTCATCGAGGAAATCGAGGGGATCGAAGCCGTGGTTGCAGGCGTTCACATAGACGTTGTTCACATCCAGCAGAATGCCGCAGCCGCAACGGCGCACGACCTCCAGCAGGAAATCCCACTCACTCAGCTCACCGGCCTCGAACTCCACGTACGTGGAGACGTTCTCGATGAGTAGCTGCCGACCGAGCAGCTGCTGGACGGCGTCAATCCGGCTTGCGACATGAGAGCCCGCTTCATGGGTGTAAG
>Ga0307441_1000424_pt1 | contig 15673 bp, 12 predicted proteins | sample SalMarWE160420MG_FD_202149 | JGI IMG/M metagenome (GOLD analysis project Ga0307441, IMG submission 202149) | Salt marsh sediment microbial communities from the Plum Island Ecosystem LTER, Massachusetts, United States - WE1604-20 | ecosystem: Environmental > Aquatic > Marine > Intertidal zone >... | reverse complement strand
CTTCCCCCGTTTCCAGTTCGAACCACTGTATATCCTCGGCAAAGGCAGCTGAGAGTCGGGCTGATTCCATGAATATTTCATGGCTTTCTCTGAACCGCTCCGGCATATTTTCAACGTTGCCAACCAGCACTTCGATAGAGTCTGCAAGACGGCTTACTTCGACCTCAAGAGAATCCACATAAAGGCCGAGTCGAACCTTGCATTCCATGCTGGAAGCCTGATCTCCATAAACATAATCGTAGAGAGTCTGAGAATGGATGTCAGGTGGGTCAGTGCTGTCGGCAAACACAGTCATATTCGCAACCAGAGCGATAAGAATTCCAAGGAATTTCATAGTATTCTCCGATACTGCGGCAGGATTTCAACGGTGAAAATCTTAAGATATCGTTAACGACAACAATTAATTCAACAGCATATAATGTATAATAGTATGGGGTTAATACAACAACCAAGCGATTCTGTTAATAGAATAAGTCTGCAGCGGGAAGGACTTGAACCCTCGACCAGCGGATTACAATTCCGCTGCTCTGCCAACTGAGCTGCACCGCTATTGATGAGGAACAATAGAATCGAGGGGCCTGGCGGCTATCAACCGCCAGGCCCGCCAGGCCCATGAATCAGCTGCGAGAACCTATTCCGTCGGGACGGGCAGGTCTCCTATGAATACCTGAGGGAACAACTCAGGATCGGCGTCGAAAGCAAGGAACTGGCGCTGCTTAATGAGAACCTGCCAGTTTCTGGCCCTTTCACCGGCATCGATAGCAACCATGTAAAGGAAGTTTCCTTCAAGGTCGTATACGTTGAAGGTGCCTGTTCTGGTGGTTCCCCTTGATACCCATATTCTGTCGTAACCGTCGATCCAAAGTGCTGCGATGGCGGATCTGTACGGATCGGGTTCCCAGTTGGCCATCTCTGGAGGTGCTCCCTGTTGTATCATTCTATTATTGACAAATTCCGTTTCGATATCGATTTCATCCTGAGTCTTCCGAACCTTTTCATAATCCTCATCCACAACAGTAAACAGTTCTTCCCCTTCCGGATTCCAGGCCGAGAACTGGTAAGATTCTGTGGACAGAGGAGCTGTCAGCACCATACCATAGGGTGAGGCTGCAAAGTTGACTATGTCATCCTGCATCGAACTGAGGTCGGAGGGGTCGAAGGGTGACATGTTCTGGGAATAGATTACCGAAGGTTCAGCCTCTCCCATCTCCCACCTCGCAACGGTGAAGCCCATGAACATGCCTTCCTCGTTTTGCTCGAAGTCAGGTTTCATACCTACGATGGCGCCATCGCTGAGTGCTTCAATGTTTGCGGGAGGTGATGGGAAGAAGCCCTGAACATCCATCATGTAGTCAAGATTGGAATCGAAATAGACCAGTTTTCCCCCCATTGCATCCGCGACAACAGCTCCGGGAAACAGTGAATCCGGCGTTTCGGACAATTCTGCACCCGGGAAGAACGCCATTCCTACGGGAAACTGAAACTCACCGGGGCCGCTGCCCTGACGACCGATACGTTCGATGAAATCACCTGAAGGGGAGAAAAGACTGATACTGCTTTTCTGAAGATCAAGCACGGCAATTCTTCCATCGGACAGTACGTCTGCTCCGGCAATCTGACCGAACACGTAGTTGCTGTCTCCTATTTCGATGCCGATCGAGTCGGAAACAGTCATGTAAATATCGGCCCGGGGAAGAACGTATTCCTCCGTTTCCGCCGCAGTAACTGTTTCTCCGTTACCGTCTGTTGCTCCATCTTCTGCTGGCTGCTCTCCGCAGGCAAAGAGAAGCAAACTCAACATAAGAACCAGTATCTTTTTCATCTGTTAACCCCTTTTCTACAGGCTGAAATAGAGGGAATGCTCCCTCGGATGCGGGCTTCCCCGGAAAATCGCAATTTCTTGTCTTTTCATTGCAATGTAATCATCTATCATATCCTTCGAGAAAACTCCTCCTTCTTCGAGAAATTCTCTGTCGGCTTCCAGAGCATCGAGAGCTTCACCCAGATTTCCCGGAAGCTTTGCAAGGCCTTCCGTATTGTAGCCATCAGCAAATACGTTTTCATCGATAGGACCATAACCGTATTCTCCAGGATCCATTTCCTTTTTCATTCCATCGATAGCAGCCATCAGTATAGCGCTCATGGAAAGGTATGGATTGCTGCATCCGTCGGGAACCCTGTATTCGAAACGCATCGATTCGGCGGTTCTGGCATAGGAGGGGATTCTCACCGCAGCACTTCTGTTAGGGCCAGAGAAGAATCTGTACACCGGCGCCTCCTGCCCCGGAACAAGGCGGTGGTAACTGTTTACTGTAGCGTTACTGAAAGCACATACGGCAGGAGCGTGATGAAGAATTCCTGCAATTGCGCTCAGAGCAGGTTTGCTGACACTGCAGTATCCGTCTTTGTCGAAGAATATTCTATTCTGCTTATCCGTCATGAACATGTGAAAATGCATTCCGGAACCGGGCTCACCTTCTACCGGTTTGGGCATGAACGTTGCTGAGAGATCGGATCTCAGGGCGACATTCCTGACGATATGCTTCGTAAGCATGACATTGTCAGCGGCGCTGAGGAAAGGAGTGAATGTTACTTCCACCTCACTCTGGCCCATTCTGCCAACTTCATGGTGGTGGTACTTGATTTGTATTCCGGCCTTCTGCATCTGATTCGTGATCTCGGATCGTACATCGTGAAGGCTGTCCATGGGGTACATCATATGGTAACCGGATTTGCAGGGATGTACGAAACCCTTTGCTTCCTGAAGGCTTGAATTCTCCGGATTCTCAATACTGTCAACCTGATAACCCTGGCTTCCACAATCAGACCAGAAGCTTGCTTCGTCAAAAATGTAAAATTCGAATTCGGGAGCCCAGAAACTTTCGGTTGCAATACCTGATTCTTTCAGGTATCTGGCTGCTTTCTTTGCTATTCCTCTGGGATCCTTGGAAAAAGGTTCTCCGCTCTGGGGATCTACAATATCCGCAAAAATTACAAGTGTTTTCCTTTCGGTGAACGAATCGTCGAACACTCTTCTCGGATCGGGTCTGAGAATAAGGTCTCCGGCTTCGGTCCGGGTCATACCGGCAAGAGTGGAACCGTCAAAGCCGACTCCTTGAAGAAAGAACTCTTCATTAAGCATCGATGCCGGTACCGTCACATGGCGCCAGTGTCCCTTAAGATCGGTAAACCTTATATCAAGTTCTTCGTAATTCTCCTTGGCAATTTTCTCAAGTTGAATTTTCGTTGTCTTGCTAGACACCACTTCTTATCCTTCCGCTGTTCTTTCCGATTTCTGAATGTATGAATCTACAATGTCACCAAGATACGCCTCCAGATCGGATTCAGGTATCCTGCCGGTATTCTTTCCATCTATAAAAAGTTGTATCCCAGATGGTGTTCCAATCAGTGCTACATCCGCATCTCTCGCTTCCCCTGGTCCGTTAACTTCACATCCCATTACCGCCACAGTGAAATTACCGGATTTGCCTTCAATACTTCTCTGAACGGACTCGGCAAGTCCGGCAACGTCTATTCGGGCTCGTGCGCATGTAGGGCAGCTGATTATCCTTGGAAATCGCCGTCTGATATCCAAAGAAGAGAGAATCTCCCACGCAACCACAGGTTCCTTCTCCGGAGAGCCGGAAAGAGAAATTCTTAATGTATCACCAATCCCCTCGTGGAGCAGTATTGAAAGGGCAACAGCGCTTCTTACGCTTCCGGTAAGCCTGGGACCGGCTTCAGTGACTCCCAGATGAAGCGGGTAATCACATTCGGAAGTCGCCATTCTGTTCGCTTCTACCGTAAGCATCGGGTCGCTTGATTTCAGGGAGAGTACTATTTTGTCGTAACCTGTTTCCTCGAATAGAGTCAGGTGCCTTTTCGCGGTAGCCCACATCGAATCACTGTTCACTCCACCGTACCTGTCCCTGAGATCACCCGGCAGGCTGCCGGAATTGACCCCTATCCGGATCGGAACTTGAAGTTCTGAAGCCTTTTCAGCTATTATCCAGATATCACTCCGTCTTCTGATGTTCCCCGGATTGAGTCTCAGTTTGTCCGTTCCAGCCTCGAGCGCAATTATGGCAAGTTCAGGATCGAAGTGTATATCCGAAACTACAGGAACAGGTGATTTCTCAATAATACGTCTGAGTGCTTTGGCCGATTCCCTGTCAGGGACAGCGACCCGGACAATTTCAGCTCCTCGGGCTGCAAGCATTTCAATCTGGCTGCAGACAGCATCGATATCTGTGGTTGGTACGTTAGTCATGGATTGAACGGATATGGGTGATCCTCCACCTATCGGTAATCCTCCGGCAATTACTTCCCTGGTCTTGGATCTTCTGATGCTAATGCTCATTATCCTCCAGATACAGCCCCACAATAATAATCAGTAAGGAAATATGTACTCCTGCCTGTGTTTTTACAAGTTTCACGGATCAGTTCGCTCGAGCGGTTACTGCTCTTGGCCGGCCTGCAAGGTCGGTTATCTGTCTGACATTTTTCCAATGAGGGATACTCTCCAGTATTTCCGAGACCTTTTTTACCTGTTCCTCTCCCAGCTCGAGAACGAGAATTCCGCTTTTTCTGATAATTCCATGTACGGAATCGATAAGAGACAGGACAAGTTCGAGACCATCAGCCCCGCCATCAAGTGCAATGTGTGGATCTCCTTTACTGACTTCAGGTTCCAGACCGATTATCTGATGTGATGGAATGTATGGAAGGTTAGCGATAACACCATCGAAAATGTGTGTATCCAATCTGAAAGCATTCAGCAGATCCGCACTTGCAAGCAACAGGTTATCAATTTTGAAAAGATCCCTGTTCCTCTGAGCTACGAGCAGAGCATCTCTGCTGATATCTGTTGCTATTACCGAAGCATCCGGAAACTCAAGGGCAATAGATAGTGCAATTACTCCGGATCCTGTACCTACGTCGAGAATATATTCCGGCGATGAGAGTTCCCTCATGAACAATTCTGTCAGATACTCGGTTTCCGGCCTTGCTATCAGGGCACCTTTCTCTGCGATGAACGTGCGTCCGAGAAACTCAACTTCACCTGTAATATGCTGAAGCGGTTCTCTGTTCTTTCTTCGGTCGACAACTTCCCTGTATCTCTTCAGATCCGGCATACAGATTTTGTGAATGTGGTTCAGATAAAGATGATGCCTTTTCCATTTCATTACATGATAAAGAAGAATTTCAGCTTCCAGTCGAGGGGATTCAAGCTCCCGAAGTTCCCCCTCTGCCCACCTTAAGGCCTCCATAACTTTCATTTTTTCACAAGCCTGATGAAACCTCCGAAAGGAGCCTGTTCTGCTCGGCTTCAATAAGAGGGTCAATGATCTGGTCGAGATCTCCGCCGAGAATGTCTTTCAATGAATGGAGTGTAAGATGAATCCGATGATCGGTAACTCTTCCCTGAGGGAAATTGTAAGTTCTTATCTTGGCACTTCTGTCACCTGAACCAACCATACTTTTCCTTGTTTCAGCCCTTTTGGCTTTCTCCTCTTCCTGCTTCTTCGCGAACAACCTTGTTCTGAGAACTTTCATGGCTTTTGCCCTGTTCTTATGCTGGCTCTTCTCATCCTGACAGGACACGACCAGCCCGGTCGGCACGTGAGTAATTCTCACGGCGGAATCCGTAGTGTTAACGCTCTGACCTCCCGGACCCGATGATCGGTAAACATCGATTCTGAGGTCATCCTGACTAATATCGACTTCCACTTCTTCGGCCTCAGGGAGAACAGCTACGGTGCAGGCGGATGTGTGTATCCTTCCGGATGTTTCCGTTTCGGGAACCCTCTGGACCCTGTGTACACCGGCTTCAAATTTCATGCGGCTGTACACACCTTTTCCCCGGAGAGCAAAAGTGATCTCCTTGAATCCACCTCGAACCGAACCACTGCTGCTGAATATTTCCTGAGACCATCCGTTCTTCTGGGCGAATGCGGTGTACATTCTGTAAACGTCACCAGCGAAAAGAGCTGCTTCTTCTCCCCCTGTTCCGGAACGAAGTTCTATGATCACATCCCTGCTGTCGTTAGGATCGGGAGGAATGAGCAGTCTTTTCAGCTTTATATCAAGCTTCTCAAGTTCCCTTTCGAGAAGGGGAATTTCCTGTGCGGCAAGATTCGCAAGTTCCTGATCACTGTCGTTCAGAAATATTTTCATTTCCTCGATTGAGGACTGGCACTTACCGATCTCCTCAATGGTTCCCATAATCCTTGAAAGGTTAGCTCTCTCTTCTGTCAGTGAACGTATGAGAGAAGGTATTTTCAGCGTTTCGGGAGAACTCAGGCTTTCATCGATCTCATTTAGTCTATTTTCCATGGATTCAATGTCAGAGATCTTCATTTTCCTCCTCAGGATTTTCATCCGGGTTTTCAGCGAAGAAATCAACATCCGGACCGGGGTCTTTGCCAAGAGATACATAAAGAGATGCTACGGCAACCTTGATTTCTTCCAGTCCCGCTTTTCTTGTTGTAAGCTTCTGAAGCAGCAGTCCGGGAGCCGTTACAGCTCTGGCCAGCGCTGAAGATTCGAGATGTTTGTCCGCCAGTTTGAGAAGTTCATAGCTCAACCCCATAACAAGAGGGATCAGAGGCAGATGATAGAGTACTCTGAGAAATGCGCTTGGATTAGAACCGGTCAGCAGTACTACCATGGAATCGAATACTCCGTAGAACACTATTGTGCCAAGCATGACAAGCAGCAGAAAACTGGTTCCGCACCGCTGATGCAGAGGACTCTGTTCTACGGCCTTCTCGGGCAGAGGAGAGAGTCCTTTCTCCCATGCGTGGATTGTCTGATGTTCAGCGCCATGATACATAAAAAGCCTTCTGACATCCGGCATGAACGATATTACGCCAAGATAAATAAGAAAGGCTACTATTCTGAACAGACCCGCAAGCATATGTATTCCGAATTGCTGTCCTGCCGCTTCCGAATCTGTATCGAGTATCCACTTGCTGCACTGAAGAGGCAGCCAGGCGAAAAGTACGATTGCCAGCGTAAATGCGAAGAGTGTGGTGAAGAAAGTCGCTGTACCGGAATTTCCTTTTCCTTTATTTTTTCTTTCAGAGCCGGTGTTTCCTTCGGCTATTTCAGCTGACCAGTTGAGTGCTTTCATTCCCAGCCTGAGAGTATCAATCAAAGTTGCTGCTCCCCGGAAAACAGGTTTAAGCCATATTCTGCTTCTGTTCTTGAGCTCTTTTATCTCCAGTTTTCTCACAAGGATGCTGCCTCCGGAAGTCCTCACCGCAACTGCGGTGGAAACGGGAGAACGCATCATCACACCCTCTATCACAGCCTGACCCCCTGTTTTTGATACTTCGGGAGCCGTTTCTCTGTCCATTTCCGGATTATTCATTCTTCTCCTGCCTGCCGTCAAAAAATAGAACAAGAAGGGGGAGCATCTACTCCCCCTTCTTACAATATCAAGTACGAACAGCTATTTCTGGCTGTCTTCCTCTTTCTTCCCGTATCTCTTCAAATACTTGTCGACTCTTCCTGCGGAATCAACAAGTTTCTGCTTACCGGTATAAAAGGGATGGCAGTTTGAACAGACATCGAACTTTTTGTCTCCGCCTGTTGAACGGGTCTTGATCTTGTTTCCACAAGTACAGGTGAATGTTACTTCCCTGTATTCCGGATGTATATCCTTTTTCAACTTACTTCCTCCAGTTTCAGAACAGAATAAACGCTATTATTCTGACATTGTGCTCATTGCGTCAAGGAATCTCTTGTTCGATTTATGCTTTGAAAGCTGCTTCTTTAAAACTTCCATTGCTTCCACAGGGTTCATATCAACAAGTATCTTCCTCATTATCCAGATCCTTCTCAGGCTTTCCTCATCGACGAGAAGTTCTTCCTTTCGTGTTCCTGATTTCGTAATATCTATTGCAGGCCAGATTCTTCTGTCCGCCAGACGTCTGTCAAGGACTATCTCCGAATTACCTGTACCCTTGAATTCCTCGAATATAACTTCATCCATCCTGCTTCCGGTATCCACAAGAGCAGTTCCGATAATTGTCAGGCTGCCCCCTTCAACAATATTTCTTGCAGCGCCGAAGAATCTTTTCGGTCTCTGAAGGGCATTGGAATCAACTCCACCGGAAAGTATCTTGCCGGAATGCGGCATAACCTGGTTGTTCGCCCTGGCAAATCTGGTAATTGAATCCAGCAGAATTACAACATCGTACCCGCTCTCAACAAGCCGCTTGGCCTTTGCAAGAACCATATCAGCGATCTGTATATGCCTTTTGGGATTCTCATCGAAAGTTGATGCTATAACTTCACCATTAACGTTTCTTCTCATGTCAGTTACTTCTTCTGGTCGTTCATCTATCAGAAGGACTATTAGTTTTGTTTCTGGATTGTTAGCTGCTATACTGTTTGCCAGGTGTTGAAGCAGTATGGTTTTTCCAGCCCTTGGTGGAGACACTATCAAAGCTCTCTGCCCTTTGCCAAGGGGGGCAAGAAGATCCAGAATTCTTCCAGACATGCTCTCTGGAGTCGTTTCGAGCACAAACCGTTCTTCCGGATAAAAAGGAGTCAGGCTGTCAAACGAAGGTCTTTCTCTTAACTCATCAAGACTTCTACCGTTAACACTTTCTATTCTTAGAAGCGCTAAGTACTTCTCTCCGTTTTTCGGCTTTCTTACCTGTCCTGAGACCGTATCACCGGTGTTCAGGCAAAACCGCTTAATCTGAGATGGAGAAACGTAAATATCGGTGGAAGATGGCATATAACTGCCTTCGTTGGATCTCAGGAAACCGTATCCCTCCGAAAGAACTTCAAGGACTCCTGTTGAAAATTCGAGTCCGTTTCTTTCTGTTTTATTTTCCAGCAGTTTCCTTATAAGATCTTTTTTTCGTACTCCGCTGACTTTTTCAATTCCCTTTTCTTTTGCAAAGGCCTGAAGTTCAACAAGTGTTTTCCCTTCAAGGTCGTTCTGTGATAATCCGGGTAGTGGTTTACGGCTCATTTGTCCTCTTCATTTCGGGTTTGACCAGTGAATTATATGGGTCGAAAGCATCTGCTAAGAGCGTCAATGCTGTGTAATCTTGAAAGTTATGCGTCCTCAGGCTATAAATTGTTTTTGCGCCGAGCGGTATCAGGGGATAATTCGACGGTTCCAGATAAGCATAGCAAAAATCTGAAATTTTATCCTTAACGTCAACCCCCTGCAGGACAACACGGAAAACAACACCGGACGTCAACCTTCCGTTTTCACATATTCGAATCTGCTCAGTACTCACAGAATTCAGTTCGATTACAGAAATATTGGAGAACCAAATCTTTTGAGAATCCTCAGGATTTCAGGATATGCAGCTCTGCTTGTGCTGTTCCTTGTGCTGGCTTCAGGCAGATTCCGTGGGAGTGGAATTTATTCCCCCGATCCGGTTCTGCTTCTGCTTGGAACAGGAATCCTGCTCCTGTCGGCTGCTCTTGCAACGCTGGTTCAGAAAAAAATAGCAGGAACAGAGGGAAAAATCACTCTTTACTGGATCTGTGCAGGTCTTCTTGTCAGCATCCAGCTTACCGGAGGTTCATCCAGTATTTACTATTCAGCATACCTGCTTTTTCTTATGTGGGCATCGTTACCTTCAATACGGGGATCAGCAACGGAGCTTGGCCTTGTTATAGGCTTCACCGAAGCTTTTTCCTTTCTTAACGCTTCTATCTGGACGGGAGAAGAATACCTTATTACCAGGCTTATTCCATTACTCCTTCCTTCCCTGAAAGCTCTTCTGGTTCCTTTCCTCTTCGGTCTGGCATCGGACTGGATGGCCGAAAGGGAGTTCTATCCTACAGAATCGGTTAAAACGAATAAGAAGGCGGGAAGCGTAAAACGGGAAAAGGGTTCTCTTTCCATACCTTCGGACGCAGCGTATCCACTGCTCAGGATAATACACAAAAACAGCCATGCTGATTCAACTTGCCTGTTCGTGCGTAGTGACAGTGGATTCTACCGACTGGCTGAACATGTAGCCGATGATAAAAAAATAATCTCCAGATTCATGCTCGCGGAAAAGCACCGGCTTGCAAGAATTGCTGAGAACAGCAGTAAAACTGTTTCTGTAAGAACCAACTCACGTAAGGAACGAGCTGAATTGTCGCCCTACCGTTTTCCCGGAACGGAGGATGAGGGTCCTCTTTGGATATTCCTGTCTCCAATCTGGAAAGATTCCGTTCTTGAAGGATTTCTTCTTCAGGATTTCGAGGGAGATAAACCTTCTGACAGTACCATATCCGATCTGGAGAACCTTGTGAAAATCATTCACAGGTCAATCGGTGGAGAAATGTGTTCAAGTATCGATGAATTCGCACTCATGTCAAAACTTGTTGCGGCCTGCAATGAACAAAGCCTGGACAAAGCCGTCCAGGGAATTGCCGGGATTCTATCTGAAGTGATTGCCGGATCAACTATTTCAATAGCTGACGTAGACGGCAGACAAGGAAGAACAAGGGTATGGGTTTCAAGGGGACCAATTGCCAGATGGCGCAGAGGAAAGGTTTTTGACAGCACAGCAGGATTGGCTGGCTGGATAATCAGGAACAGCGTTCCCTGCAGACGTTCGAGAATCAAGCAAGGGGGAAAGGATGTACATGCATTTGCAGTTGAAACAGGAATGCATGACAGGACGGGAAGCTGTATGGGTGTTCCCGTCATCAGGAATGGGGATGTTATTGCTCTTATAATGGCAGAGCATGAAGGCAATAATGCGTTCATGCAGTATCACGAAGGCATCCTTCTTGCGGCTGCGGGGATTTTCTCAATGCGGGAGGAACTCGCTGGATTGAGGCAGAGGTTCAGAGATATTTCGGGTAGAGATACTCTTACCGGGCTTCCAGGTATTACACTTCTTGACAGGTACCTGCATGAATTGGCGAAGGAAGTTCAGACATTTGGCTGGTATGTTGGTGTAATTGTTGCTGATATCGATGATTTTGATTCCATTAACCGGCAACTTGGTTACAGCGAGGGTGACCGTCTCCTTAAGGAAATTGCCATTCGCTTCCGAAACTGTTTTTCAACGGATGTGTTCATTTCCAGAACGGGACCTGACAGTTTTGCTGCATGTATTCCGAGGGCGAGTAAAGCTGTTATGGAAGCAATGAGCCAGAGGGCTGCAGATGCTCTTTCATTTACGTACATCCCGGAAACTTCCGATTCGAAAGTATCTGTATCGTCTTCAATCGGTGGTGTTTACACACATGTCAACAGAAAAGTCCTTCTGCTTGTTGGAGAAGCCGGGAAAGCTGTTTCGGATGCCTGCGCAGCTGGCCCGGGCACGTGTAACATCAGGATGATAGATCTTTCAGGATCGGAGAATATCTGATGCCCCTGAAAAAGACTCCTTTCGGATTAATCGCGAGAAGAGGTTTTCTGTTTCTGGTACTCGGAGGAATATTCTATCTCAGCCACCAACCTTCACTGAAAGTTATTCCTCCGCTTTTTGCCCATCAGGACAAAATTCTTCATGCTGGTGAGTATTTTCTGCTATTCATCTCTTTTATGGTTAACCAAGATATATGCAGAGGGTTTCATCCGATTCCGAGTTTTTTCACATTTGGTGTTATCTATGCAGTCAGTGACGAGATTCATCAGAGTTACATTCCCGGCAGAGATTGTTCCGCAGGAGATATTCTGGCGGATATTGCAGGTCTTGGCATTGGCCTTGCGGTATTCTTATGGTATCGAAAGGGGAAAAAGAGCGGTTGAATTCCCGATTGATTCTTCTTGACATCAAATCCTTTTTCGTTAAGATTCTATATTGGTGTCCAGCTGTACGAGTATATTGAAAATGTATGAGTACTTTTGTATTGTCGTAGAATAACTCAAACCGAACGAAATCGAGAGGAGGTACCAGGTATGCTCAAGACGAGAACAAAGTGGTTCTGTCTTGGACTCCTGAGCTTGTCTCTGCTTATGGCAGCATGTGGACCAAGCGCCGCAGAACTTCGCGCAAGAGACGATGCACGCTCAGCAGCTCTCGCTGCTGAAGCCAGAGCAGATGGTCTTGAGGAAGAACTTGCCAGTCTTCCTGGTGAGATAGCTGCAAAGCAGGAACAGGTGATAGCTCTTGAAGCAGAACTTGCTGAACTTCAGCAGGAATATTACGCACTCGGCGGCGGAAGCCGATAGCAAGGAAAGGGGAAAACAATGAAGCGTACAATAGTATTAGCTCTAATGATTTGCCTCGGCCTTGCTTCAACGGGTCTGGCAAAGACCTGGACAGCCGAGGAACTTTCAGCTTATTCACAGGCTGAAATTGAAGGCATGGGAGATGACAACATTCATCTTCAGATCGCCTATTGGGAATGGAGAAAGGCTGAAGCAGACGCACGCGCTGCCGAACTTGAGCCCCAGGTCCTCCCTCTTCGCGAAATACGTAACGAACTTGATGCCCGTATAGCGCAGCTTACAAGCGAGATCAATGCCCTCAGAGCAGAGATAGCTCGCCTTCGCAGCGCTGGTGTTCAGCATACAATTCTTGAAGGAGAATGTCTCTGGATAATTGCTTCCTACCATTACAACTACGGTGATGGTTCGCAGTGGCCTCTCATTTACGAACGCAACCGCGATACAATCAGCGATCCTAACCTGATTTATGCGGGACATACTCTCTGGGTACCACTTCCAATGCTCAGCAGTTACACTGTTATCGAGGGAGATTTCCTCGGTAAGATAGCAGGGTACAGCAGAGTTTACGGTGACAGAGGTATGTGGCCTCAGCTTTACGAAGCTAATCGCAACATAATCAGCGATCCTAACCTGATTTATCCTGGACAGATTCTTGAAATATCCCGCAGTGCGGGTTTTGGAGGATCACGCTAGAATTATCAGCGGATTCGGAAGGCTCTTCACAGTTCCTGTGGAGAGCCTTCCTTTTATCTAAGGGAACTTACTGAATGCAGCATCATGCAACTCATACAGATAATGTCATTCGCGACGAATTCGCCCTTCCCAGGGAATCAGCTTCAAAGATCTTTGGTCCGGGTGATATCAATCTCAGAAATATCTGCAGAACCCTTAATGTCAAAATTTCTTACAGAGACGGAGTTCTTTCTTTTTCCGGAGACCGGAGCTCTGTGGAAAAAGCGAAAGCTGTCATTGTAAGGCTTGAACATGAACTTGACGCCTCTGGAAGCCTGACCAATCACAGCGTAGACGCTGCACTCAGCTTCCCCGAACAGCATGATGAATCACTTGAACTGACCGTTCCCGGACGGGCCGGACGGATAATCCCGAAAACGTCAGGACAGGAGGCTTATCTTCGCGCAATCAGAAATTCGGAAATAGTCTTCTGTATCGGTCCTGCAGGTACGGGGAAAACTTTCCTGGCTGTTGCAAGCGCTGTAGCTGCTCTTAGTGAAGGTGAAGTTGAGAGGATAATCATTTCCAGGCCTGCCGTTGAGGCAGGAGAGAGTCTCGGTTTTCTGCCAGGTGACCTGCAGCAAAAGATAGATCCTTACCTTAAACCGGTTTACGATGCTTTGGACGATACTCTATCCCCCGCAAGAGTACGCCGATCAATGGACAACCGTGTTATAGAAGTCGCTCCTCTAGCATATATGAGAGGCAGAACTCTCAATAACGCCTTCGTCATTCTTGATGAAGCTCAGAATACTACCATAACGCAGTTGAAGATGTTCCTCACGAGACTCGGCTACAGTTCCAGGGCAATTATCACAGGTGATATAACTCAGATAGACCTTAAGCCATCATCTTCTTCGGGACTTGTTCTAATTTGCGACATTCTCTCAGATATAGAGGGAATTATGTTCACATACCTTGACCAGAACGATGTTGTAAGACATCCTCTTGTCCAGAGGATAATTTCAGCTTTTGAAAAAAATTCAGATGAAGAGGATAATGGATGACCTGTGATTCTTTTCTGATCGTATTTACGCTGGATGCCGGATAATGAGAATTAAAAACCTGATCATCGGCAGCTTCATTGCTCTTGTGTTTGCAGGCACTTTCTATTTCCTTTTCCTGCCAGACCACCACATCATCGATCTTAGATTAAACATTGGGCAAACGCTACCTCACGACATCGTTGCTCCCGTTGATTTCAACCTTCCATACCGGGAGCAGGAATTCAATGATATCCGCGACGATATAATCAGATCAACACCTGTGTACCTCAAGTACGATGAAACAGTCTGGCAGCCTTTGAGAAACAGGCTCTACCCGCTCCTGCTTCTGGCCGCATACGATTCATCATTTACCGGGGGCATGATCGATGAACTTGCTTCTATCTACGATGAAGGTGTTTTCGATCTTGAAAATGTGCGCGAATCTTACGATGGAGAGCTGGCGGTCCTGATGGTTTCATCCGGTACTGAGGATAAACAGCTTTTCGACCTGAATGAGATGGAAGATGTAAGGGAAATCCTTGAGATAAGATTGAGCAGGCTGAACTTATCTGAAGATGTTCTCAGCGAGATTTCTTCCATTCTGGAACCCAACCTCATTGTGAACGACTCATCCAGACAGGTTAATGCACAAATTGCTATCACCGGTCTCAGTAACATCGATACAACGATTGTTGCTGGAAGTGTCCTTCTTGAAGCAAACGAACCGGTCACAGCCAGGACAATTGAATACCTTGACAACCTGAAGCATACTGGCATGGAAAGCAACAGATTCAGGCATGTTTCAAGCCTGATGATTCTTCTTATCATAATTATAGTGATAGTACTGCTCTACGTTCATGACATCATGCCTGATACATGGGAAGCTCCCAACCGTTACCTTCTTCTTGGCTTGATCTGGATACTGTCCCTCGCTGCCACAGGAATTCTATGGCTGACGCTCAAGAACAGTTCCGGTTATCCATGTTTTACTCTGGTTACATTCGGATCCGCTCTTACAAGTATTTTCTTTCACAGAAGGCACGCGGTATTCTTCACTCTTGTTTTTTCAATGATTCTTGGTCTCGTTCATCCAAATCCATACTCCATTGTATTGATCTCCTCTGTTTCGGGTATTCTGGCCACTCTCACAGTATGGGACGTAAGGGAAAGGCGAAGCGTTCCCGTAGCAATCGGATTATCTGCGGGTGGAGGAGTAGCTGTATTTTTTCTTCTCACCATACTCAGCACTCCTGTGTATTCCAGATCCATGACGGAGCCTTTTATTGGCCTTCTGCTTGCTCCGGTTATCGGTATTGGCTCAGCGAATGCTCTGCTATTCCTGTTCGAGAGGATTTTTGGAGTATACACCGTCCTTTCCATCGATGAAGTGAACAAAACAGATCATCCTCTTCTCAAACAGATGAGGGAGCTGGCTCCGGGAACCTGGAACCATTCCCAGACCGTTGCCGAGCTGGCGAGCAGGGCAGCTGGAGCCATCGATGCCTGGGAATCTCTTGCTTCCGCCGGAGGGTATTTCCACGATATCGGAAAAATGGTTTCTCCGGAACTGTTCATAGAGAATCAGAGAAATATTGAGAACCCGCATGACAGTATGAATCCCTGGGTAAGCGCCAGAAAGATCATAGCCCATGTAAGTGACGGAGTCGAACTGGCAGAAAAAGCTAAAGTCCCCAGAGCAGTTATAGATATCATACAGCAGCACCATGGCACAGGCCTCACTAAATTTTTCTACAACAAGGCATTGCAGGAATCAAGCGATCCTGACAGCGTAAAACGG
>Ga0307441_1000423_pt1 | contig 15677 bp, 12 predicted proteins | sample SalMarWE160420MG_FD_202149 | JGI IMG/M metagenome (GOLD analysis project Ga0307441, IMG submission 202149) | Salt marsh sediment microbial communities from the Plum Island Ecosystem LTER, Massachusetts, United States - WE1604-20 | ecosystem: Environmental > Aquatic > Marine > Intertidal zone >... | reverse complement strand
TTGAGCCGCAACGCAACAGGAAAAGGCTGTACGCGGCCAGGGACTGCGCGTCGGCGATCACCCCGGAGCGGATCATCTGCTCGACGTCCCCGCGCGAGAACCAGGCGTCGCGCATCCCCTGCTCCTCGTGCTCGCGATCCGGTTCCCCCTCGGTGATCCCGGTGGCCAGGAACACCCACCCGCGCTGGCTGGTCAGTCCGGGAGCGGTTTCGATCCGGCCGAGGGCCTCGAACGAGGCCGCGCGTAAGCCGGTTTCCTCCCGCAGCTCCCGCTCGGCCAGCGCGGCGGGCTCGAGGTGCGCCCGGTCGGGGGCGGTGCCCTGAGGAAACTCCCAGCACCGCGCGCCCAGCGGGTACCGATACTGCTCGACCAGCCGGAAGCGGTCCCCGTCGTAGGGCAGCACCAGCGCGTAGTCCGGCTTGTCCACCACGCTGTAGATGCCCGGGGTGCCGTCCGGGAAGCGGATGTCGTCCTCGCGGAGCGCCATCCACGAGTTGTGGTAGATCTCGCGGGACGCGAGGCGTTCGATGAAAGGCACCCGACCAGTATCCCGGTCCCGCCGGCGACTCGGCGCGCCGGCATGCGGCCGCACGCCAAACCGACTGCGGCACAACGACTCCTGTCGCCACGCCGACCGCCGGCCCCTGGTGGCGCCGCGCGACACGCCCCCGAGCGTACGGCGTTTCGGTGGCACAACGGGGCCGGTTGTCAGATAGTCGTAGCTACCAGCGAAACCCAAGATCAGCAGAGGTGGGGATTATGCCCGATGCGCCAACGACGGAACGCGCCTGACCATGCGCCGCCACATCATCGTCAGCGGTGACGACGCGCTGGCGACCACGATCGTCGAGGAGCTGAACACCGCCGGCGAGAGCATCGTCAAGGTCGCCACCCCGGCCGAGCTGGCCGGCGCCGGGGTCGCCCATGCGATCGCGGTCATCTGCGCCGGCGACGACGACGCGATCAACCTCGAAATCGCCCTGCTGGCACGGCGAGCCAACCCGCACGTGCGCGTGGTGGCGCGGCTGGCCAACAGCGTGCTGCGCGAGGCGGTGGCCGACGACAACGGCCCCGGCGCCATCCTCGATGTCGCGGAACTCACGGCGCCGTCGGTGGTGGAGGCATGCCTGGCCCGCAAGGCGCACCCGATCGACGCGGCCGGCATCGAGCTCCTGGTCTGCGACGCCGAAGCACCACGTGACAGCACCCTGCGCGAGATCTACGGCGACCTGGCGCCGGTGGCGGTGATCCACGGCAAGGACTCGCCGGCGCCGGGCAAGCTGGTCCCGTGCCCGGGGCGGGACCTTCAGGTGCACGCCGGCGACTGGACCGCGATGATCGGCAGCGCCGAGGAGTTGGCCGACCGCGGCATCAAAACCCCGCGCCCCGACCGCACCCGCACCCGCCGGTCCCGGCTGCGGCGCGCGTTCGACAGCGTGCGCATGCTGCGCAACGAGGTCAACCCGATGTTCTACCGGGCGCTGATCGCCGCGATGACGCTGTGGATCGGGTCGACGGCGGTGCTGCGCTTCAGCTATCAGACCCCGCCGGGGATGTCCTGGATCGACGCGCTGTACTTCAGCACCGAGACGGTCGCCACCGTGGGCTACGGCGACTTCAGCTTCATGCACCAGCCCACGTGGCTGCGCCTGTTCAGCATCATGTTGATGTTCGCCGGGGTGACCACCACCGCGCTGCTGGTCGCCTTCGTCGCCGACCTGCTGCTGTCGCGCCGCTTCGCCCACTCGGCCGGGCGACGGCAGGCGCGCCACCTGCGCAACCACATCATCGTCGTCGGGCTGGGTTCGTTCGGCATCCGCGTTGTCAGCGACCTGACGGCCGCCGGATACGACGTGGCCGTCATCGAGCGCGATGAGAACAGCCGGTTCCTGTCGTCGGCGGCCGAACTGGACGTGCCCGTGATCTTCGGGGACGCGACGCTGCGCCAGACGCTGGAATCGGCCCGCGTCGACCACGCCCGCGCGGTGGCGGTGCTGACCCAGGACGACATGGTCAACATCGAGACCGGGATCGTGTTGCGCGAGATGCTGGGCCCGCGGGTGAGGCCGGAAGTCCACCGGCCCGACGTCCCGATCGTGCTGCGCATCTACGACCGCGCGCTGGGCAGCTCGGTGGCGCAGCGGTTCGGGTTCGAGCACGTGCGCTCGACCGTCGACCTGGCGGTGCCGTGGTTCATCGGCGCCGCGATGGGCCTGCAGGTGCTGGGGACGTTCTCGGTGCGGCAGCGATCCTTCATGGTCGGCGCCATGCATGTGGCGCCCGACAGCGAACTCGACGGGCTGCGGATGTTCGAGCTGTCCACCCGGACCCGCGTCATCGCGATCACCCGCCAGGACGCGCCGGTCAACCTGCATCCGCGGCGCGACGCCTGGCTGCGCGGGGGCGACACCGTCTACCTCGTCGGGCCCTACCGGGAGCTGCTGGCCACGCTGCGCAAGGGACAGCCGCCCGCCCCCGCCGCCGTCACCGAGCGCGCCTCCTAGCGGTCTCTAGAGCCGCCCGACCACGTCGGCGGCGCGGCGCACCTGGTCGAGGTCCGAACTGGTGGGAATCAGCTGCACCTCGTCGGTGCCGATGTCCTCGAACGTGCGCAGCACGGCCAGCAGCTCGTCCTCGCTGCCGGCCCAACCGGTCGTCGGCGCCATCGCGTCGACGAACTCGGCCGGTATCCAGTTCATGTAGCGCCGCAGATGGCGGTGCACCTGCGCGCGGGCGTCCTCGGGCGACCCGAACGCGAACCAGAACGACGTCATCAGGTGGGGGTTCGGCTTGCCGGCCTGCGCCCACGCCTGGCGCGCCACCTCGAAGAGCTCGTTCTGCTTGGCGGCGTCGAGGTCCAAGGTGGTGCCGGCCAGCCCGTCGGCCCAGGCCGCGGCGCTGCGGACGGTCTTGGGCCCGATGCTGCCGACCAACAGCGGCGGACCACCCGGCTGGACCGGCGCCGGCCCGACCGGCAGCACCGAGTCGGTGAGCTTCTCCCCCGCCCAGACCCGCTTCATCACCGCCACGCGTTCGGCCATGCCGCGCATCGTCTGCGTCGCCGGGTCCGCGCCCACGGCCTGGTAGTCCTCGTGCCTGCCGCCGACGCCGACGCCCGCGGTCAGCCGCCCGCCGCTCAGCATGTCGCCGGTGGCCAGCGCCTTGGCCAGCATCACCGGGTCGTGCAGTTGCGGCACGATCACGGTCGTCATCAGCCGGACCCGAGCGGTCCAGGCGGCCAGCGCGCCCAGCAGCGTCAGGTTGTCCGGGTTGTCGAACGCCATCCGCTCGCCCCAGCACAGCGACGAGAACGGTCCCTCGTCGATCGTGCGGGCCCAGTCCCGCAGGAGTGTCGCGTCCAGGTCCGGCTCCATCACGGGCATGGTCATTGCTATCTGCACAGGGCCGATTCTGGCAGCATGGGCCGGATGGGTTTGAGCAGCACCTCCATCGCGCACGTGCGCCTGACCGTCACCGCCATCGAGCGGTCCCGGCGGTTCTACGAGAGCGTGTTCGGATGGCCGGTATTCCTGGAGGTTCCCGACAACGCCGACCGGGCGACCCGCGAGGCGTTGGGCTTCCTGTTCGGCGGGGTCATCTACGACCTCGGCGGCACGCTACTGGGCCTGCGGCCGGTCGCCACCGACCGCTTCGACGAGAACCGCACCGGCCTGGACCACCTCGCGTTCCGGCTCGACAGCAGGGACGAATTGGATTCCGCGGCAGCACATCTCGACGAGCTGGGGGTGCAGCACGAGCCGGTCAAGGACATCGGGCCGTCCTACATCCTGGAGTTCCGCGATCCCGACAACATCGCCCTGGAGCTCACCGCGCCGAAATAGGGCGCCGAAGCACGGCGCCAGGGACCGCGAAATGACGGGCGACACGGCGTGTCGCTGTACCGACATGCGCGCTCGTGCCGGAGTCGTCGGAGTGGTTGACTGGCAGCGATCATGACCATCAGCTTCAACCACACGATCGTCGCGTCGCGCGACAAGCACGAGTCCGCCGAATTCCTCACCGAGCTGTTCGGCCTGCCCGACCCAAAGCCGTTCGGCCACTTCATGGTTGTCGAGTTCGCACACGGCGTCAGCCTCGACTACGCGGACGTCGCCGAGGGCGAGGACATCCGGCGGCAGCACTACGCGTTCCTGGTCTCCGAGCAGGAGTTCGACACCATCTACGGCAAGATCGCCGCGCGCGGCCTGCAGCACTGGGCGGATCCGGGCGCCCGACGGCCCGGGGAGATCAACCACAACGACGGCGGGCGCGGGGTGTACTTCCTGGACCCCGCCGGGCACGCCATCGAGATCATCACCCGCCCCTACGGCTCGGGCGGCTGACCGCTAAGGCGTGATCTCGTCGAGCTTGCCGGTGGCGACGTCGAAGACGAACCCGCGCAGGGAGACCTGCTTGGTGACGAACGGGCTGTTCTGTATGCGGCGCAGCGACTGCCGCACGTCCTCGGCGACGTCGGGGAAGGCCTCCGCCGCCCACGGCGGCTTGACCCCGGTCTCGTCCTGAATGGTGCGCTTGAAGTCGTCGTCGGTGAACGTCAGCATGCCGCAGTCGGTGTGGTGGATCAGGATGATCTCCCGGGTGCCCAGCAACCGCTGGCTGATGGCCAGCGAGCGGATCGCGTCGTCGGTGGCCACTCCGCCGGCGTTGCGGATGACGTGCGCCTCCCCCTCGTTGATGCCCAGCATGCGGTAGACGTCGAGCCGGGCGTCCATGCACGCGAGGATCGCGACGTGCTTGCTGGGCGGCATGGGCAGCGGGCCCTGGAAGCCGCCCGCGTACTGGGCATTGTGGACCAGGTAGTCGTCGGTGACCGTCACGCGAGCCTCCCTCGGGTGGGATCTGCCGGGCAGATCGGTGCCGCGCTGCATCGTAACAACCGGCCCCGTCGAGTTCACGGGTGAAAATCACTCGGATCGCAACCGATAGCCTGTCCCAATGCGGCGCGGGCGAGGCACTGGGCGAGGCACCGGGGCATGATCCGCTTCCTGGCTCGCCGGCTGCTCAACTACCTCGTGCTGCTGGCGCTGGCGTCCTTCTTGACCTTCTGCCTGACGTCGTATGCCTTCCGGCCGCTGGACAGCCTCCTGCAGCGCAATCCCCGGCCGCCGCAGTCGGTCATCGACGCGAAGGCCCACACGCTCGGCCTGGACAAGCCGGTGCCGATCCGCTACGCCGACTGGGCCGCCCACGCCGTTCGAGGCGACTTCGGGTCCACCGTCACCGGCCAGCCCGTCGGCGCCACGCTCTGGCGCCGCATCGGGGTGACGCTGCGGTTGCTGGTCATCGGGTCGGTGGTGGGCACGGCGCTGGGCGTGGTGGCCGGCGCGTGGGGCGCCATCCGCCAGTACCGGCTCAGCGACCGGGTGGTCACCACCGTGGCCTTGCTGGTGCTGAGCACACCGACCTTCGTCATCGCCAACCTGCTGATCCTCGGGGCGCTGCGGGTGAACTGGGCGGTGGGCCTGCATCTGTTCGACTACACCGGGGAGACGTCGCCGGGCGTCGAGGGCGGGGCGTGGACGCACCTGCTCGACCGGCTGCGGCACCTGATCCTGCCGTCGCTGACGCTGGCGCTGGTCGCCGCCTCCGGCTACAGCCGCTACCAACGCAACGCGATGCTCGACGTGCTGGGCCAGGATTTCATCCGCACCGCCCGCGCCAAGGGCCTCACCCGCCGTCGCGCGCTGCTCAAGCACGGGCTGCGCACCGCGCTGATCCCGCTGGCCACCCTGTTCGCCTACGGGGTGGCCGGGCTGGTCACCGGGGCGGTGTTCGTCGAGAAGATCTTCGGCTGGCACGGCATGGGCGAATGGCTGGTGCAGGGGATCGCGACCCAGGACACCAACATCATCGCGGCCATCACGCTGTTCTCCGGCACGGTGGTGCTGCTGGCCGGCCTGCTCTCCGACGTGTTCTATGCGGCCCTCGATCCCAGGGTGCGGGTGTCGTGAGTTCCGAGACGGCTACCGAGGCGGCCGAGTTCACCTCGCACCGCACGCTGGTGCTGCGCCGGTTCGCCCGCAACCGGGGCGCGGTGATCTCGCTGGCCCTGCTGGTGTTGCTGTTCGTCGGCTGCTACGCGCTGCCGCCGCTGCTGCCGTACTCGTATCACGACCTCGATTTCGACGCGCTGCTGCAGCCGCCCAACGCGCGGCACTGGCTGGGCACCAACGCGATGGGCCAGGACCTGCTGGCGCAGATCACGCGCGGAATGCAGAAATCGATGCTGATCGGCGTGTGCGTCGCAGTCATCTCCACCGGGATCGCCGCCACCGTCGGGTCGGTCTCGGGCTACTTCGGCGGCTGGCGGGACCGGGCGCTGATGTGGGTGGTCGACCTGCTGCTGGTGGTGCCCGCCTTCATCCTGATCGCCATCGTCACGCCGCGAACCAAGAACTCCGCCAACATCTTGATGCTCGTGCTGCTGCTGGCCGGCTTCGGCTGGATGGTCAGCTCGCGGATGGTGCGCGGCATGACGATGAGCCTGCGCGAACGCGAATTCATCAGGGCCGCGAGGTATATGGGCGTTTCCAGCCGCCGGATCATCATCGGCCACGTGGTGCCCAACGTGGCGTCCATCCTGATCATCGACGCCGCGCTCAACGTCGCGTCGGCGATCCTGGCCGAAACCGGGCTGAGCTACCTCGGATTCGGCATCCAGCCGCCGGACGTGTCGCTGGGCAGCCTGATCGCCAACGGCACCCAGTCGGCGACCACGTTCCCGTGGGTGTTCCTGTTCCCGGCCGGGATCCTGGTGCTGATCCTGATGTGCGCCAACCTGACCGGCGACGGGCTGCGCGACGCGCTGGACCCGGGCAGCGGGACGCTGCGGGGCGGCGCCCGATGAGCCCGCTGCTGCAGGTGCGCGACCTGGCCGTCACCTTCCCTTCCGAGGGCGGCGAGGTGACCGCGGTGCGCGGCATCAGCTACAGCGTCGAACCCGGCGAGGTCGTGGCCATGGTGGGCGAATCGGGCTCGGGCAAGTCGGTGTCGGCGATGGCCGTCGTCGGCCTGCTGCCGGAGTACGCGCGGGTGCGCGGCTCGGTCCGGCTGCACGACACCGAGCTGCTGGGCCTTTCCGACGGCGCGATGTCGCGGTTCCGCGGCAAGGCGGTCGGCATGGTGTTCCAGGACCCGATGTCGGCGCTGACGCCCGTCTACACCGTCGGCGACCAGATCGCCGAGGCGATCGAGGTCCACCAACCGCGCGTCGGCCGCGGGGCCGCCCGCCGGCGGGCGGTGGAACTGCTCGAGCTGGTGGGCATCGCGCAGCCGGAGCGGCGGGCCCGCGCGTTCCCGCACGAGCTGTCCGGCGGCGAGCGGCAACGCGTGGTGATCGCCGTCGCGATCGCCAACGACCCCGACCTGTTGATCTGCGACGAACCGACCACCGCGCTGGACGTCACGGTGCAGGCGCAGATCCTCGAGGTGCTCAAGACCGCCCGCGACATCACCGGCGCCGGGGTACTGATCATCACCCACGACCTCGGTGTGGTCGCCGAGTTCGCCGACCGCGCGCTGGTGATGTACGCGGGACGGGTCGTGGAGTCCGCCGGGGTGCACGACCTCTACCGCGATCGCCGGATGCCCTACACCGTGGGGCTGTTGGGCTCGGTTCCGCGGCTGGATGCAACGCAGGGCACCCGACTGGTGCCCATCCCCGGAGCGCCCCCATCGCTGGTCGGCCTGCCGCCCGGCTGCCCGTTCGCGCCTCGCTGCCCGCTCGCCATCGACGAATGCCGTTCTGCGGAACCGGAATTGGCCTCCGTTGGGGCCGAACACCGGGCCGCCTGCATCCGCACCGAGCAGGTCAACGGCCGCAGCGCCGCCGACATCTACGGTATCGAGACCGCCGCCCGGGCCGCGGCACCCGGTGACTCGCCGGTGATCGTGCGGGTGCGCGACCTGGTCAAGACCTACCAATTGACCAAGGGGGTGGTGCTGCGCCGCACGATCGGCGAGGTCCGTGCGGTCGACGGCGTCAGTTTCGAGCTGCGCGAGGGCCGCACGTTGGGCATCGTCGGGGAGTCGGGCTCGGGCAAGTCGACGACCCTGCACGAGATCCTCGAACTCGTTGCGCCGCAATCGGGATCGATCGAGGTGCTCGGCAGCGACGTCCGTACGCTGAGTGCCGCCGGCCGGCGGTCGCTGCGCCGCGACATCCAGGTCGTGTTCCAGGACCCGGTGGCTTCGCTGGACCCGCGGCTGCCGGTCTTCGAGCTGATCGCCGAGCCTTTGCAGGCCAACGGGTTCGGCAAGGATTCCACGAACGCGCGAGTCGCCGAGCTGTTGGACATCGTGGGGCTGCGCCGGGCCGACGCGACGCGCTACCCGGCAGAGTTCTCCGGCGGGCAGAAGCAGCGCATCGGCATCGCGCGGGCGTTGGCGCTGCAGCCCAAGATCCTGGCGCTCGACGAACCGGTGTCAGCCCTCGACGTCTCCATCCAGGCGGGGATCATCAACCTGCTGCTCGACCTGCAGGAGCGATTTAGCTTGTCGTATCTGTTCGTTTCCCATGATCTTTCGGTGGTCAAGCACCTGGCCCATCAGGTGGTCGTGATGCACGCCGGGACGATCGTCGAACAAGGCGAGAGTGCGCAGATCTTCGGCAACCCGCAGCATGAGTACACGCGCCGGCTGCTGGGCGCGGTGCCGCAACCGGATCCGGGTCGACGTGGCTAGTCGCTCGCGCCGGGGGCTGGTGGCGGCGTTTCTCGCCGTCGCGTTGGTGCTCTCCGGCTGCTCGGCGGTCAGGCTGGCACCCGAGAGCGGCACCAAGGCCCGCGTCGGCTCCACCAGCGACGTCAACCCGCAGGATCCCGCCACGCTGCGCGACGGCGGAAACCTGAAGCTGGCGCTGAGCGACTTCCCGCCCAACTTCAACATCCTGCACATCGACGGCAACTCGGCCGAGGTGGCGGCCATGATGAAGGCCACGCTGCCACGGGCGTTCATCATCGGGGCCGACGGCTCGACGACCGTCGACACCGACTATTTCACCAGCGTCGAGCTCACCGGGACCTCACCGCAGGTGGTCACGTACACGATCAACCCCAAGGCGGTGTGGTCCGACGGCACCCCGGTCACCTGGCGCGACATCGCCAGCCAGATCCACGCCCTGTCGGGCGCCGACAATGCCTTCGAGATCGCCGGGCCCAGCGGCGCGGACCGCGTCGCCTCGGTGACTCGCGGGGTGGACGACCGGCAGGCGATCATGACCTTCGCCAAGCCGTACGCCGAGTGGCGCGGCATGTTCGCCGGCAACGGCATGCTGCTGCCGGCCAGCATGACCTCCACCCCCGAGGCGTTCAACAAGGGCCAGCTCACCGGGCCCGGCCCCACGGCCGGCCCGTTCATCTTCTCGTCGCTGGACCGGACCACGCAGCGAATCGTGTTGACCCGCAACCCCCACTGGTGGGGAGAGCGGCCGCGCCTGGATGCCATCACCTACCTGGTGCTCGACGACGCCGCGCGGTTGCCGGCACTGCAGAACAACACGATCGACGCGACGGGCATCGGGACGGTCGACCAGCTGGCCATCGCCCAACGCACCAAGGGCATTTCGATCCGGCGCGCGCCCGCCCCGAGCTGGTCACACTTCACCTTCAATGGCGCCCGGGGATCGATCCTGGCCGACAAGGCGCTGCGCCTTGCCGTGTCCAAGGGCATCGACCGGCAGACCATCGCCAAGGTCGTCCAGTACGGCCTGACCAACGACCCGGTGGCCCTGGGCAACCACATCTACGTCGCGGGCCAGGAGGGCTACCAGGACAACAGCGCCATCGTGCCCTACGACCCGGCCGAGGCGCGCCGAGAGCTCGACGAGCTGGGCTGGAAGCTCAACGGCCGGTTCCGGGAGAAGGACGGCCACCAGCTCGTCATCCGGGACCTCTTCTTCGACGCGCAGGGCACCCGGGCCTACGCCCAGATCGCGCAGAACAGCCTGGCCCAGATCGGGGTCAAACTGGATCTCGTGGCCAGGTCCGGCAGCGGCTTCTTCAGCAACTACGTCAACGTCGGCGACTTCGACATCGCCCAGTTCGGCTGGCTCGGCGATGCATTCCCCCTGTCGTCGCTGACCCAGATCTACCAGTCCGACGGGGCCAGCAACTTCGGCAAGATCGGCAGCCCGGAGATCGACGCCGCGATCGAGCGCACGCTCGAAGAGCTCGACCCCGCCAAGGCGCGGTCGCTGGCCAACGACCTCGACAAGCTCATCTGGGCCGAGGGATTCAGCCTGCCGATCACCCAATCGCCGGGCGATGTGGCGGTGCGCAGCACGCTGGCCAATTTCGGCGCGACCGGCCTGGCCGACCTGAATTACACCGCGATCGGGTTCATGCGAACCTGAGCCGGTCACACAGCGGCGCCGGGACCGGCAGGGCGCCCTCGACGGCGGCGGCCACAGCGATCGCCTTCCACAGCAGGCGGATCCCGGACCGCGGCGGGAGCGCGTCCAGCTCCTGGGCCCGGCCGGCAAGCGAGTCGGCCGCGCCGCGGCACACCGCGGCGGCGGCGGCCAGGGCCGCCGGCTCGCGAAAGTCCAAGGCGCTGTGCGCCATTGTCGGCAGCCGCAGCAGCACCGCATTGGGTATCAGCGATGCGATGCACTCGGCCACTGCCCGCGGGGTGATCAGGTCACGGCCGCCGGAGATCAGCACAGTGGGCCAATCGAATTTCGGCATCTCGGCCGCGAGGTCATAGGGCTCGGCCTCGAAAGGGACTGTCGGGTGCATGGTTTCGCGAATCGCGAGTGCCGGATCGAGAGGCAAGCCGTCGGGTTCGGCGGCGTAGTCGAGTTCACGGAAGGCGATGCGGCCGACCAGGTCGGCTTCGAAGCGGTACGGCACCTTGCGGTTGACGATCGTGGTGAACCGGGACATCGCGTGCCACAGCAACATTCTGCCGTCCAGTAGCAGGTCGAGTTGGCGGTCGAGTAGCTCGGGGCCGCCGTATCCGTACATCCTGGCGGCCAGCTCTCCGTCCGGGTCGGTCATCACACCGGCGTCAACGAGCTTGCGGACCTTGGCCGCCAGCGCGGCGGTCTCGGGGCCGTCGCCGGTCAACAGCAGCCCCCGGACGGCGTCGCGGACCATCGCGATGTCGTGCCGCGACAGCAGCGGCGAATCGAGCACCATCGCCCGCACCCGGCCGGGATGGCGGACGCCGACCCCGGACGCGACATAGGTACCGTACGACGCGCCGTAGAGGATGGCCGAGTCCACGTGGGCGTCGTCGAGCACCGCCGCCACGTCGTCGACGACCTGGTTGACCGTGATCGCCTGGGGCGGCAGGTCGGCGCCGGAGTCGTCATGGCGCGACATGCCCACGCCGCGATGCTCGATCATGATGACGTCGAGCCCGGCTGCGGCGGCGCGCCTCCGCAGCCCCTGGTACATCAGCACCGACGCCACCCCCGGACCGCCGGGGATGATCACCACCGGGTGTGCGGACTTCCGGCCGGTGCGCACGTAGTAGAGGTCGAACTCCTCGGCGCTGCCCGGCGAGACCGGCCGGCGCACCGGCCGCACGCCGGGCAGCCGTGCCAGCTTGTCGTGCACCCGGCGGCGTTTGGCATTCATCGTCATCTTCGGGTTCGTCGTTGTCCCTGTCGGCCCACCATGGCCCCCATTCTGCCGAGGCCGCCGCCCGTCAGCAGTGCAACGGCTACCCCGGACTCGTGGCCCCGCTAAACATTGAGATCGATGCGGTGTGCGCCCTTGACGCCGTCGTAGCGCCCGGGGCTGCAGGTGAGCACGATCACCTGCCCGTGCGCGCCCACGGTGTCGAAGACCTCCCCCATCCTGGCCAGCCGGTCGGGGTCGGTGAACCCGAGCGCGTCGTCAACGACCACGGGAACGGTGTCCTCCTTGGCGACCAAGGCGGCACCGGCCAACCGGGCCAGAATCCCGAGCTGCTCTTTGGCCCCGCCGGACAACGAGTCGTAGGGCACGGTGATGCCGTCCAGGGTGCGGCTGCGGATGCACAGGTCGGCGTCGACGTCCACCTCGAAGGTCGGCCCGAACACGGGCCGGCCGAGCCGCTGCAGTTCGGCGCAGTAGGGGTCGACGTAGCGCAGCCGGGTGCTGTCGCGGTGGCGCATCATCACCTCGCGCAGCAGCTGCGCTGCGCGGGCGCGGCCGCCGATGCGGGCGTGCTCGCCGGCGGCGTGTTCGAGCTCGGTCTCGGCGGCGTCGAGCTTGCTGTTGCGCCCTTCGCTGCCGAAGACCGTCAGTTCGATATCGATCTCGCGCCGCGCGCGGGCGGCGTCTTCGTAGCGGTCGCGCAGCGACTCGGCTTCCTCGGTGGCGTCGGCCAATTCGGCGGCGACCGCGTCCGGCGCCGCGGCGGCCAGCTGTTCGGCCAGCTCGGCGACGCGGCGCTCGGCGGCTTGGGCCGCCAGCCGCCCGGCGTCGGCCGCCGCGGCGAGGTGCTCGTCACTGGCGTCGACGCGCTGCTGGTTGAGCCGCTCCGCGGCCGCGTCCAGCTCGGCGCGCTGGGCCAGCAGGGCGTTCTGCAGAATCGTTGCGCCCGCGGACAACTCGGCAAGCTTGCTGTTGGCTTCTGTCGCCCGCCGGCGGGCCGCCTCGCATTCGGCGCCGGCGGCGGAGCGGGCCTGCTCGGCGGCTTCGAGTTCGGCGCGGGCAGCGACGGGGTCCAGCGGCGGAGCGGCATCGGCCGGGCGGCCGGCGGTCAGCCGCGCGAGGCGCGAGCGGAGTTCGTCGATCTCTTCGTCGCCGCAGAGTCCCGCCAGCGTGGCGCCCAGCTGGTCGCGGTTGCTCTGCATTTCGCGGCGGCGCTCGTTTCCGGAGCGCGCTGCGGGGAGGTCGGCCACCTCGGCGGCGGCCAGCGCGGCGGCCAATTCCTCTTGTGCCGCAGCGTATTCGGCTTGCACGTCGAGCGCGGCCGCGCCCGGGGTGATCCGCGCGCTGAGCACGCCGGGCACGTCGACCGTGGTGGGGCCGGTGGCGGTGACCGACCAGCTCTGGCCAGCCGACAACGACACCCGTTGGTCGCCGGAGCGCAGCTCGACGTCGGTGGCCGCGGTGAACTCGACGGCCGCCGAGATCATTGCCAGCTGGCCGCCGATGCGATCGGCCGCCGCCGCGGCGTCCTCGATCCGCCGCAGCAGCTCCTCGGTGACGGCGACGGTGGCGAGCTGTTCGCCGATCAGGTCGCGGTCGGACTGGATGGCCTCGATCTTGGCCAGCCGGGCGTGCAGCCGGTCGGCCTCCTCACGGTCGGCGAGCTCTTCCACGGCGCGCCGGGCCTCGTCGGTGCGGCGTTGCAGGTCCTGCAGTGCGGCGCCGGCTGCTTCGGCCGCGGCGTCGGCGGCCTGCGCGACGGTGCGCGCCGCGCACCGCGCCTCGGCCGCTTCTCGCGCCTCGGCCTCGGCGGCGGTGACAGCCGTTGTTCGCGTGGCGATTTCACCGAGCAGGCGCACACGACCGTCGTGGGCGGCAGCCGCGGCCGCGCTCGTCGCGCCGGCCGCCTCGGCGACCAGCTGGGCTTCGCGCGCCTGCGCGATGAGTTCGGCGACGGTGTCGGCGGCGGCCTGCGCGGCGGCCAGCCGCGGCCCGGCGGCCATGCGCTGCTGCGACAGCTCGGCCACCCGCTCGGTGAGGGCGGCGTGGCGGCGCACCCGCTCGTCGACCTCGGCGACGGCGGCCGCGCAGTCCGCCACCGCGGCCTCGGCCTTCTTCAGCCGGGAGATCGCGGCGGCCCAGTCCCCGGTGGGGCGCCCGGTGGCGGTGAAGTAGCGCAGGTATTCGGAGTCGATGCGCTCGACGAGCAACGGCTCGGTGCCGGACAGCGCCGCCTGGTCACCGGCGGCGACGTCGAGCGCGCGCGACAGCGCGTCGCACGCCGACAGATCCACCGCGGCGGTGGCCGCGCTCTGCAGCACCCGCTGGGCGTGCCACAGTTCGTTGTCCACCGTCTCGGCCAGCATCGCTTTGACCCGCTCGTGGGCCTCGTCGCCGGTCAGCTGCTCGCGGCGCGGCGTCAGCACGGTCAGCTCGGTCTCGCATTTCTTGTGGAAGCGCTTGCGATAAATGAAACGATAAGGGCCGCAGCTCATTTCGGCGCCCACTTCCGCGCCGACGTCGCTGTGGGTCGGCTTGACCTGCTTGACTTCCCTTTTCGTCGAACGGTCGCGGCATTCCAGCAGCAGGTCCAGCGCCTCGATCATCGACGACTTGCCGATCTCGTTGGCGCCGTGGACGACGACGACACCGTGGTCGGGGAACTCGATCTCGCGGTGCGCGATGCCACGGTAGTTCGTCAGGGTCAGCCGGTGCAGCTTCATGCCGCGCCCCGATCGGTCAGCCGCAGCAGGAGCGCCAGCGCCGCCTGGGCGTCGGCCGCGGAGTCGTGATCGCCCTCGCGCGCCGTCGCCACGAGTTCCTCGACGGCCGCGGCGGCGAATCCCCCGATGCCCAGATCGGTGAACTCGCCGTCGGCGGGGATGACGGCCAGGTCGGTGTGCCGCTCCCACAGGCCGAGCCAGGCAAACAACCGCGTGTATTTGTCCAGGCAGGCATCCAGTGCGGCGCGGTCGGTGACCGTCAGCGAACCGGTCAGCGCCAGGCGCACCACCGTCCGGTCCTTGGCGGTCAGGTGGTCGAGGTTGATGTCGAGGTCGGCGATGTCACGGTCGTTGTCGACCTGGCGGTGCAGCGTGACGAAACGCCAGTTGCCGACCCGTCGGGGCTCCACGGTGATGGGGCGCCGCGGGTCGGTGTCGTCGATGTCGACGACCAGCACATGGCCCGGGTCGGATTCGATGTCGTCGAAGTTGGTGACCTCCGGCGAACCGGAGTACCAGATGCGGCCGTCGCCACCGACCCGGGTGAGCGAATGCTTGTCCCCCAGCGCCACGTAGTGCACGACGCCCCGGGCCAGCGCGTCGTCGAGCGTGGCGCGCCGGATGAGCGAGGGCTTGGCGCGATCGGGATCAAGTTCGTCGACGCCGCCGTGGGCGAGCAGGATCCGGGTAGCCTGCGTTTCGGGCAGGCCGTCCAGGGCGTCGGCGGCGAGGTCGGTCGTGGGGGCCTTGGATCGCCATGGCGCGGCGACGATTTCCAGGCCGGGGCGGACGTCGTGGACACCGGCCCGGTCGAGCACGATGACGTTGTCCGGGCGTTCGGCGGTGAACAGCGCGCCGGTGTAGACCGACGAGGCGTCCAGGGGGTCGTGGTTGCCCGGCAGCAGGTAGACCGGAACCCCGATGGCGCGCATGGCTTCCAGCGACTGGCCGATCACCTGGGGGGCGAGCTGGTTGTGTTCGAAGACGTCGCCGGCCACCACGACGAACTCAGCGCCCACCTCGGCCGCCAGCGCACCGAGGCCGGCCACCGCGTCGCGGCGGGCCGCCGAGTACCGGGGCTGGGCGTCGCCGGCGAGGAAGTGCCGCGTCATGCCCAGCTGCCAGTCGGCGGTGTGCAGGAATCGCATCGCGACCAGCCTCCTTTCCCGTTGTTGTCCAGGCACCGCGAAGTCTAGGGCGGGGCACCGACAAGAACCGGGACCTCGCCCGGCAGGTCTCGGGCGGCCGCGGGCGGGTGGGTCGGGAGGACTGGCTTGAAATAACTTCCGTCACTGTGGTTTCAGTGGTCACAAGGTGGGGAGTTTTGTCGGTGGTCGTCGCTAGTTTC
>Ga0307441_1000420_pt1 | contig 15718 bp, 14 predicted proteins | sample SalMarWE160420MG_FD_202149 | JGI IMG/M metagenome (GOLD analysis project Ga0307441, IMG submission 202149) | Salt marsh sediment microbial communities from the Plum Island Ecosystem LTER, Massachusetts, United States - WE1604-20 | ecosystem: Environmental > Aquatic > Marine > Intertidal zone >... | reverse complement strand
TTCCTCCACGTTCTTAATTTCAGCGTCCAAATGCCTAACCATTTTTAATGAGTTGTTCTACTAAAATCCGTCTCACCTTCAAAGTAACAGTCTTGTAAATCTTTAAGGGAATTCTTGTAAGTGTCTTGTGCTGAAATAGGTTGACACTTTTTCGAACAAAAAAAGTGTTAACAATATGAACAAAAAAACCACAGGCCGCAAGCTATAAAAACTATCGGTACAGTTATTCCTTCAAGAAACAAGTCATTGAAGAGATAGAAAATGGCCAGATTTCGATGAATCAGGCCTCGTTGAAATATGAAGTGAGTCGATCCACGATTCAAAAATGGTTCGATAAAATGGGTAACTTTGACAAGAAACTCAGAAGCATGCAAGGAAGGTCCCCAAAACAAAAAATGCTTAGCATGAAGGCGCGTATAGATCGTCTGGAAGAGGAGAAAGAAATTCTCTCCTTTGCCATTGTGTCTCGTCCTGAAATAGGTTGACACCTTGTCAACCAAAAAAGAGTAAATTGCATTCAAACGTTAGTTTACTTCAAATATCACACCTAGTACAATCAGCAATAACGATGATAAAATTCAGAAGTATTTTGGTTTGTCAGATATTCATGTTTACCTGTTATTTATCTTATAGCCAAACGGGACACATAAGAACATTCACATCGGAAGACTGGGATTATTGGGAAATAACCTTAGAAGAACAGTCGGGCCGGATTAAAACATTTACCCATGAAAACTTGGAGAACTGGGAATATAATCTGGATGATCAATCAGGGAGTATAAAGACTTTTACCTCAAAAAACTGGGATCACTGGGAGGTTAATGGTGGGGAAATTTCTTTGAGAACATTCGTATCGGACGATTGGGACCATTGGGAAATTGCAGGAGACGGAATAAACCTCCGGGCAAGAACATTCATATCGGAAGACTGGGATTACTGGGAAATTTCCGGTGATGCTTCCGCTACAATTAGAACCTTTACATCGCAGGATTGGGATCATTGGGAAATCACGGGAGATTTATCCAATGTAAATCCATTGGCTAAAGTGGCCATCTTATTTATTCCCATATTCATAAGCAGTATTTATATTCAGGGAAGAATAAATTGAAATGAATTATTTCTCTACGAATCCTGGTGTGCTAATTTAATAATTATCCTTTTAGTTGTTGCTTAGTCTCCCATTTTAAACAAATTGCTGGCAATCCTTGCAATTGCTTCCCGATATCGATCCATCAACACCCAGTAATTGAAGGTTGGAAATTAAAATAAATCAATAATATAAGCAAATACTTATCAGATAATTAAAAGAACATATAAATTCACATATTTGTAATTCAAAAAATTAGATAATCAATCCAATAGTTTATAATGTCTGTAAAATATAAAAGATGAAAAAGCATGCTGGTTATCGTGCTGTGCCATTAACATTTAACCGACGAATGGTAGCCATTTCAGCTTCTATTGCTAAGAAAAGGAATACTATTCATAGTATTACTGAAATCGATATAACTGAGCCACGGCATATATTTAAGATGCATAAAGAGCAAACAGGAGAATCGCTTTCTTTTACAGCTTATATAGTTTATTGTTTAGCCCATGCAATAGTAAAATATTCTGATTTAAACTCCTTCCGCAAAGGAAGGAAACTTATCCTGTTAGATGATATATGTATAAGTGTATTAATTGAGCGGGATATCAAAGGTGAAAAGGTGCCGGAACCTATAGGAATAAAGCAAGCACAAAATAAAACTTACCGCCAAATCCATGATGAAATCAGAGCAGCACAACAAAATCAGGGAGATCGACTGGGTAGTCTATCTAAAATGGAATGGGTGAGATTTATTCCTGCCTTTTTAATGCGCTTGTTTTTCCGCATCGCCTCAAAGAACATTCACATGCAAAAACGCTATGGAGTAATAAGTGTTACGGCAATGGGCATGTTTAGCAACCATGCTGTATGGTTTATTCCCATGGGCAGTCCAACAGTATTGCTCACTGTAGGAAGTATAGAAGATAAACCTATACTAATTGATGGTAAACTTGAGTTAAGAGAACATTTATGTCTTACTGTTTCTTTCGATCACAATATTGTTGATGGAGCACCTGCAGCCCGATTTATGAACAGGTTGGCCGAGTTGATCAAAAACGGTAGCGGGATATCTGATTCCATTGAAAATCCATCTGCAAATACTTAAAAATATAGCAAAGAATTATATTAGCTTAATACGCTCTGGTATTCCGTTCCTCGATGAAATTAATAAAGGAGCGGTTTACTACCTTATTCCCTCCCGGAGTGGGATAATCGCCGGTAAAATACCAGTCTCCAAGATGGTTCGGACACGCAATATGAAGATTTTCGATAGATTGGTAAACAATTTTAATTTCGGCATTAATTTCGGGTGTTTTTAACATGATGCCTATCTTTTCGGAAATCTCTTCAGCGGTAAAAGGCTTATAGATTTCCTTTACATAGTTCACAATCTTTTCTTTAGGCAGATTCTCCTGTGCTTTCGACTTTTTATATACTTCATTAATAATGCTTTCCTTTCCTGTTTCCTTCAACAATTCAATAGCAGCACGGAATGCTATAAAATCACCGAGTTTTGCCATATCGATCCCATAACAATCGGGATAGCGGATCTGCGGCGATGAAGATACTACAACAATACGCTTTGGCCTCAGGCGATCGAGAATACGAATAATACTGTATTTCAAAGTAGTTCCGCGAACAATAGAGTCATCAATGATAACCAGGTTATCCTCTCCGCTTTCCAGCGTATCATAGGTAATATCGTAAACATGCCCAACAAGGTCATCCCTCCCATCGTCCTGCGAAATGAAAGTACGAAGCTTCACATCCTTCAGTGCCACTTTTTCAACCCGTGGTTTAAGCGAAATGATACAGTTAAGTTCGTCAATGGTAATTTCTTTCCCTCGTTTCAGGATTTGTGCCTTCGCCTGGTCCTGCATATATTTTTCAATACCGTTGATCATACCATAAAAAGCGGTTTCAGCAGTATTAGGAATAAAAGAAAATACAGTATTCCCAAGTTCCCCTTTCACTGCCTTCACAATAGCAGATGTTAATAATGCTCCTAATTTTTTTCGTTCGAGGTAAATATCTCTGTCACTGCCCCGTGAAAAGTAAATTCTTTCGAAAGAACAGGAGCGCTTCTCAAAGGGACCTTTAATGTTTTCCATACTCACTGAGCCATCTGTTTTAATGATCAAAGCGCTGCCCGGATCAATTTCTTTTACATCATCGAGTGGCACATTTAATGTAGTTTGTATTACAGGTCGTTCTGAAGCGGCTACTACAACTTCCTCGTCCTGGTAATAGAATACCGGACGTATTCCATTTGGATCGCGCATAACAAAAGAATCACCATGACCAAGTAATCCGACAATTGCATAGCCTCCATCCCATTTTTTACTCGAATCCTTTAGTATATTCGCCACTTTTATATTCCGGGCAATTAATTCCGATATTTCAGTATTTGAATGACCCAGCTTTTTATAACGATTGAATTCTGACTGATTTTCAACATCCAGGAAATGCCCCACATTCTCAAGCATAGTAACCGTGTCTATTCTTCCCCTGGGATGTTGTCCAAGTTCAACCAGGTGGTTAAACATTTCATCAACGTTTGTTAAATTAAAATTGCCGGCAAGAACCAATGTACGAGATTTCCAGTTATTCTGCCGGACTACTGGATGAGCATTTTCCAACTTGTTTTTACCGTAGGTCCCATATCGCAAATGTCCCATCAGTACTTCGCCTGAAAAGGATAAATTTCTCTTTACCCACGAAATATCTTTAGTTATCCCGGGCGACTTCTCCTCCACCTCATCATAATTTGACCTGATGGTTTGAAAAAGATCATTTATCGCCGAAGCATTGATAGATCGTATTCTGTCGAGATATTCGAAACCGGGAAGAACATCAAGCTTAACAGAAGCTATTCCTGCTCCATCCTGCCCCCTGTTATGCTGTTTTTCCATAAGAAGATAAAGTTTATTCAAACCCCATCTCCAGGTACCGTATTTAAGCTGATAATACTCAAGCGGTTTTAATAATCGTATCAGTGCAATACCACACTCGTGCTTGATCTCGTCTATCATTCCTCAGTCAAAATAATTTATAGTGGAGGATAATTTATTTTACTCCGGACAATAAAAGCGTCCGGGTATACTCTTTCAATCTGTTTAAGAAATTTCATCGCTTCACTATGTGTCCTGAAATCACCTACATATAATAAATAAAAAGGGGAATCGAAACTATAGTAGGTTTTAATTCCGTTATATCTTGCGGCAAATTCGGCCTGAACCTTTGGGCCCTCACTATATGCCTGTTTTCCCGAATTAGCATAAATACGGATGCGATATCCCGAAATACCTTTATTCTTGCTCTCTTCGAATAGGTGTTTGTCAATTAATTTAATAATTTCCTTACTCTGAACAATATTAATATTACCTGGTGCCGGAGAATATTGGATGTCGCGTATTAATCTTGTACCCGTAAGTTGGGCATGGGAGTGAAGAAATATAAATGGAACAGTAAAAATCATCAAACGTTTTACGAGGCTCACCCTTATGCTTATTTTTGCACTGGTAAAATTAATTTTTTTTAATTAAAAAAGAGTATTAATCGTATTGAAGAGATAAGTGCCGTCCTGAAAAGACATCAAATGGTAACATTACGAACCTCATCAATGGCAATTTTTCTTTTTATTAATTTCGTGCGTGCCGACACAGTACCTTCAAGCCGAAAGTTAACGTTTTGATCTTTCTTCAAATTCATAATGCCGATAGCTGTACCTAAGAAATTTGCCAGACGAACTCTCAGTACTATATCGTGGACCATATCCGATTTCGGAGGAAGTACTATTACATCGATCGATGTAAGTTTACCCACATATTGTGAATTCATATACAACCGGGTATCGAAATCGCTGATGGTTATACGATGAAACGTAGGGTTTTCAACAGAAACACGAAGTGTAACCAGTAAGGCATTATCTTCAAAACCGTTGATTGTGATACTATTTATCTCGCCAACGGTAATTTCTGAAAACCTGCCGCAAGAAGTCAGTAATGCGATAAAAATAAAGTAAGCAAAATACTTGAGCCGGATCATAGAATGAATTATCTTGTGTCGTAATTACAACTCGTAAATGTGTTAATTTATTTTGAAAAACTATTAAATTAAAAGTAAATAAACCATGAAAATAACACAGGATCAGATCAATTCGTTTTTGGAAGGTAATAAGATAGCCATAGCTGGTGTTTCAAGATCACCCAAAAAGTTTGGATATCAAGTTTATAAAGAGCTTAAAAACAAGGATTATACAGTTATACCAATCAATCCAAGTGCTGATACTATCGATGACGAAACCTGCTATAAAAATGTCAGCGATCTGCCTGCCGGTGTCGATAGTATTCTTATTCTCACTCCCAAGCAACAAACCGATACTGTCTTACGAGAAGCTATTCAGAAGGATATTAAAAATATTTGGGTACAACAGATGTCGGAAACGCAGGATACTTTAAAGATAGCTGAAGAATACAAGCGGGAAATTATTTCCGGGAAATGTATTTTTATGTTTGCCGACCCTGTAAAGGGAGTTCATAAGTTTCACAGGTCCATCGTAAAGTTATTTGGCGGATTACCCAAATAAAGCACTCAGATCTTTTTCGGATTTTTACTTACAAGCTGCCCTGTTGAAAGGATTCCGGTTTAATTTTTTAAAATCCATTCAGCCAGCCAGTCACCTGCTTTAGAAGTCTTTGCAGCTTTATCTGCTGCAATATCCCGGGTAACTACACCTGCTTTCAGTGAAGCATTAACTGCAGCTTCTATCTTTTGAGCTTCAGTTGGCAAACCCAGTGATTCGAGCATCATGGCAGCCGATAGAATGGTAGCCAGCGGATTCGCTATATCTTTTCCGGCGGCCTGGGGAAAAGACCCATGAATAGGCTCAAACACCGAAGTATGCACTCCAATAGAAGCCGAAGGGAGCAGTCCCATCGATCCTGTGATCACGCTGGCTTCATCTGAAAGAATATCACCAAACATATTTTCCGTAATCAACACATCAAATTTTGTTGGCCATTGAATAATTTGCATAGCGGCATTATCGACCAGCATATGATCCACCTGAATATCGGGGTAATCCTTTTCCATTTCCTTGATTGTTTCCCTCCACAAACGTGAAGTTGCCAGAACATTCGCTTTATCAATAGCAGTAAGTTTCTTTCGCCTTTTTGCAGCATACCCGAAAGCCAGTTTTGTAACCCGGATGATCTCCGACTTTGAATAGACATTAGTATCGAAGGCTTTCTGTCCATCTTCGGTGCGACCTCTAAGTTCCCCGTAATAAATTCCTCCTGTAAGTTCCCGAACAACAATAAAATCGGCTCCTTTGACCAGTTCGGGCCTCAAGGGTGATTTATCGATTAGTGTACTGAAAGTACGTACCGGCCGTATATTGGCGAAAAGCTGCAGTTTCTTCCTCATATCAAGCAGTCCCTGCTCAGGCCGGATTTTCGCTTTGGGATCATTATCGTATTTCGGATCACCGATAGCTCCAAAAAGTACAGCATCCGAATTCATACATATCTCATGTGTCTCATCGGGATATGGATTTCCAACCTGTTCAATAGCTGTAGCCCCCACAAGTCCAAACACATATTCAAATTCATGCCCGTATTTTTCACCAATGGCATTCAATACCTTAATTGCTTGTTCTACAATTTCAGGCCCGATTCCATCGCCTGGTAATTTCGCTATCTTACAAATCATAAAAGTGAATATTGATATGCAATAATTTTTTCAGGAATTGTAGTTAATTCCCTTCTGAAAATATTCCGGATCTGCAGAAGCAACTAAACCCTTTCAGCCACCAAATCGCCAACTTCCGATGTGGAAAAGCCCATGCGTCCTGCTCCCATATCTTTTATTTTATGGGCCGTCACATCCATAATGGCATCTTCGATAGCCTTTGCGGCCTGGTCTTCCCCAAGGTGCTCAAGCATCATACCACCAGCAGCAATGGATGCCAACGGATTGATAACATTTTTATCGGTATACTTCGGTGCCGATCCGCCAATAGGTTCGAACATGGAAACACCTTCAGGATTGATATTCCCTCCGGCAGCAATACCCATCCCTCCCTGGGTAATAGCGCCGAGGTCGGTAATTATATCGCCAAACATATTGCCAGTAACAATTACATCGAACCATTCCGGATTTTTCACCATCCACATGCAGGTAGCATCTACATGGTAATATTCCCGTTTAATATCAGGATAATCGGCCTCCCCTATCTCGTGAAATGCTCTTTCCCACAAATCGTAAACATAGGTAAGTACGTTGGTTTTGCCACAGAGTGCCAGGGTATTTCTTTTATTTCTTTTCCTGGTATAATCGAATGCATAGCGCAGGCAGCGTTCTACCTGTTTCCGGTTATAAACCATACTCTGAATTGCCACTTCATCGGATGTGCCTTTCATAGTAAATCCTCCGACTCCTGTATACAATCCGCCAGTGTTCTCACGCACCACTACATAATCGATATGTTCCGGGCCTTTATCCTTAAGAGGTGTGGGAACACCCGGATACAATTTTACCGGACGTAAATTGATGTACTGATCGAGATCAAATCGTAACTGCAGCAGAATGCCTTTTTCCAGTATGCCGGGTTTTACATCGGGATGTCCGATAGCTCCCAGAAAAATAGAGTCGAATTTTCTTAATTCTTCACTGGCAGAATCGGGTAATACTTCACCGGTTTTCAGGTATCGGTCGCCACCAAAATCATACTCTTTAAAATTAAGTTTAAAACCAAATTTAGTGGCTGCCGCCGATAACACTTTTTTACCTTCGCGAACTACTTCAGGTCCGGTACCATCGCCCGGCAGGACAGCAATATTGTAAGATTTACTCATAGAATTTAACTATTATTTGTAATAAGGGTGAATTTTTTCGAAGCGCAAGTTTACTATAAATTCCGAATAATGAAGCATAACAATAACATTTTTATGCATGGCTGTAACTTTCAATAATGTTTAGCATTTTGATGGTAGCTATAATGGCTGCTATAGTCTGGTCGGGATCCAGGCCGCGCGTACGAATTTCTTTTTTACCAAATTCCCATGTAATATTGGCTTGCACCAGGGCATCGGTCTTACCTCCGGGAGGTATTGAAACAACATAATCCACCAACCGGGGAACAGTCTTATTGATACTTTTATAAATTTTTCTGAGTGCCTTCATAAAAGCATCGTATTGTCCGTCACCTACCGAACTTTCTTCATATTCCTTTCCATCCATTTTTATTTTCAGACTGGCTAAAGGCCTTAATCCCTTGGCGGTGGAAAGTGAATAGTTGATTACTTTAATTTTCTCTTCAATGGATTTACTTTGAAGTACATCGGCAATAATGTAGGGCAGATCTTCCATGGTAACCATTTCCTTTTTATCTCCCAGTTCAATTATCCGTTTGGTTACCTTTTTCATCGATTCCGGATCGAGTTCGATACCCAATACCTCAAGGTTTTTGGCAATATTGGCTTTCCCTGAAGTTTTACCCAAAGCATACAACCGCTTACGTCCAAACCGTTCAGGCAATAAATCATTGAAGTACAGGTTATTCTTTTTATCTCCGTCGGCATGAACCCCACTGGTTTGAGTGAACACATTTTCGCCGATAAGTGGTTCGTTGGGCGGTATCCGTATTCCCGAATAGGTTTCAACCATTTTACTTACCAGGGTAAGTTTCGATTCATCGACTGACATTTTATAACCGAAATGATCATGTACAACTGCAATAATACTCGATAATGGTACATTACCTGCTCTCTCGCCCAATCCGTTAATTGTACCATGCAAACAGTTAATTCCCGCTTTTATGGCAGCGTAAATATTTGCCGTAGCAAGATCATAATCGTTATGGGCATGAAAATCAAATTTCAGGTCGGGATAATTGCTTATCATTTGTTTGCAGAAAGCATAAGTCTCATCAGGATTAAGAATCCCGAGGGTATCTGGTAGCATAAACCGCTTTATAGGCTGGTCGGCAAGATTATCGATCAGATTGTACACATATTCAGGCGACTGACGCATGCCGTTCGACCAGTCTTCGAGGTATATATTAACAGACAGTGACTTTGATACAGCATAATTAATCACCTCCCTGATATCACGGATATGTTCTTCAGGTGATTTGTGAAACTGATGGGTTACATGGTGCAAAGAGCCTTTTGCCAGCAAATTGATTACCTTACATCCGGCCCCAACAATCCAGTCGACTGAAGATGTACCATCCACAAAGCCCAGAACTTCCACTTTTTCAAGTTCTTTTTTCGATGCTGCCCATGAAACTATCTTTTGTACGGCTTCAAGTTCTCCCTCCGATACCCGTGCTGAGGCAATCTCAATACGGTCGACCTTGAGGTCTTCAAGCAGTAATTTCGCCATGCTTAACTTTTCATCAAAAGTGAAACTCACGCCTGATGTTTGTTCCCCATCGCGAAGCGTGGTATCAAGTAAACTGATCTTCATTTTAGATGTCCTCCTGTCTTTTTATTAACTTGTTAAAAGGAACCAGTCATCAGTATATAAATTTCTCCCGGTTCCTTTTTAATTCAATTTACCCTGCTTGTCTCAAAAGATTCTATTGTATCCTTAATAGCAAGCAAATAATCGATATCGTCGTAACCGTTTATCAAACATTCCTTCTTATAGGAATTGATATCAAAATCCTCAAGCTCTCCGGTAGAAAGAATAGTTATTTTCTGTTTTTCAAGATTGACTTCAACTTCAGTATTCGGGTCGTTATCAACAGCTTTAAACAGTTTTGCTAAAAAATCTACCGAAACCTGTACAGGTAATAAACCGTTATTTAGTGCATTATTCTTAAAAATATCGGCAAAAAAACTCGAAACAACCACTTTAAATCCATAATCGTAAATAGCCCAGGCAGCATGTTCACGACTCGATCCGCTTCCGAAATTTTTACCTCCTAGGAGTACCTGGCCACTATAAGTAGTATCGTTGAGTACAAATTCCTCAATAGGTTGATTCTGCTTATTATATCTCCAGTCTCTGAAAAGATTTTCTCCAAAACCTTCTCTTGTCGTAGTCTTCAGAAACCTTGCAGGAATAATCTGATCCGTGTCCACATTCTCTATCGGAAGAGGTACACATTTGCTACGTATTGTTGTGAATTTATCAATTGACATCTTTTTAATTTTTCTGGATTCAACTAAGATTTAAAGAAATTCCCTTGGGTCGGTAACTTTACCTGTCAGAGCAGCAGCTGCAGCTGTAAGCGGACTGGCAAGCATAGTACGTGAACCGGGGCCCTGACGACCCTCAAAATTACGATTGGTCGTGGAAACAGCATAAAGTCCTTCAGGAACTTTATCATCGTTCATAGCTAAACAAGCCGAACATCCGGGTTGCCGAAGTTCGAAACCTGCTTCTTCAAGGATCCTGTCGATCCCTTCTTCCTTAGCCTGTTTTTCGACTTGTCGTGAGCCGGGTACAATCCAGGCCACCACATTTTCGGCTTTCTTTTTACCTTTCACAAAACCGGCAAAGGCCCTCAGATCCTCGATGCGCCCATTAGTACAACTCCCTACAAATACATAGTTAACTTCTTTACCCATCATAGATGTGCCTGCTTCAAAACCCATATATTTCATCGATTTGCTGAAGCTTTCTCTGTTACTCTCATCAAGAGAGTCGATGGAAGGAATTTTACCCGTTACTGCCACTCCCATTCCGGGATTGGTACCATAGGTAATCATGGGTTCAATATCGGCAGCATTGTATTGCAATTCCCAATCGAATATCGAGTCCGTATCGGAATAAAGAGTTTTCCAATAATCCAGTTTGCTATTCCAATCCTTACCTTTCGGAGCATATTCACGTCCTTTAATATAGTTGAAAGTGACCTCATCGGGTGCTATTAAACCACCACGGGCTCCCATTTCTATGGTCATGTTGCATACGGTCATCCTTCCTTCCATGCTTAGGCTGCGGATGACCGATCCGGCATACTCAACAAAGTATCCTGTACCACCGCTGGCTGAAATCTTCGAAATGATATAGAGGATAATATCTTTGGCAACCACTCCTGTTTTCAACTCGCCATCGATGGTTATGCGCATCCGCTTTGGCTTAGGTTGCATGATACATTGAGTAGCCAATACCATTTCTACTTCACTTGTACCTATACCAAAAGCTACACTTCCAAATGCCCCATGGGTGGAAGTATGAGAATCGCCACATACTATGGTCATACCGGGTTGAGTTAATCCCAGTTCGGGACCTATCACATGAACAATGCCCTGAAAGGGATGATTAAGGCCGTAATGATCAATGCCATGCTTCTTTGTATTTTCGGCCAGTTTATTCACCTGTAACCGCGATAACTGATCCTGAATTGGTAAATGCTGATTTATTGTCGGGACATTATGATCGGGAGTAGCCACAGTTTTTTCGGGCCTGAATACTTTAATTCCCCTTCTGTCGAGTCCGGCAAAAGCCTGAGGACTGGTAACTTCATGTACCAGATGCCTGTCAATATATAAAACGCTGGGACCACCCTCGATTTGTTTCACTACATGTGAATCCCAAATTTTATCAAATAATGTTTTACCCACTTTCTGAAATTTTATGGTTATTTAATTTTATTTACTGCATCAATAAAAGCTTCCACCGAAGCGGTAAGAATATCGGTATTGCCAGAGAAGCCATAATAAAGTTTACCTTTATTTTCGATCTGAATATGTACTTTCCCCAAATCGTCGATTCCGCGGGTAACAGCCTGTACTAAATATTCCTCGAGGTTAACTTTATGCCGTATAATGCTTTTTACCGCTTTTAAAGAAGAGTCGACCGGCCCATTACCCGATTCGGTAGCAGTAAATTCCTCTCCGTCTATTTCAATAGTAACAGTGGCCATAGGTATGGTAGACATGCCAGCCAGTACCTGTAAATGTTTTAGTTTAATTTTACCTTCATTTGAATTTTCCTTTTTACCTACCAGCAATTCGAGATCTTCATCGCGAATATCTTTTTTCCTGTCGGCTACTTCCAAGAAGCGTTCGTATATTTTATCCAATTCTCCATTTTTCAAATCGTAACCCAAAATACTTAACCTGTGTTTCAGAGCAGCACGGCCGCTTCGGGCTGTAAGCGCAATACTCGATTCGGCAATACCTACATCGACAGGATCGATAATTTCATAGTTTTCACGGTTTTTTAATACTCCATCCTGATGAATTCCCGATGAATGGGAAAAAGCATTCCGGCCAACAATAGCCTTATTCGATTGAACCGGCATATTCATCAACGAAGATACCAGCCGGCTGGTTTTATAAATGTTCCGGGAATTAATGCCGGTTTCAATATTCAAATGCTTACGACTTTGAAGTGTCATCACTACTTCTTCCAATGAAGTATTCCCTGCCCTTTCACCAATACCGTTCATAGTAACTTCAACCTGTCGAGCCCCGTTTATGATTCCAAAAATACTGTTCGCCGTTGCCAAACCCAGATCGTTATGACAATGCGTTGAAATTATTGCTTTATCAATATTCTTTACATGTTCTTTCAGGTAAAGTATTTTCTCACCGTATTCCTGGGGTAGACAATATCCTGTTGTGTCAGGAATGTTAACAACTGTAGCTCCGGCTTCTATAACAGCCTCAATAACACGAGCCAGATATTCATTTTCCGTACGTCCGGCATCCTCTGCATAAAATTCGACATCATCGACATATTTCCGGGCATATTTCACTGCTTCAACAGCACGTTTAATAATTTCTTCTTCGTTCGAATTCAGCTTGTGATGTATATGGTAAAATGATGTACCTATGCCCGTGTGAATTCTTTTTTTCTTGGCGAATTTAAGGGAATCGGCTGCAACTTCAATATCCTTCCTGACAGCACGTGTCAAAGCACATATTACCGGCTTCTCTACTGCTTTTGAGATTTCTATTACCGAGTTAAAATCGCCCGGACTTGAAATTGGAAAACCTGCTTCAATAATATCGACACCAAGAGCTTCAAGCGCTTTGGCTATCTCTATTTTTTCGAGTGTGTTCAACTGACAGCCGGGGACCTGTTCGCCGTCGCGTAATGTTGTATCGAAAATATATAATCTATCACTCATTATTCCTGGTATTTACTACGTTATTAAATGTTTTATTACAATAATTCTAATTTTATCGGTGCTTATACAAACCAACATTCAGCTTTTCCCCCAGAGGGGGTAGCAACGTATCAAGAATAAAGATCAATTCCTTTGGATATCTTTTCATGTTATCTGTGTTTAATAAAAAAATGAGGGCTGTCCCCTTGTGAGAACAGCCCTTGTATTTTTTTTAATCTATACTTATACTATTCTCATTGGAGTATCTTAAGAATACCCAGAAGAAGAATACTTAGTATAGAAATGTTTACATCCATTGTCTTATTATTGAAACACAAAAGTACTGATTAATATCATATTTTAAAAAAAAGTGCCAAAAAAAACAAAATTATGTTTTTTTCAGCTTTTTGATCCACCCTGTTTTACTCATTAATAAATTGAAGTGGCTCAGTCTTCCGCTTCCATTGCCTCCACGAGTTCATTGGATAATTCCAGATTATGGTAAACATTTTGCACATCTTCCAATTCTTCAAATTCGTCGATCATATTCAATACTTTTTTTGCATCATTAGTCGAAAGATCCTTTGTAGTATTTGGTATGCGCTGCAGTTCGGCATTTTCAACTTCAACTCCCATCTCATCCAGCTTTTTTTGCATGCTTCCAAAATCTTCCAATGCTGTAGTAATAATAAATACTTCCTCTTCCACTTCACAATCTTCAACACCTGCATCAATTATTTCAAGCTGAAATTCATCGGGATCAAGATCATTCTTTTTAACTGTAAATACACCTTTATGATCGAATATAAATGCCAGTGAACCATTAGTACCCAAATTCCCCGACCTTTTAGTGAATATGGAGCGCACCTGGCTCACCGTTCGCTGGTTATTATCGGTCAGGCATTCAATAAATACAGCTACACCATGAGGAGCATAGCCCTCAAAAGTCACCTCCAGCAAATCAGCCCCATCTTTATCAGCCTTGTTAATTGCTCTTTCCACATTTTCTTTTGGCATATTAACACCCTTGGAATTTTGTATGGCTAATCGTAATCGGGGATTAGCTTCCGGATCGGGGCCCCCTTCTTTAACTGCAATGGAAATTTCCTTTACAATCCGCGAAAATATCTTTGCTCTCTTGGAATCAATAGCTCCCTTCTTTCTCTTAATTGTCGACCATTTACTATGTCCTGACATATATTTTGTTTTTTAATATGGCTTCTTTTCGGCCTACAAAATTATAAATTTATAAATTATGAGAAAATGATTCGGAATATGTATTAATGGGCCGAAATCTATATGACTTTAATACCCTGACCGGTTAATCAATAATCTTTACCTGTAAATAAAAGCAAATTTATCTATAGCTATTTGAGTGTGATAATACATTAAGTTGTCTAATATCTGAGAGATAACTGAATGAATTGATTTTAAGATTACTAATTTTATGAGTCTCAATTAAGAACAGCATCTTTTACAATCATGAGATTTAAAGTGATTTTACTTTTAAGCCTGATATTATTGTCCTTTCAGGATGAAGATCCCGGAAAAAGAAATATTATTAAAATTGGTATTGCGTTCGAAGAGTATATTGAATCTATTCATCCTCAAAAAATCTACCTGCACCTTGATAAGGACCTGTATTATGCGAATGAGAGGATTTGGTTCAAATCATACCTGCTCTCCGAACCAACCCTGACACCTGATACTTCAAGTGATCATTTATATGTCGAGCTTGTCGATCCTTATGCCCGGATAGTACAGATTATTCGTATTAATGCTGATCCGGCTAATAGCTCGGGTAGTTTTTACCTGGGTGATACAATACCGGAAGGTATTTATCAGATTAGAGCCTATACAAACTGGATGAAAAATTTTGGCAACGAATATTTCTATTCAAGGAATATTGAAATACGAAATCCTAATAAGAAATATTTGATCACACCAAAGGAAGCCCGATTGAACAACAGATTAATGAAAAAAGTTGATAAGAACAAAGAATCATTTTATATTGGTTTTTTCCCTGAAGGTGGAAATTTACTTGAGAACATTGAATGCCGGGTCGCTTTCAAAGCAGAAGACGTTTATGGAAAAGGAGTTGAAGTAAGCGGGATTATTGTAGATAAAAATAAAAACAAAGTCGCTACTTTTCATTCCTCCCATGCCGGAATGGGAAGTTTTACATTCATACCTGAAAAAGACAACTCTTATAAAGCCTTTATTCAGTTCCCTGATGGCTCTCAAAAGAAAGTTATACTTCCTGCTGCAATAAATAATAGTATTGGTTTACAATTAAGCACCAGAGCAGATCTGATCAGTATCACTTTACTCTCAAACAAACAGGCTTCAAATGATCGTCCGGCTAATGAATTCGTGCTTATTGGCCAGGTTAGAAATAAAATTTATTATGCCAACTACCTCAATCTGTTGGATGGGGACAGCATTTTTAGGGTTTCTTCTGATGACTTTCCTTCAGGTATTGTGCATTTTACTCTGTTTAATAATCGGCTTCAGCCCATTGCAGAAAGGTTACATTTCATCAATCATAATGATTT
>Ga0307441_1000419_pt1 | contig 15721 bp, 8 predicted proteins | sample SalMarWE160420MG_FD_202149 | JGI IMG/M metagenome (GOLD analysis project Ga0307441, IMG submission 202149) | Salt marsh sediment microbial communities from the Plum Island Ecosystem LTER, Massachusetts, United States - WE1604-20 | ecosystem: Environmental > Aquatic > Marine > Intertidal zone >... | reverse complement strand
GGGACCTGGGTTTCACCGCCATCTGGATCACGCCTCCGGTGGAGAATCGCTCCGGCCTCGACTACCACGGCTACCACCCCTACGACTGGACCCGCATCGACCCCCGGCTGGAGTCGCCGGACGCCAGCTACCAGGACCTGATCGACGCGGCGCACGCCCGCGGCATCAAGATCATCCAGGACGTAGTGATCAACCATTCCTGCCAGTACGGCATCCGCGGCAAGGTCCACATCGACCACCTGCCGATCAAGTACTACGTGCCGAACGGATCGCAGCAGGGCGAGGTGGATCACGGGCCCTATCAGGGGAACTTGGGCAACTACGCCTGGCCGAACCGGGACGACATCGACAATCCGGTCGCCCCCGACTGGTGGCGGGAGCGGCACGCCAGCGACCCCGCGGGCAGGGAGCCCCTGCGGGACCCCAAGACGGGCGAAACGGTTCCCAAGCCAGGCTACGACCCAGGGCGTTTCTTCGGCATCGATGCGCAGTCGCTCGATCCTGAGTGGTACCACCAGGAGGGCTTCATCATGGGCGGGGACTGGGAGAGCGCCCATCCCCTGCAGAATAGGCACATCGCCGGAGACTGCATCGACCTGGCCACCGAGCGGCGGAACGTCAAGGACTATATCATTGGGGCCGTCAACCGCTATCTGGACATGGGCGTGGACGCCCTGCGCATCGACACCGTCAAGCACATCGAGCGGGACAACCTGCTCGAATACGTGAATGCCTGGAAGGCCCACAAGCCGGGCCTCTTCGTCTTCGGGGAGAACCTGGTCAAGGGCTATGGCTGGGGGGACCTGGGCGGCGGCGACAACGGCCCCTCGGAGATTCGGCCCTGGTGGTACACCCGGCTCGGACGCGATCCCCGAAACCCCAAGGCGGGGGGCGACTCGGGCTTTTCGGTCCTCGACTTCGGCCTGTTCTCCACCTTCCGCGATTCCCTGAGCCGCGGCACCTACGCCGGAACCGCCCAGGTGTTGTCCATGGATTGGATCTACGGAGACCCGACCCAGCTCGTGACCTTTCTCCAGAACCACGACGTGGGGCCCGACAACGACTTCAAGTACCGCTTCAAGGGCGAACGCTGGATGGCGGCCGCCGCCTACAACCTGCTCTGGACCGCCCGTGGCATCCCCTGCCTCTACTTCGGCGAGGAGATCGAGTTCATGAAGGGGGCTCCCCAGGACATTGCCGAGGCCAATGACACCCTGGATCGGACCGGCCGCGCCTACTTCGGAGACCACCTGACCGATGAGCGCATCGCCGAGACCCAGGCACATCCCCTCTACCGACACATACGACGGCTGAACCAGATTAGACGCTCGATACCCGCGCTCCAGAAGGGGCGGATGGACCGGATATCCGAATGGGGAAGCGGGATGAGCTTCATTCGTCACGATGCGCAGGGTGACAGCTACGCCGTAGTCGGTCTGGGAATCGGAAGCGATCAGCAGGTAAGGGTGGAAGGCGTCAGGCCAGGTATCTACCGCGATGCGGTCACGGGGCATGAAACCGAGAGTGCCGGCGGGACATTATCATTCACGGTCGCAGCGAATACGGCGGGTATCTATGTACTCGACGGACCGGGCAAGATCGGTGGAGAGTCTTAGGGAAGTACTCATTGTTGATCATCAATTACGTTTCTCCCCTTCACCTCTTCGTCAGGTGATTAGCGCTATCCCTCAGCTGTGCGCAAGGGGTCGGGGATCATGGCTTTTTGGTTCATCGAAAGAGTACACTGGGGAATGAGACCCAACCCTCGCTGGCCACTTTGAACCAACCACGGTGGATATCCACCGTGGACATTGGATAGAAGCCTGTATGTTTTCCGACGGTCACGGGCGGACGCGCTCCGTATCCCCCGGGAATATGAGCCGGCTATCACGGCAGGTTAGGCCGCATCGCCGTCGCTCGGCCTTTGCATAATAGCAACGGGGGCGCGGAAACTATCCGTCGCAGAAGCGGTTAACGGGCCTCCTTAGGCTAACGGCCATGGCGTCAGCGCCACCCCAGAGAACCACTATGGGACAAAGTCGGTCGCTGCCGCCATGACCGTTTCCCTCACCCCGGCCCTCTCCCAGTGGGCGAGGGTGACAGGGACGCGCTACGCGCGCCTATCATCGTAAGGAAGCTAGTGCCTCGATCGAGTCGAGGCCGGGCTGTTTATGGCCGGCTGAGCCCGGCGTTGGAGGCTTCGCAAGACGCGTCGCGCTGGCACGCCTCATGCATCTCCGCTCTACGAGTCAAGGGCATCGGCTCTGCTGCGCGGGTGAATCCGGATGCTCCTACGCTTGGATCCCCGTCAAGCAACTCAGGTGTGAAAGCTCCGCTTGAGGTGTAACCCATGTCTAATGGGACCATCGAAACGAAAGACACTACCCCATACAGCCCCGATTGGGGCCAGGAGGCAGCTATGAATACTTCGCCTGTCAAAAGCGAAGAACACACTCTAGACGTTACAACCGGCGGCTCGATCGCTCAGTCGCTCGGCGGGCTAGCGGCCATCGTTTTAGCCATTGTAGGGCTAGTCCACATTGTCCCGCACTATATGGTTGCGATTGCGTGTTTGACGATCGGCGCAGGTCTGATCTTTCAGGGAGGTAACATCTCCATGGAATATTCGAGCCTTCTCTCCAAGATGTCGCAAGGCAGGCTGGAGAGTGCAACGGTCGGCGGCGGTATCAGCCTTGAAGTTCTCGCCGGTGTTGCAGGCATAGTGCTCGGCGTACTCGCGCTCGTGACGGTCAGCCCTGCTGTGTTGCTCCCGGTCGCAGTCATCGTATTCGGCGCGGCCCTCATCGTTAGCAGCGGCGACGTGTCCCGGCTGAATTCGCTGAAGCTGGAATATTCAGGTGCAGACGATATGTTGCAGCGGTTGGCACGGGAGTCGCTGTCCGTCGGAAGCGGCACCCAGATCTTTATCGGTCTGGGCAGTGTCGTACTGGGGATACTCGGCCTCATCGGCTACGATTGGGCGGTCCTCACCCTGGTGGCGTTCCTTGCCATCGGAATTGCCGTGTTGGTTAGCGGCACCGGGGTAACCGACAAGATGTTCGCCCTCTTTCACGCGTAATCGCTTTCGATAGAAGTCTGCAGCTCATCCATCAGCTTGGCGCATTGCCGACGGCAATGCGCCATTCTTTTGTCTGCCCTTGCAAGGGGAACGCCGATTTATCCGGATCCGGGCAGTCTCGCGCTTGACAGGACCCGCCGGATACCTTGTGGGTTTGGGCGCGACGTCACAAGGTGGTTGCCGTGGAAGTCGCGCGTAGCGCGCTCCGCATGCCTTTCGGCCCTGGAGGACGGCCGGGGTGAGGGAAACGGTCATGGTGGCAGCGCCTTGCATTCTCCGGGGTGATTAGCACTATGGCTCAGCTGGGAGATCTATCGACGGGTCGGGTGCGGGTCGGCAGGACCGTCGGCGCCACGGAGGGCGCCGTCGAGCCTACACGGAGGTATTGACGGCGTGTCCTGACGGCCCGCACCCGACCCTGGCCCTGCAGCGGAGCTATCGCGTTAATCACCTTCTCCGGGGTGGCGCTGGCGCCATGACCGGCAGTCCGGTGCGCTCGCGCTCATGCGCACGGTAACAAGCTTCGTCCCGTCCCGCGGTAGAATGCCGCTTTGCGCACGCCTCGGGTTCACGGTCATGATCTCGATTCTCGACTACGGTGCGGGCAACGTTCGCAGTGTTCGTAATGCGGTTCGTCGACTCGGCTACGAGCTCACCGACATCGAGCGTCCGGAAGACATCCTGCGGGCCGAGCGGCTTATCTTCCCCGGGGTGGGCAGCTTCGGCTCGGCGATGCGGCGGCTGCATCAGTGCGGCTACGTCGAGCCTCTGCGGGAATATCTGCGGGCAGGCAGACCCTTCATGGGCATTTGCATCGGGCTGCAGCTACTCTTTGAGGGGAGCGAGGAGTCGCCGGGGATCGAGGGCCTCGGTCTTATTCGAGGGGTCGTTCGGCGCTTCCAAGCGGACGGCCTCTCGGTACCTCACATGGGCTGGAACGGCATCCGACTGCAGCAACGGTCGCCCCTTTTCGAGGGCTATGGGGCGGACAAGCTCTACTTTGTCCACTCATACCGCGCACTGCGGGAGGCGTCCAATGCGGATTGGATGCTGGCAGTCACCGATTACGGTGGGGAGTTTGTCAGCGGTGTCCACAAGGGCGCGGTCGCCGCCTTCCAGTTCCACCCGGAGAAGAGCGGTGCCGCCGGCCTGGAGCTCCTAGACCGTTTCCTCTCGGAGGCAACGCCGAGGAAGCTTGGCGCCGCTGCGGCCAGTCCCGGTGAGACCCGGCTCGCCAAGCGCATCATCGCCTGCCTCGATGTCCGCACCAACGACGCCGGGGACCTGGTGGTCACCAAGGGAGATCAGTACGACGTCCGGGAGCGCGGAGAGGTGCGTAACCTCGGCAAGCCCGTGGACCTCGCCCGCCGGTACTACGAGGAAGGGGCGGACGAAATCACCTTCCTGAACATCACCGCTTTTCGCGACTTCCCCCTGAAGGATCAGCCCATGCTCGAGGTGCTGCGGCGCACCTCGGAGACGGTCTTCGTCCCACTCACGATCGGCGGTGGTATCCGCGCCTTCACAGACGCGGACGGACATTACTATTCCGCTCTGGACGTCGCCAGCGAGTACTTCAGGTCCGGGGCCGACAAGATCTCCATTGGCAGTGACGCGGTGCACACGGTGGAGCAGGTCCTCGGGCGGGGGGGCAAGATCGGCGACAGCTCGATCGAGCAGATCGCCCACCGCTACGGCAGCCAGGCGATCGTGATCTCCATCGACCCGCGCCGGGTCTATGTGCGCTCGCCGGAGGAGACCCGCCATCAGACCGTACGCACCCAGGTGCCCGGGCCGAACAGCGAAGACTACTGCTGGTTTCAGTGCACGGTCAAAGGGGGCCGAGATGGCAGGGACGTGGACGCGGTGGAGCTTGCGCGGGTATGCGAGGACCTGGGCGCGGGGGAGATCCTCTTGAACTCCATCGACCGGGACGGAACCGGTGCGGGCTTCGACCTGGAGCTCGTGCGGGCCGTGAGGGACGCCGTCACGATACCGGTTGTCGCCTCCAGCGGGGCCGGACGGGTGGAGCACTTCGCGGAGGTCTTCGAGCAGACTGGCGCCGACGCTGCCTTGGCGGCCGGCATCTTTCACCGCAGAGAGGTCCCGATCGCGGCGGTGAAGGAATACCTGCGGGACCGGGGGATCGAGGTCCGCTGAAAATGAGGGAAGCCGATAGGGGCTCAGCGCTTCCTGTGGCACACGGATGCGCCGCCATCGTCATCTCTCACTGCTGCTCGAAACGCACAGGGCAAGGCAATGCTGACTCGGATCGTTTCGATGCTCACCAAGCTCGGACAGCGAAACCACGAGGTGCGAGAGAATTCCGGCCCTTGCGATAGTTTCGATAACGACAACGAGTGGACTTGTCCAATTCATTATTGGGCTGTTCCTTATCAGGTCACTTCAGCCTGACCGGTATGCCCTGGAAGCCGTTGCTGCTCAGCAAGGCGCGGGCCTGGTTCAGGGCTTGCTTGCTGCGGAAGGGTCCCGCCTGCACCCGGTGGAAGGTGTCTCTGTTGTTGATGGTGATCCGCTGGATCTGCGCATGCACCCCCAGCAGCGCGAGCTTGGCCTTGACCCGTTCGGCATCCGGTCGAGCCCGGAAAGAGGCCACCTGCAGGAAGTACGAGGTCCCTTGGCCGGCTGTGGTCGGCCGAGGCTTGGGCGCCTGACGCTCCGGCTGCCTCTCCGGAGGCTTGGAGGGTCGAGCCTGCGTGCTCGGCGTGATGGGCGGCGGCGCCGGCCTTGGACGCGGCGGTGCCTTGTCCCTCAGCTCCTTGTCGGGGACCACCACCTCCATCTCGGGAAGGATGCTGTAAAAGTCGAAGCGTGGTTTGGTCCGAGGCGCCATATGGGTCTTCGCCGCGGTCACCGGCCCCGGGGGGACAGGCTGCTTCAATATCCAGGCCAGCCCGACGCCGAACCCGCCAAGCACCGCGCCGGTGACGAACCAGAAGAAGCAGGAGCCCCGCCGTCCCGGGCGTGCCCTGGGGGTAGCCGGTTGCGACTTGTAGTCCTTCGTCATGTCACATGACCTCTGGCGCCGAGACCCCAAGCAGACCTAGTCCATTGCGCAGGACTTGCCGGACGGCAAGGATCAGCTTGATGCGCGCATCTCGAAGGCGCTCGTCGCTCACAAGAAACTGGTGGCTGGTGTAGTAGGTGTGCAGACCGTTGGCCAGCTCCCGCAGATACTGCGTGAGCAGGTGCGGCTCCTTGTTCAGGGCCGACGCCTCCACCACCTCCGGATAGCGTGCGAGGACCCTGAGCAGACGCTGCTCCTGGGTTTCGGTCAGGAGCTCTAGGTTGGCCGCGCCGGGGGACGGGTCTACCGCCAGCCCCTTGTCCGCTGCCTGACGCAGGACACTGCTGACCCGCGCATGGGCATACTGGACGTAGTAGACCGGGTTGTCCGTAGACTGGGACTTGGCGAGATCCAGGTCGAAATCCAGGTGCTGCTCGCACCGCCGCATCACGTAAAAGAACCGGGCCGCATCGCGCCCGACCTCCTTGCGCAGCTCCCGCAAGGGGACGAACTCCCCGGAGCGGGTGGACATCTGGACCTTTTCGCCGCCGCGATAGAGGTTCGCGAACTGCACCAGCAGCACGTCCAGGCGCTCGGGATCATCCCCCAGGGCCTCGAGCGCCGCCTTGACGCGGGGGACGTACCCGTGATGGTCAGCCCCCCAGATGTCGATCACGCGGTCGAAGCCCCGCTCCAGCTTGTCCATATGGTAGGCGATGTCGGAGGCGAAATAGGTGGTCTGCCCGTTCTCTCTCACCACCACCCGGTCCTTCTCGTCGCCGAAGTCGCTGGACCGAAACCAGAGGGCACCATCCAGCTCGTACAGCTGCCCTGCCTCGCGCAGACGCTCGATGGCGCGGTTGACCGCACCCTTCTCGGCAAGGGACCGTTCTGAAAACCACTCGTCGTACTCCACCCCGAAGAGGGCCAGGTCATCGCGGATGTCGTCCAGGATGGTGTTCAGCCCGAGCTCGAAGCAGTATCTGTATCGATTGTCGCCGAGGAGCTGCTTGGCCCGGTCGATGAGGCCGTCGATGTGCGCCTCTCTGTCGCCGTCCGCCGCCTCCCGCCGCTCGTCCGGCGCCACACCGCGAAAGACCTCCTCCGAAGCGCAGCGGTAGGCATCGCCGTGCTCCCGGTGGAGGGTGGCGGCGATGTCCCAGACGTAGTCTCCACGGTATCCGTTGCTCGGAAATTCGAGACTCTCCCCGCACAGCTCCAGATACCGGAGCCAAACGGAGGTGGCGAGTATGTCCATCTGACGGCCTGCGTCATTGACGTAATACTCCCGGTGCACGGCGAAGCCGACGGCGGCGAGCAGGTCTGCCACCACCGCCCCATAAGCGGCCCCGCGGCCATGGCCCACGTGGAGTGGGCCCGTGGGATTGGCGGACACGAACTCCACCTGCACCCGTCTCCCGGCGCCCAGGCAACTGCGCCCGAAGGCCGGGCCGGCGGTAAGGATCCGCGGCACCACCGCCTGATAGGCGCCGGGAGCGAGGAAGAAATTGATGAAGCCCGGCCCAGCGATCTCCACGCGCGCGATAAGCTCCGATTCGGGGATGGCCGCCACCATCCGCCCAGCCAGGTCTCGCGGCTTGGTCCGTGCCTGTTTGGCGAGCACCATGGGGGCGTTGGTCGAGAGATCCCCGTGAGCCGGGTCGCGGGTCCGGTCGACCTGAGGCTCCGCAAGGTCAGAGGGGGGCACGACACCGTCGGTGATGAGCCGCGCCAGCGCGGCGGAGAGGAGATCCTTGACCTGTTGCTTCATCGGCCCGGCGAGCAGAAGGGCAGCGAATAGAACGCCCCGACTCGGTCAGGGCCTTGCTTGGCCTTCGATCCGGTAGAGCTTCGGACCGCCAGCGGGCGATAGGATATCAGGAATCCGCCGCCTCAGAGCAGCTCCTGGGGGTCCACGTCCAGGGACCAGCGCACCCCACGACTGCCCTTCAGCCCGCGTATTGCAGTCATCCAGGTAGCCACGAACCGCTGCAGGGCGGGACGACGACCCGATTGGGCCAGCAGGTGCGCCCGATGGCGCCCGGCGCGTCTCTCCATGGGGGCCGGGACTGGGCCGAAGAGCTGTACCTGCGTGCCCCTGATGTCCCCGGCGGCCTCCACGGCCGCCGCGAGGAACTCCACTGCCACCGCCGCCTCCGGGGACTCGGCCCGCAGCAAGGCCTGATGCGCGAAGGGGGGCAACGAGGCCTCGCGGCGCTCCTCCAGGCACGCCCTGGCAAAGGCCCCATAGCCCTGCCGTTGCAGGGTCAGCAACAGGGGGTGATCTGGATGTCTGGTCTGCAGGACGACACGGCCGGGCCGCTCGGCGCGCCCGGCACGGCCCGCCACCTGGATGATCAGCTGGGCCATGCGCTCCGGGGAGCGGAAATCGGCACCGTACAGTCCCTGGTCCACGTCCAGGATGCCAACCAGGGTCACCCTGGGGAAATGGTGGCCCTTCGCCAACATCTGGGTCCCCACGAGGAGCTGGATCTCCCCCTGCCGAGCGGCCGTGAGCACGCGCCCGAGTGCTCCCCTGCGCCGGGTGCTGTCCCGATCCACCCGCGCCATCGAGACACCGGGAAAGAGGTTGCGCAGCTCCCCTTCCAGCCGTTCCGTACCCTGCCCCAGCGGACGTAGACGAGGGCTTCCGCAGCCAGGGCACAGCGTCGGGACCGATCGCACGAGACCGCAATGGTGACACCAGAGACGGTTAGCCGACAGATGCAGCGTCAGCCGCGCATCGCAGCGGGGACACTCGCCGACCCAGCCGCAGTCGTGGCAGATGAGGACGGGAGCGAAGCCACGCCGATTCAGAAACAGAAGCACCTGGCTGCCGTCTGCGACCTGCTCGCCCATGAGGCGCGCGAGCACGGGCGACAGGCCCGCCCGCAGCGGTTGCGAGCGGATATCCAGAAGGGCGATCCGGGGCGGGAGCGCGTTGCCGGCCCGCTCCGGCAGCTCCAGATGACCGTAACGGCCGCTCGTGGCGTTGTACAGGCTCTCCAGAGAAGGGGTCGCCGAGCCCAGAACCACGGGGCACCCCGTCTGCTGGGCCCGCCGTACGGCCAGGTCGCGTGCCGAATACCGGAAGCCCTCCTGCTGCTTGAAGGAGAGATCATGCTCCTCGTCCACTAGGATCATGCCGAGCCGCGGGAGGGGCACGAAGACCGCCGATCGGGTGCCGAGGACAACCGCGGCCTCCCCCGCAGCCGCGCGGCGCCAGGCCAGCTCCCGCTCTCGCTCTCCCACGGACGAGTGCAGGACGACCATGGGGGCGCAGAGGCGCTCGCTCAGCCGTCGCTGGAGCTGGGGGGTCAGACCAATCTCCGGCACCAGCACCAGCCCCTGCCGCCCCCCCGCGAGTACGGCGAGAAGGAGACGGATGTAGACCTCCGTCTTTCCGCTGCCCGTGATCCCCTCCAGCAGAAAGGCCCGAAAGTGCCCCAGGGCGGCCTGCACCGCCCCCACCGCGGCCTGCTGGTCCGAGTTGAGCATCGGACCGTTGGCGGCGCGGGGGAGCCGCTCCCGAACATGGCCCCGGGACTCGATGGGACAAGGCTCGGCCCATCCCCTGGCCGCCAGGGCGCGCAGGGCCGGGCCACAAGCGCCGAGCCGCTGCTTGAGCTCGCCTCGGCTGAGCCCCTGGCCGCTGGCGAGAAGGAGCTCGGCGACCCGTCGCTGCGCGGGAGCCCGGTCAAGCCCTTCGCGGGCACGTGCCCGCCCTTCCGTTGTGAGTCTCCAGCCTGCCTCTCCGGCCTCCAGGAGAGGCTCTGACCGACGAAGACGGGCCGGCAGGGCGCTGAAGAGAACATCCCCGGGCGGATGCTGGTAATAGGTGGCCGCCCAGCGCGCGAGGGCGATGTCCCGCGGACCCAGGAGGGGCCTCGGATCCAGCACCGCCTCGATGGGCTTGAGCCGCTCCGCTGCGTGCTCGCTTTGCGTCGTGCACTCCGCGATGAGTCCGACGCGACGCCGCCGACCGAAAGGGACAATGACGCGCATTCCGGGGCACAGCCGGCGGGGATCCTCCGCAGGCGGGGGAAGATAATCAAACAGGTTGGGCAGGGGGCCCGCCACCGCGACGCGCAGGATGACCGGTGCCTCAGCGGGCATCGGGGTCAATTACCCGCAGCGGCGGGCGGGTCAAAGGGTTGGGCGAACCGTCGCTGGCGCCGACGGGAAAGGCGAGGTCTATTAGCATCCGTGTTACCCACAGTCGCGCGCAGTGCGCTCCAAATCCCCCTGGCCCCCTGAGGCTGTTGCAAGAGACGACGGCCTCTGCGGTGCAGGACGGTACCGCCGTTTTCGGCGACGGGGAGCCGGGGTCCGCTCCCACTCGTCGGTGATGAAACCGTAACCTTCTGTCGAAAGGAGAGATTACGGAGGCAACGCCCGTCATGCAGCGCCTTGCGCGGCGCCTGCAAGTGTGTATCATGCTCGCCAACCAGAACAGGCTCCAGCGCACGCGTCATCGCGTTTGCCCCGGTCCGGAACTAGCGGTGGAGCCGGGGTTCAACTCGATCCGCGGCCTCATCAATGGAGCAGCTGAGCCAACAGGTACTGCGAACGGACCTGGCGGGGATGCCACTCGAATGGGTGGACTATCGGGCTGCTGCCCGACTGTACTTCCTCGGCCAGGTCGCCTATGCCTGCGGCAACGCGCTCTTCCTGCTGCGCGGCGGCGTCAATGCCCGCACCAGGCTGCGGAGCTTCCTGCAGATCCACTCCATCATCGCGACCCACGGGGCGCACCATGCGATGAGCAAGCTGCAGGAGGACTACACCCCGCCCTTGTCGAACCGAACCCTGTTCGAGCGCGACGATCACATCTGCATGTACTGCGGAGGCCGCTTCTCCCGCCGGCACCTCTCCCGGGATCATGTCCGCCCCATCAGCCTGGGGGGCACGGACCAGTGGAACAACGTGGTCACCGCATGCGTGCGCTGCAACAACTACAAGGCAGGCCGGAGCCCGGAAGCGGCCCGGATGGAGCTCCTCGCGGTGCCCTTCACGCCGACCCACGCGGAGTACATCTTCCTGATGGGCCGCAACGTGCTCGCCGATCAGATGGAGTTTCTGCGGGCCCATTTCCCGCGCTCGAGCCCGCTGCTGAAGCGCATCGGCTGATCCCGTGACCGACTGGAGCCAGATCGCGGAGCAGATCGCCGCCGCCAGCGGACGGCCGTTCCGGCCGACGGCACCCCGCTCGGTGGGCGGTGGCTGCATCAACACCGCAGCGGTCCTGGCGGACGGGGAGCACGCGTACTTCGTGAAGGTCAACAGCGCCGACGGCCTCCCCATGTTCGAGGCGGAGGCGGCCGGTCTTGCCGAGATCGCATCCACCCATACCGTCCGCGTCCCTCTCCCTCTACGCACAGGCCTTGCCGCGGGCGAGGCATTCATCGCGATGGAGCACATTGCCCTCACCGGTCGGAGCACAAAGGGTGCGGCCAAGGCCGGCGAGCTGCTGGCGGCCATGCACCGGGCGACTCGCCCCGCCTTCGGCTGGGACCGGGACAATACCATCGGGTCTACCCTCCAGGAGAATGCCCCCGACGACGACTGGGTGAACTTTTGGCACCATCGCCGCCTGAGGTTCCAGCTCGATCTCGCGGCGGCCAACGGCCACCGGGGCCAGCTGCGGGACAGGGGGCAGCGGCTCCTGGAGGTCTTTCCCAAGGTGATCGACCACGCCCCAAGTCCCTCCCTGCTGCACGGTGACCTATGGGGAGGCAACCTGGGGTTCGACCGCGCCGGGGACCCGGTCATCTATGATCCCGCCGTCTACTACGGGGACCGCGAGGCGGATGTGGCCATGACGGAGCTCTTCGGCGGATTCGGCGCGGACTTCTACGCCGCTTACCGGGATGCCTGGCCCCTGGACCCCGGCTACCGCACCCGAAAGGACCTCTACAACCTGTATCACGTCCTGAACCACCTGAACCTGTTCGGCGGCGGCTATCGGGGGCAGGCGGAGGCCATGATCGGGCGGCTGCTGGCAGAGATCGGCTAGACAACCCGGGTTGCACTTCGTCTCCGGCGGCGCGCCCTCGCGGGCTCCGCCGATGAAATTTCCGCCTGTTGGGGTCTCCCGGGCCGAAGGGCCACGCAGCTGATGGTTTCACCCAGGATTACGGTTATGTTAAAAACGGGGCAGGAAAAAGCTCCAGCGTGCGTCGCTGCGTGTCAAACCAAGACCCATTCTCTCGCATGTCCCGGGAGCTCTTGATCCTCCGCCATGCCAAGTCGGACTGGAACGGGGACATGGCGAACGACTTCGTGCGCCCCCTCGCGAAACGGGGCAAGAAGGACGCCCCCCGGGTCGGCGAATGGCTGTACCGAGAGGGGCTGGTCCCGGACTTCGTCATCAGCTCCCCCGCGGAGCGCACCAGGCAGACGGTAACAAAGGTCTGCAAGTCGCTCGACTACAAGAAGAAGAATATCGTGTGGGATGAGGCCATCTACGAGGCCGGCGTGCCGAGGTTGCTGGAGGTGCTGGGCCGCTGCCCGCGTACGGCCTCGACGGTGCTCCTGGTGGGTCACAACCCGGGGTTGGAGGAGCTCCTGAGCTTCCTGGCCGGCGACGAGATTGCCCTCCCGGACGACGGTAAGCTCCTGCCGACGGCGGCGCTGGCCCGCCTCGAGATGCCGGACGATTGGCAGGCGTTGGAGAAGGGCTGCGCCCAGCTGGTCTCGGTCACCCGCCCCAGGAAGGCACCAACCGAACGCTAGCCCCCACCAGCTCCGGAGGAGCTGTCCGGCTCGCTGGCGTGCGCCAGGATAAAGCCACGCGCGGCTTCCCGGAGACGCACCGCATTCGCCCAATCCCCGCCCTGGGGGGCAATCGGCGCGCCGACCGCCACCGTCAGCCGGCCCGGCCGCGGATAGAAGCTGTCCCCCGGCATGAGCTGCCGTGTCCCCTGAATCGCAACGGGCAGCACGGGCACGTCTGCCTCCGCCGACGTCACAAAGGCCCCCATGCGAAACAGGAGCAGGCCGGGCTCGTCGCGAAAGGTCCCCTCCGGAAAGAAGGCGAGGGACTGCCCCGCACGGAGAGCGGCCGCGAAGGTTGCCGCGTCGGCGACGCTGCGCTGGAGATCAAAGCGCTCAGTGAAGACGGTGCCCAGCCGATCGAGAAACAGCCGCAGGAGGGGATTCGCCGCAAGCTCCCGTTTGGCCACGAAGCCCATGGGACGCGGCACCGCCTCGATGAGGGCCATGGCATCCAGGTAGCTCTGGTGGTTGGCCGTCAATACGAAGGGCTGGCCCGACGGGGGCAGGTTCTCGACCCCCCTCACCCGCAGGCGGACGAACGCAAGGCGGCGCAGCGACCGAATGGCGCCCCGCACCAGGGACCAGCGCCAAGAAGGTCGAGGCGCAGCCACCACCCCGACCCAGACGACGGGAGCGGCCAGCAGGCACAGGGCCCAGACGTAGGTCGCATAGAGTAGACGTGGAAGGGCCTTCACTCGGCGCGACACGGACGAGAGGACGCCCGAGCCACCCACCCGCACAAGCTGCCAGAAGGGGCTGGGCGATCTGGCCGAGAGCCGGCCGGCCCGGTAGCGATCCCTGGTCGCCTGCCGCCGGATCTTGCCGCTGGAGGTCTTCAGCACCGAGCGCGGGGGCACCAGGACCACCTCATCCGGCGGCAGGCCGAGGATCTCGTTCGTCCGCTCGCGCACCGCCTGCTCCAGGGCGGACCGGCGGGCGGGCTCCCGCACCTTGGTCTCCGCCACCACCACCAGCCGCTCGCTGCCGGTCTCCTCATCGGCGGCGGCGAAGGCCGCCACGCACCCTTTTCGTATGCCGGCAACCTGCCCCACCGCCTGCTCCAGCTCGTAGGGGTAGATGTTGCGCCCGCCGCGGATGATCAGGTCCTTCACCCTGCCGGTGAGGTAGATCTCCCCGCCCGCGAGATAGGCGCGATCCCCCGTGTCGTGCCAGCCGTCGCGAATCAGCCTGTCGGTTGCCTGGGGATTGCGGTAGTAGCCCCGGGTGGCCGACGGCCCCTGGAACTGCAGCACTCCCTCCCGTCGCTCCGGCAGCTCCCCGCCCTGCCCGTCCACCACCCGTATCCGATAGCCGGGCAGGGGGCGGCCGCAGGCCACAACCTCCATGGCCCCGGCATCGGTGCAGGCCACCGGTAGCGCATGGCCTGAGTGGGCGAAGCGGGCGCGGTCGATGCAATCGATCCGGTAGCCGCGCCCAGGCGGCGGGAAGGCCACGCCGACCCCCGCCTCCGCGAGCCCGTACACCGGCGCCAACGCCTCCCGACGGAGCCCACAGCGGGCGAAACGCTCGCCGAATCGACGCAGGGTGATGGGGCTGACCGGCTCGGCCCCGTTGAAGGCCCAGCGCCAGGAGCTCAGGTCGAGGTCCGCCAGCTGGGCATCGCCGATGCGGGTGAGGCAGAGCTCGTAGGCAAAGTTGGGCGCAGCGGAGAGGGTTCCCCGGTGGCGCTGGATCGCGTGCAGCCAACGCAGGGGGCGGGCCAGGAAGGCGAGGGGCGACATGGAAACCAGGGGCAGCCCGAAGTAGAGGCTTCCCAGCCAGCCCCCGATCAGACCCATATCATGGTAGAGGGGGAGCCAGCTCACGAAGACGTCGTCGGGGCGCACCTCCGCCGCCGCTCCCATGGCACGGATGTTTGCCAAGAGATCGGCATGGGACAGTATCACGCCCTTGGGATCGCCCGTGCTTCCGGAAGTGTACTGGAGGAAGGCGATGTCCTCCGGCCCGACGCTCCGCGCGGCCCCCAGGGGGGTCTCGGCACTCAGGTCTTCCGGGGTAAGCAGGCCGCGCAGGGAGGGGACATGGACCCGCATCAAACGTCCCACCGCACGGGCCTCGGGGACCGTGATCAGGAAGGCTGCAACGGCATTCCCGAGAATGCGGGCATGCCGACGAAGATGCTCCTCGAGCTGCTGTCGCCGTGTGGGTGGATAGATGGGCACCGGAACACCCCCGGCCATCAGGGTCCCGAAGAAGCTGAAAAAGTAGGCAGGGCTGGTGGGCAGCATCACCGCCACCGCTTCCCCGGGTCGCAGGCCCTCGCGGCTCAAGCGGCCAGCCACGCGAGCCGCCCCGTCCCGCAGCTCTTCGTAGCTGATCGGCCGCGCCCGGTCGTCCGCCCCATAGTAGAGGATGTGGGTCCGCTTTGGATGTTGGGCCAGATGCCAGTCGAGGGCAGCGAGGAGGGTCCGCGCCGTTTCGGGATGACCCGCCGTCACCCCCTGAGGAAGCGTCGGGCCTTCTGCGGGAGCCGCGGGCGTCCCCGCCTGGGCGTCGTCCACCAGGGCAAGCAGGTCCAGGGGCGTCGGGGCCAGAATCGCCGTCTCCGGGAGGGATACCCCCAGTACTGTCTCCAGGCGGGACAGCAGCTCGCTGCGGGCCAGGCTGTCCAGACCCAGGTCGGCATCCAACCGGGTATCCAGGGTGAGGCCGCCGGCGGGGATCGGCAGCCGGGATTCCCGTATCAGCGCCCGCAGGGTGTCGAGCAACGCAGTGGACTGATCAGGCCCCGAGCCGGTCGACGGCTTCCCGCCGTCGGTACCCCCGGCGCCGCCGCCGGCGCCCTTAGACCGGGAGACCGGCATCGGCGCCGGGGG
>Ga0307441_1000418_pt1 | contig 15788 bp, 14 predicted proteins | sample SalMarWE160420MG_FD_202149 | JGI IMG/M metagenome (GOLD analysis project Ga0307441, IMG submission 202149) | Salt marsh sediment microbial communities from the Plum Island Ecosystem LTER, Massachusetts, United States - WE1604-20 | ecosystem: Environmental > Aquatic > Marine > Intertidal zone >... | reverse complement strand
GGTGGATGAACTACTGGAATCTTTTAGGATACAGTTAGTATTATTTCCGGCACAGAATCATAACGGATTAAGGCCGGTTAGAAATCCGGAACCAGTTTTCCAGTATCGGATACGAAGTGCTGATTTTTGAAATTGAATCATTTATTGAGCGTTTCGATAGTTCTGTATCAATATGCAACGAAACCCGAGATGAGATATATTCTGCGCTTGATATAGAGCTGCAGGGGTCTTCAGAGAAATATTGTTGTAGTCGTGAAATCAGATTACTTCTGAGAGAGGGGAAATTATGTCACGAGCGTCCGGATACTTGATTGTGTTAGTAATACTATCGGGAACTGTATCCAGTGAGGGCTGGGAATGGAGGAATCCGTTACCCTCAGTAAATAATATCTGGGGACTGGAGGAAATCGATCCATCAGGATCAATGATCGCTGTCGGAGCACAAGGCTCCATCTTCCTGACAGATGATAATTGGAACAGCTTTACAAGGATTGAAGTCCCCGAGAAGGTGGAGGGTATAGATTTTAAGGAAGTTGATTTTCCAACATCAACTGTAGGTTATGTCTGTGGTCAATCTGGATGTCTGCTTAAGAGCGGCGATGGTGGTTTAAGCTGGAAAATTCTCCGGACAGGAGAGAGCCACAATACTTTTATTGATATTGATTTTGATAACAGTTTATTCGGCATTTCTGTAGGATGCTTCAATGACCTTTCTCCCTTTGATGAGTATGGAATGATAGCCTGCACATACGATGGAGGAAGTAACTGGCAGATAAGTGATTATAAATATGTGCTTTATGGTGTTGATGTGTTTTCTTCCACAAAGGCTGTTGCGGTAGGTGGCAACGGTACAATTATCATGACGGAAAATGGTGGATCCGATTGGACAGAAATAAGCTGTCCATCTTCACAGACTTTGATGAATGTCGTTTTCATTGATTCCCACATCGGGCTGGCGGTTGGATTTGGGAATACGGTTCTTCGTACAGCAGATGGTGGATATACATGGTCAGAGATCATCACGCCCGTTCCAACCACAGTCAGATTGTACGACATAGACTTTTCGGATGGAGGAAGCAACTGCGTCGTGGTTGGTTACAACAACAGTGATCCGGTTCTAATCGTATCACATGACGCCGGATTGACCTGGTCTGTTCTCAATTCAGACACTCCTAAATTTCTGCTTGCTGTATCACATTGTGGTAGCCTTGGATTTACAGCCGCTGGTTGCTGGGGAGCCATGACCGGATCAAATCAGCAGGGGGAAAACTGGGAATCCCTCTTCCAAAGCTTTTATTCATTTATTCTTAACTGCGATTTCGTTTCGGAATCCATCGGTTTTTGTGTCGGAAACGATGGGCTTATAGCAGAAACAGCAAACGGAGGTATCGATTGGACAGTAATAGAGGTGGAAATAGATCCTGTTGATCTTACGGATGTATCCTTCTGTGACAATCTCAATGGTATTGCAGTGGGTGATGAGGGAAGGGTTCTGTATACAATCGACGGTGGAAACTCCTGGCATGTTGGAATTACTCCAGTAAGCTGTACTTTAAAGGGAGTGGAATTTGTTAACAGCACTATGGCCGTGGCAATTGGTGAGCAAGGTACACTCTTAAAATCAGAGGATGGCGGGATTACCTGGCAGTGGTACGAGAAGAAATTGTCTGGTAATCTGAATGATATTTGCTTTGTTGATCAACTGAATGGTTTCATATGCGGTGACACAGATGCATTTCTTAAAACGATCGATGGAGGCAATACCTGGACTTCGATTCCCAGAACGGGAGCCGGATACGGAACTATGAGTTGTATTGATTTTACCGATTCGGATTATGGAATGTGTGCCGGATGGGGAGCAAAAATAATAAAGACGACTGATGGTGGAGAAAGTTGGGAAATGGTTATAGGTGGAGCGGGAGCTTTTCTCTGGAACGATATTGATGTAGTAGACAGGAATATAGCGTTAGCTTCTAGCGTTAGGGGTTCTGTTGCCTATACGGAAACCGGTGGTGCTGAATGGTCATCAGTTGGTCCTCAAACGAATGCATCACTTTTCGCAGTCTATTACAATGCAGGTTCTGGCAATACTATTGCATTCGGGGCGGCTGGAGCGATACTCACCAACGATGATCTCATCACTGAGAGCGGCCTTGATCCAGACGGCTGGGCGGTTGATCATCCAGTATTGGACGAGTCTCCATATCATACCTCAAGCAGAATTTCAGTAAATGTAACTAATCCCGCCTGCAGTAACGTCATGGCCAGTATTACAAACTCCACGTCCATCTCCCAGAGAATCAGCTGTTCACTGTACTCAATAGACGGCAGGCTTATCATGGAAAACAGCATGGATGCAGCCGCAGGGGTCAGCAGCAGTGTCAGCCTTTTCGATGCAAATTTGTTAATTCCGAGTGGTTTCTATGTAATAGTACTCAGATACGATGGTATGGAAGAAGTGCAGAAGGTGATAGTACTGGAATAGACGGATATTTTTGTCCTTATTCCATTCGACCGACGGGGGTATCATGGGAAGCGGGGCAAACCGGATCAGCATAAGCATATCGGACCTTGCGGCAGGTATTTACTTCGCATGGCTTACGGCCGGCAGCAGTACAACCACAGCCAGGATGATCGTAACCAGGTAAGAGAATCACTCGACCGTAAAGGGGCATGCAGTGCTGCATGCCCCTCCCCGGTTGAATTCAAATACATAAAACCTACATACTGCTGACCAGCCTGCTGATCTGTCCGACCATGTAAAGCGGTAATGACAGCAGATCAAAGGAAATCCTGCTGCTCTTTCCTGCCCCATTTCCGAGAAGATGATCAACTTTCTGAAAGGAGGGTGGATTCATATCAAAACGCAGGGCAAGAGAACTCTCTTTATCAAGCATGAAGCGCATCAGTGATTTGAGCTGTCCTGAAGTTCCCGATTTAACCTCAACAGGCAGGACTTGCCCTTTCTCACTGATGAGAAAATCGACTTCAGCGTTCGATGTTCTGCCCTCGCGAAGCCAGTAATGAAGTGATGGCTGTTGAAAGGATGGTACTCTGAAAAGCAGATGTTGAGCAATGAACTGTTCAGCAAGCCTTCCCTTATTAACGAACTCGGAACTAAGAATCTGTTCCTGAGAGATTCGAGTAATCCCGGTCATACTGCTCATCAGGCCGACATCGAGGAAGTACAGCTTGAAGATAGAGGGTTTCATCTCTGCATTCAGTGGAATTCCGTTTCCGCTTGAATGTAATACCGGAAATATTACTCTCGCTCCGGAAAGAAGTTCAATTGCAGAGCGGACTTTTGCCGATTTCAGGTCTGGGGATATTTGCGTGTAGATAACCTTATCTCCGGCTCTCGCCGGCACCCAGTTGAAAACTCGCCGCAGTGTCAGAAGTTCATCCCCCGAGACGTATTTGGCAAAGTCATCTCTGTAGGTATTCAGTATAGAGGAATGGACCTTCTCAACCTGGAATGGATCGCCGGACGATAGAAATACGTCAACGGCTTCCGGCATTCCTCCTGTAATCATGAATTGGCGCAGTTTATCAGCAAGTCGTCTGTGAGCAGCAATAGGAAAGGACTCACCTGGAGCCCATTTTCCAATGATTTCAAGTTCCATCTCCATAGCAGTATCTGACTCAAGGAACTCCTCAAAAGAGAGAGGTCCCATGAAATTGTAATCCATGCGTCCTACTGGAATAGAGATCTTCTTTTTACCGAGAGCTATCTCGAGAAGGGAACCGGCTGACACGAAATAAACATCTGGCCTATGCTCACGCATATATCTCAAAGCTGCAAGGGCTGAGGGAGCAGCCTGAACCTCATCGAGAAACATCACGGTTCCGGGTGACAGCTTCGTACCAGCGGAGAATGACAATTCTTCAAGTATCCGTTCCGCATCCATGGAAGAGAATAGAATCTCAAGCTCAGGATGCTCCTCAAGGTTCATGTACAGAATCGGCCGGTCACCCGACCGTATTGATGGGATACTGAGAACTGCAGTGGTCTTGCCGATCTGCCTTGCCCCCCTGATTACAAGGCACTTCGGAGAATTCGACTGAACCCATTTCTGAAGCTCAACATCAATATTTCTGTGAATCACAATACTCCTTAACGAAACATACCCTTATTTCATCTCAATCATAGACGAAATATGGGTATGTTTCATCCTATCTGTCAACAGTAAGAAATCTTCATCAAAGCAGCCCCCCTATCGGTCAAACCGCCTAATCAGGTACTGCCGGCATTCATTGCTTAGGATATTCCCACTCGTTGAACCACACTGAAGCAAAGAGGAGAACATTCTGCATTTCATTGTAACAGGATGCGCTGGATTCATAGGCAGTACTCTGATCGACCATCTTCTCGGAGAGGTCGGGAAAGTTATCGGAGTTGATTGCTTCCGTGATTACTACAGTCCAACTTTCCCCAGGGCTGATGCGGAGTCGAACAGCAATCCGTCAACGGGACAGACTCCGTTAAAGCCAGAACGCAGCATCCCAGAATCAATGATCCCGCTTAGAAACAAAAACTGGCAATTGCAGTCCTTATCCTTTCCTCTGAGATTTCTCTATTCCAGGATGATCAGGAAGCGTGTCACCCTCTGGTGATCATCCCCTCCAGAACTGATACTACAGCCTCTTCCACTTTATCCAGCCTTGCCACCGTCCGGATGTCACTCGTTCTCTCAAGCTCGAGGATCACTTCGTGTCCAAGGTAATGGCCGCAGTGCTTCCTGCCCTTTATCTCGAACCAGGAACCGAAGAAAGGCTTCAGATCATCTCCGATCTCCACCGCCTGGAGGAACTTCCCCGCCAGCCAGATCCGGTTGTCTTCGCACCATTCAAGCCAGTCAGGCTGGTTGACACCCCTCCCTACGTTCCAGGTATCCTGTTCCATTATCAGATGCTCGCACCTCTGGGCGAAGCCCTCCGTATAGAGCTGCCAGAACGGCCCCCTGTCGAGGCCGAGATCAGTTTCATCTCTGAGGATGCCGTGGACAGCATGGCCAAGCTCGTGAGCCAGCAGACTTCTGAGGGATTTCTCGTCGGTCCACCCGCACTCGACTATCATCTCCAGTCCCATCCGGCGCCGCAGCCCAGACCAACGTAAAGGACATACAGAATGTCCAGGTCCATGCCGAAGGTCTCCTCCGCCGCATTGTGCACATGGTCTATCATCACCGAGAGCAGCGCCCTGGCCCGGCTCATACCTTCGATCCGGTCATTGAGGAAAGGGAATACCCTCCGGGCTCCCACTTCCCTCCAGTCAAGCGACATTTTCCCGTAGTCGTCCTTTTGCTTCTGAAGGAGTTCCGGCCACTTGGACATGTACTCCGCGGCCCAGCCGTCGATAAGGGAATCCATGTCCTTTCCCCCGTACTTCTCCCAGTACGCCAGGAAGTCCGAGTAGGTATCCAGCAGTTTATTCATCGGTATCCAGCCTCTTTCCCATTCTCACGACGTCATACACGCCGTAACCGATCCGTTGGTAGAACTCTATCACTCCTCTGTTCATCGACCTCACATGGAGGTTTACCTTCGGGCAGCCGGCATCCTTGAGAAGGCTTTCAGGCTTCTCCATCATAATCATTCCGATACCCCTGAAGGTGAAGTCCGGGTGGACCGCGAGCAGTTTTCCCCCGACGGCGACGTTTTCCGGCTCATTCTCTCTCACGATGACGATGAAAACAATTTGAATGTGTAAATATTTTCAAAAACGAACTGAAATCTACTTGTATTGTTCCTCGTATTTATTGATGTACTTCGTGACAGTCTTGGGATCACATTCCAGTACTTCTGCCGTTCGGATCTTGTTCTTTAACTTGCTGTAGATCCGATACACATGCTTTGTGACAACATCCTCCAGTTTCTGCGAGGCAATGTCACTCTGATCCTGTTCGATAGCATTGACAGTGTTCTCAAAAGTAATGTCCGGTTCCCGGATGATCTTTCCGTTGCTCAGGAGGATTGCCCTTTGGACCACATTCCGGAGTTCACGCACATTACCCGGCCATTTGTAGGAACTCAGTCTGCTGATAGAAGATTTAAGAAACGTTGGAAGTTTTCCGTCCGGTTCTGAAAGCAGATTAGCATAGTAACGCACCAGCAGAGGGATATCTTCAATTCTGTTCCTCAGTGGCGGGACATCTATAACCATTACAGCTATCCTGTAATACAGGTCGGACCTGAATTCTCCACTGCTGATCCGGTTGCATAGATCGGAATTCGTTGCGGATATCAACCTGAAATCCACTTTCCTTTCAATGGTTTCCCCAATCCTCCTGAGAACACCTGTTTCAAGAACTCTGAGAAGCTTTGCCTGAAGTTGGAGAGGCATGTTGCCTATCTCGTCAAGAAATAGAGTTCCTCCGTTTGAGGATTCTATCAGGCCCTGGCGATCCGATTTGCTGTCAGTATATGAACCTTTGGCCGATCCGAACAGTTCAGTCTCAATCAGGCTTTCCGGGATCGCCCCGCAGTCAACTGCAATAAACGGTTTCGAACTATCGCATGCTCGATGTATAGCATTGGCTACCAAGTCCTTCCCTGTTCCTGTTTCGCCCGTTATAAGTACCGGTATACTGGTTCTGGCAACCTTTTTCATTCGATGCTTCATATTCATCATTATCTCAGATCTTGCAATAATCTCCGGGAAGTCCATATCATCCACTTTGTGTGGATGTTCAATGGAATGGCAGATGCCCATTACCGATGATATCACCGGTTCAAGAAGATCGACCCCTGAAACGTCGTCACCGGTTAAGAAAAGCGATCCGCCATCGGGAAGTATGATCTCCACCGTATTGCTGCTGCCGGACGGTGGTTTCCCGGAGCATTTCAGTCCGAAGCTGTCGCATAAATCAGTAATATCCGCATGCCCGGATGTATATGCCTGGATCCATTCGGAAAGGTATTCCAACTGATTTCTGAGTGTTGAAATCTCAGGCAGTTCGCGGTCTGTTCCTGAGGTATCAAGCATTTTCTGGAGAACAGGGTGTGCTTCAATAAAGAGTTTCCGGTCGCTCTCGTCCAGCATGTCACAGATATTCCTGAAACAGCTCAGCAATCTGTTTCTAAGCTTTAAATCAACAGGAAGGCCGAAACAGGTTGCAAGTTCACAGGCCTTGAGCGGATCGGGAAGATCCAGGATTTCTTCTAAAGCCTTGTCCCTGTGTTCACCGGTTCCGAATATCGCCCCTGCTTCCAGCTCCATCTGTTTCAGATTTATTTCCATGGCACACTTCAGTATGCTATCTGGATTCAGTGGTTTCTGAATGTAGCATAGCGCCAGTTCGGAGGCGAGAATAAGGTACTTATCACCCAGATTCGAACCTATTACCTTAGCCTGCTCCAGGAATTTCTGTCCTTCCCGCTCCTTCTTTGATTGGACAAGAAGCTTTCCCTTGTACATCATGCAGAGGCCTGTCATAAGGGTTCTCTTGAGTTCAGAAGATAAAGATAGAGCCCTGTTAACTGTTTTCATGGCAGCTTCACCCTGACAGAGCATGACACCTGAATAAGCTTCTATCATGCTGATCCTCTGCCGGTATATTTTGCTGGTCTCAGCCCTTCTTATCGATTTGATCTCCTTCAGTGTATTCCTGGCAAGTTTGATATTTCCCATCCGGAATTCCAGTACGTATCTGTGCACAAGTCTTTCTATGTACTCCGGATCGTTCACTTCCCTGGCAAGGTTCGTTGCAATTCGATAGTTATCCAGAGCATCCTGCCATAATCCAAGACTTTCAAGGGTTCGACCCAGCGCGATATGGCATTGCTGCTTCTGGTCGACATCGACACTGTTGTCAGCAAGCATCTTCGCTTCGGTGATGGTAATAAGGGCTTTATCGAACTCACCTGTTCTCAGGAAAAGGCTCCCCTTTGATGTAAGGAGAGGTATCCTTTTTTCTGATACTGTCCTTGAGAGGGCTTTCTCGAGCACGTTAAAAGCTTCCTTGATATTACCATCACAGTCAAGAATCCATGACAGGTAAACGATGGATTCAATATCATCCATGTTCCGTATGAGTTCCTTTGCCCTGTCTCTTTCTCCTATCTCAACAAGGCTGGATACGTACGGCAAGCCCAGAGAGGAGGGATTTGAGCCATCTGCAACTGCCTTTTCAAAGGAAATAACTGCTGCCTGGTAATCAGCCTTTTTCTGGAAGACAATTCCCCTCTTTACATGGTTGTTTTCATGAATCATACCAAGGGCTTCATCGAGCATACCGAGCTTAATGAAGGAGTCCTCCAGAATGTACTGTTCATCAGGCTTGACAAGGTTCCTTCCTTCCTCAGAGACAAGGAACCTGAACGCACCTTCATCGAACAGCTGCCGGGGTGACAGTTCCATCATTTCAAGGTTATCGATGCAGTCAGTTCGAAGCTGAAAACTTGATCCCGATCTGAAAGGATAATTTGCTGTTTTGTCCATATCCAGTAATTCGAATGGGTCCAGAATGGAAGCTGACGAAGGATCATTTTCAAGCTGGAGAATATTCAAGTTCCCGTTCTCAGGCGACCATTCATCGGAAAAACTGGAGACTACGACTGCAAGATCTGAGGTTACTGTCTCCGACAGATCCAGTAAAAGGGCTTTAAGATCCTCAGATGCGTAATCGATCTGATCCAAAACAAGAAGCCTTGAAACACCCTCGATCTTCGCAAAGGAGTTCTCGATTAGAGCCCTTGGTGAATCAATGCTTATCCCGGGTTTCGAACCCGGCAGAGGTCTGTGGGATTCCTGAACCCTGCACCTTATTACCGCTATCTGCCAGCCTCTTCTCCCGGCTGAACACAGGAACTCATTTAGGACAATATCCCTTTCTTTCCAGCTTCCACCTCGAATAACAGTGAATGATTTTGCCGCGGGAAGGCTGATCCTGGGGATCTTGAAGGACAGCTTGCCCATTTCTTCCAGTCTTCGAGAAAGTCTCCAGTGTTTCAGCTTTTTCAGATCCGGAGAACCCGTCCCGTCCCAGATTCTGCATGCCTGGGATGATAGCATATTTCCAAGAAGAAAATAGTCAGAACCTTCACATGAGAATCCTCCGCAGGCCATTTCCGGGGAAGCCATTCCCCCGGAAGAGAGAAGCGGATCTCCCCATGCCATCAGCACACATCTGTCACTCGTCATCATATAGGAATCGGATGTAATTCCAAGGTGCAGAAAACCGGACCTGTGAAGTTCATCAACAGGTTCAAAGAGTTCATTGAAATTTCTTGGTTTGCCGGAAAACGGGGATACCCTGTCTGCCGATACGGAAAGACAGATTCTGTTCTTAGCGATCTGGTGTTTCTTGTCCGGAAATACAACACGATCAGTTGAGAGCCTTCTCTGTATTTCAAGGAGTTGATCTATGTCGGATAATTTACAGCTGTAATTGAATTCGCGGCCGACTCTTGTCTCTCCTTTGTACCTGAATACGATATCGTCAACATCCGAATAGAGATTTTTGCGTGATATCACATCTGAGAGCATATCTGCCCTTTCGCTAACCTAATATATATCAGTAATATATAGCATTCTTTCTGATGTTAATTGATTCCCCCTGTTTCACCAACAATAACTGATTGACCCTTTCCCGCAAACGGTTTTCAAGTTTGTAACTGTTCGAATAATGAAATTTAATCAATGAAATATTCCACGAATCGGGAAAATTTCCCGAAAGTATTGATGATGTTAGATACAAGCACCAATCCGATAATATTATCATTTAATGATATAGCAAATTGGCAAGCAAATTGCATAGGAATTAACGTGAATAACAAGTGCTGGTATTTCTTATTTTGAAAGGGGTTGCTAATACGATGAAGAAAATCCTACTGCTCATGCTCGTTGTTCTCTGTGTGGGAAGCGTATCTGCGAGACCAGGTCCTGGAACAACTGGAGTAATTGCTGTAAACGCCAGCCAAGTCGATGGATCTTATTATCAGGTAATTATTAATAATGATTTTTGGATAGGTTTTCCTCTCAGAATGTACTGGGTCAAAACAGTAGAGTGGCCAGCTCCTTCTAATGTTACCGTTACAATAGCTGTATGGGTCCAGGGCCGCCCTGAAGGGGATCCGGATTTTTACATTGACGAATATGGTGTACAGGTAGAACCAAACCAGACAACCACAGTAATCTTCCACAATCCTGAATGATATAGTTCATCTGACAGAATCAGTTCGATAGTTTTACTCGATAACCAGCACTAAAGCGATAAAAGCGCTACGCAGGTAGCGCTTTATCCTTTTCATCGAATTGATTTAAAATGTGGAATTCCGTGATATGGCAGGATGCTTGTACGGTGCTTGAGGATAATTTATGTTGCCTGGTGTTCGTGTTTCTGTATGCCGAAAATCCCTTTTTCATATTTCGTAATATCTGAGATACCCGAAAAGGATTGTAATGATAATTGCCCTGATTGATAAACTCAGATCCGGAAGAGTCAGAGGGTACTTGCTGTTTCTGTTAACATGTCTTGTATATACAGCCGAAGCTGATGGCACTAATTATTATTCGCTGAGTGTTTCCGAAGTGAATCTCCTCGCCGATTCAACGGATGCATCCAACTGGTCGGATTATGGCTGGGCGTTGTGGGAGCTGGGTGACCCGAAAGCTGACTGGGCTTTCGGCAGGGCTCTCTATCTCGATTCCGGCTGTCAGGAAAGCAGAAGGGGTTTGGCTTCAATAGAGTCAGTTAAGGGTGAATACAGTACAGCCCTTGATTACCTTGCAGAAAGTGTACCATCGGATACTCTCAGCATTGTTATGAAAACAGCTATTCTGCAGAATACCGGTAATCTTCTTGAATCGGATGAGATACTGAGCGAGATGGCTGATTCGGGTGCAGGCTCATACTCAGGGTTATTCAGTTTTCTGAGGCTAAGGCAATCCAGATTAACAGTCACTCCTCCAGATGGAGTTCAGGAGGATCCAGAATATTTATCGGATTCCTGCTGCCCCTCGGGGCTTCGTCAACTTGTAAAACTGGAACTGATACTCCAGGGAAACACGGAAGATGTTATGAGTTCAGGCGATGTTCTGGAAGCCATGAGTTTTGACAGGTTGTTCTTCGGAGGAGTATACCAGGATATACCTCTTTCGGACATCTGTTCCTCCAGCAGTTCGGAGATTATTCTGCCTGCCAGGATTGTCTTCCTGACCGGAGATCCTGCGGGCGCTTTTGAATTGCTCACTGATTATGATTCCTCCTCTTTTTCTCTGCAGGACAAGGTGTGGACTGCTGAAATCCTGATTCAGCTTGATAAACTTGATTCGGCCATGGAGCTCGTGGATGAGGTTATTCAAGCAGATAGCTCCTTTACAGATGCATGGAGATTGAAAGGTCTGTTACTCCTGAGAAGCTATCAGTATTACGAAGCTTTCGAGACGATGCAGAGTGCTTTAGCAAAGACTGACAGGGCTTACGAATGCAGTGTATTTGCTGGAATTGCGGCAGAGCTGGCCGGGGAGGTCAAACTTGCCGTAGAGTGTTACGCACCGGTTCTGGCAGCAAGTTCTGACAGTATCGTGCTGATAAATCGAGAGAGGGAACTGGTACTGAATAAGGATTTAAATTACAACTTCGCTTACGAAGAAAGGGAGACCTTCCAGACAACAGACCGGTCATGGCTGAACGGATCCCTCCTTATGACGTACTCAGGTTCCACCGGAGAGGTTGAACAGAACCAGTTCAGCTTTGCTGCCAACGCATTTCATGAATACGGAATGTTCGGAAGTAATATTTCTGCAAGTATTAAATACTCACTCGAAAAGTGGCCCGGTTCCAGCGGAAGGCAGGAAATCGGCTCAGCTTCAGTGTGTGTACTCCATAGCTTTTCCAGCAGATTCTACGGTTCAGTCGAAGCTGCATTGGAGCAAAGACGCTACGATGTTAACAGATGGAAGCTGGAGATATCATCCAGCGCTGGAAGATGGTTTCAACCCGTTACACCCCTGGTATTGGATATTGACGCAGGTATCGGAAGAACCGTCAACAAATGGGATATTGAAGGTAATTACACTACTGACTGGATCGCTTTAGCCAGTCTAAGTACTACGTTGAAAGGCCAGATGATTGCCAATTACCTTCCTTCAATACACGCTTCCATTGATTTTCAGCAACAGCTGGATAATCTGAGCAGGTACGATATCTGGGGGAATTTGAATATCTCTTACTATCCAGCCAGTTTTCTGTCTGTTGGCGCTGGCTGGAGTACAGAATATCTGTCAGCCATACCTCCGGATTACAGAGACATTCACAACAGCTCCACATTCCTTCAGGTTGGTTATAGTTTCTAGCTAATATTCCGGTGAGCAGAGTACCATGGAAAATTCAACAGCGCTGCAGGAAAGCCCTTACCGGGCAGCCGTCAGCGGAATCAATCTTGAGCGGAAGGCAGATCAGGAGATAATCCCCGGGATGGATACCTTCAAGAATGAGATTCTCAAGAATTGGAACCGAATTTTTCAGCAGTATCTCATGAACGGAAGTTGAATCGGGTGAATCCACGGAAAGAGTATCGATGCCAACAGTTCTTACTCCCATGTTCACGGCCAGTTCTGCGGCTTCGGAAGTAAGGTGCGAGTATTCCAGGTTGTCGGAGAGGTCGCCGGGATTTGCGATCGTTTTCAGAAGAAGAGCCTTTCCCTCCAGTGAAAGATTCTCGATGGACTCTCTGGCTATTTCGTATTCACCTGTGCAGTCAGCTACCACTGCAGGTGTGATAAGTCTGTTAAGGGGAATATCGTCTACAAAAGTGCTGTATCGGGCCAGATGCCCCGGGGCATCGATATGAGTTCCCGAATGGGTGCTCATGATGAGTTTTGATGTTCTGAAACCACATGCGATAGAAGTTTGCTTCCGGAATCTGTTATCTCCGGGCCAAACCGGTGTTCTGTCCGACAGAGACATAGTGATGTCTATCAGTTCCTCCGGTGATATTCTGTAATCCATATCAACCTGTTTTCAGGATTGAGGAAGGGCATTGTTCGCTAAACGGGCATTCGCTGCAGAGCGTTTTCATGGGGCGGCAAATTCTCTGCCCGAATCTTACCATGATATGATTGATCCCGGTCCACTCAGTTTCCGGGAAGAGCTTTCGAAGGGCGTACTCGGTTTCTTCAGGGGACACCGTATCAACGAGCCCAAGCCTGTTCGAGATTCTGTGAACATGAACGTCAACACAGATGGACGGTTTGCCAAAAACCATTCCAAGTACGAAATTGGCGGTTTTTCTTCCCACTCCCGGGAGGCTGAGCAGGCTGTCCATATCTCTGGGAACACAGCCTTTATAATCTTTTTTAAGTATCATGGCTATGCGTTTAAGCTGATTCGCCTTCTGCCTGTAGAATCCTGCAGGCCGCAGGAGCTCCTCGAGTTCCTCTCTCCCGATTGAAGCCATGGAGTCAACGTCAGGCGCTCTGTTAAGCACCCGGTTCGAAACCTTCTCCGTAACGGCATCTCTTGTTCTGAGGCTTATAATGGTCGATACCAGAACGGGGAAAGCACTCCGGGATTTAAGAAGAGGAGCTGGTGTGCCCATGGTTTGCAGCGCACTTTTCATCCTGTTCAGGATATCGAGAGGAGATAACCCGGTCACTGTTCCGTCCTGAAGAAATGAAGCCCTGACCCTTCTTCTGTGTTAAGTTTTAAAGCCAGCTCTCCCTTTAGAAGGGATATGAGATCATCTCCAAGAGCTTCTCTGCGCCATCCTGATAATCCGCTGAGTGAATTGAGTTCCTCCTCGGTAACTGGTGGATCTTTCGCCAGGAAATTTATCAGGTCCTTTGAAAGAAGAAGCTCTGCGGATATACCCAGTCTGCATGATTCCTGCTTGAGGAATATTCGGAGGATATCCATACGCGCAGCCACTCCCGGTTTCGAATGATGCCTGTGGATATCAGGGATCTCGCTTGCCGGAATCTTATCCGCTTCGGAAATAGCATTAAGGACTTCATCACCCCATTTTGTTATGAAACCGCTGGAGATTCCCCTCAATCTGGAGAGACTTTTCTTGCAGTCAGGTGTCATAGCAGCAATAGCCCCAAGAACATGATCCTTGATAACGAAGTTTCTGGGTTTGTTTATCTCCCTGGCGGTAGCCTCTCTCCATCTGATGAGAGCCCAGAGTATATGCAACTTGCTGCCGCTGATCTTCGATTTTGATCTGACTTTTCTGAAAAGTTTGTGAACTGAGTTATTGTAAGTTGCCGGATCGGTAAGAGATCTTGCTTCCTCCCGGTACCACTCGAGACGCCCATTCTTTTCAAGTTTCTCCTTCTGACTTCTGTAAATCTCCAGCAGATACCTTACATCATCAAGCGCGTACTCTATCTGGTCATCAGCAAGAGGCCTCATGGACCAGTCACTTAGGGTATGCCCCTTCTTCGGGTAAATGCCGCATTCAGCTTTGACCAGTCTGAAAAGGGCTATCTGCCTGGGATGTCCCAGGAATGCAGCAGCAAGCTGGGTATCGAATACAGAAGAGAACTCAATATTAAGATGATGCATTAGGACTTCTATATCGTTCCTGGCCGAATGAATAACCTTAACCGGTGTTTCTGATTCCAGAATCCTGCTGAGAGGAGACAGGTCATCGATTTCAAGGGGATCAACAGCAACAGGTCCGTCTTTACCAGCTATCTGTATAAGGTACAGGTCAGGCCAGTATCTTCTTTCACCGTGAAACTCGGTATCAATTGCAATAGCATCTTCTTCCCGCAACTTATCAGTAAGAGAGGTAAGATCTTCAGGAGTGCTTATTACAGATGTATTATGCAAATTATTCCTATCCAGATTCAGTCTGCATGGATTGTGTCATCTTCCGCATTCTGACATTCAATAATGGTTATTTCCTCGTGATAAGGACAGTAGACACCCTGGATTGTTATTTCGTAATATGCGTATCCGTCATCTGGACAATGAAATCCACCCCTCTGGCCGAACAAACCATTACTCGTTTCGTACATTTCCATGAAACTGGAAGGATACGCGTAACCCGCACTGATGTATTCCTGTACTGCTGCAGCCAGGCTGTCTCTTTTATCTCTGCAGGATGAGCCTGTAATATCGAGTCCTGCTCCGAGATGGCCAGCGGGGCAGAACAGTCTGCCTTCTTCTTCGAAGTAGGGAGAACCGCATATCGGGCATAGAAAGCCCTCAGGGAGCTCTCCACTAGTTACAGACGGGATAACCGTAGCTCTCGCAAAGGAGGAACAAAGAACTGTTGCGCTGCCAAGAAGGTTATCAATAGATGTATCACCGGATATTCTCCAGGTATTGTCGGATCCCTCTCTCAGCCATAAAGTTCTTGCACCGCCTTCTTGCAGTATTGCAGATATTTTTAGCCCCCGGCTTTCATTTCTGCCGGTTCTTATGCTTCCGGTTATCGGAACATCTTCCAGATAATCGAAAACATCAGGAGAAAGAAGAGCAGCGAGGCTGTCCGAAAGTAAAGCGTACGCATAATCGTATTCACCGGAACTAAGATGTTCCAGATAGTATCTCCCGGTATCGATTATCTTTTTTCCGGTACTGTTCTCCCTTGCAATAAAAGCAACAAGAAACAGCAGAAGAATGACAGCAACTGCAAAGATTTTCTTCATCGTGACCCGGAAGAACTGGTGGATCCGGTAAACAGATCGGTGAAATCAAGACCGGTACCGCTTATCATCAGTCCCCACTCCTTGGATGTGTTCTCCCCGCCTACACAGTAGAAAACCTCTGCCGTGAGATCGATATTCGCGTTGTTTACAGAAAAACCCGCTCTTATATCCCTCTGACTGAATC
>Ga0307441_1000417_pt1 | contig 15817 bp, 13 predicted proteins | sample SalMarWE160420MG_FD_202149 | JGI IMG/M metagenome (GOLD analysis project Ga0307441, IMG submission 202149) | Salt marsh sediment microbial communities from the Plum Island Ecosystem LTER, Massachusetts, United States - WE1604-20 | ecosystem: Environmental > Aquatic > Marine > Intertidal zone >... | reverse complement strand
CATAAGCACGTCGCCGCGCTGCAGGGTGTCGAATATGTTGGCCTCCACCGGCAGGGCGGTGGGCCGGCGGGGCGTGAAGGCGGGATACTTCAGGTCGGGCCGGTCCACCATGTCGTAGATGGCCTGCAGGCGGTTCAGGTTCACCGGGCCGTTGACCTGGTACAGGTCCTCATCCTCCAGGTTGAAACGCCGCAGCAGATAGCGGCCCATCTCCGGCGTGCAGTTGTCCGCGGTCTCCAGGCGCACGGCGTCCCCGTAGCGCCGCGACAGCAACTCGCCCTCCACCGCCCGCAGCAGGTCGTCGATTTCCTCCTCGTCCACGAACAGGTCGGAGTTGCGGGTGACCCGGAACTGGTAGCAGCCGGTGACCTTCATGCCCGGGAACAGATCGCCGACATGGGCATGGATCATGGAGGACAAAAACACGAAGTCGTTGGGTCCGCCGCTGCGCTCGCGGGGCATCTTGATCAGCCGCGGCAGCGAGCGCGGCGCCTGCACGATGGCCACGCCGCTGTTGCGCCCGAAGGCGTCCTTGCCTTCCAGGGAGACGATGAAGTTCAGGCTCTTGTTGAGCAGGCGCGGAAACGGATGGGCGGGGTCGAGCCCCAGGGGGCTCAGCACCGGCTGCAATTCCTGGTGGAAGTGGCGCTTGACCCATTCGGCCTGCTTGGGCGTCCAATGGGTGCGGCGCACGAAACGGATCTTCTCGGCGGCCAGGGCCGGGATCAGCACGTCGTTGAGCACCCGGTATTGTTCGGCCACCAGTTCGTGGGCCACACGGCTGATGTGCTTGAGATTCTCCTGGGGCGTGAGGTTGTCGGCCCCGGCATGCACAGAGCCGGACAGCAGCCGTTCCTTCAGGCCGGCCACCCGGATTTCGAAGAACTCGTCCAGGTTGGTGCTGGAGATACAGAGAAAACGCAGCCGTTCCAGCAGGGGTGTGCCCTCGTCCTTGGCCTGTTCAAGTACGCGCTTGTTGAAGGCGAGCAGGCTGAGCTCGCGGTTGATGTACAGGTCAGGTTGGGAGAGATCGATGTCGTCCATCCGGCTGGTCACTGTGCGGAAACGCCGGTCATTATGCCTGAAAAGCGTACCGGCTGTGGTGTCGAGCCACCGGTGTCATAAAAATGTAATACGCTTTGCCCCGTTGAACAGGTACCTTATGGCGCGCCCAAGTGCCGCTCGTGGCATACTGCAGGTCATTTTGCCGCCTTGACGGCACTTGGCGGCGGGCGTCGGCCTTGATCAACGCCAGACGGTTGGCGATGATGTGACTATTCAGGCGCAGGCGTGGATCCGGCGGATCGCCGGGACCCTCCGGGCAATGGTTGCGTAGCGGGGCCTGCAGTCCCGCCAACGAGCCGATTGCGTGGAAGGTTACCCGGAGTCGCACGGGGTACCCCCTGCGCGGGAGGCCGCCTCAGGCGGCCTTGTGTGGAGAAGACGATGGACAAGATCAATCTGGGTCACCATATCTCACAGCAGTTCAACGCCGAGCTGGAGGATATCCGCAGCCGGGTATTGGCCATGGGCGGGCTGGTGGAACAGCAGATCGCCGATGCGCTGACGGCCCTGGTGGATCGCGACCAGCGCATGGCGGAGATCGTGGTAAGCAACGACTACAAGGTCAACGCCATGGAAGTGGCCCTGGACGACGAGTGCAACCGGGTGCTGGCCCGGCGCCAGCCCACCGCCAGCGACCTGCGACTGGTGGTTGCCGTCATCAAGACCATTACCGACCTGGAACGCATCGGCGACGAGGCCGAGCGCATCGGGCGCATGGCCATGCGCCTGTCGGGGGCGGAGGATACCCACAACCTCTACGGGCAGATCGAGCACCTGGGCAACCGGGTCCGGCAGATGCTGCACGATGCCCTGGACACCTTCGCGCGCATGGATCCGGAAATGGCCGTGCAGGTCTGGCAGGAAGACAACAAGGTGGACTCGGAGTACGAGGCCATCATGCGTCAGCTCATCACCTATATGATGGAAGATCCGCGCGCCATTCCCAGGGCGCTGGATGTCATGTGGTCGGCCCGCGCCCTGGAGCGCATCGGCGACCGCTCCCGCAACATCTGCGAGTACGTCATCTACCTGGTCAAGGGCAAGGACGTGCGGCACACCAGCCTGGAGCGTATGGAGCGGGAGGCGCGGGAAAACCACCTTTCCCCCTGATCGATTCTGCGGTGCCCGGCCATGGATGGCCTGGTGCTAGCCTACCAGCGCCACGCTCTTCACCAGCGCATGCACGGCCATCCCCTTGGCAAGGCCCAGCTGATGCTGGGACTTGCGGGTTATCCTGGCCAGCAACAGGGCACCGCCGGCGTCCAGCTTCACCATCACCTGTGCAGGACCGTCGTCGGCCATGTCCACGATGGTGGCGGCAAACTGATTGAGCACGCTGGTGGCGCCGGGCGGTGCCAGCATCAGGCTCACGTCCCGGGCGGCGATGCGCACGCGGGTGCGCTGGCCGACGGCCAGGGCATGGCCTGGCAGGGTGATCGGCCCGGCCGGCGAGTCCAGGTAGGTGAGGCTGAAACGTTCGTCCACGGACGTCACCACGGTGTCCACCACGGCGCCTGCCGCAGCGCCGTGACCGAGAGGCAGGTCCAGTCGGGACAGCATGTCGGCCAGCGGGCCCGCGGCCCCGCAGCGCCCGTCTTCCACCAGAATCAGCGTATCCGCCAGCCGTGCCACTTCGTCGATGGCGTGACTGACGTACAGCACCGGAATGGCCAATTTTTCGTGCAGCCGTTCCAGGTAAGGCAGGATCTGGGCTTTGCCGATCTGGTCCAGGGCCGCCAGGGGTTCGTCCATGAGCAGCACGCCGGGGCCGGTGAGCAGGGCCCGGGCGATGGCCACCCGCTGGCGCTCGCCGCCGGAGAGGCGCTCGGGACTGCGGTGCAGCAGATGGGCGATGCCCAGCCACTGCACGACTTCGGCGCTGTCCAGTCGGCGCCGGTCCCGGGACGCGCGCCGCAGGGCGTAGGTCAGGTTGCCCTCAACGCTCAGGTGGGGAAACAGCAGGGCGTCCTGAAACACGTAACCCAGGGCCCGACGGTGGGACGGCATGAACAGCTTCTGCGGAGAATCCTGCCAGCAGACACCGTTCACCATGATGCGTCCACGGGCGCGGGGCTCCAGCCCTGCCAGGCAGCGCAGCAGGGTGGTTTTGCCGGCGCCGGAGCGTCCGAACAGCGCGGTCACGCCGTGGCCCGGTACATCCAGGTTCATGTCCAGCCGGAAGCCGTCCTGCTCCAGTTCCAATTCCGCCTGCAGTCCGTTCATGGGCCGGGTGTGCGCAGACGGCGGTTGATGGAGTACACCCCCGTCAGGACCAGGAACGAGAACACCAGCAGAGCCGCCGACCACAGATGGGCGGCGGCGTAGTCCAGCGCCTCCACGTTGTCGTAGATGGCCACCGACAGGACCTGGGTGCGACCGGGGATATTGCCGCCGATCATCAGCACCACGCCGAATTCACCCACTGTATGGGCGAAGGCCAGCGTCATGGCGCTGAGAAAGCCGTTGCGGGCCAGGGGCACCGCCACCGTGAAGAACCGGTCCATGGGGCCTGCCCCCAGCGTTGCGGCCGCTTCCAGGGGGCGCTGGCCGATGGCCTCGAAGGCCCGCTGCAGGGGCTGGACGGCGAAGGGCAGGGAATACAGGGTGGAACCGATCACCAGCCCGGTGAAGGTGAACGCCAGGGTCGGGCCGCCCAGGGCGCGTGTGAGTCCGCCGATGGGGCCGTGGGGTCCCAACGCGATGAGCAGGTAGAACCCGAGCACCGTGGGGGGCAGCACCAGCGGCAGCGCCACCAGCGCTTCCACCACCACCCGCCCACGGGCACGGGTGCGGGCGAGCCACCACGCCAGGGGCGTGCCCAGGCACAGCAGCACCGCCGTGGTGGTGGCGGCCAGGCGCAGGGTGATCCACAGGGGTGCCAGATCCGGCTGGTGCATCGGGCTTTCCGTGACAACCTCGATGCCGGCCGATTGTACCGGATCAGGGCAGGTCGTACCCGGCGTTGCGGATCACCCGGCGGGCGGCGGGACTGCGCAGGAAGCGCACGAAGGCTTTGCCGCCCAGGGGATTGTTGCCGTTGGTCAGATCCACGGCCTGCTGGTTGATAGGTTCGTACAGGTCTCCTGGAACGAGCCAGTACTTATGGGATACACCCTTCAGCGCCAGCACCTGAGAGAGGGCGACGAATCCGACCTGGGCATTGCCGCTGGCTACGAACTGGAAGGTCTGACCGATGTTCTCACCGCGCACGATCCTGGGCTGCAGGCTATCCCAATAGCCGAGCCGCTCGAGGGCGGCAAGGGCGGCGGCGCCGTAGGGTGCCGTTTCCGGATTGGCGATGGCCAGCCGGTGGAAAGCGGGATGGCCCAGGGCCTTGGGCATGCCTTCGATCCACTTGGGATCGGGACTCCACAGCACCAGCCGTCCGACCGCGTAGGTGAACGGGCCCTCGGAGCCGGTCAGGCCGTCGTCCTCCAGCAGGTCCGGGCGGCGTGCGTCGGCGGCCAGGAATGCGTCGTAGGGTGCGCCGTTTTCGATCTGGGCGTACAGCTTGCCGGTGGATCCCGCACTGATCTTCACCGGCGTCCCGGTACGTTTCGTGAAGTCGGCGGCCAGGATACGGGCCGTGGAGAGAAAATTGGCCGCCACAGCCACCTGGATAGGCTGTGCCGCCCACACAGGGGAGCCTGCCAGCACCAGCACGAATGCCAGCCACAGCTTGCGCACGGCGATCTCCTTCAGAACATCGGTTGGTCGGTGCGGTGCCACTGCCGGACGGGCCGGGGTGGGCCTTGGCGGGTGGCCGCGGGTCTACGCAGCTATATGACCGGCGGACAGAGCAGGAGTTCTAACAGAGCCTTCTGAGCATGCAGGCGGTTCTCCGCCTCGTCCCACACCACGCTGCGCGGGCCGTCGATCACCGAAGCGGCCACTTCCTCCCCGCGATGGGCAGGCAGGCAGTGCATGAACAGGGCGTCCCGATCGGCGGCCTCCAGGATGGCATCGGTGACCTGGTAGGGTGCGAAGGCCGCAGCCCGTTTGGCCTGCTCCTCTTCCTGCCCCATGCTGGCCCATACGTCGGTCACCACGAGCTGGGCGCCGTCGGCGGCGGCGGCGGGTTCGCGCAGCAGCTTCACGTGCCCGGGGGTGCTGGCGACGATGTCCGGATCGGGCTGGTAGCCCTCCGGGCTTGCCACGTTCAGGGTGAAGCCGAACTGACGCGCGGCGTTGATATAGGAATGGCACATGTTGTTGCCGTCGCCGATCCAGGCCACGGTTGCACCCCGTATGTCACCCCGGTGCTCCACGAAGGTCTGCACGTCGGCCAGCAACTGGCAGGGGTGATACAGGTCGGTCAGCGCGTTGATGACCGGCGCCTGGGAGTGATTGGCGAAGCGTTCCAGCTTGTCGTGCTCGTAGGTGCGGATGGTGACCGCGTCGGCCATCCGCGACAACACCCGGGCGGTGTCTTCGATGGGCTCGCCGCGCCCCAGTTGCGTGTCCCGTGGCGACAGGAACAGGGCATGTCCGCCCAGCTGCGCCATGCCGGCCTCGAAGGACACCCGGGTGCGGGTGGAGGACTTCTCGAACACCATGGCGAGCACCTTGCCCTTCATGGGTTCGTAGAGCTCGCCCTTGCGCAGCATGGCCTTCAGGTCGATGGCGCGGTGCACCAGAGCCTGCAGCTCATCGGGCGACAGGTCCAGCAGCGTGAGGAAGTGACGCACGGCCATGGGAGTCAGTCCGTGGACAGGAAGGCGCGGATCAGGTCGCTGACCTCGTGCACCACGCGCTCGGCCTGTGCATCGTCGAAGATCAGCGGCGGCAGCAGCCGCACGACCTTGTCAGCGGTCACGTTGATGAGCAGGCCGCGATCCAGGGCCCGGGTCACCAGTTCCTTGCAGGGCCGGTCCAGCTCGATGCCGATCAGCAGGCCCTGGCCCCGTATTTCCACCACGCCCTGCTCGCCTTCAAGCGCCTTGTTGAAGCCGTCGATCAGGCGTTCGCCGAGCGCCGCCGCGCGGGCCGGCAACTGTTGCTCTTCCAGGGTGCGGACCACCGCCAGCCCCGCGCTGGCCGCCAACGGATTGCCGCCGAAGGTGGAGCCGTGGCTGCCGGGCTGGAACACTTCCGCGGCCGCACCCCGCGCCAGGCAGGCGCCGATGGGCACGCCGTTGCCCAGGCCCTTGGCGAGGGTCATCACGTCGGGAAGCAGGTCGGCGTGCTGATAGGAGAACCAGCGGCCGCTGCGGCCCATGCCGGTCTGGATCTCGTCCACCATCATCAGCCATTCGTACTCGTCGCACAGGGCGCGGATACCCGCCAGATAGCCGGCGTCGGGGATGCGTACGCCGCCTTCGCCCTGGATGGGTTCAACCAGTACGGCCACCACGTCCTTGCTGTTGCGTGCCACATTGGCGAGGGCCTCCAGGTCGTCATAGGGCACCCGCACGAAGCCCTTCACCAGAGGCTCGAAACCGGCCTGGACCTTGCGGTTGCCGGTGGCGCTCAAGGTGGCGAGGGTGCGTCCGTGAAAGCTGCCTTCCATGACCGCAACGGTCGGGTTGGCGATCTCCCGGCGGTGGCCGTACAGACGGGCGAGCTTGATGGCCGCTTCATTGGCCTCGGCGCCGGAGTTGCAGAAGAACGCGCGCTCCATACCGCTGATGCGCATCAGCTGGCGGGCCAGTTCCTCCTGCAGGGGAATACCGTAGAGGTTGGAGGTGTGCACGATACGGGCCGCCTGCTCGCACAGCGCGCGGGTGACCGCCGGATGCGCGTGCCCGAGCCCGCATACCGCGATGCCGCTCAGGGCATCCAGGTATTGCCGACCGTCAGCATCCCATAACCATGCGCCCTCGCCCCGCTCGAAGCTGACCGGGAGTCTGGCGTACGTGGACATCAGTACTTCGCTCATTGCCAAACGTGGGTTCCCAAAAACAAAAGGCAGCCCCACGAGAGACCGCCGTAAAAAGCGGATATTATCCCGTTGCAGCGGTGCTGGCAAATCACGGGGGAGAAAGAAATGCCCTGCCCGGCGGCCGCCGGGCAGGGCATCGGAGGGAGCGGGTGCCTGATCAGCCGCCCAGATTGCCGGCGACGAAGTCCCAGTTGACCAGGTTCCAGAACGCCTCCATGTATTTGGGCCGGGCGTTGCGGTAGTCGATGTAGTAGGCGTGTTCCCATACATCGCAGGTCATCAGCGGGGTGTCGCCGTCGGTCATCGGGTTGCCGGCGTTGCCGGTGCTGGTAATGGCCAGCGAGCCGTCGGCCTTTTTCACCAGCCAGCCCCAGCCGGAGCCGAAGGTGCCCACCGACGTCTTGGTGAATTCTTCCTTGAATTTCTCGAAAGAGCCGAAGGCCTTGTCGATGGCCGCGCCCAGGTCGCCGCTGGGGGCGCCGCCGCCGTTGGGGCTCAGGCAGTTCCAATAAAAGGTATGGTTCCAGGTCTGGGCCGCGTTGTTGAAGATCGGGCCGGACTTGGTCTTGACGATGATGTCCTCCAGGGAAGCGTTTTCGTGCTCGGTTCCCTTGGTCAGGTTGTTCAGGTTGGTCACGTAGGTGGCGTGGTGCTTGCCGTAGTGATACTCCAAAGTCTCAGCGGAAATGTGAGGCTCGAGACCGTTTTTCTCGTACGGCAGTGGGGGAAGTTCAAATGGCATGTTGCCCTCCTTTTCTTCGTGCGTGGTTATGGAAACTCGCGCAGTCGGATCCCGCGGGACCCGTGCCTGCCGTCAGCCGGTCGACCCACGGGCCGGTGTCGCTGACGCGTCTTCGTAATACGGTAGCCTGCCCCGGCCATGTCAGCTGGGACATCACATCGGCAACGCGTGGTTGATGCCTGCCCTGACCTGGGTCCAACCGGCCCCTAGGGAGCCTTTGCAACGCCGTGAGCGCCGCTTCAGTGGCCTGTGCAGAGGTTCCCTAGGCGAGCAGCCGACCAGCCGGCAAGCAGTGGTGGCGTCCCTCGATTAGTAGGAGGTTAGCAGCGCAGGCCGCCTTTTGCTGGAGGCAGGAACGCCGCGAACGCCGAATATATGACTAAATTGGTAAGGTAAAGGAGCATAGGGCAGCGCCGGGAATATTTCAATACACCCCTCGCCTGCGCACCCGCGGGCCCACGGGTACAATGGGCGCCGCAGACTGGGGGTGAAGCCGTTGGATCCGATCGAGCTCAGTATCTTCTCAAGCCGCATCGAGGCGGTGTGCGACGAGATGGGTGCCGTGCTGCGGCGTGCCGCGTTGTCGCCCAATATTCGCGATCGTCTGGACTTCTCCTGCGCGGTATTCGATACGGCAGGGCGTCTGTGCGCCCAGGCCGCGCACATCCCCGTGCACCTGGGGAGCATGGCCTATGCCATGGCGGATCTGGTGCAGGGCCAGCAGTGGTCGGCCGGGGACATGGTGGTGGTCAACGATCCCTACCTGGGCGGCACGCACCTTCCCGATGTGACGGTCATCGCGCCGGTGTTCGTGGCCCGCACCTGCATCGGGTTCGTGGCCAACCGGGCGCACCATGCCGATATCGGTGCCAGCACGCCCGGCTCCATGCCCATTTCCCGCACGTTGCAGGAGGAAGGCATGGTGATTGCCCCGTCCTACCTGTTGCGCCGCGGCACGCTGGATGACCGGTTGCTGGATTCCATTACCGGCGCCACCGCCAATCCGGCCCATGCGCGCGGTGATTTTGCCGCCCAGATCAGCGCCAACCGCGCCGGCGTCGCCCGTCTTGCCGAGCTGGCCGAGACCATGGGGGCTGCGCCATACAGTGCGGCATTGGATGCACTCAATGCCTATGGTGAGCGCTTGGCGGCCAGCGCCCTGAGCGATGTTCCTGCGGGCCGCTACGTGTTCCGGGACCTGATGGATGACGACGGTATGGGGCACCGGGACATTCCCATCGTGTGTGCGGTGGAGATCGCCGACGGCCGCGCCCACGTGGATTTCACCGGCACCGGCCAACAGGTGGCCGGCAACATCAACTGCCCCCTGTCGGTCGCGGCGGCGGGGGTATACTACGCGTTCCGTTGTCTGATGCCCGAGCAGACGCCGGCATGCGCCGGCGCCTTCAGCCCCCTCACCGTGCATGCGCCGGAGGGCTGCTTGTTGAATGCCCGCCGCCCCGCCGCGGTGGCCGCCGGCAACGTGGAGACCAGCAGCCGGGTGGTGGATGCGGTGCTGGGCGCCCTGGCCCAGGCGCTGCCCGACCGTATGCCGGCCGCCAGCCAGGGCACCATGAACAACCTGGCCATGGGCGCCCGCACGGACGAGCGCTCCTGGGACTATTACGAGACCGCGGGCGGCGGCATGGGCGCCGGACCGCACCGGGACGGGCTCAGCGGCGTTCAGAGCCATATGACCAACACCCGCAATACACCGGTGGAAGTGCTGGAGATGACCTACCCTGTGCGGGTGCGCCGGTACGGTCTGCGCCGCGGTTCCGGAGGGCGGGGACTGCATCGGGGCGGGGACGGACTGGTCCGGGAGTTCGAGTTCCTGGAGCCGACCACGGTCACCCTGCTCACCGAGCGCCGCCGCCATCGGCCCTGGGGCCTGCGCGGGGGCGAGGCGGGTCTGGCCGGCGAAAACCGGCGCGGCAGCGAGGTGCTGCCGCCCAAGGTCACTTTGCACCTGGCCGCCGGGGAGAGGCTGACCCTGTGTACCCCGGGCGGCGGCGGCTGGGGACAGGACGACGGCGAAAAAGGGGTCGGTGACAAATGAGAATCATTTGTCACCGACCCCTTTTTCGGGCGGGTGGTGCATATGGCACGGGAGAGCGGTGTTGAGAAAATTCATGAAAGTGGTGGCGGGTTCGCTGTCCCTGGCCCTGCTGGGCGGCTGTGGCACGTTGGTGCTGGGCACCGCGCCCAGCGGGGGCTACGATCCGGCGGACGGTCGCAGCCACGAGCAGTTCATGGCGGATGCCAACATCAGTGAAGCGGTGACCTCCCGCCTGGTCCACGATGCAACGGTTGATGCCATGGACATCCGGGTTTCCACCTACCGTGGCGTAGTGACCCTGCACGGTACGGTGTCCGCCTCCCAGGTTGCCCGCCGGGCCGTCACTCTGGCCCGCGGCGTCCCGGGTGTGCGCCGTGTGGTCTCCGATCTGACAGTGGCGCGTTGATGCCGGCCCGCCATTCTCGCGCCTGAGCTTTCACGGGATTCGTTCTATGTGCGGTATTTGCGGAGAGTTGCGGTTCGATCAGCACGCCCCCGATCTGGCCAAGGTCGAACGGATGATGGATGCGTTGGCCCGTCGCGGCCCTGATCACGAAGGCAGTCACTCCGACGGCCCCGTGGCACTGGGTCACCGACGGCTGGCCATCATCGATCTTTCGCCCCGCTCGAACCAGCCGCTGGTGGACACCGAACTGGGATTGGCGCTGGTGTTCAACGGCACCATCTACAACTACCGGGATCTGCGCGCCGAGCTCAGCGCCAAGGGCTACCACTTCTTCTCCGACGGGGACAGCGAGGTCATTCTCAAGGCCTATGCCGAATGGGGCGAGGACTGCGTGCAGCGCCTGCACGGCATGTTCGCTTTCGCCGTGTGGGACGTGGCGCGCCAGCAGCTGTTCCTGGCCCGCGACCGGTTCGGGATCAAGCCGCTGTACTACAGTCGGGTGCGCCGGCACCTGCGCTTTGCCTCCAGCGCGCAGGCGTTGCTGGCCGCCGGTGATGTGGACACCGACCTCGATCCGGTGGCCCTGCACCACCATTTCACTCTGCACGCCGTGGTGCCGGCGCCGCGCACCGTGCTGCGGGGTGTGCGCAAGCTGGAACCGGGCTACACCTTGACCGTGAGTGCCGACGGCCGCGAGCGCCGGCGTCGCTACTGGGAACTGCAGGCCTGCAGACCCGAGCGGCCCATGAGCGAGTTCGAATGGATCGACGCCGTGCACGACGGCCTGCGTCGGGCGGTGGAGAGGCGCCGGTTGATCGCCGACGTGCCGGTGGGCGTGCTGCTGTCCGGGGGGCTGGACTCCAGTCTGCTGGTGGCCCTGCTGGCCGAGGCCCGGGGCGGGACGGAGAATCTGCTGACCTTTTCGGTGGGCTTCGAGGATCAGCCCGAGGAAAAAGGCAGTGAATTCGAGTTCTCGGATTTGGTGGCCCAGCAGTACGGCACCGACCACCACAGGTTCCGAATTCCCAACGACGAAGTGCTGCGCCGCCTGCCCGAAGCGGTCGACGCCATGGCCGAGCCCATGGTGGGCCAGGATGCGGTGGCCTTCTACCTGCTGGCCGAGCGGGTGTCCCGCGAGGTCAAGGTGGTGCAGAGCGGGCAGGGTGCCGACGAAGTCTTCGGCGGCTATTTCTGGTACCCGCGCATGGATGCCGAGCAGGGCAGCGACGTGGATCGCTTCCGGGTCCACTACTTCGACCGCGATCACGACGAATACCTGGAGATGGTGGCGCCGCAGTTGCAGGGCCCCGACTACACCACTGCCGCCGTCGCGGCGCGCCTGGCCCGCCCGGGGGCGGACGAATTCCTGGATCGGGTGCTGCGACTGGATGTCACCACCCTGATCGTGGACGACCCGGTGAAACGGGTGGACAACATGACCATGGCCTGGGGCCTGGAGGCGCGGGTTCCCTTTCTGGATCATGAACTGGTGGAGCTGGCCGCCCGCATGCCGCCCCAGTTGAAGGTCAAGTCCGGCGGCAAGCATGTGCTGAAGACCATTGCCCGGGGCCTGGTTCCCGATGCGGTCATCGACCGGCCCAAGGGTTACTTCCCGGTGCCCGCCCTGAAGTATGTGCGTGGGCCGTTCCTGGATTTCATGCGCGAAATCCTCACCTCCGACGCCTGCCGGCGCCGGGGCATCTATCAGCCCGCCTACGTGGAGCGGCTGCTGGCCGAGCCGGAGCGGCACCTGACCCGCATCCAGGGCAGCAAGCTCTGGCACCTGGCGCTGTTGGAATTCTGGCTGCAGCGCAATGTGGATGGGCTGCGCTAGGTTCCCTAGGGAACTTAGCACAGGTCGATCAAGCGGATGATCACAAGCTGTGGTAGGTTGGGCTGAGCAACGCGAAGCCCAACGCAGCATCCCATCGTTCGACCCCGTGCGACGCCATCCGGAGCGCGACACACGTTGGGCTTCGTTGCACTCAGCCCAACCTACGGCACCGTACTTTATTACCGGCATCTTCGGCACGAGCTTCGAATATCCGCGGCCTATGCAGCGCTTCTGTAAGGGCCTGTCCTATTCATCATGTCGCCACGGCGGCAGCACCCTTTCGGTGCAGATAGCTCGGACAAGGTCCCTGGCGGCGGGGATGCTCAAACCCACTTGAAAAATACTATTTTAACCCCGACGTTCGGGTAGTAGACTGTTCCGCCAGTGTAAAGGGCGAAATCGACGCCCCTGAATTCAAGAATTAGCGAGGTGATGTTGCTATGGACGTAATGGACCGGATCAAGCAGGCGGTGGACGAGAACCCCATCGTGCTTTTCATGAAGGGTACTCCCCAACTGCCTTCCTGCGGTTTTTCCAGCCGCACCGCCCAGGCCCTGCAGGCCTGCGGACACGATTTCGCCTATGTGAACGTGCTGGCCGATCCGGAGATCTTCGAGAACCTGCCTCGCTTCGCCAACTGGCCGACCTTCCCCCAGCTGTATGTCAACGGCGAACTGGTCGGTGGCCACGACATCACCATGGAGCTCTACCAGAAGGGCGAGCTGCAGAAGATCGTCGAGGAAGCCGCCAAGGGGCAGAGTGCCGCCGAAGGCTGATTCCGCAACACGACCGCGACGCGAAAGGCCGGGCTTGTCCCGGCCTTTTTTTGTGCGCGCGATGCCGGACAGTGCGAACGAAGAGCCACGGAACCCACGGAATCCACGGAAAGGCGAAATCAAAAGCGCCACGGCAAACACGGAAAGCACGGACAAGATCAGTCTAAGGCGTATCAACCCGAGTATCCCGTAGGGCGCAATAAGCGACGCGCATTGCGCCGCACATCCGAGCAGCTTTGCAAGAGCCACGGAACCCACGGAATCCACGGAGAGGCGAATACAAAGACGCCACGGAAAGCACGGACAAGATCAATGCCAGGCGTATCTACACAAGCATCACGTAGTCCCGTAGGGCGCAATAACCGAAGGGCATTGCGCCATGTGCGGCTGCTCGTTAACCATCGAGCGAACCGCTGACAGCGCCGTATCGGTGCGACTTCTCGACGCGGAACGGACCTGCCAAAGAGCCGCGGAACCCACGGAGTCCACGGAAAAGCGAATACAACAGCGGCACGGCAAACACGGAAAGCACAGACAAGATCATTAATAAGGCGTACCGATTGATACGCTACGTGGCGCGCAATAGCCGAAAGAAACTGCGTCGTGTATGGCGGCTCCGTAGGGCCCGGCTTGCAATTTTGGCCGCCGGGGTTATCCACGGAGGGTGTCTTCTGAATTCTCTTTTCCGTGCTTTCCGTGTCTTCCGTGGCAAGTTTTTCATTCTTCAATAGCAGCGACGGTGCCGGGGGATTTCAGCAACAGTTCATGTCGCGGGCCTAATTTATCACCATGCGATGAAGTTAACCGACCCGGTGTCTTCCCTTACGGGGTGCCGGCTGGAACCCAAGGAGACTGACATGAAAACCAAACTGATGACTGGATTGCTGGCCGGAACGCTGTTGGTTACTGCGCCGTGGCTGGCGACGGCGGCCGACCAGGCGGACTACGGACGCAATCTGATGACCCAGCAGGAACGTGCCGAGCATCAACAGAAGATGCGCAGCTTCAAGACCGAGCGTGAGCGCGAAGAGTACCGCAAGCAGTACCACGAGCAGATGAAGGAACGGGCCAAGGAGCAGGGCAAGGTGCTGCCGGATCAGCCTCTGCCGCGGGGTAGCGGCATGGGCCGCAGCCGGTAACTGTCTGCCAGGCTCGACGGGAGGCGGGGGGCTTTGCGTCCCCGCCTCCCGTTGCTTATGAAGGACTACCACAGGACCCGCGGTTGCACTGAAAGGAATCGATGGTTCACTGTTGTGGTGGTAGCGGCAGACAGCATCGCAGTTGGTGCTGGCCGCTGTAGATCTAACTGGAGCACGCGAGACCCTGGCCAGTTGGGTTTGGCTACACTTGGCCCAACCTGCGTAATCCCTCCCCAGTACGCTTCCGTGTCCACCGGCGCAATCGGCCCACCTCTCCCCGGGCCTGGGCCTGCGGGCTGCCTTGCACTCCCAGTTTCCGACGGACGGGGGGCACAGGAGTAAGCGGACTCCACGGGCATACGGCCTGCGTTTCTGAGTGAGAGCCCGCGTGCACCCCGCGCCGGGCGTTCTTTCCAATAGCAATATCTTCCATGCTTTCCGTGTATTCCGTAGCGTAGTCTTGATCGTGTCGCTCCCGTCCTCGCCCCGGCCGGGAACATCCTCGTACCAAACATGTCAATTAAAGTGCCCCGCGCTTCCGTGCGGGCGGCTGTCCCCATGCGTCTCGGCACGCTTGCCGCGAAGCAACGTTCGCCCGCGCGCCGGGGCCGCCCATTCCACAATCAAGACACAGGGATGTTGCCATGCAGCCAACGGATACCTTTTGCATGAACTCCGTCGGGACGGCGAACGAATCGCGGGTCTCTCCTTCGGATGCCGGCGACGGCGCGCGATCGGCCGGACGACGGTTCCTGCTGGGGGCGTTGCTGTCCGTTCTATTCTCCATGACGGTCGCTCCCGGGCTCGCTTTCGCCAAAAGCCTCGATGCCCTGTTCCCGGAACCCGTCTACGTGGACCTGCAGAAGACCGGCGATATTGAGGTCTTTCCCCAGCAGCGGTTGTGGCACGGCTTCCCTGAGTGCCACTACGTGGAGGTGGGGCCCAAAGGCAATCTGCTGGTCATCAGCGGCTTCAAGACCGGTCAGGTGTACTTCGCCGATGCCCATACGGGGAAGAACCTTGCCATCCTGAAGGTCGGTAAGCTCGTACAGGGGGTGAACATCAGCCCGACCGGCCGGGTTGCGGTCGCTGTGGATGCGTCCGGGGGCGCCGTCGACGTCATCAGTCTCAGCAGCTTCGAAGTGACCCACATCATTCCGGTGGGCAAAATGCCCCACAACGTGGTGTTCTCCCAGGACGGCCACTATGCCTACGTGTCGGTGCAGGGCGCCGACAAGATCGCCGTTATCGATATGCATACCGATAAGGTGATCCGCGACATTCCGATCCCCGGCTTCCGCTATCCCCACAATATGGCCTTGAGCCCCAATGGCGAGCAGCTGTGGGTTCGCAATCACCCCAAACCCCACCAGGACGGTCATGTGGCGGTGATCGACCTGGAGACCGGCAAGGTCGAGCGTGATATCCGTGTCGGCCTGTACCACGGCGGGATGGACGATCTCGCCAGCGGCCGCCTTGCGTTCACCACCGACATCGGCTCGGACACGGTGGATGTGCTGAGCCCCAAGACCATGCAACTCGTCAAGAGGATCGATGTGGGCGCCGGGCCCCATGGCGCTCCGGCGACGACGGCCAATGGGTCTACACCTCCACCACCCACAGCAACCAGCTGGTGGTGATCAACGCCCACACCCTCAAGGTCGTGCGGCGCATTCCACTGAAGGGCAAGTTCGGCTTCTGGCTGGCGGTGAAAGGGCGGCCTTGATGTAAGAGCCACGGAATCCACAGAAAAGGCTAATTCAGAGACGCCACGGAAAACACGGAAAGCATATATGGACTCCCCCTGGTTGCAAGATGTCAGCGAGTGGCGGATAGGTCCGAGTGCAAGCATATATTCGGCGTCTGAGTGAACCGTGTGTTCGGTTCGCGCCCTGATGGAGATCCGCGCATCGGG
>Ga0307441_1000416_pt1 | contig 15840 bp, 12 predicted proteins | sample SalMarWE160420MG_FD_202149 | JGI IMG/M metagenome (GOLD analysis project Ga0307441, IMG submission 202149) | Salt marsh sediment microbial communities from the Plum Island Ecosystem LTER, Massachusetts, United States - WE1604-20 | ecosystem: Environmental > Aquatic > Marine > Intertidal zone >... | reverse complement strand
CGGTGCAAAGCGCCTCAGGGGCATCAAAAGCGACGTCAAGCTGTTTCGGGTTCGCCGGGGGAGCACCTGACCGCATGGGCAGGCCCGGGCGACACTCGGGGACGTTTCACTCCGTCATGTGCGGGCACTACGTGGCCGGCTGTGTACCCCTGATCCGGCTCTTTGATTCGGTCGCTTCCGGGCCTGCTTCGCATTCAAAAGTACGCCGTCGCGGCGGCCAGATCAACGGTTTTCCCAGGTCTGCGGCGATCGGTGCGGTCCGTCGTTCCGCCCACGGCGAACAGCTATCCATTTCTGATGTAACGGTGTAATTATGTAATCATGAAATCGCACCACACCCACCGTCGGCCCGGGGGCTGGCAGCAGGCCCAGCAGCCCGACGCGAGCGGCGCCGCGGAATGGTTCGCCGGCCGCCTCCCCGAGGACTGGTTCGACGGCGATCCCACGGTCATCGTCGACCGCGAAGAGATCACGGTCATCGGCAAGCTGGCCGAACCGGGCACGCAGGAGAGCGAGTCCCGCGCGGCGGGCCGGGCCTCGCGGTTCCGGGAGGAAACCCGCTCGGAGCGGATGCGCATCGCCGAGGAAGCGCAGGATCGCTACGGGCGCAAGGTTTCCTGGGGCGTCGAGGTCGCCTCCGCGACGGGCACCGAACGAATCCTGTTCACCCACATCGCTGTACCGGTGATGACGCGCTTGAAGCAGCCCGAGCGCCAGGTGCTCGACACGTTGGTCGACGCCGGTGTGGCCCGGTCGCGCGCCGACGCGCTCGCGTGGACGGTCAGGCTCGTCGGTGAACACACCGAGGAGTGGCTGGCCAAGCTGCGCGACGCCATGTCGGCGGTCGACGATCTGCGTGCCCAGGGACCCGACCTGCAGCCGTAGCCAAAGGCGCTGCGCCTACTCGTTGTTGACCTTGGCGACGATCTTGTCGTTGATCTGGCTGGCCTGGTCGTTGATGTGGTAGCCGCACGCGTTGACGTCGACGACCACGTTGTTCGCCAGGCTCATTGCGTGCTGGCACGCCCAGCCGTCGGCGCCCTCCTGGGTGTCCAGCACCGCGATCTTCGGCGGGGTGTTGGTGACCTGCGAGAAGGTCCACCGGTACGTGTTGCCACCGTTGTTGACGGTCACCGTCTTGCCCGAGCAGCTCTTCCACTTGTCCGTCGATGTCTGCATGAACGCCTTGGCCTTCTCGGCCGAGGGGTAGGCCACCACGGCCTGGTTGACCCAGTGGTCGTAGTCGTCCCCGGCCTCGGAGGCCACCAGTCCGCTCACTCCGGTGTAGCCGGTGCCGGCATACACCGGGTCCTGCGTGGTGTACAGCGCCCCCTGGCAGTCCGGCGAGGACAACGTCACCGGGCTGGTGTCCATCGTCACGATGGGCTTGCCGGGCTCCATCTTCGACGCGCCCATGGCGGAGTTGATGTCCGAGGAACTCAGCAGGAGTGAGCTGAGCCGGTCGGCCCTGATCGGGTCGGGCGGCGGGGGAGCCGGCTTGGGCTTGACGATGAGCCAGATCCCCACGCCGCCGACGGCAACGACGAGCATCACGGCGACGGCGGCGATGATCGGCCACGGGTTGCCACCGCCCTTGCGTGGCGGTTGTGGTGGCTGCTGTCCCTGGCCCCACGGGGTCGGTCCCGCGTACGGGGGTGGCGGGGTCGGCGGTGCGCCGCCCCAGTTGGCGCTGCCCGCTTGGCCGCCGACTTGGTACGGCGGGTTGGCGGCGGGCATGGGGCCGCTGCTCGGCGCCCAGCCGGGGGCGGCCGGGGCCTGCCGCGGAGGTGGCGGCGGCGCGGCGGGCGCCCCGGCCAGGGGTTGCGGCGTCGGCGGGGGGGTGTTGATCGGCGGCTGGGGCGGTGCCAGGGCGCTGGCCGCCAAGGTCGGCGGCGGGCCGGGCTCGGCGGGCATCCCGGCTTCCTGGCTGCGTCGCACGATATTGGCGGCGCGATCCTGGTCGGGGTCGCTGAGCGCCTCGTGGGCGGCCCGGGCCAGGTCACCGGCGCTGGCGTAGCGGTCCTCGGGCCGCTTGGCCATGCCGCGCGCGATCACCGCGTCGAAGGCGTGCGGGATGCCCGGGCGTGCCGCGCTGGGCTGCGGGATGGGCTCCAGCATGTGGGCGCTGACCAGCGTGCCGGCGCTGTCGGAGCGGTAGGGCGGGGAGCCGGTCAGGCACTCGTGCAGCACGCAGGCCAGCGAGTAGATATCGGCGCGGTAGGTGACCTCGGCGTCGGAAAACCGTTCGGGGGCCATGTATTTCCACGTGCCGACCGCGGTGCCCAGCTGGGTGAGCTTCTCGTCGGTGGTGGCGCTGGCGATGCCGAAGTCGACCAGGTAGGCGAAATCGTCGTGGGTGACCAGAATGTTGGGTGGTTTGATGTCGCGGTGCATCACCCCGGCGGCGTGGGCGGCATCGAGTGCGGAGGCGACCTGGGTGATGATGGCCACCGCGCGCGGCGGGGTCAGCGGCCCATAGCGTTTGAGGATGCTGTCGAGGTCGGTGCCCTCGATGAGGCGCATCTCCAGGAACATCTGCCCGTCGATCTCGCCGTAGTCGTGGATGGGAACCACGTGGGGTTCCTGCAGGCGGCCGGTGATGCGGGCCTCGCGCTTCATCCGCTCCCGGAACACCGCGTCCTTGCTGAAGGTCTCCGACATCAGCTTGACCGCGCACGGCCACTCCTTGACGGTGTGCTCGGCCTCGTAGACCTCGCCCATCCCGCCCCGGCCCAGCAACCGTTTGAGGTGGTAGGGCCCGAACATCGACCCCACCCGCGAGCCCTGCGCGTCGCTCATCGCCAATCCTCCCAACCAAACCCACGGTTCCCGGGCACAGCAATCATGACGGTAAGCCCCGGACCAGCCGACCGCACGATAACTGCAACAATCCATCAGCCGCCCGGCCCGTCACCCGCGGCCCATCCGAGGGGCCTGCCGCAAAATGCCGGGAGCGGTTCACTTTCCCGCTTTGCGCTGCGGGTCAAGTCGCCGCAGCCGCATCCCGAGCAGGATCACCAACACCAGCGCCTGTGCCGCGCAGGCGCCGGCGGCTGTCAGCCAGCTACTGACGTCGTAGCCCCACAGGGGGTCTTGATCCCCACCCGCGGTCCGGCGCAGGTCATTGAGGTCGACGGTCGAGGCGGCCATTGCGTAGGCCCATCGCGACGGCGACAGCCACGCCAGCTGTTCGAGCGGGATCCGGCCCTTCACCCCGAACATCCCGCCGCACAACACCAGTTCGGCCATGACGACCAGCACCAGCAGAGGCATACCGCGATCGGCATTGCCGATCATCGCCGAAATCAGCAGCCCGATCATCATCGAGACCACCGTGACGGCGACGACCGCCACCGCCACTTCGACTCGCGGCCACGGTATTACCACCGATTGGTCCGGACCGGGCAGGAACGCGACGCCGAGGAACCCCAGAATCAGCCCCTGCACGGTCGTCAGCGCGGTCAGGACCACCAACTTGGAGGCCAGGTAGGCGCGGCGCGACAAGCCGATGCCGTGTTCGCGCTGATAGATTGCCCGTTCCTTGACGATTTCGCGGATCGACGCGGCGCACCCCATGAGTCCCCCGCCGATGATCAGCAACACCAGCAACTGAGGGGGCTGGGTGGACCGTAGCTCGATGGCCTTGCTGATCGACAAACCGGCCTTGCCCGGGACGGCGTGCGCGAAGAGGCTCAGCAGCAAAGGCAGGACGAGCAAGGTCAGTGAGTACTGGCGGTCGGCGGCGATGACCGCCAGATACCGTCGGCACAGGGTGACGAATTGGGCGAACGCGCTCTGCTGAGCGCGAGCCTTCGCGGGAGACGCGGCGGGCGCTGCCTTCTGGACCGGGCGTGGACCCGAGAGGGCTTGGTGCAGTGGTGATGCCGTGAACCGCCCGGTCCAGTCGGTCGCGGTGTCGTGCTCGAGGAGATTGAACAGATCCGCGAAGTCGCTGCAATTGAAGTAGCCGAGCGCTTGTTGTGGCGGACCGAAATAGGCGAGGCGGCCGCCCGGGGCCAAGACGAGTAGCCGGTCGCACAGGTTCAGTTGCGCGGTGTTGTGGGTGACCACCACGACGGAACGTCCGCCGTCCGCCAGGGCGCGCAAGGTCTGCATGACCGATTTCTCGTATCCCGGGTCGAGCCCGGAGGTGGGTTCGTCCAGGAACAGCAGCGACGGCTTGGTCAGCAATTCCAGCGCGACGCTGGTGCGTTTGCGCTGACCACCCGAGAGGCTGTCGATGCGTTGATCCGCGTGTGCCGTCAACCCGAGCTCGCCCAGCACCTCCTCGATGCGCTGCTTGCGTTCCTTGGCGGAGACGTCGTGCGGAAACCGCAGCCGCGCTGCATAATTCAGTGCTCGCCGCACCGTCAACGGGGTGTGCAGGATGTCGTCCTGCGGGACGAACCCGATCCGGTGCCGCAGCTCGGCGTAGTTCTTGTAGAGGTCGCGATCGTCGTATCGCACCTCGCCGCTGCCGGCCGGGCGGAAGCCGGTCAGCGCACCCAACAGGGTCGATTTTCCGGCACCGCTGGGCCCCACCACCGCCATGAAGCAGCGCTCCGGCAGGGCGAAGCTGACGTCAGCCAGCAACACCTTGCCCTTGTCGGTGACCACCCGCAGGTCGGAGGCCTCGTAGGACACGTCGCCGATGTCGACGTATTCCACCAGTCGGCCATCGGCCAGGTGCAACAGCTGGTGGCCGATGCCGACGATGTCATCGGGCCCGATGACCGCGCGATTGATTCGGTTGCCGTTGACGTATGTGCCGTTGGAGCTGTTGTTGTCGACGAGCTCCCACTGGTTTCCCGAGCGCCGCAAGGTGGCATGGCGGCGGGAGACCAGCAAGTCGTGCAGCACGACGCTGTTCTCCGGTCCGCGGCCGATCGTGACGACGATCTGGTCGATGTTGTGCACCGCGGTCGGTGGCCGGGCAACTGTGGTTTCACCGCTCCTGCGCCGCGGCGGGGAAGGGACTTCCGGCCCGCGACGCCGCTCGCTCGGTTGCGGATAAAGCTCGAGCGCTTGCCCCGAGGAGACCGAACCGAGCATCACCGTCGTGGGCTGACGTATCGTCAGGCGTTCCACCCGCTGGCCATTGACGAACATTCCGTTGTTGCTGCGGTTGACCAGCATCCATCCCGCGGGCGTCGGCTCGAGCACCGCGTGGGCCCGCGACACCCTCGGATTGTCCAGGTGGATATCGGCCTCGTTGGCCCGTCCAACGCTCCAGGCACGCCCGCTGGTGGCCTGCCAGGTGCGTCCGGCGGCCCGAAGCTCCAACCGCGGCAGGTTGGTGGTGACGATTTCGGTCGTGTCATCCATGCTGTGCCTCCGATGCGTTCATTTAGCTAACCGGAGTTTTCGCTTTTGCGCGACAAGGCCGACGGAATTACCGCGAGGTTGGCCTCGATGTCACGGCCGGGTGCCCGCATTGCAGGGCTCCACGGCCATATCAGCCGTTCTTCTTCCACCACGTGTACAGATCCTGGAGCGCCGGGGGGTCTCCGAAGACATCGCTGAGCATCACCTTGCTTTCATTGCTCCATACGATGTTCGGGTGGTTCTTGTAGGTGCCACACGCAATCATCCCGGCGGTGACCGTCGGGGTCTGGTTGCGGTGCCACCCGCTCGGTGACCGTCCGCCGCCGGGACAATCCGTCATCTGGACTTCTTGGATGTTGTCGTTGAACGCCTTACTCAGCACAGTGGGATTGGCGAATAGGCCGTAGATGCCCTGGCTCGGGCCCCCTTCGATGGTGTTCTGATCGCATTCGACCATGGCCACCGCGTCGGCCCAGATGGTGTCGGATTTGGGAGTCACCGGCCTGCAGATACCGCTGGGATAACCCTCGGGCAGCATGGCGAGGAGCTTGCTCTGGGGGCCGGTGACCGGGGTCGTCGGGGCGGTCGTCCGGGTGGTTGTCGGGGTCGTGGTCGTGCGGGTGGTCGTCGTGCTGGTGCTGCTCTTTTCGCTCTCAACAGTTTTCCCTGGTTTGCGGGTGACTACCCAGATGCCGATGGCGCCGGCGACGAGCACAAGCACCAGGGCGGCCGCGCCGGCCACGATGGGCCAGGGATTGCGCGTCCGCGGTGGCGGCTGACCCCAGGGCGTGGGACCGGAGGGCGGCTGCTGCGGCGGCGTTGCCGGGGGCGTACCGGCCCAACTGCCGCTGCCTTGATAGTGCTGGGAGAGCGGCTGGCGCGGGGTCGACGCGGGCCCGCTGTCGGGAGCCCACGCCGGACGGCCGGGCGGCGGCGGATTGGCCGGGCCCTGTCGTGGGCCGGGTCCGGGGCTCGCCGGATGGGGATATTGCGGCGAGACCGGCGTCGGCGGCGGCGTCGTGACTGTCGGGCCGGGGTCCGAAGGAGCGCCCATCGCGGTGCCGGGCAGGGTGGCCGCAGGCGGAGGGGGCTTGCTGCCCGGCAGGGTGGCTTCCTGGCTGCGTCGCACGATATTGGCGGCGCGATCCTGGTCGGGGTCGCTGAGCGCTTCGTGGGCGGCCAGGGCCAGGTCACCGGCGGTGGCGTAGCGGTCCTCGGGCCGCTTGGCCATGCCGCGCGCGATCACCGCGTCGAAGGCGTGCGGGATGCCCGGGCGCACGGCGCTGGGCTGCGGGATGGGCTCCAGCATGTGGGCGCTGATCAACATGCTGGCGCTGTCGGAGCGGTAGGGCGGGGAGCCGGTCAGGCACTCGTGCAGCACGCAGGCCAGCGAGTAGATATCGGCGCGGGGGGTGACCTCGGCGTCGGAAAACCGTTCGGGGGCCATGTATTTCCACGTGCCGACCGCGGTGCCCAGCTGGGTGAGCTTCTCGTCGGTGCTGGCGCTGGCGATGCCGAAGTCCACCAGGTAGGCGAAATCGTCGTGGGTGACCAGAACGTTTTGTGGTTTGACGTCGCGGTGCATCACCCCGGCGGCGTGGGCGGCATCGAGTGCGGAGGCGACCTGGGTGATGATGGCCACCGCGCGCGGCGGGGTCAGCGGCCCATAGCGTTTGAGCAGGTTGTCGAGGTCGGTGCCCTCGATGAGGCGCATCTCCAGGAACATCTGCCCGTCGATCTCGCCGTAGTCGTGGATGGGAACCACGTGGGGTTCCTGCAGGCGGCCGGTGATGCGGGCTTCGCGCTTCATCCGCTCCCGGGATACCGCGTCCTTGCTGAAGGTCTCCGACATCAGCTTGACCGCGCACGGCCATTCCTTGACGGTGTGCTCGGCCTCGTAGACCTCGCCCATCCCGCCCCGGCCCAGCAACCTTTTGAGGTGGTAGGGCCCGAACATCGACCCCACCCGCGAGACCTGCGGGTCGCTCATCGCCAATCCTCCCAACCAGAACGACGGTTCCCGGACACAGCAATCATGACGTTAGGCCCCCGACCAGGGATCCGCATGGTAACTGCAACATGGGCTGATGCGGACGGTGCTGCGCCGGCGGACCGGCCCGATGGACAGGGGTATCGACGAACCGATGGCCCGGACGATCGGCCGTTCGGGAAAAGTTTTGTGCGGCATGGCAGCTCGACTTGATCCGGCCCGCTCCTCAGTCTGCGCTCCGCGCGTCTGCGGCTATCCGGAAGGTGAATTCGTGGTCGCAGATGCGGATGTGGTCGCCATCGTTGAGCGTGACGGGTGAGCGGATCCGCCGATGCTGGACGTGCACGCCGTTGGAGGAGCGGAGGTCATTGATGATGTAGTTGGTGCCGGTGTCGACGATGACGGCGTGGTGGCGGCTGACATTGGCGCCGTCCAGGACGATGTCGTTCCCGCTGAGACGTCCGATTCGGGTTTCCGCCGATAGCAACGGGTAGCTGCGGCCCGAGGCTTCATGCAGGTAGGCGACGGCCTGCTGGCCGGAGACGGTGTTGCGGGCGTCGAGCAGCGTAACGGTGCCGGCGGCGGTGATCTTGGCTGCTTTTTGCACGTCCAGCTGGTCCTGACGCAGGATCCGTTCATTGAGGTCGCGCAGGGTTTGGCCGGGATCGATGCCGAGATCGTCGTCGAGAATCTTTTTTACGCGCCGATAGGCGGCCAGAGCATCGGACTGGCGATCGGTGAGGTAGAAGGCGGTGATCAGCTGGGCCCACAATTGCTCGCGGTAGGGGTGTTCGGCGGTCAGGGCTTCCAGTTCGGTGATCACGGCGGTCGGCCGTCCGCAGGCGATCTCGGCTTCCGCCTTGGCGGTGTGCGCCAGTAATTTCTCCTCCACGAGTGCGGCGGCGAAAGCATCGACGAACTCAAAGCCACGCAGATCGTCGAGTACGGCGCCACGCCATTCGGCCAGCGCAACCGACAAATGCCGGCTGGCCTCCTCGAACAGGCCCACGGCCGCTGCATGCACACCTGCGTTCTTCTCGGTGACGAACCGTCCATGATCGCAACTGTTCTCGGGAACGCTGAGTCGGTAGCCCGGCGGCGCTGCGGCCAACACCACCCGTGCATCGATCCCCACGCCACTGAGCAGCTTGCGCAGGTTGGACACGTAAGAGTGGATACTGGCCCTCGCCCCCGACGGAGGCCAGCTCTCCCACAGCGCCGTGATGAGTTTCTCGACGCCCACCGGGTGGTTGCGGTTGATCACCAGCATGGCCAGCACCGCCCGCTGTTTGGGGGTGCCCAACGTCGCGAGGTCGCCGTTGACACGCATCTCCAGCGGCCCGAGCACACCGAACTCGAGATGTATGTCCGCCATGGCGCTACCAGCCCCTTCGCATCCCGTGCGGCTTTCTGCCAAGGTGCCAATCATTGTGATACGAATTTCGCGGATGCGGTACAACTGCGCGACCTCTGGCACAGCGCCGCCGCGCTCGAGCAGGCGAAACATGCGCCCCGCCAAGACGATCATCCGTGCCGTACGGAATCAGTGTGGCGAGCAACTCACGCGCGGTGGCTCGGCGTCCGAAGCCTGGAAGTGGAGCGGCGGGCTCAGTTGCAGGCCCAGGTGTCGATATAGCCACCGCCGAGCTTGGTCAACGCGTCCGTCATCGCGGCGCTCAGCGTGGGCCCGACGCCACCTTGGTAGGCCTCGCCGTTCGCGGCGACGGCACCACAATCGCTGAAACTGGTCACCACCTTGCAGTCCGAGTAGCCACAACCCCTGACCGCGGTCGCTTCCGCTGCCGCCCGCGTCGGGTAATCCCACGCCCGGCCCCAGGACCCGTTGCCGGAGTAGGCAATCGCGCCGTATTGGTCGGCGGCACCCGCCGTGGCGGCCAACGCAATGCTCATCGCTACGGCCCCCGCCATGCCCGCAACGGCCACGGTGAACCGCCGCCGATGGGTGATCATCGTCATGGTGATTCCTTTCCGAATGCCGGCGTTGCGGCGGTTCAACAGGTTCCGTCGGGGGCGGGTTTCGTCGCGGTGACCTGCTTGCCCCAATCGGACATGGTTATCGTCACCGAACTGTCATTGGTCGGTTTGATCTGCATCTGGACCAGATGGGACGACCCGTCCGACGCGATCCAGACCGTGGTCGGAACTGTTGAGTCGCTCTGCTCGGTCAGTCGGGTTCCGGCCAGCGTCGCGATGTCGTCAGCGGATGACTTTCCGGTGATCTTGGTGGTGGCGACGTCATTCACGTTCTCGGTGCCCGCCACCGTCGCGTCCTGGAGTTTCGACAGCACGTTGGCAAGCCCCTTGTTGGGGTCCAGCAGCACCGACACGTTGTAGATCGAGGCGCCGTTGCCAAAATCGGTGCATTTGCCGGATTGGCCGAGATCCGAATAAAGGTGGCCGTCGGCGTAAATGAATTTCGCATCTTCCGGCGATTTGCCGACGAGCAGTGTCGCGGTGCCGGTGGCAGCCGTCTGTGGCGTGTTGGAGATGTCGCCGTCGAGCTTGGTGACGCGAAGGTTGGGGACTTCGCCTTGCACGCGGAGGCTCAGATGCATCCCGGTGACATTTCGCATCACCTCGGCGGCCTGCTTGAGCAGTGCTGAGGCCTCACCGGTCGATGTCGTGGCAGTGGTGCCGGATTTCCCGGAGGCGCCCGAGCCGCCGTTGCTAGAGCAGCCGCCGATCGCGAGTACTACGGCAAGCGCGGCGGCCGCAGCGGCGACAACGGTATGAGACGGAAGCTTCATCGACATCTCCTTCTGGTTGGCCACAGCTGTTAACTGCATAGCAATGGCCGACCCGCAAATCAACAGTGAAGCCCGAGCTTGATGAATTGTCCTCAGTGCCTGAGGACCGCCGCGGATCGACGGCATCGTGCGCAATTCTTGCCGGAATTCTCCAGCGGTCAGGCCCGCGTCATCGCGTAGTAGGCCCCCCGCCGGGCCAGCAGTTCGGTGTGGCTGCCCTGCTCGACGATCCGGCCGGACTCGACGACCACGATGTGGTCGGCGTCGCGGATCGTCGAAAGCCGGTGCGCGATGATGAAACTCGTCCGGTCCCGGCGTAACTCGCGCAGAGCCCGCGCAACGAGGGCCTCGGTCCGCGTGTCGACCGAACTGGTCGCCTCGTCGAGGATCAACAGCTGCGGCCGGGCCAGGAAAGCGCGCGCGATCGTGATGAGCTGTTTCTCGCCGGCGCTGATGTTGCCGCCGTCGCCGCTGACGCGGGTCTGGTAGCCGGCGGGCAGGGTGTGCACGAACCGGTCGACGTAGGCCGCGCGGGCGGCCTCGGTCACCTCGTCCTCGCCGGCGTCGGGTCGGCCGTAGGCGATGTTCTCCTCGATCGTCCCGTCGAAAAGCCAGGTGTCCTGCAGCACCATGCCGATCCGCGAGCGCAGCGCCTGCCGGCTGAGCGTGGTGATGTCGATCCCGTCGACCAGGATCCGGCCGGAACCTACCTCGTAGAACCGCATCAGCAGGTTGACCAGGGTGGTTTTCCCGGCGCCGGTGGGGCCGACGATGGCCACGGTGCTGCCGGGCTCGGCCACCATGGACAGGTCGTCGATCACCGGAGTTCCCGGCCGGTAGGCGAAGCTCACGTGCAGGAACTCCACCCGACCGCGCGGCTGGGGGCCCCGGCCGTCGGGTTCGCGGGCCGGCTCGGGGTCCGCCGGGTCCTCGGGCTCGTCCAGCAGGTCGAACACCCGCTCGGCGCTGGCCACCCCGGACTGCAGGGTGTTGTACATCCCTGCCACCTGGCTCAGCGGCGAATTGAATTGCCGGACATATTGAATGAATGCCTGGATGTTGCCGAGGGTGATCTGACCGGTGGCCACCTGCAGGCCGCCCACCACCGCGACCGCGACGTAGCCGAGGTTGCCGATGAACGTGGTCGCCGGTTGCACCAGACCGGAGATGGCCTGGGCGCCGAAGCTGGCCCGGTAGACGTCGTCGTTGAGCTTGCGGAATTGTTCTCGGGCTGCGGCCTGGTGGCCGAACGTCTTGACCAGCGTGAACCCGCTGTAGGTTTCTTCGATGTGGGCATTGAGGCGCCCGGTGCTGGTCCAGTGCGCTACGAACAGCCGCTGTGAACGTCGCGCGATCTTGCGCGTCACCAATAGCGACAGCGGGACCGTCAGCAGTGTGATCAACGTCAGCAACGACGAGATCGACACCATCATCGCCACCACCGTCACCACGGTCAGTATCGAAGTCACCAGTTGACTGATCGTCATCGACAGTGACGACTGGACGTTGTCGATGTCGTTGGTGACCCGGCTCAGCAGCTCACCGCGTTGCCGGTTGTCGAAGTAGGACAGTGGCAGCCGGTGGACCTTGTCCTCGACATCGGCGCGCAGTGCGACCATGGTGCGCTGCACGGTGACGTTGAGCAGCCTCGCCTGCGCCCAAACCAGGAGCGCCGAGACCACATAGAATGCCAGCGCCACCGTCAGGGTGCGCCCCACCGCGTCGAAGTCCACGCCTTTGCCGGGTATCACATTCGCCCCGGAGAGCAAGTCGGCGAACGAGTTGTCACCGCGGGCCCGGGCTGCGGTGACGGCTTGTGCTTTGGTAATTCCCGCCGGCAACTGCCGGCCGATCACGCCGTTGAACAACAGATCGGTCGCGTGCCCGAGGATCCGCGGAACGATGACTCCGGTCGCGGTGCCGGTGATGCCCAGCGCGATCACCGCAATGCTCAGCCGGCGCTGTGGCGCCAGCCGTTTCACCAGCCGGGTCGCCGAGCCCCAGAAGTTGCGCGCCCGCACCTCGGTGGGTGCCGGGTTCTTGCCGCGGGGCCGCACGTTGATCGCCGCGGTCATTGGGTGTCTCCGACCTGGCCCGAGCGCAGGGCGGCGACCGACTGGGAGTCGGCGAACTCCGCGTAGGTGGCGCAGCCGGCCAGCAGCGATTCGTGAGTGCCCGTGCCCACGACTTTCCCGTCATCGACGACGATCACCTGGTCGGCCTGGGCTGCGGTGGAAATCCGTTGGGTGACAACGATGACAGTCGCCTCACGGGACACCTCGCGCAGGGATGCGCGTACCCGTGCGTCGGTGTGCACGTCGAGCGCGCCGAACGCGTCATCGAAAACGTAGATGGTCGGGCGGCGGATGACCGCCCTGGCGATCGCCAGCCGCTGCCGCTGCCCGCCCGAGAAGTTGACCCCACCCTGTGCGACCCGCATGTGGAGCCCATCATCGTGCGCCCGCACGAAATCGTCGGCGGCGGCCACCCGCAGCGCTTCCCACATCTCTTCGTCGCTGACTACCTGTCCTGGGGCCGCGCCGTAGCGCAGGTTGTCCGCGACGGTGCCGGAGAACAGGTAGCCGCGCTGGGGGACCAGCCCGATCGCCGACCACAGCAACTCGGTGTGGTAGTCGCGGACGTCGACGTCGTCGACCAGAACGGCGCCGTCGGTCACGTCGTAGAGCCGGCAGATCAGCGACACCAGCGTGGACTTCCCCGAACCGGTGCTTCCGACGATCGCGGTCGTGGATCCGGGCCATGCCGTCAGCGAAATCCCTTGCAGCACAGGCTGGTCAGCGCCCGGGTAGGTGAACGTCACGTCGGCCAGGCGCACGACGCCGGTGATACCAGCCGGCGGGAACGTCGGGTTCGGCGGGTTGCCTATCGCGGCACGCGTGGAAAGCACCTCGGTGATCCGTTCGGCGCACACCGACGCCCGCGGCAGCACCACCAGCGTCATGGTCGCCATCAGCACCGCCATCAGGATCTGGGTGAAATACGCCAGGAATGCGATCAACGAACCTACCTGCATCTGCCCGCGGTCGATGCGCAGCCCGCCGAACCAGATGAGCGCGACGCTGGAGGAGTTGATGGTCAGCGTGGTCACCGGCAGCATCAGCGCCTGCCAGTTGCCCACGGTCAGCGCCGTGTTGGACAGCGCGGCATTGGCGCGACCGAACCGGTCGCGCTCGAAGCCCTCGCGCCCGAACGCCCGCACCACGCGCACGCCGGAGAGTTGGTCCCGCATCACCCGGTTGATGCCGTCGATCAGCCGCTGCATGCTGCGCAGGAGCGGCAGCATGTGCGACATGGTCCAGTAGTTGGCCACGGCCATGACCGGCACGCTGACCAGCAGCAGCCAGGTCAGCGCGGCCTCTTGGTGGATGGCCATGACGACTCCGCCGAGGCACGTGATCGGCGCGGTGACCAGCACGGTGCCCGAGATCTGGACCAGGTACTGGATCTGGCGGACGTCGTTGGTGCTGCGCGTCAACAGGGTCGGCGCGCCGAAGCGGGCGGTCTCGGTTTCGGAGAAGGTGGTGACGTGTTCGAACACCGCCGAGCGCAGGTCGCGGCCGAAGCCCATCCCGGTCCGGGACCCGACGACGGTTGCGGCGACCGAGCACAGCACCTGCAGCCCGGTGACCGACAGCATCACCAGGCCGAGCCTGACGATGGTCGCCGTGTCGCCCTTGGAGACGCCGTCGTCGATGATCGCGGCGTTGACCGTCGGCAGGTACAGCGAGGCCAGCGTGTTGGCCAGCTGCAGCGCCAGCAGCACCGCGACCAGCTGGCGGTACGGCCGGATGTACTGGCGCAGCAGTGCCAGGAGCATGGGGTAACTGTCGCACACGGGCCGCGTCGCGCCCCGCAGCCCGTGCGCCGCCGCGAATTGAAATGCCTGCTCAGTCGATGCGCCGGTGGTTGACCTTCGGGGTGGCCGCTACAGTGCATCGTGTGGACGAGCATCGTGTGGACAGGCAGCGGGCTGAGGAAGAGGCAGAGTAGCGGTGCGGCGTAACGCGACGGCGCTGGCCATTGGGGTGGCGGCCTTGACGATCCTGCTCCCGGCGGTCGCAGCGTGCTCGGATTCCGGCGGCAACAAGCCGGGAGCGACTGTTTCGTCGACGCCGGGCAACGCGGAAGGCCGCCACGGCCCGATGTTCCCGCAATGCGGCGGCATCAATGACCAGACGGTGGCCGAGCTGACCAAGGTGACCGGGCTGATCAACACCGCCCGCAACTCGGTCGGCTGCCAGTGGCTGGCCGGCGGTGGGATCCTCGGGCCGCACTTCTCCTTTTCGTGGTACCGCGGCAGCCCGATCGGGCGGGAACGCAAGACCGAGGAGCTTTCGCGCGCCAGCGTCGACGACATCAACATCAACGGCCACGGCGGCTTCATCGCCGTCGGTAACGAGCCCAACCTCGGTGACTCGCTGTGCGAAGTCGGCATCCAGTTCCAAGACGACTTCATCGAATGGTCGATCAGCTTCAGCCAAAAGCCGTTCCCACCGCCGTGCGACATAGCCAAAGAACTGACCCGTCAGTCGATTGCGAATTCCAAATGACCGCCTCGATGCGTCCCGGCTCGCGGGGCAGAAGAAGTGTGCGCACCGCCGTGACCGTGTTGGTGGCCGCGCTCCTGGTGCTGACCGGCTGTTCGAGGTCGGTGGGGGGCACCGCCGTCAAGGCGGGCTCGGGCGGCGTGCCGCGCAACAACAACTCCCAGCAGCAGTACCCCAACCTGCTCAAGGAGTGTGAGGTGCTGACGACCGACATCCTGGCCAAGACGGTGGGAGCGGATCCGCTCGACATCCAGAGCACGTTCGTCGGCGCGATCTGCCGGTGGCAGGCGGCCAACCCGGCCGGCCTGATCGACATCACCCGGTTTTGGTTCGAGCAGGGCAGCCTGAGCAACGAACGCAAGGTGGCCGACTTCCTGAAGTACAAGGTCGAGAGCCGCAACATCGCGGGGATCGATTCGATCGTGATGCACCCGGACGACCCCAACGGAGCGTGCGGGGTCGCTAGCGACGCGGCGGGAGTGGTCGGCTGGTGGATCAACCCGCAGGCGCCCGGCATCGACGCGTGCGGGCAGGCCATCAAGCTGATGGAGTTGACGCTGGCCACCAACTCGTAGGCTCAGCGCGGGACCTCGAAGCCGGTCAGCGCGGCACCGCCGGGCTCCAGGGCCTCCCATGCGCAGGGTACGGTGAGCACCGCGATCGCCGATGTCGGGAATTTCTCCGAAATGCGCTCCGCGACAACGGTGTCGGTGTTCTCGTCGTCGGCCAGAATGAGCGCCACGGTGGATGTGGTCGGCTCGTGTCCGACGACGAGCAGGGTGTGCACCTCGTCGTCCACCGCGTTGATCTCCTCGATCACGGTTCCGGGGGCCGCGCCGTAGAGGCGCTCAGCGTAGCGCGTCGGGGCCTGAATGCCCGTGCGCGCCAAGGTCTGCCGTGTGCGGGTCGCCGTCGAGCACAACACCGCATCGACGGCGGGCGCGTTGGCGCGCAGCCAGTCGCCGGCCAGCCCCGCCTCCCGGATGCCGCGGGGCGCCAGCGGTCGGTCATGGTCGGCGACGCCGTCCGGGTAGCTGGATTTCGCGTGCCGCATCAGCAACAGTGTGCGCCGGCCATTCACCGGACTCACGTTAATCAGTCGCGACCACGGGTGCTATGCCGCGTCCGGGCTGTCGTCTTTTTCATCGTCGTCCCCGTCGTCGCCGTCGTCTTCGTCGCTGTCTTCGTC
>Ga0307441_1000415_pt1 | contig 15849 bp, 9 predicted proteins | sample SalMarWE160420MG_FD_202149 | JGI IMG/M metagenome (GOLD analysis project Ga0307441, IMG submission 202149) | Salt marsh sediment microbial communities from the Plum Island Ecosystem LTER, Massachusetts, United States - WE1604-20 | ecosystem: Environmental > Aquatic > Marine > Intertidal zone >... | reverse complement strand
AACCCGGTATTTGAGGGAGAACTAGGTGAATTCGACAGTGATGAAGTACAGCATCCTTCTGTTGTTTTTCATGATAATCAATACCATATGTGGTACTCCGGTTATGGCGGAGGCGACGGATCCAGGATAGGGTATGCTGTTTCCGATGATGGAATTAGCTGGAACCGACATCCAAATCCGGTCTTGCAGACCGGCAGCGCAGGCGCCTGGGATGATTATAGTGTCCAGGGTACCAGCATACTGTATAAAGACAGCACCTGGCATATGTGGTACTCCGGTTATAACGGAGACGGTAATTTTTCATTCCAGGTTGGTTATGCTACATCACCGGATTATATTAACTGGACAAAATATGAAAATAATCCGGTCCTGGGACCCGGTGGTAGTGGAGAATGGGATGAGGTGTATGTTGGCTGGATGAAAGTATTATTTATAGAAGGGATATACCATATGTGGTATACCGGCAGAGGCGGTTCTGTTAACCAGATTGGTCATGCCACCTCGGCGGATGGTATATCATGGGAAAAGGATCCTGCGAATCCGGTATTAACTGTCGGTACAGCAGGGGCCTGGGATGATACTGAACTTTGGAATCCGGATGTTTACTATGACGGCTTTTCCTTCCATATGTGGTACGGCGGTTCAAGAGTAAGGCACGATGAATGGGAAATTGGCTATGCGGTATCTATTGATGGCAGCAGCTGGCAAAAGATAAGCACTAAAGAACCTGTGATGGATGTTGGCAGTGCGGGCCAATGGGATGAACAGTATGTTGCAGCCGGTGTTGCAATAATAGTTGAAATAGTGGAAGAGGATACATTATTAAAAATGTGGTATGGCGGCGGTAATGCAGCATACGTAGGCAAGATAGGTTATGCTCAATCAGATCCAGTTTTTTGCGGCGTAGGTGTTGAAGATAATAAAATCAAAGTTATACCAACTGAATATTCTCTTTCCCAGAATTATCCTAATCCTTTCAATCCAACAACGAAAATAAGATACCAGGTTCCAGCTACCGGGTTGGTTTCTCTTCAGGTTTACAATTTGCTTGGTGAACTTACAGCAACTCTTGTAAATGAAGTAAAACCTGTTGGTACTTATGAATTAATCTGGAATGCTGCGAATCTACCGAGTGGTGTTTATTTCTACAAACTCCAATCGAATAACTTTATTGAAACGAAAAAAATGTTGTTATTGAAGTAGTCTATTCTAAGCCCCTGTCATCACACCTCTACAAGGTGATCCTCCAATACCTTGTTGGCAGGGGTTTTTATAATAATATTTTTAAAAGTCTATCGTTACAAAAACATAATCGAAAAAATACTTTGTTGTGATCTTCCCGTGACACTCTCCCTTTAGCTTAATCCCGGTAATTATTTTATAAACTAAAAAGGAGTGCAATATGTTGAAAAAGATGCATATTCTTTCCCTGCTTTTACTGTTTGTAATTCTGTTGTTTGCAGGATGCCAGGAAGATTCCAACGCACCAACAGATCCAATCGATAACAGCAATAGTTCGGATCAATCTCTCTCGAAATATGGTGGCAGCGATGATGGCTATTACGATTTCGACAGTCACTATCGGGGAAATTCTAATGCTGTATATACTTTATCAAATTCCATATCAGGCAATGAGGTTATAGTATATAGAAGCAGGCATGGGAAGTTATATTCAGCCGGATCATATTCCACAGGTGGATTGGGCACAGGTGGAGGTCTTGGTTCACAAGGTGCTATAATTGTTAGAGGTAATTTTATTTTCACAGTAAATGCCGGAAGCAATGAAATTTCGGTTTTGTCAACTGGTCGCCAAGGTTTAAAGCTGGTTGATAAGGTCTCATCCGGTGGAATAACTCCTATAAGTGTAACTGTACATCGTAACCTTTTGTATGTTTTAAATGCAGGCGATGCAGGTAATATCGCGGGATTCAATATTTCTCGTCACGGTAAGCTTTCCCCTATTTCAGGTTCAATACAGCCATTAAGCACAAGTGCGTCAGGGCCTGCACAAATTGAATTTAATCCAAGGGGAACTGTTCTGGTTGTAACGGAGAAAGCGACAAATTCTATTACAACTTATGAAGTAGGACACGATGGGGTAGCGTCTGCACCCAATAATCAACCTTCGGCAGGAGACACTCCTTTTGGTTTTGAATTCGATAGAAGAGGTCGCCTTATTGTATCTGATGCCTATGGGGGTGGAGATTTACTTGGTGCGATGTCATCTTATAATGTAAGTCCCGGCGGAATCAGTTTGATTTCCGGACCTGTTGCAAATACGCAAACTGCACCTTGCTGGGTTGTTGTAACGAAGAATGGAAAATTTACTTACACTTCGAATACAGGAACAGGTAACATTTCCGGTTACAGGATTAAACACGATGGAAGTCTTGAGTTGTTTAATGATGGAGGAAACACGGGTTCTACAGGTGAAGGATCAAAACCAATTGATATGGTAATAAGCAATAACTCTAAATACCTTTATTGCTTAAATGGTGGTAACCAGACAATAAGTGTTTTCAGAATTGATAATGGACATGGAGGATTGAAACCCATTCAAACTGTTTCAGGTCTTCCGGTTGGAAGTGTTGGTTTAGCTGCAAATTAATTCAGCTTATAGTTTGATTTAAATGTTGGATTCTAGCCGGGAGTAATCCCGGTTAGAATTTTTAGTAGAATTGATACGCCGATTTAGTAAAGTTGAATTGATAATAAAGAAAAATTCAGGCAAATGAAAACTACATGATTAACAATAAAACAACCATTGCCACTAATAAAGCAAAGGGGTAAACCAGCAACTTAAGCATCACTATCACATCCCGGCTAAACAACTGTCCTCTCCGATTAGTTTACGTTTAGTCTGTTATTTAAATTCCCCTTATGCCGCTGCTTCCTCTATCTCATCTGCCATTATTTTTTTATGAACCGCTTCAGCACATTTTCTTCCTTCAGAAATAGCCCATACAACAAGAGATTGTCCTCTTCTCATATCTCCACAGGCATATACTTTATCGAGGCTTGTGCTGTGAGCATTTTTTTGATCTCCAAATTCTGCTTTTACATTACCACGCCAGTCAAGTTCAAGACCCCTTTCAACAAGTTCAGAGATTAAACCATTTTTAACGGGATGAACGAATCCGGCTGCAATAAGAACAAGTTCTGCCGGAAGATTAAAATCTGAACCGGGAATGTCAAGTATATTCCCGTTCTCCATTTTGATTTCCACGCATTTTAGTCCGGTTACTTCGCCATTTTCGTTTCCTGTAAATTCTTTTGTATTGATGCTCCATTTTCGGTTAGCGCCTTCCTCATGACTACTGGAAGTTCTCAGTATCAAAGGCCAATAAGGCCAGGGAGTAAGTTCTGATCTTTTATCAGGAGGCTGGGGTAAAAGTTCTATCTGAGTAACAGAACGAGCACCCTGTCTGTTTGCAGTCCCGACACAATCCGAGCCAGTGTCGCCACCACCGAGGATTACAATGTTTTTACCTTTTGCAGTTATTTGATTCGGTACAGTTTCACCTGCATTAATCCTGTTTTGCTGCGGAAGGTATTCCATTGCGAAATGAATTCCTTTTAATTCTCTGCCGGGAATCGTAATATCACGCGGTTGTTCGCTTCCGCCTGCAAGAATTATAGCATCGTATTGATTGAGCAATTCTTTTACAGGAATATCAACTCCAACGTTTGTGCTTGTTACGAACTTGACACCTTCGGTCGCCATCTGTTCGAGACGTCTGTCTATAACATGTTTTTCCAGTTTAAAATCAGGAATTCCGTAACGTAGAAGTCCGCCTATCTTATCGTTCTTTTCATATACAGTTACAGAATGACCGAATCTTGCTAATTGTTGTGCAGAAGATAGTCCGGCTGGGCCTGAACCGATAACAGCTAGTTTTTTTCCCGTTAATTCCGAAGGAGGTCGGGGTATAACCCAGCCGGAGCTAAAACCAAGATCAATTATAGTTTTTTCAATTGCTTTGATAGAAACAGGATTTGCATTTATTCCAAGCACACAGGCAGATTCGCAAGGAGCGGGGCAAAGTCTTCCTGTAAATTCAGGAAAATTATTTGTCGAATGAAGATTATCCAAAGCCTCACGCCAATGTCCTTTGTAAACAAGATCGTTCCATTCCGGAATATAATTTTCTACAGGGCAGCCTGTATTTCCGTGACAAAACGGTATACCACAATCCATACATCTAGCGCCCTGAATTTTTGCATCGTCCTGAGTAAAAGAAGATTCAAATTCCTTGTGATGCTTTACTCTCTTTTCAACCGGTTCTTTAGATAAAGAGAGTCTTTCGAATTCCATAAATCCTGTTGGCTTACCCATTTACAACCTTTGCATAATTATTGTCTACAGTTAATTGGGTCTCTCTTTGTTTTTCTTCCTGCAGTGCTTCCAATGCTTTTTTATATTCGCCCGGTATTACTTTTACGAAGTTGTATTTTTCTTTTTCCCAGTTATCAAGTATTAATTTTGCTCGCTGTGAAGAAGTATATCTAAAATGGTTTTCAATCAGTGAATATAAACTTTCGAATTCGGTTGCATCTTCTATTTCTTCCAACTCAACCATTTGTTTGTTTACTAGCTTTTCAAATGAATTTTCCGGATCCCACACATAAGCGATTCCTCCGGACATTCCCGCTGCAAAGTTTCTACCCGTTTTTCCGAGTACAACTACTTTACCCCCGGTCATGTATTCACATCCGTGATCGCCAACTCCTTCTACAACAACAGTAGCGCCTGAATTACGAACTGCAAATCTTTCGCCGGCAGTTCCATTGAAGTAAGCTTCTCCGCCGGTTGCACCATATAGACAGGTATTACAAGCAATTATATTTTCAGCCGGGTCGAATGTAACTTCATCCTGCACCTGAACTATCAATCTTCCCCCGGAAAGGCCTTTACCTGCATAATCATTGGTTCCGCCTTTTAGATGAATTTCAATTCCCTTAGCAAGAAATGCTCCCATGCTTTGACCGGCGGTTCCTTCAAGTTTGAGCTTAATAGTTCCATCGGGAAGACCTTCTTCACCATATTTTTTTGCAACTTCATGTGAAAGCAATGTTCCGATTGCCCTGTTTACATTCCAGATGGATTTCTCGATAACTACAGGTTCTTTCTTATCAAGTGCAGATTTTGCTTTCTTTATAAATTCATGATCAAGCTGATCTTCTAATTCGTGATCCTGTTCCTTGGTTCTATAAAGATCGGTTTTATAAATAGGGTTCGGTTTGAAAAAAATCTTTGTAAGATCAATACCTCTGGCTTTCCAGTGATTGTACGTCGTTATCTGTTTGATCTTGTCGGTTCTTCCTATCATGTCCGTAAACTTCCTGAATCCCATCAAAGACATATATTCTCTGACTTCCTCAGCAATGTAAAACATAAAATTGATGACATATTCTGGTTTACCTGCGAATCTTTTTCTTAATTCAGGGTTCTGTGTAGCAACTCCAACGGGACAGGTATTAAGATGACATTTCCTCATCATTATACAACCTTGTGTAACCAGTGGAGCAGTTGAGAAACCGAATTCTTCCGCACCAAGTAAAGCCGCGATAGTTACATCTCTGCCGGTTTTCATTTGTCCATCTACTGCCAGATAAACACGATCCCTAAGTCCATTAAGAACTAATGTTTGATGAGTATCGCTCAATCCTAATTCCCAGGGAGTACCGGCATATTGGATAGATGAGATAGGACTTGCACCAGTTCCACCGTCGTGTCCGCTTATAAGAATGTGATCAGCATGAGCTTTTGTAACACCTGCTGCAATTGTACCAACGCCCGCCTCTGAAACAAGTTTTACGCTTATCCTTGCGTTTGGATTTATATTTTTAAGATCGAAGATCAACTGTTTGAGATCTTCAATTGAATAAATATCGTGATGGGGCGGTGGACTTATCAATGTTACACCCGGTGTACTGTGTCTGATTTTCGCAATAATTTTATCAACTTTAAATCCTGGTAACTGTCCACCCTCTCCCGGTTTTGCACCCTGCGCCATTTTGATTTGCAGTTCATCGGCGTTTACAAGATAATTTGCTGTAACACCAAACCTTGCTGATGCAACCTGTTTAATAGCCGAACGCATACTATCGCCGTTAGGTAAAGTAACAAACCTGGTACTATCTTCACCACCTTCACCGGTATTTGATTTGCCACCGATCCGGTTCATTGCTGTTGCTAAAGTAGTATGTGTTTCCCAGGAAATGGAACCGAAGCTCATAGCTCCTGTTGCAAATCTTTTTACAATTTCTGATGCCGGTTCAACTTCTTCTATCGGTACAGGATTTTCATCAGGTACGATATCGAGCAGACTTCTTAATGTTACTTTTTGCTTGCTCTGGTTATTAATCAGTTCTGTGTATTCTTTAAAAGTTTTATAATTTCCCTGCCATGTGCTTTGTTGCAGTTTTGAAATAGTTAAAGGATTCCAGAGATGCTTTTCACCGTTATTCCTGTAATGGTAAAGTCCCCCGGGGGGAAGAATATCCCTTTCACCGGTTTTAAATGCAGCTTTATGTCTCCTGATCGTTTCCTGCTCGATCATTTCAAGACTCATGCCTTCAATTTTTGTTGGAGTGCCGGTGAAATAATTTTCAATCACTTCGGTATCGATTCCGACCGCTTCGAAAATTTGTGCTCCGCAATAAGATTGTAGTGTACTGATACCCATCTTGCTGAAAATCTTGAATAATCCTTTCGAAACAGCTTTTACATAATTTTTCTTTGATTCTTTATAGTCTTTTACTTCTGGTAAGAATCCGTTTTCGCACAGCTGCCATAAAGTTTCATAAGCCAAGTAAGGATTGATTGCATTAGCACCGTAACTTAAGAGAAGAGCATAATGTGATACTTCTCTTGGCTCCCCACTTTCCAGAATAATACCTGTTTTAGTTCTTAAACCTGCTCTTATTAAAGCGTGATGAACCCCACCTACTGCCAGTAAACTTGGAATAGCAGCTATATTTTCCGAAACGCCTCTATCAGAAAGAATTAAAAGACCGGTCCCTCTTTTTACCAACTCAACAGCTTCCTCACAAAGTTTATCCAGCTTTTCTCTAAAGTCGTGTCTTTCATTAGGATTGAACAATAATGAGATAGTCGCAGAAAGAAAACGACCTTTCGTTATGCTTCTGATTTTTTCAAGCTTGGAATTTGAAAGCAAAGGATGACTAAGTTCTATTCTTTTTGCGTGCTCAGGTGTTTCATCCAAAAGATTCTGTTCGGGACCAATATAAGTCGTAAGCTCCATCACCAGCTCTTCCCTGATAGCATCAACCGGTGGATTTGTAACCTGAGCGAAAAGTTGTTTGAAGTATCTGAAAAGAGGTTGTGGTTTTTCAGATAGACAAGCTAAAGCAGCGTCAGAACCCATCGACCCAACTGCCTCCTGACTGTTCACAGCCATCGGTCTCATAACAGTTAATAGATCTTCTTTTGTATAACCAAATATCCTTTGTCTTTTTGTAATTGTAACAGGATCAGCATTGTGAATAAATTCAGGATCGGGTAAAGAATCCAGCTTAAGCATATTTTCTTCAACCCATTTCTTATAAGGATTTCGGCTTGTTATTTCCTTTTTAACTTCTTCATCGTCAACTATTCTTTGCTTATTTAAATCGATGATCAGCATTTTCCCCGGCTGCAGTCTTCCTTTGTAAAGTATATTTGCCGGCTCAGCCGAAACCGTACCCGCTTCAGAAGTTAATACAAGCATATCATCTTTTGTAATACCGTAACGTGCAGGACGTAATCCGTTTCTGTCTAATGTTGCACCGATGATAGTTCCGTCTGTAAATGAAACAGCAGCAGGACCATCCCATGGCTCCATCATTGTTGCATGGTATTCGTAAAAAGCTCTGCGTTCTTTATTCATCAAATCGTTTTTAGACCATGCTTCGGGAATCATCATCATCATTGCATGAGGTAAAGACCTTCCGGACATAACAAGCAGCTCGAGAACCGAATCGAAAGTTGCAGAGTCACTCTGACCTTCCATAATAATGGGAAGCATTCGTTTCAAATCTTTACCGTAGTAAGGTGAATTCATAACCGCCTGGCGTGCAGCCATCCAGTTTTTATTTCCGCGTAATGTATTTATCTCACCGTTATGTGAAATCATTCTGAACGGATGAGCAAGATCCCAGGTGGGGAATGTATTTGTTGAAAAACGCATGTGAACCATGGCGAGTGCAGATTTTAAGTCAGGATCGTTAAGATCATTAAAATATTTGGTAATCTGGTCGCTGAGTAGCATACCTTTATAAACTACAACCTTGCTGGAAAAAGAGGGCACATAGTATTTACTTCTGTCGCAGTGTAATTCGGCTCTTACTCTTTTATCGATCATTCTTCTTACCAGGTACAAACGTCTTTCAAATTCGTCCTGTGATTTCATTTTCTTATTTGCACCAATAAAACAATGACGTATAAATGGCTGAGTTAATCTTGCACTTTCACCAGGTATGGCAGGATCGACGTCAACATCTCTCCATCCGAGGAAGCATTGGTTTTCATCAATCACAATTTTTTCAACTATTTTTTCTATTGCTTTACGAAGATTTGGATCCTGCGGAAGGAACATAACACCAACTCCATAACGACCTTCCTCAGGTAAATTTATATCAAGCGGCGAAGTAACTTTCCGCATAAACTCATCCGGCATCTGGATGAGCATCCCTGCACCATCGCCTGTGAAAGGATCTGCTCCAACAGCACCGCGATGACGAAGATTTCTCATAATCTTCAGACCAACATCAATAATCTTTCTGGATTTCCTGTTTTTGATATCGACGACAAAACCCATACCGCAAGCATCCTTCTCAAAAGAAGGATCGTACATTCCCTGCGCTTTTGGAGGAAATGATATTTCATTTTTCGCGGATTGGTTCAGTATTTTGCCGTTTTCTGCCATAATATCTTAGTTTGTAATAAAATGTTTAGCTAAATCTTGAGCGATAAAACCGGATTTTGTCCAATTTTATTATCAAATTGAGGGATTCACCCTAAATTACTAAGGGTATCTTAGTAATTAAAAGAATAAATTTTCAGTAATATATAAATTTTAGCATAAAAAACAAGAGATTTTATCGCTTCACCTGTATTATTTTTAGGTTAATTTTCAACCATTTCTAAAAGCTTGGATTTCCATTTTTTTATCTCTTTTCTAACCATTTCGGGATTTGGAGAGCCTTTAGATTTTTTCCTGAAAAGTGATTTTTCCAGGTTTAGATATTCCAATGCTTCTTCATTAAAAATCGGGTTGATTTTTTTGATTTCATCAAGCGTTACGTTTTGAAAATTTTTTCCTGATTCTTCAAGATATTTAACAAGTGATCCAACAATTTTATGCGATTCACGAAAGCTGATTCCCTGAAGTACAAGCCAGTCTACAAGATCTGTTGAAAGGATGAAATCGCTTTTCAACTCTTCAGAAAATCTTTCTTTATTTATTTCGCTTGTTCCGATCATCTTACTTATAATGTTTAAGCTGTTTAAATAAGTTTTGAATGAATAAATTGCCGGTTCTTTATCTTCCTGCAAATCACGATTGTAACTTAATGGAAGAGCTTTTAGCACAGTTACTATATTTACATAATCTCCTAGAATTTTTCCTGATCTTCCTCTGATCAGCTCTGTCATATCGGGATTCTTCTTTTGTGGCATAAGTGAGGAACCTGTTGAATACTCATCACTTATTTTTATGAATTTCCATTCAGCAGTTGACCAGAGAATTAATTCTTCCGATAATCGGCTTAAATGGATCTGACCTGTGACGCAGGCATTTATAAAATCGATTACAAAATCTCTGTCTGAAACGGCATCCAAAGCATTAGTAAAATGATCTGCAAAACCAAGCTTCCACGAAGTAAATTCAGGGTCGATCGGTAGAGTTGATCCAGCAACCGAACCCGCGCCCAGAGGAGAGATGTTAGCTTGTTTAAAAGCAAAATCAAATCTCATCTTATCGCGTTCAAGCATTTCAACATAAGCAAGAAGATGAAAGGCAAACGATACAGGTTGTGCTCTTTGAAGATGTGTGTAGCCCGGCATTATAGTTTCAATATTTTTTTCAGCCACATCTATCAGCGAAATCTGAAATTTATTTATCGATGAAATAATTTCTTCAATAGCTTTTTTTATCCAGAGTCTGAAGTCTGTTGCAACCTGGTCGTTTCTGCTTCTACCTGTATGAAGCTTTCCAGCAGTTTCACCGATCAACTCGTACAATCTTCCTTCAATAGCCGAATGTATGTCCTCATACTTTTGGGGATCAGGTTTCCAGTTACCTTCTTCAAATTCTTTATGAATTGTATCTAAACCATCGATAATACTTTTCATTTCATCGGAAGATATTATCCCAATGTGTTCAAGCATTTCTGTATGAGCTTTATTTACATGAAGGTCTTCATATATAAGATTAATATCAATTGGTAGCGATGAAGAAAATTCCATTGCTGAATCATTTAATTTATTTTTGAACCTGCTGCCCCAGAGCACATTAAACCTCTTGATAAGTTTTATTCTTAATTATGTTCAAAGTCTTATACGGGAGACCATAAATTTTCAGAAAACCTTCAGCAGCTTTCCTGTCGAAAGTATCTTGAGGTGAATAAGTTGCCAGGTCTTTATCATACAAGCTGAATGGTGATGTTCTTGAAAGTACATTGATATTTCCTTTATAGAACTCAAGTACAACTTCACCGGTTACATTTTTCTGGATTGAATTTACAAATGCCATCAAACCATCAAAAAGTGGTGTGAACCATAAGCCATCGTAAATAAGATTAGCAACCTTGTCTGAAACTAATTGTTTAAATCTGAAAGTCTCCCGGTCTAAAACCAGTCTTTCAAGTTCCTGGTGTGCTTTGTGTAAAATTACTGCAGCCGGTGCCTCATAAATTTCTCTCGATTTAATTCCAACAACCCGATTTTCAATCAAATCAATTCTTCCGATTCCGTGACTTCCACCTGCAAAATTTAAAGCGCTTACAAGTTCTGCTGGTGAGTAGGTTTGTCCGTTTAATTTTATCGGGACACCGTGTTCAAATTCAACAGTTACAGTTTCTGGTTTATCTTTTGCCAGTTTTGGATCGACTGTAATCTGGTAAGCATCATCCGGTGGTGTAGCTGTTGGATCTTCCAGAACACCACATTCTACAGCGACACCCCATAGATTCTCATCGATAGAATAAGGCGATGATTTTGTTACTTTGATCGGGATTTTATTTTTAACAGCATAATCAATTTCTTCATCACGACTGTTGAATTCCCATGTTCTCAATGGAGCAATTATATTCAATTCCGGTGCAAGCGATTGAATACCAACCTCAAATCTTACCTGGTCATTTCCCTTTCCTGTGCATCCATGAGCAACTGTATCAGCCCCTTCAGTTAAAGCTGTCTCTACAAGAAGCTTTGCCAGAAGAGGTCTTCCAATTGCAGTAGCAAGAGGATAAACTTCTTCGTAAATAGCGCCGGCTTTAAGTGCTCTGAAAGCATAATCATTAATAAAATTTTCCTGCAGATCGGCAATAATGACTTTTGAAGCACCGGTTTTGTAAGCCTTTTCTTCAAGACCATCGAGCTCTTTTGTTTTGCCAAGGATTCCGGTGACTGTAATGATATCTGCATCGTATTTTTCACTCAACCATTTCACCATTACCGATGTATCGAGTCCGCCGGAATATGCAACTGCAATTTTTTTTCTGCCCATTTCTTATCCTCTTATTTTGATGGGAGTTCAACCATTATTTGTTTAATTAAAGCAACGATTGTAGGAATACTATTGTGACTGTTTGGTATTACAAGTACCGTGTCATCACCGCCAACCGTACCCAGAATTTCTTCTTTATTTAACCGGTCTATGTAATGTGCAACACCCTGCGCTCTTCCGGCAAGAGTTCTGATTACCACAAGAGATTCGTTGTGTTCAATGGTGAGTATTTCAAATCCAATTAATCTAGCAATCTGTTTACCGGATTCATTCGGATTTAATGTGTATCTCGGTGAACCGTTAAATAAAGTTCTTATAACACCGAGTTCTGCAAAATCCCTGCTTAAAGTAGCCTGGGTAACTACGTATCCTTCTTCTTTAAGCTTTTTACTCAGATCTTCCTGATTTGAAATCAGGCGATCGTTAAGAATCTCTTTTATCCTGTTCTGTCTTTTTAATTTTACTGGCATTAGTAACTACCGATATTTTCTTTTAAAGTTGTATAAAATGTTTCGTTAAAAATTTCTATTTCATGTTCTGTGATTATAAATGGAGGAAGAAGTCTCAAAACATTATCTCCTGCGGTTCCAACGATCACTCCGTGGTTGAGAAGCTGCAATGCGATTTCCTTTGCATTCACGTTTTTATCAAATGCAATTCCTATCATCAAACCTTTTCCTCTAATTTCTTTTATGGAAGAAAATCCGAAGGAATAAATCGAAGCTTTAATTGTTTGTCCTAAATTTTGAACGTGTTGAATTAATTCATCTGTTAAAAGGTCCATCACTTTTATTGCTGCACTAACTGCAACGAAGTTACCTCCAAAAGTGGATCCATGAACACCAGGCGTAATTGCGTATGAAACTTTTTCAGAACAAATAACTGCGCCAAGAGGCAATCCATTTGCTATACCTTTTGCGATTGTAACGATGTCCGGTTTAACATCTTCCCACTGATAAGCAAACATCTTTCCTGTTCTTCCAAGTCCGGTTTGAACCTCATCGAATATGAGAAGAAGATTATTCTGATCACAAATTTCTCTTAGTTCACTTAAATATTTTTCATCAGGTACGTTTATTCCCGACTCTCCCTGGATTGGTTCAACAATTACTGCAACAGTATCTGAAGTGATCGAATATTCTACAGCGTTGATGTCGTTATACGGAACATAACTGAAACCGGGAGTTAGTGGTTGAAAGCCTTCCCAAATTTTATACTGTCCTGAAGCTGAAAGACTGCCCATTGTTCTTCCGTGAAAGCTGCCGAGTGTAGAAATAATATTGGATCTACCGTTTCCCCATTTTCTTGCAAATTTAATTGCCGCTTCGGTTGCTTCAGTACCTGAGTTACAGAAAAAAACTTTATCAAGCTTTGTTGCCGAAATTAATTTAGAGGCAAGCTCTTCTTGCAAAGTTGAAAAGAAAAGACTCGAAACATGCCAGAGATTATCAAGCTGTTCGTTTACAGCTTTTTTTATCTCGGGATGCTGATGTCCGAATGGCGTGACGGCAATACCTGAAATAAAGTCCAGGTATTTTCTTCCTTCATCGTCGTAAAGATACGCTCCTTCTCCCTTAACGGGATTTACAGGATACCGCTTATAACAATTAAGCAGGTTTGGAGATTCTTTAGACTGCAACCGGTAATCTGTTAGTAATCCAGCTTCCTTTTGCATTATTTTTCCCTGATAAATTGTTGAAATTAAAATTTGTCAGATCGTTTCCAATCCAGACTTTGTTTACTCCGTTGTCAATTAGTTCAAGACAGCTTTTTAGTTTTGGAATCATTCCCTCTGTGATTTCATTTTGTTCGATGCCGTCGATTATTTCGTTATATGTTAAGTGGCTTTTTGCTTCTCCGTTCAGCTTTACAGCTTCAACATCTGAAAGGAATAAGACTGTATGGGCATTTAATGCTAACGAAATTTCTTTTGTAAACAGATCCGCATTAACGTTCATAAGATTTCCATCTTTATCGCTGCATAAACTTGAAAACACAGGAATAATATTTTGTCCGATTAAAGAAAAAAGCCAATCTGTTTCTCCGTTTAATTTAGGATTGCCTACGAATCCTAATTCTTTTTCAAGATAATCTGCAGTGAACAATCCCTGATCGATTCCTGTAAATCCTGAAGCATTAATTCCTTTGGATTGAAGAGATGCAACTATACTTGTGTTTAACAATCCGGACTGAATAGCCGCGACAATTTCAATAGTTTTTTCATCAGTTACACGATGACCGTGAACAAATCGAGAATCGATATTCATTGCAGCTGACCATTCGGTAATTTTATTCCCTCCACCGTGAACAAGCACAAGCCCATCATACTCTTTTTTGATTTCCTTAATTATCTCTATCCATTTTGAATCGGTAGAGAAAGAATTGAGAATTTTACCACTAAGTTTTACAATTATTATTTTCATAAACATTTAAGTCCTGTAGTTAGCATTAATTTTTACATACTCTTCTGAGAAATCACAGGTCCACCAGGTGGAAGATTCCTGTCCTTCATCCAGATCGAGTGAGATTGTAACATTATCTTTAGACAAAATTTTTCTTGCTTCTTCTTCGCAGAAGGCAAATTTAAAATTCGGTTGAAGAATAGAAAGCTCATCGAATTTTATAGATACTTTTTCCGGGACGAAATTAGCACCACTGTTTCCCGCAGCAGAAAGTATCCTGCCCCAGTTTGCATCGTTACCGTTCATTGCGGTTTTAAATAATGGTGAATTCACCATCGCCCGTGCAATTGCATCTGCATCTTGTTTTGTTCTTGCATTGTTAATTGATATGGTTATAAGCTTTGTTGCTCCCTCACCATCGGATGCAATCGATTTTGCCATTTCCTGGCAAACTGTTAATAATGCTGATCTGAATTTTATATAATCCTGGTCATTCGGATTTATTTTTATACCCGACAATCCATTTGCAAGAAGAATAACCATATCGTTTGTACTTGTGTCACCATCAACAGAAATTTTATTGAATGAATCGTTCACGGCCTCTTTAATTAAATGCTGAAGAAGATCATGTTCGATAAATGCATCTGTTGCAAGAAATGCAAGCATTGTTGCCATGTTCGGCATTATCATTCCGCTTCCTTTACAGATCCCACCGATTGTGATTTCACCTTTGGATAACTGAACTTTTACAGCGTAAGATTTTTTCTTCTTATCAGTCGTCATTATTGCTTCTGCAGCATCTGCACCACCGCAGGTTGACAGCATTGATGGAATTGTATCTATTCCTTTCAGGAAGTTTTCCATCGGAAGCTGTTGCCCGATTACACCGGTTGAGCTTACAATTACCTCATATGATTTAATCTTCAACTTTTCGGCACAGTAACTTTGGGATTTAAGTGTGTTTTCATATCCTTCGGCACCTGTACATGCATTGGCATTTCCGGAATTAATTAATATTGCCTTTACTTTTTTCTTTTGCTGGATGATATTTTTTGATAACACCAATGGCGCTGCTACTACTTTGTTAAGAGTGAATGTACCTGCAACTTCACATGGAACATCAGAATAAATTAAAGCTAAATCTTTTTTACTTTTTTTAATGCCACAGTTTATCCCGGCAGCCTGAATACCCTGTACGGATGTGACCGATCCGTTATCAATAAACTGAAACATGTTTCAACTCCTTCTGTAATACCCCGGTTGTTTCTTCCCAACCCAGGAGTTTATTCATATTCTGGATTGCCTGGCCCGATGCACCTTTAATCAGGTTATCGATAGCTGCAGTTATTATCAATGATTTTCCTTTAACGGACACATTTATATCACAAAAGTTTGTATCGACTACCCAATTCAATTCCGGCGCACTGTTCCTGATCCTTACAAAGTTTGAATTTTCATAAGTCTGTTTGTAAGCATCCAATAACTCACCCTGCTCTATCGTATCTTTCAGATGTACTGAGGCTGTTAAATATATTCCTTTTGAAACCGGCAAAAGATGTGTTGTAAAGGTTAAGGGAGAATCGAAACCGTTTTTATAAAGATGTTGAAGAATTTCCGGTTCGTGTTTATGTTCATTTATATTGTAAGCTTTAACATTGCCATCCATCTCAGACATCATTAATTCTGTTTTTGGTTTTTTGCCAGCTCCACTCGTT
>Ga0307441_1000414_pt1:12500-15860 | contig 15860 bp, 9 predicted proteins | sample SalMarWE160420MG_FD_202149 | JGI IMG/M metagenome (GOLD analysis project Ga0307441, IMG submission 202149) | Salt marsh sediment microbial communities from the Plum Island Ecosystem LTER, Massachusetts, United States - WE1604-20 | ecosystem: Environmental > Aquatic > Marine >... | reverse complement strand
CGCGGCCGTGCAACGGGTAGTGAAGACGCGGATGCCGTCGGAATGTTGTCGCTGCGGGAACCCTTTGAGGGTACCCCCACTCTACCCCGAGCATACAAGGCGGCAGCGCGAATGTTGGGCCCGACAAGTCCCGACGGGGTTCAGTTGTCAATACCAGACCGACAGGCCCGCATTGCCGACCCCAAGGATACCAAAGCCCGGCCGCCCGGACCGACCGCACCACGCGCTACGTGAAGCGTAACTTCCAAAGCCGGCGCAACTCCCGCCGCGGCCATGTAACGCCCACCGCTCCGCGGACCCCTTGGGGAGACCAAGCCCGTGCGACGGTCAGGCGATGCAACCACCCGAAATACTAGCAACCCTGACCGCCGGGCTCATCACTCGCTCGCTGCAACCCGCCCCGGCATCCGCTCCCTGCATCAGAACGAAAAAAAACCCTGCAGCCAGACGGCTGCAGGGTTTTCCAATAAAAGCCTGGCAGTGACCTACTTTCACACGGCGAAACACCGCACTATCATCGGCGCTGAGCGGTTTCACTTCCGAGTTCGGAATGGGATCGGGTGGTTCCCACTCGCTATGACCGCCAGGCAAACTGTTTGAGATCAACCGAGGCCAGAGTCAGAACGCTGGCCCCGGTTGATCTCCGAATCAGGAAGTTGTTGCGGCACTGGATATATTGCATTCGCTCGACCAGCACCCAAACTGCTTGGGTGTTATATGGTCAAGCCTCACGGGCAATTAGTACTGGTTAGCTTCACACATTGCTGCGCTTCCACACCCAGCCTATCAACGTCGTAGTCTCCGACGACCCTTTAGGGGAATCAAGTTCCCAGGGAGATCTCATCTTGAGGGGGGCTTCCCGCTTAGATGCTTTCAGCGGTTATCCCGTCCGCACATAGCTACCCGGCTGTGCCACTGGCGTGACAACCGGAACACCAGAGGTGCGTCCACTCCGGTCCTCTCGTACTAGGAGCAGCTCCTCTCAAATCTCCAACGCCCACGGCAGATAGGGACCGAACTGTCTCACGACGTTCTAAACCCAGCTCGCGTACCACTTTAAATGGCGAACAGCCATACCCTTGGGACCGGCTACAGCCCCAGGATGTGATGAGCCGACATCGAGGTGCCAAACTCCTCCGTCGATATGGACTCTTGGGAGGAATCAGCCTGTTATCCCCGGAGTACCTTTTATCCGTTGAGCGATGGCCCTTCCATACAGAACCACCGGATCACTAAGACCGTCTTTCGACCCTGCTCGACGTGTCTGTCTCGCAGTCAAGCACCCTTATGCCTTTGCACTCAATGCGCGATTTCCGACCGCGCTGAGGGTACCTTCGTGCTCCTCCGTTACTCTTTGGGAGGAGACCGCCCCAGTCAAACTACCCACCATACACTGTCCCCGACCCGGATAACGGGCCTAGGTTAGAACCTCAAACATGCCAGGGTGGTATTTCAAGGATGGCTCCACCGGAACTAGCGTCCCGGTTTCAAAGCCTCCCACCTATCCTACACAAGCAGGTTCAAAGTCCAGTGCAAAGTTGTAGTAAAGGTTCACGGGGTCTTTCCGTCTTGCCGCGGGTACGCTGCATCTTCACAGCGAGTTCAATTTCACTGAGTCTCGGGTGGAGACAGCGTGGCCATCGTTACGCCATTCGTGCAGGTCGGAACTTACCCGACAAGGAATTTCGCTACCTTAGGACCGTTATAGTTACGGCCGCCGTTTACCGGGGCTTCGATCAAGAGCTTCGCCCGAGGGCTGACCCCATCAATTAACCTTCCGGCACCGGGCAGGCGTCACACCCTATACTTCCTCTTTCGAGTTTGCAGAGTGCTGTGTTTTTAGTAAACAGTCGCAGCCACCTGGTCACTGCAACCCCCTTCCGCTTCGACAGCAAGTGTCTACACGTACCAGGGGCGTACCTTCTCCCGAAGTTACGGTACTATTTTGCCTAGTTCCTTCACCCGAGTTCTCTCAAGCGCCTTAGGATTCTCTCCTCGCCCACCTGTGTCGGTTTGGGGTACGGTCTCGCATTACCTGAAGCTTAGAGGATTTTCCTGGAAGCAGGGCATCAACCACTTCGCTCCACATGGGAGCTCGTCATCACGCCTCAGGATTGTGTTCCCGGATTTGCCTAAGAACACTCCCTACACGCTTAAACCGGGACGTCCAACACCCGGATGGTCTAGCCTTCTCCGTCTCCCCATCGCAGTAATGTGAGGTACAGGAATATTAACCTGTTTCCCATCAACTACGTCTTTCGACCTCGCCTTAGGGGCCGACTCACCCTGCGCCGATTAGCGTTGCGCAGGAAACCTTGGGCTTTCGGCGTGCGGGTTTTTCACCCGCATTATCGTTACTCATGTCAGCATTCGCACTTCCGATACCTCCAGCATGCCTCACGACACACCTTCGCAGGCGTACGGAACGCTCCCCTACCATGCGTGCAAGCACGCATCCGCAGCTTCGGTACACAGCTTGAGCCCCGTTAAATCTTCCGCGCAGGCCGACTTGACCAGTGAGCTATTACGCTTTCTTTAAAGGATGGCTGCTTCTAAGCCAACCTCCTGGCTGTCTGTGCCTTCCCACATCGTTTCCCACTTAGCTGTGATTTTGGGACCTTAGCTGGCGGTCTGGGTTGTTTCCCTCTTCACGACGGACGTTAGCACCCGCCGTGTGTCTCCCGTGATTGCACTTCCAGGTATTCGGAGTTTGCAATGGTTTGGTAAGTCGGGATGACCCCCTAGCCATAACAGTGCTCTACCCCCTGGAGTGAGACACGAGGCGCTACCTAAATAGCTTTCGGGGAGAACCAGCTATCTCCGGGCTTGATTAGCCTTTCACTCCGATCCACAGCTCATCCCCCGACTTTTCAACGGCGGTGGGTTCGGGCCTCCAGTGGGCATTACCCCACCTTCACCCTGGCCATGGATAGATCGCCCGGTTTCGGGTCTACTCCCAGCGACTGATCGCCCATTTAAGACTCGGTTTCCCTACGGCTCCCCTATACGGTTAACCTTGCCACTGAAAGTAAGTCGCTGACCCATTATACAAAAGGTACGCAGTCACCCCCGAAGGGGCTCCCACTGCTTGTACGCATACGGTTTCAGGTTCTATTTCACTCCCCTCTCCGGGGTTCTTTTCGCCTTTCCCTCACGGTACTGGTTCACTATCGGTCGGTAGGTAGTATTTAGCCTTGGAGGATGGTCCCCCCATGTTCAGTCAGGATAACACGTGTCCCGACTTACTCGTCGTCACTAACAACAACCGCCATTTCGAATACGGGGCTATCACCCACTATGGCCGGACTTTCCAGACCGTTCTTCTATAACGGTTGTTGATACAGTGACAGGGCTGGTCCC
>Ga0307441_1000414_pt1:0-7500 | contig 15860 bp, 9 predicted proteins | sample SalMarWE160420MG_FD_202149 | JGI IMG/M metagenome (GOLD analysis project Ga0307441, IMG submission 202149) | Salt marsh sediment microbial communities from the Plum Island Ecosystem LTER, Massachusetts, United States - WE1604-20 | ecosystem: Environmental > Aquatic > Marine > Intertidal... | reverse complement strand
CCCACAAAGGCGTGGACTATGCGGCGCCCACCGGCACGCCCATCAAAGCCACCGGCGACGGCAGAATCGTATTCCGGGGCCGCAAGGGCGGCTATGGCAACGTGGTGATTCTCGATCACGGTCGCGGTTACAGCACCTTGTACGGCCATATGTCGCGGTTTGCTCGCGGCGAACGGGTGGGAACCCGCGTGCGGCAGGGACAGGTGATCGGTTACGTGGGCATGACCGGCCTGGCGACGGGCCCGCACCTGCACTACGAATTCCGCATCCACGGGGTGCACCGCAACCCGTTGAAGGTGAAGCTGCCCGACGCAGCACCTATCGAGGCCCGCTATCGGCAGGATTTCCATAAGCACTCGCGGCCCCTGCTGGCTCAATTGGATGTGATACGCTCCACCCAGGTGGCCCTTGGTACCGCCAACTGAGCCACCCCGGCGGTCGCCCGCCAACACGCCCCTGCAACCGAATGCGAACCGGAAACCGTCCCATGGCGGAAATGTTCATCGGCCTGATGTCCGGCACCAGCGTCGATGCGGTGGATGCGGCCCTGGTCGATTTCTCGGGGCCCTTCCCCGCACTGGTCGCCAGTTGCACCTACCCGATCGAGCCTGACTTGCGCCACGCTCTGTTGGCGTTGGCCGAGGACCGTATTGAACGCGCCATCGATCGTCTCGGAGAGCTGGATGTCACCGTCGCCGAGCGATTCGCCGCGGCGGTCCGACAACTGCTGGCGGATGCAGGTGTACCCGCCTCCGAGGTGACCGCCATCGGCAGTCATGGCCAGACGGTCCGCCACCGCCCGACCGGGCCGGCGCCCTTCACCCTTCAGATCGGCGATCCCAATATCATCGCCGAACGCACCGGCATCACCACAGTCGCCGACTTCCGGCGCCGAGACCTGGCCGCCGGCGGTCAGGGCGCCCCATTGGCACCGGCGTTTCACGCCGCGGTGTTCCGTTCCGAGCAGGAGGATCGGGTGGTGGTGAACGTAGGCGGCATGGCAAACATCACCATTCTGCCCGCCGACCGATCCGCCGCCGTCTCCGGCTTCGACACCGGACCGGGCAACGCCCTGCTCGATGCCTGGATCGGCCGGCACCGGGACGCACCCTTCGACCGGGACGGTGCCTGGGCGGCCGACGGCCGGATCTGGCCCGAGCTTCTGGAACGGCTGCTGGCCGAACCTTACTTCGCAGCCGACCCGCCCAAGAGCACCGGCCGGGAACAGTTTCATCTGCGGTGGGTGGACGCTGCACTGGCCGAGTTGGAAAACCCACGCCCCGCTATCGACGTGCAGACCACCCTGTGTGCGCTGACCGCGCAAACCATTGCGGCGGCCATCGAGCGTCACGCGCCGGCAGCCACGCGGGTGCTGATCTGCGGCGGCGGAGCCTACAACGGGGAACTGATGAGGCGCCTCGACGCCAGGCTCGGGTCACGCACTGTGGAAACCACGGCCGCCTACGGCGTCGCACCGGAGTGGGTCGAAGCCGTGGCCTTTGCCTGGCTGGCCCGCCAGACCCTGGCCGGACGGCCCGGCAACCTGCCGTCGGTCACCGGTGCCCGCGCAGAGCGGGTGCTGGGCGCCATCTATCGGGGCAGCTGAGAAGGCCGACCGCGGGACGGCGGAATCGCCAGGGGGACCCGGAGGTCGAAGCGCTGGCCCGTCGGCCGCCCGGCCAGACGCTTCCAGACGCGTTCAGCGCTGCTCGATGGGTACGTAGTCCTGCACGTCCTCGCCGGTGTAGACCTGGGTGGGCCGGAAGATGCGATTGTCTTTGAGCTGCTCGCGCCAGTGGGCGAGCCAACCGGCGCAGCGGGCCACTGCAAACACAGACGTGAACTGGTCGGCCGGAATGCCCATTTCCGTATAGAGAATCCCGGAGTAGAAGTCGACGTTGGCGTACACGCCCTTGGGCCCGAGACGCTCGTCGCAGGCTTCCTCCAGCGCCAGAGCGGTCTCGAACATGGGGCTGATCCTGCCGCCGCGGTACTCGACCAGCCGCTCCATCAACTTCTGCATCATGATGGCGCGGGGGTCCTTCACCTTGTACTCTCGATGGCCCATGCCCCAGATCTTTTCCTTGTCGGCGAGTTTCTTGTCCAGCCAGCCGCGCACGTTCTCGGGCCGACCGATCTCCTGGAGCATTTCCACGACCTTCTGATTGGCACCGCCATGCAGGGGCCCGGCCAGGGTGCCGATAGCCGCGGCGATCACCAGATAGGGACTGGCCAGGGTGGAACCGGCCACCAGAGCCGCGAAGGTGGACGCGTTGATGGTGTGCTCGGCGTGCATGATCAGGCAGGCATCCATGATCCGCGCCAGGCACGGATCCGGCTCCTGCCCGTTGAACATGTACAGGAAATTCTCTGCGTAGGTCAGATCCTGGCGGGGCGGAATGGGATCGTAACCGCTGCGGATATGCTCCCACATGGCCACCAGGGTGGCCATGCGGGCCAGAATCTTCACCGACACGTTGTGCACGTAGTCCAGGCCCTGGGACCGGTCGCCCACGGTCAGATGCTCATCGCTTGGATAGAACATGCCCAGGCTGGCCATGGCCGTCTGCAGCATTTCCATCGGATGGCCGGTGGCGGGCAGGTGCTTCATGATTTCCCGCACCTTGAATTTGACGCGCCGGTTGCGGCGCAGCTGATCATCGAACTCGTGCAGCTCTTCCACGGTCGGCAGGCGGCCGTCCAGCAGCAGCAGGGCGGCCTCCTCGAAGCTGCTCTGGGCAGCGAGATCCTCGATCCGGTAGCCGCGGTAGGTCAGGATGCCGGTCTGGCCGTCCAGGAACGATATATTCGAATTGGTGGCTGGAACGCCTTCCAGGCCTGGCAGGTACTCGTTCATCACACTTCCCCTGGTTGATTCGGGCGTCAGGGATGGCCCAGTGCCGCTCGGCAGCCAGGGTGGGACCGCCACCCGGCAAGGCAGACAAGAATACCAGAAGCGCAGGCGGGGTTGGACCGCGGCCGATGGGACGCAGGGGACCGGCGGCGGCAACAGCGAGGAGGGGCCCGGCTAACAACGAGAAACGGCCTCGGCGCTACGTGCGCCGAGGCCGTCCTGAATTCCCGTCTGACTTAGACCGAGAAGGAGGAGCCGCAACCGCAGGTGGTCACGGCATTCGGATTGCGGATGACGAACTGAGCGCCTTCCAGACCTTCGCTGTAGTCGATTTCCGCGCCCACCAGGTATTGGAAGCTCATGGGGTCCACCAGCAGGGTGACACCACCATTCTCCACCTCGGTATCGCCGTCGTTGACGTTCTCGTCAAAGGTGAAACCGTACTGGAAGCCGGAGCACCCTCCGCCGGACACGAAAACGCGCAGCTTGAGGTTGGGATTGTTCTCCTCGTCGATCAGTTCCTTGACCTTCGTGGCGGCGGCCTCGGTGAAAATCAGCGGGCCGTCCGTCGCAACGGTATCGGTTGCAGCATCAGTCATAACGCACTCTCCAGAAGAAGCCTGGCTCGTCAACAGTTGCCCGAAATTATGCGGTTCCTGACTATTCCAGTCAAGAATTACTCGGCCGCCTTGGCGCTCTCCCGGTCGCTGGTCTTGGCCGCCAACGGGACCACCGACGACCCCGAGGATTCGGCGCGATGGACCAGATTGCCGTTCACTTCCGCGCCCATGGCCATTTCGATCAGATTATAGAACACGTTGCCCGTCACCCGGGCGCGGGCCGCCAGCTCGATACGCTCGCCGGCATGCACGTCGCCGCTCACGGCACCGTTGAGGATGACGTGGGGCACGCGCACTTCGCCCTCGATGCGGCCCTGCTCGCTGAGCACCAGCACCGATGAGGAGTCCTGCTCGGCGATGACATTGCCCTTGATGACGCCGTTGACGTGCAATCCGCCCTTGAATCGAACGTCCCCTTCCACCTCGGTATGCTGACCGATCAGGGTGTCTATATCAGCAACCTTTGCCTTCCTGGACTTTCCCAGCATCGCAAATCCTCCCCGGCCGTTGCCTACGATCTGCTCAGGTCGGCCAACTGAATGTCCGCTCCAAGGCGGACTCGTGCCTGCCCGATGGAACCACCTTGACCTCCACGGACTGCGGAATGAAACCCTTCGGCAACTGTAGTTGCCCTTGCAGGTTCTGGAAATACCTGAATCGGAACGCCAGCTCCTTGGTCTTGGGGGCGGTAATGTCGGTCAAACCCAGACGCCGCGGTTTACCCTTGTCGATGCCGAGAACGCTCAGGCGGACCACACCGTGCACCCACTGCTCGTTCTGGCGCACCTGCGTCAACACCAGACGGAACTGAAAGTAGTTGGGAAGCGCCCCGTTCTGTACATTGAAAGCCTGGATGTGCAGCCCCGTCTTGGCTTCCCCCGGCGTCACGATACCCCGGTAGAAGGCAAGCTCTTCGCGTTGCTTGAACAGCTGGTCCTGCAGGGTGTTGAGCTGCTTCTTCACATCCGCATAGGCGCGCCGATCCACCTGCCCCGAACGCTGTACCAGAGCCAGCTTGGCCTGCAGGTCGTCGTTGCGCTGTCTCAACGTCCGGACCTGGCCCGCGAGTCGGGTCTGTTGCTGCTGCAGGTTCACCAGCTCCTGCCCCGCGGCCACCTTGCCGGCTTCGTAGAGCCGCCAGCCCGCCACACCCAACCCCAGGATCAACAACACGGTCAGCCATCGTAAGCGCGAGGGGCGGTAAACCAGCACCCGGGTGTGGCCGGATTCGGCCAGTCCGGTATGATTCTGACGCCCATGACTCCATGGGTCCGGGAAACGGATCACAAACTGAGCACTCCCTGGGGCCGCGGGCCCCGCTGCGGTCAGGGCAGCAGCGCAACCTGATCCAGGCCCGCCGTCTCTTCCAGACCAAACATGACGTTCATGTTCTGTATCGCCTGCCCGGCGGCGCCCTTGACCAGATTGTCGATCACCGCCAGCACCACCACAGTATCTTCCCCTTGGGGGCGGTGCACGGCGATGCGGCAGTGGTTGGCGCCGCGTACGCTGCGCGTCTCGGGCTGCGCGCCGGCCGGCATGACATCCACGAACGGCTCGGAGGCGAAACGCTTTTCGAATACCGCCTGCAGGTCCGTCGACCGATCGGAGAGGCGGCCGTACAACGTCGCATGGATCCCTCGCACCATGGGCACCAGATGGGGCACGAACGTCAGCCCTACCGGACCGCCGGCGGCCAGCGCCAGCTGCTGGCGTATCTCCGGCAGATGGCGGTGGCCCGCCACGCCGTAGGCCTTGAAGCTGCCGTCCACCTCGGAGAACAGGCTGGCAACCTTGGCACCGCGACCGGCACCGCTGACGCCGGACTTGGCGTCGGCGATCAGGGTGGCCGCATCCACCAGCCCGCTTTCCACGAGGGGCAGAAATCCCAGCGTCACCGCCGTGGGATAGCAACCGGGATTGGCCACCAGACGGGCCTCGCGGACAGCCTCCCGGTTCATCTCCGGCAGCCCATAGACCGCTTCGGCCAGCACTTCGGGGCAGGCATGGGGCATACCGTACCACTGTTCCCACAGCGCGGGATCGCGCAACCTGAAATCCGCCGCCAGATCGACCACCCGCACCCCGGCTTCCAGCAACTGGGGAACCAATCCCATCGCGGTACCGTTGGGGGTGGCGAAGAACACCAGGTCACACTCGGCGAGGGACGCCGCGTCCGGTTCGCTGAACACCAGATCGACCCGCCCGCGCAGGTTGGGGAACAGGTCCGCCACCGGTATGCCGGCTTCGGAACGGGAGGTAATGACGCGCGCCCGCGCGCCCGGATGACCCGCCAGCAGACGCAGCAGTTCGACGCCCGTGTAACCCGTTCCACCCACCACACCAACATTGATCATGGTACGAAACTACCCTAGTAGCCGCTCATCGGACGTGTCATGATAAGAGTTGACGAACAGAGGTGAAAGAGTGGTGGATTGGCATTGGGGCGAGGCACCAAAGAAAAAAAGCGGCCGAAGCCGCTCATGGATACTGCAGGTTATTAATGTAGTTCGTTGTTGTTCTCTCCCGACCGAGAATTATTCCTCCCGCGCCGCGCCCCCAAGAATCGATTTGGGGATGTATACACGCACCTGTTGGGAAACGTCAAGTTTCTGATTAATATTAATTTTTTCTAATCTTCTAAATTTCGCCCTGCCGGGGCTGCGGCAGCCGCCGCCACCCTCGCAGGCAAATGCCGGACGGTCGACGGGCTCACACGCTGCAATCCGGCCTGGGGCAAGGGGTTTCGGATGTTTCACCGACTGCTCAAGTCCGGTCGGAGACTGCTCTCGGCCGATGCCTGGAAAACACGCCTGGTGTTCTGGGCGGGCGCCATCGTGCTCGGCCTCATATCCACCGGATTCGCACTGGTCACCGATCAGGCCAATGGACTGTTCCATTACCTGGCAGGGCGCTGGTCGTTTGCGCCCCTGATTCTTTGCCCCCTGGGACTGGGCCTGGTGGGATGGCTCACCAAGCGCTACGCCCAAGGCGCGCAGGGCAGCGGCATTCCCCAGTGCATTGCCGCCCTGCAGATGCGCGAGCATGTGAGTCGCAGCCGCGTGCTGTCCCTGCGAATCGCGGTCAGCAAGATCGGCCTCACCCTTCTCGGGGTGCTGGGGGGCGCCTCCATCGGTCGCGAGGGCCCTACTGTCCACGTGGGCTCGGCAGTGATGTTCTCCCTCGGGCGCTGGGCCAAGTTTCCCTACCATTACATGGACCACGGCCTGATCCTGGCCGGTGGCGCCGCGGGTATCGGCGCGGCCTTCAACACGCCGCTGGCGGGCATCCTGTTCGCCGTCGAGGAAATGAGCCGATCCTTCGAGGAGCGCACCAGCGGCACCCTGCTGACAGCCGTCATCTTGGCCGGCCTGACCTCGGTGGCCATCCAGGGCAACTACACCTATTTCGGCACCACCACCGCCAGTTTGGAACCCGGACAGGTGTGGTTGCCCATCCTGGTCTGCGGCATCGTCGGCGGCATGCTCGGCGGGCTTTTCAGTACCGTCCTGCTGTGGGGTACGCGCCGCCTGGCGCCGCTTGCCAGCAACAAGCCGGTGTTGCTGGCACTGCTGTGCGGAACCGGCATCGCCGTTATCGGCCTGGCGTCCGGCGGGCTGACCTACGGCACCGGTTACGAGGAGGCCAAGCAGGTGGTCACCCAGAGCGGGGCAATGCCTGCCTCCTTCCCCTACTTCAAGATGCTGGCCACCCTGGTGTCCTATCTCAGCGGTATCCCGGGCGGACTGTTCGCCCCCACCCTGGCCAGTGGAGCGGGGCTGGGCCAGAACCTCTCCCACCTCATGCCGGGTCTGCCGGCCGGCGCGATAATCATCCTGGGCATGGTCGCCTATTTCACCGGGGTGGTGCAGACGCCCATCACGTCCTTCGTCATCGTGATGGAAATGACCGACAATTCCGGGCTGCTGCTGCCGCTGATGGCAACCTCCTTCGTCGCCTACGGCACCTCCCGGCTGATCTGCCCCGAGCCCATCTACCAGGCACTTGCCCAGACCTTTCTGCCCA
>Ga0307441_1000413_pt1 | contig 15934 bp, 14 predicted proteins | sample SalMarWE160420MG_FD_202149 | JGI IMG/M metagenome (GOLD analysis project Ga0307441, IMG submission 202149) | Salt marsh sediment microbial communities from the Plum Island Ecosystem LTER, Massachusetts, United States - WE1604-20 | ecosystem: Environmental > Aquatic > Marine > Intertidal zone >... | reverse complement strand
AAATTTGCTAGCGGAGATCATAGGAGCGGTTTACACTATTTTAGAGATGAGAATATCAAAAGAACAAATGCTTTTCTTGAAGAGATTAAATCTTTAGCCGATAATAAAAAAATTACTTTCGGGCAGTTGGTCATCCGGTGGACTTTAGAGCAGCCTGGTATAACTATTGCGCTTGTCGGTGCACGTAATCCAAAACAAGCCGAAGAAAACGCAAAAGCTGCGGATGTTAAATTAAGTAAGGAAGAAATTAATTTAATAAATACTGAACTTAAGAAACTTCATCTAATCAAATAAAAAGATGCCGGTTAAGTACGTTCATACTAATATAATTGCCAAGGATTGGAAAAAACTTTCCAAGTTTTATATCGATGTCTTCGGCTGTGAACCGGTTTTACCGGAACGTCATCTATCCGGAGAATGGATAGAAAATTTAACAAATATAGAAAATGTATCAATTGACGGAATACACTTAAAATTACCCGGGTTTAATAATGGACCGACACTGGAAATATTTCAATATAATTACGAAAACTTAAATTATAATAACTCAATTAATCAGAGAGGTTTCGGTCATATTGCTTTCCATGTCGATAATGTTGAAAATATATTAAATAAAGTGATAAAAAACGGCGGAGCAAAGCTGGGATCAATAGAACAAAAGCATTTTGAAGGGATAGGCAATCTAACTGTGGTGTATGCCGAAGATCCCGAAGGAAATTTTATTGAGATTCAAAACTGGGGAGAATAATCTTATTAATATTATTAAATCACTTAAAAAGTTAATAAAGTTATTTTTGAAAAGCCGAATATTGCTTATATTAACATAATCATTTCTTACAAAACTCTTTAAGGCGGATATATGAATCCCTGGCGAGGTCTTAAAAATTTACCTCGTAATTTATGGATGCTTTTTTTTACCATGTTGATAAACCGTATCGGTACGATGGTACTTCCGTTCCTTGCGCTTTATTTAACACAAAAAATCGGGGTTTCGCTTACTAAAGCCGGGTTGGTATTAACCTTTTATGGGATTGGAGCCCTTTTAACTTCACCATTTTTAGGTAAAATTAGCGATAGGGTTGGCGCACTAAAATTAATGAAAGTATCGCTTATTGTGTCAAGCATATTTTTATTTGTATTTCCTTTTATAAATGGTATTACAAATATCTTAATTTATACTCTTGTGTGGTCTGTTATTAATGAAGCCTTTCGGCCGGCAATTTTGTCTTTGGTATCGGAAGTAGTTTCTTCAGAACAAAAACGATCGGCATATGCTGTTATCAGACTAGCTGCAAATCTGGGTATGAGTATTGGACCAGTTGTCGGAGGACTTTTAGTCCTGATAAATTTTAATTTAATTTTCATAGTAGACGGAATAACAACCTTACTGGCAGGATTATTTTTGATATTTTCCCCCTGGCAGTATAAAACTATTGTAAGCAATAGTATTAATACCGACTCGGCACATTCGGAAATTAAAAAGATTGAAAACATTTTTTCCGATAAAAGGCTGATATATTTTTTAATTGCATTACTACCGATACCTTTGATTTATTTTCAAGTTAATGCCTCTATGCCTATATATTTAGTGAGGGACCTGCACTTCAGTGAAACTATTTACGGAATTGTTTTTACAATAAATACTGTTCTTATAATATTAGTTGAAGTCCCGCTTACAAATATGCTGAATCATTGGTCAGATAGAAAAATGCTATCAATCGGTGCTTTACTTTGCGCCATAGGCTTTGGAGGTATGGCATTTATCAAAGATATTTACGGCTTGGTAGCAACTATTATAATTTGGACATTCGGTGAGATGATATTTTTTCCTTCAAGTTCTGCGTACATGAGTGAAATATCGCCGGAAAATAGAAAAGGAGAATATATGGGAGCATACCAAACCACATTTAACCTTGCATTTGCTTTCGGCCCATGGTTTGGAACCGTTGTAATGAGCACCTTCGGTTCTTCTACATTATGGATAGCAACATTTGTTTTGGGTTCCACTGCATCAATAATGACATTAAAAATAAAATCAAAACCTTCTGCTCAACTGATGAATGGTAATTGAGTTTCCCAAATTGAATTTCTTTTCAATAACATTTCCCATTTTTATCACAAATCGGAAGAAATTAATATTATATATTATACACCGAATTGAATAGTAGGATTCATCTAATAAATTTAAATTGATAAGTTATTATTTAATAAGGAGTTAATGAATGGAACTTACAAATAAAGTTGCTGTTATTACCGGTGCGAACAGCGGTATTGGGCGTGCTATTACTCTTGCTTTAGCGAAGAAGGGGGCTTCGGTAACAATAGACTATGTTGTAAATGAAGAATCAGCTGAAGAACTTGAAAAAGAAATAATAAAGATGGGAGATAAAGCTATAATGGTTGATGCGGATGTTAGTAAAATTTCTGATTTACAAAAACTTGTGGATAAGACTATCAAATCCTTTGGTAAAATAGATATCCTTGTAAATAATGCTGGAATAGAAACAAGAACCTCTGTATTGGACTCATCGGAAGAACAATATGATAAAGTAATGGCTGTAAATTTAAAAAGTGCTTTTTTCAGTACCCAGATTGCTGCGAAACAAATGATTAAACAAGGTAAAGGAGGCCGTATTATAAATATATCTTCTGTTCATGAAGACTGGCCTATGCCCGGTAATACTCCGTATTGCTGCTCAAAAGGCGGAATGAGAATGCTGACAAGAACCACAGGTGTGGAATTAGCTAAATACGGAATAAATGTTGTTGGAATAGGACCGGGTGCTGTTGCTACACCTATAAATACTTCTACAATGTCTAATCCTGAAAAATTACAAAAATTGGATTCATTTATTCCTGTTGGAAGAATGGCAAAACCTGATGAAATTGCTTCCTTGGTTGTCTGGATTGCATCTGATGATTCTAGTTATGTAACAGCCGCGACTTTCTTTGTAGACGGCGGTATTATGCAGGCAAGTCCCGGTTTATAATCGTTTAATTAAATTATTAATTTTATCACTGTAAAAATTATCTTATTAATAAAAACAGGTTTATTATGTATTCAGGTTATGGTTTTAGAGATTTCGAAATTGGTGATGTTGACGTAATAAAATTTAATGGTTTGTTTCATTTATTTCATCTTACTTTACCAAATCATGCATATATCGCGCATGCAGTTAGTAAAGACGGATTTAAATGGAAAAGGGTTAAAAATGCTGTTTTTATTAGTGATCCTCCAACATGGGATGATGATATGCTCTGGACAATGCATGTTTCACCGAATCCTTATAAGCCCGGGTCCTGGCGAATGTTTTATACCGGACTTTGTATGGGTGACCGAAGCAGAATTCAGAGGATTGGTTTGGCATTAAGCGACGATCTTTATAATTGGGAAAAAAGTAAATCAGATTCATATCCGGTTGAAGTAAAAGGTATGATTTATGAAAGCAGTATTAAACAAGGCAGACATTGGGTGAGTTTTAGAGATCCATTCTGTTATTGTGAGGATGAAAAGGTTTTTCTTCTTGCTGCTGGACGAGTTAACAAGGGTCCGGTAATAAGAAGAGGGTGTGTCGCATTAGTAGAAGAAAAAAATGAAAATAAATTTGAATTCAAGCCTCCTCTATTTCAACCTATGCATTATGATGATGTGGAAGTACCTAATTTATTCAAGCTAAACGGCAGATATTATTTGATCGGTTCTATCCGGGAAGATGTTAAAGTTCATTATTGGTGGTCGGATAAATTTAAAGGTCCATATCAAAATTTTGCCGATAATGTTTTGCTTCCTCAAGGGAATTATGCAGCACGAATATCGAAGGAAGGTGAAAGTTATTTAATATGGAATTTCTTTTTCAAAGGAAGAACTACAAAAGGCAAGCACTTAATGGCGCCGCCAAAAGAATTGGTTGTAGATGAAAATAGCGAGCTTCGCTTAAAAACTTACAAAGGATTTGATAATTTGGTTTCCCATGTGCAAGAATTTTCTAAAATAACACCTTTAAAAACTTTATATAATAATTCGAATGCTTCATCCAAAATTAAGAACTTAAATTTTGTAATTGATTGCTCAAGCGGTTTTGAGGCATTTTTACTCAAAGGTATTTACAAGAATTTTATTCTTACAGGTGAATTGATAACTGAAGACAGAGGTAAATATGGATTGGTATTTCGCATAAATAGGGAAGGGGACGGCTATTATCTAAGCCTAGATTTCTTCAAAGGAATAGTTCAATTAAGGGCGTGGGGGAGAAATCCGCATGGAGAAGTTGAAGAAGCTTTCACTTATCGGCAGCTGCAGGTTGCCAATTATATTCCTAAGGAAGGGCCTCATCCTTTTTGTCTTATAGCATATGATCAATACCTGGAATTTTCTTTAAATGGATACATACTTTTAACTTTAGCCGACGATCAATACGAAAAGGGAAATTTAGGCTTTTATATTGAAAACGCCCGCTTAAGAATAAACAATCCTAAATTAAAAGTATGCGGTAAACTCAAAACGAATAATTATCCGAAACATATTCCAAACTTTTGAAAATGTAATTGTCATAAGTACTTACAAGTATAGTTTTAAGGTTTATAGGTTTTTATTCTTTTAAAATAATAGAATAATTTTTCCAATCTTATTTATGTGCCGGCTTTAGAAATTTATACAGGTCCTGATACCAACTGCCAATGCATTTTTAATTTTCGGATTTGTATCGGGGTGTATTATATATTGAATATCAGGCTGAAGTCTTAACCACGGAGATATGCGGCATAGGTATGTTAACTCAATATTCAATTCGGAAGGAGCAGTTATTATATTTTTGGATTTTTGTAATGACAAATATTCTTTACCATTGTGAACACCGGCAAAAGCAATTCCAAACTGGTCGTTATCCCGCCCGGGTATTAATCCCTTATAAACTGCACCGAATCCTGTGTATGAAACAAAACGGTTTATTTTAGGATTGCTGAAACCGAGTCTTGTAAAGACCGCTAATCCCTTTTCGTCTATTCCGTTGTACCCGAAGATTTTATATTCGCCCATTAAATAAAATCCGTAATTCCCATTTACTAATTTATTGTCTGAATATGTTGTCCCGACTACCGGGAATTTCGCCGGGTATATCCAGAATCCGGCTGAAATTTTTCCTTTAATATTATTTTGTGTGCTTTTTATTGTATCATCACTTGGTCCGATAGTATTGTTTCCGGTTTTTAAAAAATATTGAATTTCAGTGACGGAAAGAATTCCGTCGTGTGGGGGGAAGATTATCTTTGTGCCGTATGGGTCGTCAGGATTTCCAGATGTACCATTTAAAACTGCACTTCGTATTTGTAAAAGGTCGTTCAGGTCCCACTGGATTCTAAATGCTAAAGTTGTAGTAGGAAAAATAGAAGGACCGTTTCTTCCGCTTTGGGAAAACGCTTTTCCAATTCCGTGTGAAGAATTTAAAAATAATGATGATGATTCCAGAGACTGAAATTCCGAATTTAAATTGTAAAGTCCGGCAAGTAAGGATACTTTACCTTTCAAAAAATATTGCTGTATCCAAGCTTCATATATTTTCCAGGTATTGAAGGCTGCAATATTATCTATTGTTTGTATATCTCCTATATATTTACTAGGATTTTTTCCCTGGTTTCCTAATCCATAAATAAATATAGAACCACCTTTCCAGTTAAATAACTTTTCTGTATTAAGATTTAATTTTAAGTCTATATTATCAAGATAAACGGTTTGCCTATCTATACCGCCTGATAAATTTGAAAAAACATCACCGGTATAAACAGCGTCAAAGTTTATTCCATTTTCGGCTAGTTTAATTCGTTCCCCGTTCCAGTTCCCCGATAAATGTTCTCTTTTCCAAATACTTTGTGCATTTGTTATTGTACTAACCAAAATTAAAAAATGAATTACTTTTAATATTAATAATTTATTCCTCTTTTCAATCATATAAACCGTATGTTTCTATCTAAACTAATTTAGACTTAATATAAATTACGAATACTAAAATAGCAAATAAGATAAGTTCTTAACCTATAATAAATACTTTCAAATTAATATAAATTTAATAGAAACTAGATATATGCAATCTAATTGTTGACTTACTCTAACCAGTTGTGTGAATTAGGATTTAAAACCGTTAAAACGGTTAAAAAATACTTTGTTTATTATTAACCCACGGATTAATCCGTGGGTTAATGGAGTCTTAAAACTGAGGTTAGAAACTGTTTCAACAGTTTTTCAAAATTGTATTTTTTAATTCACACAACGGGTTTACTCTAATTTATAAATATTTTGTTAAATGAGAATAGAAAGTTATTTAATTATGAAAAAATTAGAAAAAAATCTATACCATAAAAAGTGATTAAGAATATATATTCTATTTTAATAAAAAGTAAAATTGTTCAATATTACAAACTATATTATGCAAAAAATGCTTCAAAAATTTATACAAGTATTAAAAAATAGATGAAAAAAGGTAAAATATTAAGGCATGCTTATTGATTAATTATTTCAGTTAAGATAAATAAGCAGGAAATTGTACCTGCTTTATTAGGTTTGAATATTAAAAGGCAAAATTGAAATTGGGGGTAAATATATGGGGGTATATTCAGCTTCCTCAAAAGAGGAAGCTTTTTTAATTAATAAAATTTAATCAGAGTAATGAATAAAGTTATTTATTTGAATTTTTAAAACGAAACTAAAAATATTAAAAAGGCTAATCGATAGATCTTATTTAAGTTAGCGGGCAGCTTTATAAAACGGAACTTTGAGAAAAATTTCAAGATTAAGAAATCGGAATATTAATCTAAACTGATTAGATAAGTTCTAACATTCTTAAATATCTGCTCAATGTAATGCCGTTTATAATTGTTATATTTTCAAATTTTGGGATTTCACTGCCGACATAAGAGGGGTTTAAAGTTATGATAAATATTTTACCAATGCCTTTAATTTTTTTGTGAGATTCAATATAATATTTCACTGCTTCGGTATCAGGTTCTTTGAAGATCAGATAACATTGCGCTGCAAATCCTGTTTGCCGCCAATTTTTTGAAAATGTCCCGGATATCGAATATCTTGTTTTTAAGGATTCATCTTTTGTTTTTATACCGGAATAACCGAGATTAACAAAAAGTAAACGGATTTTATCCATTATTTTTTCAGGAGTCAACTGGATTAAATTTTGATAATAAGTATCGGGTGATTCCTGTTTTGCGTTTTTATCCTGGGGCATATTAAAAATGTCCGTCCACTCATTCTCAGAAATTAATTTGGAAAAAACCTCTGGACCGAATGTATCAATTAGGTTTTTATTCAATAATTCTTTTTCAAATAATTTTTTCCTTATTTTTTCATCAACGGAGTTTCTCGTCAGGTAGCTTATAACCGTTACCGGTAATTTATTATCGTTGCCTGAAATCTTTTCTTCAAGCTGCCATTGAGTAATAGGTACCCACCATTGATCGAAATGAATTATATAAGGAGCAAATGCTACATGGACCTTAGTTACAGTTGCCTGTAACCCCGCCAGCAATACGGTTATCGATTTATCTTTTTCAAATTTTTTTACGGAATTTTCCAGTTCATTCGGAGGCATACCGGGAAGGAATTTTACAAATTTAATCCCTTGCTCAGTAAAAAGCTCAATTAATTTATGCATTCCGTATTTATCGTATTGTGAAAATACAACCGCTTGCTTATTATTATTTGCAATAGATTTTATTTGGGAAACTATTAAATTTCCCTTGCTGCTAATATTCTTTTGTAAAGAAAAATTTGTAACTTGTTTCAACTGGTGTAAAGACAAAAATACCTTTGATTGAAATCTATAAGGATTCCCTGTCTGCATAACTTCTGTAATTTGGTTTTGTGTGTAAGATAGCGCTTGGTCATATTCATTTTTCTGGTCCTTATCCATCTCAACCCAATATTCTTGTCTAATCGGGTCGGGAAGTTGATTTCTTATTTCTTCTTTTGTCCTTTTTAAAATTGCTTTTGGCTTTAATTCATCCAGTACTTTTTCTTTAAATTCCATGTTTTCAAAATTAGACAACATCCACAAAAACTTAGGCTGAATTGATTTGACCAGTTTTTGAACTCTTTTTTTATAAGTGTTCAGGACTTCGGGACTTTCAAAAATAACACAGTTGAAGATCTTAAGAGTATCTTTGCCTATTAAATTTTCATCGGCTGCTTTAATAAAAGTATCATATGATCCTAAAAAGATTTGAGAAGTTCCCTTGAGTTCCGAATCTATTTCCTTGCTTTCGGAATTAATAATTGAATGTGTTAAGTCCGGGGCAAATTTATTTAGTTGTCCCTCCCAGCCGTATGAATTGCCGGTTTCTTCATTAAATTTTTTGTCTCCGATTGAATAATCATTCGTTATTACAAGAGCAGATTTAATATCCCTTCTTTTAAATAAATATTTAAGAGCAATAATAGACTGAACTTTTTTACCCAAGCCTAGTTCATCACATAAAAGTGCAACATGGTTTTCAATTAAAAACGTTACTCCGTCTCTTTGATAAGGGAACAAAACATTTAATAAATCTTCTTTATCTTCTTCATTTAAATCAATATTAGGCTGAAGTAATTTATCAATATTTTCTTCGGATATTTGTACCGAAGCAGTTTCAAAATTAAATGGATTTGCGGAATTCGAATCGTAAATAAATTCTGCTGATTTGTTTGGTATTTTAGTTAATTTTTTTAAAGTAATCTTTTTATCAATTATATCCCACGGAAACAATTCGTTAAAATATTTTTTCTGATCTATTTTGATTTTGAAATCTTGATTTACTTTTTTCGAATTTATTTCCGGTTTGGTTAACAATTCCGTCAGCTTTTGATCAATTATGGTTGCCTTACTGTCCAGCAGATCTATTTTAGTCTGGTATATTTTCCCTTTGGAATTCAAATCTTCAAAAGAATTTAACAGATCAATGTTAAAAACTTTTGGAACTAACTCCGATAAATAATCAATAATTTCAGGTATAGTGAAATCATAATTTATATTTATGGCTTTATAAGTTTCAAATTCACTTTCGATTTTTTTAGTGGTTGTCTTTTTTTCCTTAATTTCTATCTCTTTAACGGGGATTATTTCATCTTCACTGCTTTCGGCAGATTTGTAAAAAGAAATAGAAATATCTTTTGTATAAGGAGTAAGCTGGTTGGTATATTCTTTCTTCCGCTGATCTTTAATTTTAAAAGCTAATGCAGCACCTTCATTTTCTACAATAGTTGAAAAAAATTGCTTTAATTCCTGCTTAAAGGAAATACTTATGTCTGTAGTTTGAAAAGTTCCGAATCCGAAGAAAACAGGGTTAGTTTTGGATTTTAACTCCAGCAGTCTTTGTGCCGATTTGTAAAGTTTTATTTTTTTAAACTTAAAAGTATATTTATCTAAACCGGGACTATCTATACTCAAAACAATTTTGCCTGTGTCCCACAAACGTTTATGAAAAGGTTCTAACTCTCTTCCTTCGGTTAGCGGTTGCCGAATCCATTTATCCCATAAAAAAGTTTCGCCGGCTTCAAGATTGGAAATCTTTGCAGCAGTACTTTTTCTTATTTTTTTGTAAATGGACATTATTCACCGGTTTTTTGCAGGTGGACCTGTTCACATGCAACTTTAAGCCTTTCGAAAGGTTCCAGGAAATTACGATTTTCAGATACGGAATTTATTTCCTTTTTAATTTCCGGGAGTTCGGATTCAAATTTTTTGGAAGTTTCTATAAAAGTTTTTGTATTATCTCCGGCAGGTGAATTTATTTCTTCCTTAGCGGCTCCTTCTCTGGAAGGGTGATCATTTTGACTGTATACTCTAACCACTCTGACGCCTTGTTTATTATTTGCACCCAGGAAAAAAGGATCTCTTACGAGGATCAAATCAATTTCCTGAGAAATTGCACTCAGTAATGGAACAGAAACCAGTTCGACAAGAACATGTTCCATTAAAACGTCGCCATACAAAGTTTTTTGAAAGTTTGTAGGTTTTATGGGTGCGGTCACCCTAAATTCTATTGGTTTAGTATCGGAATCAGTTACAAGTATTGCACCCATTATGCCTTCGTTATTTTCAAGAGCATAAGTTTCTAAAAATGCAATTTTAGATAAGGCCATAATACACTCCTTATGATTATTAATTTACTATCAAATAAATTTCTTACTAAAAATAGGTAGTATTTTACGTTACTTGCAAGTATGAAATTATAAGTATCGTAAAACTTTAAGCATTTAGAATGAAAGACTTACACCGCCTCTTTTCAAGAATTGTCAATCAAAAAATATTTGTCAAAAAAAAATAGATTTAAATACTGAATAAATAATAATAATATATTTATCTTAAAGTCTAATTAAGCTTATTTTTTTCTTTTTTTCAAGTATTTTTTTTAATTTTATGCGATTTAAGCCTTTTGAATCAATTTGTCAACTTTGCTAAAATAATTGCCGAAGCACTTGCAACATTTAACGATTCGGCGCCTCCTATTTTGGGAACAGTTATAATTTCATCTGAAAGTTTTAAAATTTCATCGCTTGGTCCTTTTGCTTCATTTGAAAATATAATAATTATTTTTGAACTTGCGTTAAATTTAAAAATATTTATGCCTTTTGTATCAGCGCATAAAACTTTATATCCCTTCTCTTTTATTCTTTTATATAAAGATTTCAGTGACGTATTTTCAATAATATTTAAATGAAATAACGATCCCATACTTGCTCTTATTGTTTTCGGACTAAACAATTCTGCGCAATCAGGACTTAAAATAATTTCCGGTATTCCAAACCAATCACAGTTTCTAATAATAGTTCCTAAATTTCCGGGTTCTGATATATTATCCAGATATACAATAGAATTAGATTCAAACGAAACATTGGCGCTCTTTCTATCTCCTTTTAAAAACACCGCTGTAATACCTTGCGGATTTACAGTATTGCTTATTCTTTTTAAATCACTGTCTTTAATAACTTCAATCCGGATTGATCCGGAATCTATTTTATTAAAGAAATCTCTATTGTTCTCAATAAACCGGTTAGTAGTTAATATTACTTCACATTTAAAAGAGCTATTAATTCCTTCAAGAATAATTTTTTTACCTTCGATAATAAATTTATTTTCTTCATTCCGGTATTTCTTATAAAGCAGCGAAGAATAATATTTTAATTGATTTGACGAAATCATTAAATCAATTTATCGTAATTATGTTTTTCATTATCATTTTGATCCAGTGAAAGCTGTTTTAGATAATCCCATGTATAAATTCCCGTATCGTGTCCGTCTTTCCAAATTATTTGTATGGCATAACCGCCGACAGTTTTAATATCCTTAATTTTATACATTTCAGGATGTTTACTTGCAGGTTTAGGCGGTCTGTAAGTTTTTAACAACACTGTTTCACCCTTACATCCTGCACAAGGACACTCATCCCGTAAGTATTTTAGACTAATTATGCTTTCGGAATCATCATTCCATTTTAAAAGAAGATTTTCTTTCTCAACAATTTTAATTTGTTTTGGTACCATTATTAAATAATTAAATAGATTTAAAAAAACTTAAAAATAGTAAAATAATTTCGAACGTTGTTCAAATTGTAAATAATAATACATTTTTACAAAAGAAATTTAAATATTTTGTAAATTTAAATATAAGATTTAATATATAATCGGTTAATAAAATTATTATTGGATATTAAATCAATTTGGTTAAAAATAATTTTTCAACGCATTTTTATTATATAAGCCGAAATTTTGTTATAATTTGATAGTTTTTACAAGAAAAATTCTAAATTAAAAATTATGTTGTTTGAAGCTATTATAGCATTTATACTAATCTTAATCTCCGGATATACTTCCGCTATTGAGATAGCGATTGCTTCTTTCGGTAAAAATAAAATTGAAGAATTAAAGGAGCATAATGATAAAACAGCCAGGGCATTTGAAACTATACAAAAAGAACCAAACCTTTTTTTCGGTACCGTACAAATAATTACAACATTATGCTTGTTTGCTTCGGCAATGTTAACATTACTTATTTTTATCAATTTATTAAATCCTTATCTCGGCGATTCGAGGTTAGTTATAATTAGCAGATATTCGCTTTATATAAGTTTTGTACTCGGCTTATTCATAGTTGCATTTTTAACATTGGTCCTGGGAATTTTAGTCCCTAAAGCCATCGGGTTTAAATATTCGGAAAGATTAGGCAAGGCATCGATTAAATTTGCATTATTAATAACTTCAATATTTAAAATACCTGTTAGAATTGTAACTAATGTGAGCAATTATTTAATAAAGCCGATAAAGGAAAAGACAGATTTTTCTCAAACCAGGTTTTCTGAGGATGAAATAAGAATTATTATTTCGGAAGGAGTAAAATCCGGCGCCATAGATGAAACCGAACATGAGATAATTGAAAATATTTTTGAGTTTAATGATTTGCATGCAAATGAAGTAATGATTCCACGGACTGAAATGGTAGCAATTGAAATGACGGAAGATATTGATGTGCTTGTTAAAGAAATTGTTAAAATAAATCATTCACTTATTCCCATTTATAAAGATTCTATAGATAATATAATAGGAGTTCTTCATTCAAAAGATTTTATGAAATTGTATATTACCGAGAAGCCGGTTGTTGTTAAAAGTTTAATTAGACCTGCATATTTTGTCCCGGAAACAAAGTTGATATCCGGAATTTTAAAAGAAATGCAGAATCGCGGCGAGAGACTTGCTATAGTAACCGATGAATACGGCGGAACCGAAGGAATAATTACCATTGAAGATATTCTTGAGGAAATTGTAGGGGACATATGGGATAATACAAAAGTGGAAGTAAAAGATTTCAGTAAACTGCAGGATGGTAAATATTATATACTCGGTTCTATCACAATAGATGATTTTAATGATTCGTTTAATGCTAAAATTCCGGTTTCCGATGAATATAATACATTAGCCGGTTTTATAGCAGATAAATCGGGTAAGATTTTAAACAACGGTGAAGTATTCGAATATGATGACCTGGTTTTTGAATTAATAAAAAAAATCAGGCAGAAGATGGTTCAGTTCAGAGTATATTCAAAGAGCGACAATTTTTTTGAGAATGGTGATAAAAAAGAAAGTTAAAAATATTTTCAGCATACATATTGAATGCTTGCAAAGAATTTTAAATTGTATTAGTTTTGTTCCGCAAATTTGCTGGCGTAGCTCAGCTGGTAGAGCAGCTGATTTGTAATCAGCCGGTCGGCGGTTCAAATCCGTCCGCCAGCTCCAAAAGTGCGAATTCAATTGAATATCGCACTTTTTTATTTGTGGGAATTTTGAGTCCAGTCACAAACCGACCTAAATTGACCTCATTTTTACTAACTTTTACCCATTTACTATGTCATTTACTATGTCATTTTTATAAGTAAATGATTTTGAATTACTAAGGATAAAGCTGGTAGATTTAAAGTGTTTTGTTAGTTTTTTGTAGGATTTATTTTCTATGGTTGTGGCCGTTTAAACTTTAATAGTTCTTTTTCATTTTGTTTATACTGGTTTGGTTATAATACCGGTTGGTAGTGTTTCCATGTTCGTGTCCTATAAGTTCCTTTACTACCAATATTCTATTTCTGGGGACCGGAACAAGATCTTCATGGAGGCAATCTCCCTATACTTTTTCCTTTTAGGAAAATAGTAGAAAAATTAACTACTGCAGATGCAATTGAAATAATCGATAACAATGATTCACATATTGATTCGGAGTACGGAATAACTTGGGAAACAATAAAGACATCAATTCAGTTATATCTCGGAGAAAAGAAGTATGGATGAAGAAATGAATGATGTTGTAGTAATAGTTATAGATAAAGATATAATAACGGAAGCGTATTCAGACAATGCAAATCAAAGAATAATTGTTGTTGATCTTGACTGCCAGAGAATTGGTGAAGACTCAATAACCGAACTAAGCTGGCCGGAGACTCAATTTGATGATGAACGTGTAAATGAACTCTTAGGGCTTAAGCCGGATGAATAATCCGGCTTGAGCTTTAATAAAAATTCCTTTTATAAAGTAAAATAAAAAATTATAAAAAAAATTTTACAATCTGATTTTCTATATAGAATTAAATTGAATCCTTTATCTGGTTTGAAAATTATTACCAACACTTTGGGGCAGATATGGGAACTAGTGGGGATCTATTAACAATTCTTTTATGGCAAAAGTGAATTTGAAACTTTTTTCTGCATTTAATAAATATTATTCTTAACTTTATTCACACATAATTAGCCAAGATAATTAGGGTGAGGACTTTACAACTACATTATGACAACTATGGGAGACAAACCGGAATTGAATAATAATCTAAGAGAAAAAATAAAACAGACATTTTATAAAAATGAGTTGAAGGTTAAGGAAGAATTAGAAAGCTATATATAGGGATATTGTAAATCTAACAATTGTTAAAAAATGGAAGAGCATTCAGCCACCGAATACTGACCTTCAACTTAATTATTAGCAGTTGTGACTAATGGTGCGAAGCTTTATTGAGCGGCGGGTTAGGCGCAAGGCCTTTAGCTAGCATATTTAAAATATGATTATTGAAAATCTAAATAAAATAAGCACTCAAATAAATTGGGACAAATACAAACATTTATGGAAACGTTTGGATGTTCCTACTAAAACAGTTCTGTTGAAAGAGGGAGAAATATCGAAAAGAGCTTATTGGATTGAGAAAGGTTGTTTGAGACTATGGTTTAATAATAATGGGAAAGATATTACTTTTCAATTCTTTTTTGAGAATGAAGGTGTTTCATCAATTGAAAGTTTTAGTAAAAATCTACCGAGTCCTTTTTATCTTGAAACCATTGAACCATCAATCCTTTATTATATAATGAAGAAAGACTTTGAAATGTTGATGAAAAAGTTTCCGGTTTTTAAAAACATTATATTCGAAGCAACACTTGAACGTCAGATTTATTATATGGAGCAATTCCTTTCATTAATTAAAGACAAGCCTAAAGAAAGATACCTGAAACTCTTAAAAGAAAAGCCACATATTATACAACGTATACCACAACATTATATTGCTTCTTATTTGGGAATTACTTCTGTTTCACTAAGTAGAATTAGAAATAAGATTTAGTATCTGTATTTATTAACAATTGTTATCGTACAATTGAAATTGAAATAATAATTTTCGTGCAAATAAAATAATGGCACGAAAATGAAAACAGTAATAATATTTAATCATCCGTATGAAGGAAGTTTTTGTAATGCAATTTTAAGTTCAGTTACACAAGGATTAAAAAAAGGGAATCACAAGATCGATTTAATTCATCTTGACAAAGAAGGCTTCAATCCTGTAATGTCAGCGGCAGATTTAAAGGGTTTCAAAGAAAAAAAAGCAGTTGATCACAAGGTTTTAGAATATAAGAGACGTATTCAAGAGTCAGAACATATGATTTTAATATTTCCTATTTGGTGGGAATTAATGCCGGCAATGACAAAAGGATTTATCGATAAAGTAATATTTCCCGGAGTAGCATATAATTATACTCAGAAAGGTTTTATGAAAAAGAATTTTCATAAACTGAATGGAGTAACATTGATAACTACAATGAATAGTGCATCTTTTTTTTACCGGATATTATTTGGTAATGCTATAAAGAAAGCTGTTCTACTTGGGACATTTTGGAAAACAGGATATAAACATAGAAAATGGATAAACCTCAGTATGGTTAAGTTCGTTTCAGATAAAAAAAGGAAAAAGTGGTTATATAAAATCGAGAAACATTTTGAAAGACTAAGTTAAATTATATAATAAAATAGTAATAAAAAGCTGGCTAACCTCTTTAATAAGTAAAAAGTCAAGAGAATATTAAAATATCAGTCCAAAAATAATTTGTAAAAAAATAGTTCTTTCACATAGTGATGACTAAGTCATAAGT